>ERZ746981.159-NODE-159-length-53285-cov-14.128458_pt1 | contig 53285 bp, 33 predicted proteins | sample MGYA00374948_ERZ746981 | MGnify/ENA primary metagenome ERZ746981 (study PRJEB28757, sample SAMN06711160) | food metagenome | host: microorganism | place: China:Harbin | collected 2017-01-30 | study: EMG produced TPA metagenomics assembly of the Analysis of...
GATTAGGGAGAAATTTATTTCACAGGAAAAATTTCCCCGCGAATTATTTCTTATATCTGTCTGAACATTAATTTGATTCACATATTATAAATCAAATACCAGTTGAACCTTTATGCGTTATTAACATATAAAACATTATTATAACTCATAGGTTCCGACAGTATGTTGGGGAATCAGCAGAAACTTTACTATGCACCATCATAATTCATAATTCTCTTTCTCAGAATTAAATCCTATTTTATTCCCCTTTTTATTTTAACTCTGCTTTAACTCTTTTAATATAACTAGTTTCTTCTACAAGAAGGGGGAGGAGATCCGATATCCTATTTCGCAATATCTAATTTGACTTCATCTGATGGTGACTGAGTAAAGAAAGCACGTTCATTTTCTTTTATGATGACACATTCACGATTGTTAAAATGTTAAAGGCATTTACATCATCACATACACCACTTGGTAAACTTATATCTACCCATTTTAGATAACAGACCTCACCACTGTCTGAAACTCCCCGACTGCTAGATTCTTATTAATCTATTAAAGAAGATTTTTGATAGTTAAGGCCTGGGTATAGTTTATAAGGTTCCTTTCATCTCCGACATATACGTAATATCACAGAAGAAAACAAATCTACTTCTTTTTCTTTGCAACCGTACAATTGAAGTAACTGGTTATATTGCAGAATAGACTTTTTGGTCTTGCTTATTTATAGGTAAACTTATATAAATGAAGGAACTGAAGCAAAATTAAAAGAAATACCAATGCAAGGAAATCATAAAAGACTTAATTGTCAGGAAATAATTTATAATACCAGTTTCTTACGCAATAACTGCAATTTACTCTATCTTTCATACATATTCAAATCATTATCATCTAAAAATAAGCTCGGATCTCGAAGCAAATGATAATAGTATATCATAAACAAATGCCAAGTTTTAGTGCCTTTATATGTCCCACAGATTATAAAGAATTGAGAGCAAATTGCAATGTTCAGTACCCCTGTTAGTTTACGGAGAAATCTTTCGAAAAAAGGACAACTCAGATTATTTGTAGATTGGAATGCATACCCCCACTCCATCCACCACTACAAGCAAAGCTTATCTGATCTGATCTGAATATTCAAAGTTTCCACTCATTGGACGAACAATTTCATTTACAATAATAACTAGATTTAACACTATAAAGAGCTATTTATAGTCTAATTATTGAACAAAATCATTATAATTCATCTTAATTCGTTTAATTTGACTTCTCAACTTTTTCATTCCAATCTTCGAGTTCAATGCTCTCAGTAGTGTTCTGATCATCCCTCTCATTCGATTTCTTCTCATAATCTTCATCAAGCAAAATATCACGCAGCTTCTTTTTTGTCACCACTTTAGCTTGATTCAAAGTGGCTTTTCCAACACTTATCATTGGACCCAACATCTGCATATTATATGCAAAATAAAGAATGGAAGCTCCTATGACCAATAACATTACTAAAGCTGGGTTACGAAGAATGGCGGTAATTTCGTTCCATCCTAAAGCAACAACGAGAACATACATCCACCATGGAATATGCGTCTGCCCAGCTATGACAGATCTCTTGGCATCAACATAAATTGCGTCCGTTTCTCTTCTAAGACGTCTCGAAATATTGCTCTGCTGACGAGCTGATAATAAATGACCAAAAAAGTGCAGAGGAATATCACCATCGTAGTCCTCATCATATTCGTCATCTTGATCATCCTTATGAGAAATGTCAACATCAGGAATAATTTCTTGTCCCTCCTCAAGAATAGCAGTGCTAAGCACGGGAAGAAGTGATACAGCATCAGTTCGAGCTTTAGTAAACCTGCTGTCTACCTGAGCAACACTTCTCCACAACGTTGGCGTACCATCACTATCATACTTGAAGGCATCTTCAAACTTATTGCGCAATATTCTTGATACTGTTTCTTCAGTGATGAAATCATGTATGATATCTTTAAATTTAAGCCACAATGCCTTCTCAATCTGGGCTCCGGTATCTTTGTTTGTATTTTCATCCAATCCCAACAAAAAGTCAAACTTCGAATCTGATTCCTTTCCTTTAACAATATACTTCTTCACCAACTTATCCTCTAATTCATGGAAATATGCTAAAATTTTATCCCAGCTGTCGGTAGATGGGTTTGACAAAATTATGATAACTTTTTCTTTAAATCTCAACTGAAATTTCTTAGTTATTTTCGATACAAGACGTTCTCTTTCTTTCATTTTAAGCTCCAATCCGGATTTATGCAATATCACTTTGAAGTCTTCCAGTTGCTTAGAAAAAGTCACGCCATTGGACATTTTGTAAATAGATATGACACGGGTAAAGGCTTCCACGCATTTGCTATTTGAAGAATCCAATATTTCACCGAAGTGTACATCACCATCTTTTGATGATTTGCGCTTCAACTTTAAAGCATTTTGTTCGAAATCTGCAATCAAGGCCTTGGAAACAGCATCAAGTCGCTCACTCTGAACTTCAAAAAGTTTAGCATCTATTTTATCTTCGAGCTTTTTTTTACGCTCCTCAAAAACAGAATTTTGATAACGAGAGGCCTGCTCATCATATGCACTCAAAGCATCAGAACGAACGGATTTCATCTTCTCGGCAATATCCTCATCTGATTTAATGTTCTCAAAATTAATTTGATTAAAAACGTCATAGAACTCCTTGTAAACTTCAGCTGAAATTTCATCACAACGGAACCGTGCAACAAGAATTTGTTGAGTCGGTAAATCCAAATCCTTGTTAAGTTCAATTTGTTCCCATATCTGTCTGGAATAGACGGCCCACGCGTCTATTGGAATTCCCCGATGATATTTTGGTTTAAATAAACTATCTTCTGAAGAAAATCTATCACCTAGTTGCCTAATGTTTTTAGCAAATTCTTCAGATTGGAAATGTTTATGAGCAATACTAAAGAAATCCAAATCAAAATAAGACTGAATTTCCTCATTCTCACATCCTTCCGGCTTTGTCATTTCTTGCCATATGTGATTCAAGTCTGACCTCAAGCTGTCAGCAAGATTTGACAAAGGCGTGACACCTGTGAAATCACGAATAACAAATAATAATAGACACTTCTGTTTGCTGGAATGGAATAAGCTGAGATTGACCTCCATGACTGTTTTGAGTAACTCCATATTTGCACCTTGGTAAAGACCCACTTGATGTTCCCAGATATTTATAATAAGCACTTCAGTCGACGCTAGAGCAAATAGTGCAGACTTTCTTTCAAAATCCTTATCATCAGCCTTCTCTCTTCCATCCACACCTTCAACATCAAGCACAAATATGTGCTTACTATTATCTTGCCGCTTTTCCGGCAAACTTTCACTCGCTATATAATTTGCGTGCGAAAACCAGATACCTTTTGTGGTCTGCTGTCTTTTTTTCTCATCCATAACATCAAACTTTGTGCCAAACAATCCGTTCAATAGTGTAGACTTTCCTGTAGATTGGGAACCGAACACAGACACAATATGATAGTTGAGACCACTAGAGTCTGTTTGATCTGTAAATCGATTTATGTATGTTAACAATTTGTCATTAAAGTTCTTGTTTTCATCTATGAGCTGAAGCGAAAATGCAGAGTCACTTGCTTGAGTCTCGGCTGACATTTTTGAAGGTTCTGGTTTGGTCAATCGCTCATGTAATTGATCAATAGTACTTGCAACATGCTGATTTGATGCTGGGCTGCTATTTACAGCAGCATCTGAAGTCACACTCATTATTTCAACACTGTTGCTTGCAAATTTAGATAATTATACGAGCTGATAAGATCGATCTGGTTGTGTGTCTTCGTGAAGTTTATGTTAAAGTTTGATCAATACAAAAATGTTGGAATCGAAAATTGTAGAATTCCTCGGGAGAGGTTAGGAATGATAGCTGTTGATGAGATGGGAAAAATTTCGGAAGACATTTTTTGTGTTGGTTTCTTACCTATTTGAGCGAATTGGCGCTAGAGCTTTCTTAGGGATTTAAATTAATGGGAATGCAAATTAACGGAATGTTCACACACTTTATAAAAAACTCAAACCAATCAATAAATAACCCAGAAACACAAAGTCATGCCATGCGTGGCACATCAAAATATTTGTGATTCAGTTACCAGATGAAACTAGATGATCTTCCTACGGAAATACTAGATTTGGTATTTCTTTACATAAATTCAAAAGATTATGTCAACTTTCTTCTGGTAAACAGTAGAATTTACAACAAATGCCAGAAAAATATATTTAAATTTCTTTCAGTCAGGTTGTACTACCCAACCGGATTAACGTCTGGATTTAAATGTTACAAACAGTTAAGAGCAACAGAACAGCTACTTGAACAGTTACATAAAAAACAATTTCTTGCAGAATCTATAAGATCCATTGAAATCAGAAACGATAATAAACTATTTACAAAACCGAATGAAGGGCCTTATTTCCATTTTAAAAGATATGATAGACTAAGTATGGCCATTATCGATGAACTTCCTTTGCTTTGCGGTGTACGGATGCTATATTGTGAAATATCAAAAGGACAACTGCTTGATTTACTTGTTCAAGGGTTTCATAACAACCTCAAGACACTTATAATCAATATTACTAGTTGCACAATTCTGGATTCACTCGAAAATAATGTTATTGTGAAAACGAGACACAAACTAAAGTTTTTGAAAATAATCTATACCGGTTCAAAACCGTTAAACTTTAGGCCGATTAAAATCAGATATATTCGTCGTGCAATTGGGCAATTAAGAGATGAAAATGGTGAGGGATGGTTTTCAGAAAATAGCATTAATGAAACTCTTATAGAACACATAAAGCAGGAGAGGAAAGGTACATTAAAAAAGCTTCTTTGTCGGGAAGAGGCAAAAATCAAGTGCTTAGGCCAAAAACTTGCTCAGATTGTTGCATCAAGTTCTAAGACCTTATTCACAATCGAAGTGGTTGGCATGGATGCAAGTATAATATTTCAGCATCCAGACACTAATAATTATATGGAAAATCTCCGTATTATAAGATTATGTGAGAGAAGTATTCAGAAGCTTAATCTGTGGCTAAGAGATCTTGAATTGCTAAATTTTAATAGACGCCCAACATTGAAACCGGATAGTGGCAAAGAAGAGTGCCTTCCACCAGTAGTGGTAATATTCAGTGATATTTTTCAGCATTATCCCAGTTTAGACCCATCAGATAAGAGGTATATCTGTTTGTTAAAGTGCTTTAGTCGATCACAGGGTCACTGGATTTCATTAGATGGAGCTGCGAAGGATTTCTGGAGAAGATATTACTACTTTTAGAATTCTCTGGCACACTCACGTGCTTAAAACAATTTAAGGCATTTTCACTATAGATTTGCACAAAACAGTGATTCAATCTTAATTTTCTGTATTTATTCGAGCATGTAACTAGCTCTATATATAACATTCTTGATAACACCTAGTTTGATAGCAACAGGGCTTAATAGTTATAACTGGGCAACTCGCGGGATTCACTTTGGTCGAGCTCTTTTTTTTTTTTGGAATCTGCGATTTTTTTCCTTCTGCTATAAACACGCCACAAGTGAAAAGTGCATTGACGAACGTTTATTATCTTACAATTGATATAATTGCTTATCTGACCGAGTCTAATCAGTAATCAGCTTGTATATTTGTGAAGCTTTGAATTCAAATTCAAACGAAATTCTAGATTATCAAATCCAGAACCACATACGTGTCAAAATGCCAAAAAGCTCATCTGTTCAACTCCGTTTAAAGAAATCACTTGCCAGATTTAAGAGCAGGTAAGTATGGAACAAAAATAACCTCGATAATTACAACAGTCACATTTACTAATGAATTTTATATCTTAGAATTGAGGATGGTTCCTATTATGAAGCTCAACAAACGATACGTGCCATAACGAATCGATATGTTTACGCTAAAAATTATGATGCTGCAACAGAATTATTGTATCAGAGCTCAATGATCTTAACAGAGTATAAGAAATATGACGAGGCATCAGATTTATTCCTTTACCTTTTAGAAGTGTTCACAATGGAAGGGAAGCAAGGTCAAGAATTTGAAAGAGACGATTTGATCAAAATTGAGGACTTCTTGAATGCGTTACCAGATTCTGACTCCAATATCTCTAACTTGGCCAACGAAACATTTAAGTTCGCTCGCAAACAATGCCAGAATGAGGTGGGATTTCCTAGATTGAACAAATTGGTCGGTGAAAAGCTTTACTATAGTGGAGATGCAAAGACGATCGAGCAGAGTCAGAAGTTTCTTGTCTTCAGTGATGATTTGTCAGATGTTAGACTTCTAGCGGCTCTATATTACGACACATACAAGAATGCGGGAAATCTCAATAATTTCGGTACATATTTGGCACAAATTGCTACGCCCTATCTTGCTGTGAGACATGCATCTTTTGCAAAGGAGGGACTTACCATTTTGATCAAGAAACTTGCTGTTGATATCGCCAAAAATGTTGAATTTACTCCTGTGAACGAGTGGTCGATTTTGGAGCCACACACAGGAAACAACTCAGAAGAACTTGATAACAACTGTAAGCTAGTGAACTTTTTGCAGCTGCTGGTGGAAACATGCGAACATGGGAGCTCAGGCAATAGTGAGAATTTTAAAGGATTATTCACGAGATACAGACCTATTTTATTGCAATTTGAAGGAATCATATACACGATCAACGCAATTGGCCAGCTTTACTTTAATGTGACTGTGGAACAAAAGCAGAACGACTTCCTTCGCAGTATGATGGGAAACCTTTTAGGGGGAGCACCTGCAAATTAAGAAAAAAAGAGACCGTGCTTTTCCACTGATGATGTCCACGATATACAAATAAGGTAAATAAAAGTATATGTACATATATAACCGCGTATATATACTTGCATATATGCTATGCCTTCATTAACCATCAATCAGTAATCATGCTTTAAAGGTTCGGCATCGAGAATTTTGCTAGAATGCTTGTCAAGCTTGATCTCTGCACAATTTTTGGCAATTTTCGAAAAGTTCAATGCCTCCAAAAGTTCCGGCCTTTTGGCTCTGATCAATTCATGCTTTGCCTCTTCATAAGTGCACCACTTGCGTTGCCTTTTCTTGCACTCAGGCCACACTTGACTGAGTTCCAGAACCTGCATTTCATAAAAGTGAAACTCGGAACGGGGAATCCTGTCTCCATCAACTGTTAAATCAACACCTTTAAAGGTCTTATTTACAGCCTTTGACTTCATAAATCTGTGATCCTCCACAGTCGGTAACTTCTTGATGATTTGACCTGTCACTCCGGCCTCTTCCCAAGTTTCTCTGCGTGCTGTTTTACGGAAATCGTTCTTCTCATCATACTCGATGCCTCCTTTCGGAAATATCCACTTGTCCTTGTGCTTTGACGATGAAACCATCAACACCTTTTCAAATGTTTGGTTAAAAACAAGGCAACCGGCCACCAGACGTGCATATGTCTTCTTGTTGTAAACCTGAGTCGATCGTCCTTCTCTAGACTTTGTGGTCTTCAGGAAGCTTCCAGGATTGTCTCTTTTTGACTCTTCATCGCATATATCGGGATCAACAAAATACTTTCGATCCAGTTTCTCAAGGTCTACATTCAAATCTGCAATGTCCGGAAGCATTTCTATGTGATGATATTAGAATAAACGATACCTCCTATAAAATTTGTTTTATCAACAGAAACTTACCGCCTCTGTTAATTATCTAATCTTGTAACTAGATGTCAGCTGATTCCGAAAGCTAATCAACGAAAAGTCCAATCCCTCTTCAATTGGTTGATACAGAATATGTATATTAGAGCAAGCTATCGATGGGGCATTATGAAACTTTGGCTTGGCCAACACTTTATAAAAGTCATTGCGGCACATTCTTAAATTCAGAGAGCCGCAGAAAAACACATGTCCTTGCAGTACATCCGTACATATGATTACCGCAGACCAGACGGTCTTCAAATATAGTCGATCGACATGCACAACAGAGAATGTGTCACAATCAACATTATAAATTTCCACTTGGAGGTGCGAGGTGTGAATAACGCGGCTCAACCCAAAACTGTGACGGCGAAAACCTGATGACAGAAAAGCATTTCAAAATTGATACTAGCATATTTACATGTACAAAACGATTAAACGTCCGTAACATTTACAAAAGTAAGTTAGAATTATAGTTTATAACGGTGTTAACAAGTAGATACTATACTGTAGCAAAAAAAAGCAAGCGAGGAGTCAATGGCATCCTAACGTATCATATTGCTTAGTCCCGCTCTAACATGACCTGTATTGAAAACCTTCAAACAAAAAACATGAGCAAAGAGAAGAAACTGTTGCAAGGAAAATTAACGCAAACGTCTGGCCTCTCTCTCGGACTCCATCAAGCACAAAATATCGTTTTCTCTGACTGGTCCCTTGACGTTTCTGACAATAGTTCTGGAAGTATCGTCCAAGAACTCAACTCTAACTTGGGTGACACCACCTCTAGAACCGGTTCTTCCAAGAACCTTGATAACCTTTGCAAGTGTGACAGGAGTTTTGGTATCCTATAAGAGAAGGTGAATAATGTTAGTAATGCTGCAGATATGGCAAAAAATTGGTATACGGCTTCGAATTTAGATCGGTTTGCTTGTCTCTGATTTCAGGTTAAAATACTAATCACAATATTCAACAATATACGTGAGCATATCTTATATTATGCTCATCCTCTCTGTTTGTCTTTTCCTGCAAAACAACTCGCAAACTTGATTAATGTACTTCTTAGTGATTTTCTACTCGGAAATATCCAGCTTTGAGCCACACAGAGTCTCTTCACCGCTCAGATTTAGATTGAAATAGCTGTTGAACATGAACCCATATTATGATCTGTATTCTCATCTTAGACTTTTGTTGATGCTGCTTCACGTGTAATTGAAATGTGAGATGATTTGTCAGGACCTAAAAAACCAAAGCCATCTATCGCAGAAGATGAAACATACCATTTTGAATATTTAGATTATCTATGTATTGCCAATATGTGGTTATAGAACAAAAAATGCGATATTGAAGTGGTTTTTAGAAAGGTTGTACAAGAAGTTCAACTTGAAGCTCTACCTTTTTTTTTTGTTCGCTTCGTCGAGAGAAAAAAATTTTTCCAGGTGAAAAATTCAGGGGGGAAAAAGTATTGGTGGGCTGAAGAAAAGCAAGACTTCAACTTATGTGTAGGGATGGCTGCGAGGAAAAATTTAAAAGAAGATTTTAGGTGCACGCTGGATTAGCACGTCGATAGACGCGACAGGAGCTTTCGGTAGTGTCTTTCGGGACGTAAGAGAAGCGAAGATCATTGATTATTTTGCGGGGTGATAAAAAAGAAAATGAAGAACAAAATAAATAAAAAAGCGGGATGCTGCTTGGAAGTAAATGACAACTTTCGAATCATATATAAATGGTCACGTAAATCCCGAGAACCCGAATGGGCATGCATTATTTTCGATCTGCAAATATATACAAAGTTTAGTATTACTGTTGGATAAGCACCAAAATATCTTATCAGACAGGCAGAATACTTGACATTTGACTTTGAAAACAGACCCCATCATATAAGTACTATAGTAAATAGACACTACGGAAATCGCAAGAATTGAGTATAAACTCACAAATTTAACATCAATTGAAAGAAACAATGAGCATATTTGGAAAAAAGCTTGTTGTTTTTGGCGGAAACGGATTTCTCGGAAGAAGAATCTGTGAGGCTGGAGTGAAAAGGGGCATGCAGGTTTTATCAGTTTCAACAAGTGGGAAAATGCCGGATACTGCTACGGAATCCGATAGGGAATGGATGAAGGAGGTTAGGTGGAATCGTGGAGATGTTTTTAGACCTGAAAGCTACACTGATTTAATTAAAGATGCCTTTGGAGTTGCACATTCAATTGGAATTCTCCTGGAGAACCAAAACTACAAAAAAGTGGTTCGTTCAACTGGTGATATGTTCGGACTCATTGAGAGCTTTTTTGCACAGCCAGATGGAAATCCTATGAAGCGCAGTCCACCGAAATCTTCGCAATTGAAGAATAAAAAAGATAAGAAAACCAAAACTGCACAGAAACAGGCATTAAACGAGCAAGAGGACGAAATACAGGAGGATGAAGAACCAATTATGGATATGACGTACGACAGAATGAATAAGCAAAGTGCACTTGTGCTTGCACAAACATTGGTGGAGTGTAATAAGCAAAAACCTGCATTCATATACATTTCTGCAGATAGAGGATTCCCTGGAGTGCCATCGGGATATATTGAGTCGAAAAGACAGGCTGAATATGAGCTTTATCAGTTGCAACCTGCAATTAGGCCAGTCTTGATGCGGCCTGGGTTCATGTACGATGAAAAATCAGCTAATAATGGTATGTTTAGGAACACCTTAAAGGATGCTTTATCGGTTGGAAGCATTGTAAATAAAACATTATTCAGAAATGCATTGGACGGGTTGGTGAGACCACCAATATCGACGCAAACAGTCGCAAAATGGGCCGTCGAAAAAGCTCTCGATGAAAAATTCCACGGACCGGTACTTATGGATCAGATGCTACACATTAAACTTGAAAACGGAGGACAGAAAAGTGGGAATAACATATCTAAGGACAGCAAGAAGGAGACTGAAACGAAGAAGAACAACTAATGAAAAGTGAAAACTTGAAAGGACAATCTTCCGCCTTGGAAAATGCCTAATCGCGTTAATTTGACACCGGCGGATGGAAGTGGAAATAGGAATGAAATGGAAATAAATAAATAAAGAATCTTTATTAGCGAGAAGACTTTATATTTTATGGCCTATTTAATATTCGGTATTGACTTCGATCAAAAATGTATCAAGTTTGTGGATTACATGGGGAATAATGGACAATTATAAACTTTGGAAGTCAATCATGAAGCTTACTAGGTGAGATGAGATTGCCCCCGTCTCCATTGCGCGGCGAAAAAAAAAGCAAATAGATGCGAGGAAATAAAGTTTATATTGCGGGATAAAGGGTAATAAAGGATATAAGATTGACCCAGGCTTTCTCTCGGCCTTTTACAGCATCCCATTATTTTTTTGACTTTTTTTGGCATTTTTTACTTTTGAAATTAGTCAGACCGTAAAATAAAATAAATATTCTGTACAGCTTATCGGGTCTATATACCTATCTCTTTCAAGCATATATAAGCTACTGTTTCTTACCCGTATCTTAATTGACTATCGTATTTACTAGAATAAGGCATTAAACCGTTTCTCTACAGTCATTCATTCATTCACTCATTGCTAACTCATAAAGTTCATCATTTCATAGAGCACCCCAGGATTTACGATTTTCGGCAATATAAACAAACATGGGCGGCCACAAAAACGCTTTCAAAGATATTGAGAGTACGCCTCTCTTACAAAATTCATCAAGTGAACTTCAGGGGAGGAATCGAAATTTGCCAATATTCAAGCAGCGATTTTACACAGTTTCTGATCAATCTTCATCGAAAGCAAATCTGTCGACATCGGAGCTTTTAAGAGGAAGAGGTTTGGAGAATTCATGTACATTAAAACATTCTATGACAGAAGTGAACACTGGGGAGACGTCAAGACGGCAATCTTTTAGTGTAAACAGACCGGTAAGCTCCAAACCGCCATATGGTCATCGACTCAGCATCTTTGTCGACCCGTCGATCGATGCGGAAGCGCTTAACGTGCGGGTTGACTCTTTACGGTCCAGGAGACCATTTGGGTTGATAGGAAGAGCCCACAGACTTATTGACTGGGAAAAATACAGTGTAAGTGAGGATAAGATTAAGAGATTGGCTGAAAAGAGTAAGCACCCAAAAGGTGTTAGGAAATTTTACGATGAGCAGAATGAGTTGATATCAGAATATGAGGATGTGGACAGGCTTTTGGACACGGGAGTTCATTACGAGATGATTCAGAATTACGATGAGAATACTTCTTCCGGAACATCCGAAGACGAGACTTCTGACGAGGAAACAGATGGAATAAATACCCCTTCAAAAGTGTCGCAGCAAAAAAAGAGCGGTGAAAATATCAAGAATGTGTCTGGCACCGTGATAACTGCAGAGGATCCAGCCTTTGAACCAAATCCTTCATCCAAGCCTTCGGCACCAAAGAAAACACCAAATTCAGGATCAGGATCAGGATCAGGATCAGGATCAGGATCAGGCTCTTCAAGTCTACATAGACATGTTTCAGAGGGTGCTGTTCCAGGTAATATCGATGCAAGGGGTAAAAAGGTGCTAGGCGAAGAGCAGGATGGTGATAAGAAGGTGAAGACAGCAATTTATGTCAACTTTGTGGTCAATATCCTTCTTTTACTTGCCAAGATAGTTGTTGTATACGCTTCTAAGTCCATGTCTATTATTGCATCTTTAGTCGACTCTGTTTTGGACTTTATGTCGACGCTTATCATCTTTTTTGCAAACAAATACGCAGCCATAAAGTCTGCCCGTTTCCCTATTGGTCGAAAGAGATTGGAGCCAATCGGGGTGCTTGTTTTCTCGATTGTGATTATCATCTCGTTTCTTCAGGTGATGATTTTGTCTATAGAGCGTCTTTTTGGTTCCAGTCACAGCTTGGTCACATTAACTCTTCCTTCGATAACTATCATGGTGTCGACTATTCTGGCTAAAGTCGTCTGCTATCTATGGTGCTCATCTATCAAAAATTCATCAGTTGAAGCTTTGACACAAGATGCGAAAACGGATGTTATCTTCAACACATTTTCGCTTCTATTCCCTCTTGCCGAGTGGTTTTTCAAAATATGGTGGATTGATGCATTAGGTGCCTGCTGCCTCTGTATGTATGTGATGGGACAATGGTCAATGATAATGTTTGAGCACATAGATCATCTCTCTGGCTCTCATGCCTCTAAAGAGGAGTATTCACAAATTCTTTACCTGATTTTCAGATTCAGTGATAAAATTTCTGCGGTGAAGAACTATCGGATGTATCATCAGGGTGATCTTGTTAACGTTGAAGTTGATATTGTTATCTCGGACCACCACTTAGGATTAAGGGATTGCCATGATTTAGGAGAGTCGCTTCAGTACGCAATAGAGACAATTCCGTATGTTGAAAGATGCTTTGTCCATTTAGATTATAAAGTGAGGAACTACAATGGTCACTTGCAAAGCTGAGCGGGGCAACTTTCTTTTGCCGCAGACATTTGCCATGTTCTTATTTGTATTAAATTTAACAGTTTATTTCATGTGGCTTTATTATGTGTGGGATCAACAAAGTTTTGCAGTATGCGTTTACGAGTGACAGGCTAGATGTTAAAAAAGCTTGGCAACGCTTTTTTGATAATATCAGTGGATGAAAAAATAATGTCGCATCAACGGCAGACATAAGTGTAGACGAACATATCTGCATTCCACAAAACAATTGTTTACTTAGGTAATGTACTATAATATAGATAGAACCGAAAAATCCGGAGGATACCAGCAGGATTGAGGATATAATTAGAAAAGAAAATGTGAAAATGAGATTTGATGACGTAATTTTAATCAACAGTGGAATTTAGAAGTGAGTAGAACAATGTCTTAAGGTAATAAAAAAGGGGCTCCAGAATATTGGGTTCTGCATTTGTATAACGGGAAGAGGGTAAGCATTTTGAAGCAAGACATTGAAAAGCAAAAGTTAAAACACGAAAGCGAAATTAAATGAAATGCCATATTTAGTTTCGCAGGTAAACAAATCATAACTGGCGGTATAGCTCATAACACAAGCAAAATAATAAAGCCACAGGTATATGTTTATTAAGATCGGGCGAAATAAAGCGAAGAAGAACTTTTAATTATGGGAAGACAATTAATTTTCGCATTGCTTCGTGTTATGACGTAGAATATAAAAGTTGCGGAAAATCAGAAAGATAGCGAGCGCAGTTAATCAGATATTTTGAGTGTATTAAAATAGATAACAGGATTGGAAGAAATTGCAGATAAAGAGAAACGCGTTCAAGTAAACACAAAAACAATCAAAGTACATGAAAATAAGAAAGAGGTTGGGGAGGATATACCGAAGGGATGAAGAAAAGAAGAAAAAAAAGGCTTGGCAATGGACAATGAAAAATTAAACAATTGGAAAATGTACATGTAAAGGAAGAAGAAAAGAAGTAAGCGGTTTTTAGAACGGGGTGGACCAAACAAAAGGAAGATTTTCGAAAAAAATAATTGTTTATATTTGGTTACTGTTTGAGATCCAGAGGCTGACAATACAACTGCGCCAGAGAAGTTGGCCCGAGAAGAAATAATAATACACGCAGTAAAATTTTTTTAAAAAAGAAGAAGGGAAGATAATAGGATTGAAGGAGGAGGAAAAATTCAAAGGAGAGGTTAGTAAGAAAATTAGACTTCAAGTATAAATACAAAAAAAAAAGTACGCAAGTGAAAGGATAATGAGTGAAGCAGAGACTGAGAACATAACATCACGAAAATGAAGACAAAGTCAAAAAAAGAAGATTATCAGAATATGGATAAAGAGAGGTGGATAAGAGAGATAAAAGATTTGTCACATGAAACACAGAACAGAAAAGAAAAAAGAAAGACAGGGTGTGTGATAGTAGCATAGTTTCCAAAAAAAAAGCATTTCGTAACGGTAGTTATTTTACTTGTGTGTAAATATTTTTGTGAGTAAGTATATGACATGGCAGGCGAAAATTAAAGAAAGCATCAATGTGTGCAAACAAAAGCGAGAAGTAAGAAGTGATCTGTGATTTGGTTGATGCCGGGACAAAACAATCGTAAAACCAGTTATGATGTATGCATAAAACTCCTAACAATAGGATTGGGCGCTAAAAGGAAGAAATTTGAAAATTGCCTACCAGTCAGAGAACGAACGTATCAGGCAGACAATGGAAGCAGGAAGAATAAAAGTTAAGAAAACACTCAAGTCTCATAAAACAAAACAGCATGGATTGACAAAGGAGCAGAACGCAAATGAGGATGCATTTGCCGAAAAAACATGCAAACAAGTATTGTGTTCGCAAATTGTTGATCCGCTTCTATTCCTAAAGGGCTGAATGAGAGTTCAAAGGCTCACCCGCGCAGAACGTACTAAAAAAATAAAAATACAAAATCGAGAAATAAATGAAAATTTTAACGCTGCAAAAAATAGAAGTAAGCATTATGATGATGTTGTAGTATATAGACGAAGCAGGAGCCGGGTGCGCCTTTTTGGTTGTGCTGATGAAACATGGTCGCCTGTAGATTTATCGTAGTTTACGTTTCTCGTTTGCTTTCAGACAGCCTGAAGCTTGTAAAGTGTTCATCCCGCAACATATACAGTCCATACACAGCCGACATGCACTTCTCTCGACTAATATTCGCATCTTTAGTGTGGACAGCCTTTGTTTATGGTGCTGACACAACGACCACAGCAGCAGTTGGAGATACAACAGATACAGCTGCAAATGCAGCAACCACTGTAAATACTGCAGCAACTACTACAGATACAACTGCTGCAACTACAACAAACACAAATGCTGCAACTACAACAAACACAAATGCTGCAACTACTACAAATACAAATGCAGCAACTACTACAGATACAAATGCTGCAACTGCTGGAACTACTGCAGCAACTACAACTGATACAACTGCTGTAAACACTGCAGCAACTACACCAGCAACTACTACAGCAGCAACTACTACAGCAGCAACTACTACACCAGCCACTACAGCTACCACACCAGCCACCACTACAACCCCTGCTGCAGCTGCTACCACTCCTGTGGCTACAACTGCCGCAGATACTGTAACTCCAGCAGCAACAACCGATACGGCAACTGCTCTAACAACCGGTACAGACACTTCTGATGACACAAGCACGGATACAGGCACTTCAACATCGGCCTCAGTTTCCCCAACATGGGTTTGGGTGACAACAACTGTAAACGGAGTGGCTACCACACCTTCCATCATGTTTTCGCAGAAATTTGAGACATTCTACAGCACTATAGCATCTCCATCGTCTGGTGTGATTGGTTTGGGAACCATCAAGGGAAGTGTTGGTGCTTTGAGATCATACAAGACCGTTACCATCTCTGTTAAGGCTGGAACTGACGACTGATCGCTGCTTTCGCCATACTTTTCTTCCTCTTTTTTGTCTCTATCATCCTTCCTGGAACTTCATCATTTCCTATTCCTCAAACTTCATCAGCTCTTATTTTTTATAGGGTTCGGCCCCTTTTCGTCTCACAGGCTTCCATTTTCCATCACAAGCTTCCATTTTTTTCCATTACAAGCTCCCATTTTTTGTCACCACAAGTTTACTTTTTCAGAGACAGTACATTCTGATTGCTTGGCATGGAAAATCACACTTAAACATTGCCGGGTGCGTTCATTAACGGATTGTACCTACTGCTCGGCTCTATAGAACAACATATACTCTTCTTTTGCTGCGCAACGATTCAGTGCAACACTCTTTCAGCATTAAAGAGAAAATTAATATATCTTTGCATTAACTATATCTCCTGTAGACAGCTTTCCGATTACATATGGGAAATCCTGTGTCTAAAATATGCTTATTTGTTTTATTGTTTTTGCTGATACTAGTGAAGACTATTCAGCACTTAAATCACGAGAACACTAGTTTTCTTATACGAATCTGCCGCACAGCTTTCATTTATCATCCGATCAATATTTATGTACTTCTATTTTCCACAATTTTTTTTACCCGTGTTTCTATGATTTACATTTCAAAGCCTATCCCTAAACATTATTCATTTGCTGAACAAGACAACCACAAATTCAGCAAGACACAAAGCTTTCTAGAAACATGATACCTCAGCAAAGAAGACAAAAAAGTACCATAAAGGAGAGTTTTCAGCTTTTGAGGCTTTTTAAAGAAGTGCCAAATGCCAAAAATACGGTGAGAGATCAGTTGGCTAATGAAAGGTCATTTTTAGCCTTTGCAAGAGCATCACTCACACTTCTTGTCAGTGCCATATCAATCACACAGGTGTACAAAAAGATCCTCATCAAAGACCAGGTTACGAAACTCTTAGACCAGATTCGGGATACAAATCAATCATCATCCTGGATGAAAGCTAATCTGGCTTTAAATAACATTTATTCTACAATAGTTCGACCTCTTACATTCTTTGCCACAACTGCCTCCCTCGTTATCACCCTAGTGGGATTCTTCAGATACATCTTGAATCTTAATTTGCTACTAAACGATAAACAATTCAGTCCTTTCACTGTATCGGCATTCGTTGTTATCGCTATATGTGCTGTTGTAAGTATTTCCAATTACAGGTAAAAAGATAAGAAAAAAAAAAGTTACGAGATCTCAGTACTAACCACAACCTTCCGTACACCACATTGACTTTAGATTTGTATTCTAGTTCTGTACATTTCCATTAGATTCTACATTCTTTCTACATAAGGATGCAAATGCCATGCCAAGAAAACTTCTACACTTAATTGCAAAGCTGATGAAAACTTTTTAATTACAAAATGAGCACATCCACTAGTATCAGAAAAAGAGCAAAAACCAAAACTGGCCAAAGGATCGAAAGAACAATTGTCAACATTGTGGAACACATATCGCCGATCAAGGGACCAGAAAATGAAACAAGAGATCATCTTTCTAACGAGAGGACATTGTTGGCATATATAAGGACTGGTGGAAGTTTTATGGCGATGGGAATAACAATAATTTTATTAGGCCGATTTTCTGTAACGGAATCGATTTCCAAGCTTGGAAATCTTCAAAATTTGGACGATGGTGAGATTATCGACAAGCTTAAACACGATGAAATGGTGGTGGATAAGTACTGTAAGCCATCGGGCATAGTTGTTTCCGTATCCGGTATTATAACCATCATTTGTGGTGCCATACGATACACGATTAATTTCAAGTTGCTTGATCATAGAAGAAATGTGTTTATGAGTGGATCATTGTTCTCCTCGATTATATTTTGTACATTATTGGTGGTAACAGTGCTTACGTTCATTTTAATGAGTGAGCTTTAGACATTAGACATTTGGACATTTACTAATACAGATATCTGGAAGAGAGATATTTTCCGAGGAGGATCACAGAAAAAAAGAATAATGAAATCCCAGCTGAGCATAATGCTTGCTATGGTACTTTCGACAACGATATACGTTCAATTCATGCATCTTTGCATGATATAAGCCGTAAGTTGGCACTGTGGTGGCTATCTGAAATGTTAGCTAAAACGAGCAAGTGGCGCTCGATGATGGAGAAATCCACACTTTATCGCGAATAACAGAGAGAAAAAAATAAAAAAATGTGATTAGATAAAAAAAAAAGCATTCCGTTGTATCGGACGAGAGATAAGGTCGGAACCGAAACAACAAGGTTTAAGATCCGTACTTTTTTTCTTCTGTTCACATAAATCTGGTCATTATCGACAAACCTGTGCCGCTTTCAGGGATAAACAGCTACTTTATTAATAGATTCTAAAAAATTCTTGCGCCAAATAATTGCTATTAGGGCATTCAGGCAAGGATATCAATTTTTCACAGTTACAGTGGCACCACGATACAAACGCAATTACATTAAAAGCAAAGAAATGTCAAGAAGAGCATCAACAGTTTTAGCTCCAGTGAGGCCAAGTATCAAAAAGCCAAATACATTTTACAATTATGGAGCGCTTTTTCTAGAGAACAAAGGCACAATTGCAAGAGATCATTTAGCATCAGAAAGAACATTTCTTGCATGGTTGAGGACCTCCATTAGTCTTGCATCAATTGGTGTTGGTTTGACCCAATTGCTTAAACTTGGTGAAGATAGTTCCAATTCTCCAAATATAATATGTGTGGGAAAAGCTATGGGTCTTTGTTTCATTGCTCTTGCTGCAGTTACCTTGGCAATTGGCGGATTCCGATACTTTACTGTTCAACACATGCTAACCCAGAACAAATTTCCGGCTAGTGTAGGTGGGATTTGTGTAGTTTCGTTATTTGCAGCAGTTTTAAGTATTGCAACTTTTGCCATGGTGCTAAGGCTCTGATCCCTTTTAATGTCTATCTTTTCTAATTAATCATTGTGTAAATATGACTTAATTGCATTGCATGATCTCTGGGCTTTTACAAAATAAGTAGTTTATGTATAAGTGGTGGACCTGGCGAGATTCGGCATTATGCCTTTTCCAGTTAATATATTACAGCCTTTGTTACAACGTTAAAGCCACCCTTGAGAAATCACGTGATCACATGAAGGGTTATAAAAGACCTACTATTATGCTGGCCGCGAATCTAACAATTCTAACTCAGCCCGCGCGGTGTGTGGCTTTAACCAGCAAGAGCTGCTATTTGACCCTATTAATTTTTTTTTTGTCCAAGGTTCGCATTCAAAATTTTTTCAATGAAAACTTCCCCCTCACCTTCAAAAAAAGCACAGGCCAAATTTACTTGACGTTTGTGCGAGTACAACCTTTTGTTGTTTAAAGTGAAAACTATAACACCATAACTGAAAACTAAACCAATAAGACAATATGGTATGTATGAACAAGGTTACATGGCGTCTAATAGCAGTTGAAGTGGGGCTTGTGTGTGGTTTGGGATATGGTGAAACTAATTTCAAGCATTGGAAGGCGACGTGTGGAAAGATTGATTAAAGCAAACTTGACAGTAAAGAACAGAAAAATGTTTATTGGCAGTTGGAGTAGTAGAATAAAGAGGAACAGAGAGATATACTCATTGAAAACATCCATGTTGAATTAAAAAAACACAGGTGTATTACCTTTTGGAAACAGATAATATTATAATGTTGAAGGAGAGCATTCAAGGCAAAGAGGATATAGCGTTAAACAGGTGTAATGATAAATATTGGATTGATTCAAATGTTAAGACACAACTAATGGCGAATGAGGTTTCCTCGATTAGGATATGGCGCACATTGCAAATTGTGGAAACATACATGGGCGATTCTGCTTTAGACGATGTTAAATTTTAATGTTACGACCAAGTTTGAAGGAAAAAGTACTAACACGTATTTCTTTATTACAGGGTAAAGTTCACGGATCTTTAGCAAGAGCTGGTAAGGTTAAGTCTCAGACTCCAAAGGTTGAGAAGACTGAAAAGCCAAAGAAGCCTAAGGGAAGAGCATACAAGAGACTTCTATACACCAGAAGATTTGTCAATGTTGCAGCTACTCCAAATGGAAAGAGAAAGATGAACTCTAATGCTGCTTAAGCAAATTCTTTTTGTTTGTCGTGGATAAAGAGATTAATAAGAGAGGGTTATAACTTTTCTGGGATGTTTCATTCGGTGGACGTTCTATATAATTATACACACTGTTAGCGAGCCATAATAAACATGAGTACTTGCTTTTGAGAATGATGTAGAGTAGTGATGGGACAAGATATGTTTTTAGAGTTGCGTCAAGTGAATTTGAGAAGTGAATAGGAGTTTCTATTATGAACAGACATTATTTATATGAATAAGGGAAGTAAAGATTTGATGAATAGGCCAGCATTTGATGGGGAATTTGATAAATAAGTAAGCATTTAATAAATAAGCAAGTATCTGGTGAATAAGCAAGCATTCAATTGACAAACACGCATTTGATGGATAAGAAAGCCTTCGATAAATAAGTGGATTTCTTGATGAACTATCTAATAATTAGATCACCGTCTCTAATGAACGTCTCTATAACGAGTAAACTAAGCCTTTCTATAACGAAATTGCATTTCCATGATTAGGGGGTTGCTTACCACCTTCTTCTGATCTGTATCTACAAAAAGCCAAGCAGCTGCAGAATGTAATCCAACAAGATGCCAAGCCAAATGACATGTCCGGTTTTGATGTTATCACGGAAATAAAAGCCGCAGCTAGCAGGATTGTCCAAATTGACTTTTCGGATCATGTTGAAAAGCCTAAATCCGGCAATAAACGTACCAGTGTAGAAGCCAGGCCCCATTCCGGCCATTAAACCGGCAAGAGTGAGGCATGACATCTGGGCAACTGCCAAACCAACAAAAACAGGTTTGGAATGCTTTCCCCAAGCTAAGGCTGTAGATTTGATTCCAACCTTCACATCGTACTTCTTATCCTGGTGTCCATAAACCGTGTCGTAGTGCATGCACCAGAAAAAGCCACTCAAGTAGAGCGGGATCATCACAGACCAATTCCAGACCCCCATTGCCGGAAATCCAAGCAATGCACCCCAATTAAAGCATGCTGCAAGCATTGCCTGAGGATAATACGTGAACCGCTTAAAAAGAGGATACGTTGCCACAAAAAAAAGAGACGAGGCTCCTAACAAAAAGCAGTCTGCCGGCAATTGAAGCAAAACAAGTAACCCAACCATGCATTGAGCACCTAAAAACGCCACTGCCTGCTTCACATTAACGCGGCCAGAAGTAATAGGTCTTTCGATTGTTCTGGCCACCTTGTTGTCTAGATCTCTGTCCCATATATCATTGATTGTACACCCTGCACCTCTCATGACAAACGCACCTACAGAAAAAACACCAAGCATCCATGCTGTTGAAAGAAACGGCGCGGATGTCATGTATCCGGCCATAGTAATGGCCCACATACACGGGCTTAACAAGAGCCACGTTCCGGCAGGTTTTTCGATCCTCATTAACTCCATGTAGGGGATCCATTTTTCTGGAAACTTCTTCAAGACACCAAGGCCATCCAATCTCTCTTGTTTGGCGGTTTCGATCTCCTTTTCGGTAAATTTGGAACGACCCGGCCTGGCTGTTGGCAACACGGTATCTCCTCTTTGCTTTGGAGTTGTTGAAAATGCCCTTTTCTTGTTAAGAGAGTATAAAATAGCGGGATGATGAAAACTTTTCACAACTTGATGCCGCACTATAAACATTAGGTCAGCCTGTCTACACACAGATGGTCTGGTTAAAGACTTCCAGAAGAATCTGGAAGTCAATGTGGGAATCATGATGAAAGAATGAACCGGAAAAGAGAGAAGGGATTAAAAGGACAGGAGGTAAGAGGCGTAAAAAAGAGTGAAGATGGAAACTCTCGGATAATTAAAAAAGAAAGGAAAGGGATTCTTGTTCTTATTTATATGCGCCTAACTTAGAAGAAGGGGAGAAAAGGGATCAAAATGATCAAGGGGCATCGCAGGAAAAGAACGGGTCAAGATCCAGCATAAAAATACCAATTATGCGCATAAATAATTACTGGCGCATATAAACGTAAACTGCCTCGGCTGGACATTCCTGATTCGGCGGAATCGGGTTCCGGCTCTAGTGAAGGCCCGCGTTGTTATCGGGTGGTCGCGGGAGTCGCATTGTGCGGTGCGGAACTCTTACTGTTACCTGTTTTAGCATCAAAACTCGGCTACGCCCAATTAACTGCTGGAGTTGACACATTTTGAAAAAAAAAAAAAAAAAAATTCTGATCCGCTTACACGCTTATCAAAGGCAGGGAATGCCATTTATATAAATCCAGGATTATCCGAGTGGGAAAAAAACGAATAATGCAACAGTGCCAAATTCGACTGTTTGCCTGCCGATTAACGCAAGCGGTCGAATATAAACTTAGGCCTGACAAAGGAGAGAATACAGCTAAAAGGCACACAGATAAGCGCCGACTTCCGAAATAGGGGAAAGAAGTATCCAAAGATCGTATGTGTTGGTTGAAATTTCATCGACGAAAGAGGATATCGGAGTGTGCAACTAGAAGAGTTTCGATTTGCCCAAAGTGAATAGTACCAAACAGTAGGGCGAAGACAAATTGGATCTTTGATCTGAACCCAAGCGGGACTTTTCCTAGATCTGTTCTACGATCATTTTCCAAGTTTTGTTCGGATGGCTACATATTCAAAAAAAAGAAAGAGAAGTGCCGGGGTGAAGAAAAGAAGCAGAAATGGATGTCACGCCTGCAAGAAAGCAAAGATAAAGTGCGACGAGACCCGGCCGGTTTGTATGAACTGCCAGAAATTCAAGAGAAAGTGCGATTACTCGATTGTTTTGACATGGGGAGGAAGGCCGTACAAAAAACCAAAGAAAGAGAAACTGAACATGATAGCATCAATATCACGTGAGCAACTGCAGGAGCCGGTGAAGAAGATTGCCCTTCCGTTTCAGTCTGTTCAGGAAAGCCTAGTGAAGCCGAACGGTGAGAAGGAACCGGAAACTGGAGTGAAAAGGCTGAAAAATGGCACATCGGCCATGTGTGGCATTATTGGGCAGAATAAACGCAAAAAACCACCTGTTAAAAACATTCTTGTGGCGGGGAAGAAGGTTAGGGTGAAGCTGGAGCCGGAGAGTACCGAAGAAATACGGGAATCAAGGGGGGATGCCGTCAACAACGTGGAGTCGGTCGCCATGTCCGGAGGCGCGTCGATCGCCGCGTCGACCCGAAGCGAGTCGGACCACATCGTGAGTCCGTCGGGAAACCTCGAGTATCTACTTCGGATGGCATCTGGTGGGGATGTGAGGACACAAAATCCGGCTGCGGAGGAGTGTAGGGATGCTGACAGCCCGATATTGGGCGGGTTTCGATCATTAGATGAGTCTTTTGGTGATGTGCCACTTGAAGATTATCGGGATCAGCAATTGGACACGCAGCAATCGAGCATTGGGAATTTTGGGGAGGGCATCAAGTCGGTTTCGGATGCTCTCGGCAGCATAATAGGCGGGGATGTGGTGCAGACGAATCCGTGGGCCTTTTTAGAGGATTTGGGTGAATTCCAGGCTGAGAATATGAATGATGGGAAAGACGAGTTTGAAGGTATTGACAAGTGGAAAAGGACATCTTGCAGGGAAAAACCCGGGGCGAGTGACCGTGCAAAAAGCCCCGGGAAGGCAGCTGCGGATTCAGGAGATGGAGCAGAAGAAAGCATTGCGGCAGAAAAGAGGAAAGATGAAAAAGCCGACAAACAAATAGAAAAAGCGTCTGTTGAACCGGCAGAAATCTCATCGGAAGCACATCAGGATGTGTTTGCATTGCACCGAGCGGAGATGAACGATTTTACAGACGATTTGGAGAACATATGGAGGCGGAGAACGTACGGGAAGACGAAAATTCACTTTTCGGACCCGCTGGAGAGGTTGACGGGCCAGAGAAGGAAGATTTTTCTAGTGGACGAACTAGAGAGTGAGGCTCCGGTCCAAAGTTCGATCCCCAGAGGTATCATGCCTCTCCCGGACATTCTTCTGAACGTCCCCTACTACTATGAGTCGTTCAACTTCTTCCTTCAGTCGACTTCGCTTCTTTTGACGCCGGCCGACCCGTCGATCTACGCAAGCAACCCGTTTAAAACGGTTCTTCCGGCCTTGGCAATGCAGAATGAGGGATTGATGGCGATCATGATTGCATATGGAATTGCACACAGAACAACACTCTTGCACCAACACACCCCTTACAACATTGAGGAGTCCTTGATGAGTCGTGCGTTGCGGGATTTGTTGGCGTTGCTAGATAATGCACATACCTCGACAAGCGATCTTACTTTAACGTTGGTGATCTTCCTCAGCTCATTTATGGTATTTGCATTTTCCGGAGACAAATGGCGGGTCCATATCAAGGGGGCACGCCAGATAATCTTGATGCGTGGGTACAATCAGCCGTTCCGGAAGCTGATTTGTGACTTTCCGAGGTCCGATTCCCCGACTACTGCCAACATGAGCTCCGAAATCAAGAAATCCAAGCTCTTGTACTTCCTCATTCGCTGGTTCGCATACATCGACATTTTCTCAAGTCTCTCATCACCCCTTGAGCCCGCTGAAGCAGAAATTGACAAGTTTATGAACCGGATTGAGGTTGCATCGCAGGGATTTTCGCCCGCTTGGACCGAATCGTCGCTTGAAGAGACGATAGACGACGAAAAAACGGCAACCGACAAACACAACCAGCAACAAATCGACTATGACGTGGATAACGACGGGACGTTCTTCAAAGATGAGTCGCACAAGAGCATTGACTACATGCTTGGGTTCAACGTGAAGTTTCTCCCGCTTTTCTCCAAGTTGTGCAAGCTCATCGAGAAGATCAACTTCAGCCGACGCGTCGATCGACGCCGCAGGGAGCTTGGCCTACCCGTGTCACCCGTGTTCAAGATCAGCCCCGCAATTATAGAAAAATCGTTGCAGATTGAAACCCAGTTCCGGAAACTGGGCATCATGGAGTTCGACACCGACAAAACGGCAAAGAAGGACTCATTCAACAGTATCGTGGCATCCAACCACTGCTTCCTACTGATGGGCATGCTTCAATTATACCGCCGGGTACTTCAAATTCCTCGCAAATCGACTCTCGTTCAGCACATGTCCGATTCAATTGTTAATGTCCTCGACAATTTTGTTGATACTGCAAAGCCTAGCTCGCTTTGCCTCATCTTGCCTATATTTGTGGGTGGTTGTGAGTGCGAAAGTGAGCCAGAAAAAGCCTTATACAGGACCAAAATGCGAGATCTGGTTGCGCAAGGCTCACCTTCTGCAACCCAGGCAACTGAAATCATGGAAAAGTGCTGGAAAACAGGGAGGGACTGGTATGAAATAATGCATACCGAGAACCGGCATGTTGTTTTTCTGTGAGGGCCTCAAGTGCTTTCTTTTACTAAATAAGTAGGTCTTTACGAATTTACTATATCTTTGATTAGGGTGTTGGCTTAGCTTGTATGTTTGTCATCTAAGATGTATGGTCATGAGAGTGTAAATGGTGTGAGGGAGTGTGAAAATGGTGTGAAAATGTGAAAGTAGTGTGAAAGGAGATGATGTAATATAGAGTAATGCGAAAGAAAAGGGCCATGAAGGTATACATATAATTTATCAACCCTGATAAAACGGCTTGAAATCGGCCTAACTTCATAAACTACTTCCAAACTGACACCTCACTTTAACACAACAAAAATGTTGCCGAATATCCGTCACATTGATCGGCACTCCTCCTCTAATTACATTCACTCAAAGCATACAAATACATATCGTCTTCAATTCTTCCAGCTAAATCCGGATAACTCTTTTCAAACTTTCTTAAGTTTTTATTTTTATCTAAACCGTTCATACTTTACTTATTCTTTAGAAATATTGAACACAACATAAATAACCATTATGGTTAGTAACACCTCAATTCTGCGAGATCTTCGGTGTCATCTTCACCATTAATCATCGGTTCACATTGGGAACGCGATATATCTCAGAAAATATGATTCTCAGAATATTCGCTTCTACTAGATTTATCATCTAGATACATCCTAAATCATCCAAACGCTTTCTGAATCATCCAAATACTTCCTAAATCCAAACACTTCCTAAAACATACTTATTCGTCTATGTACAGCATCTTTCTTCTGATATTCGGCCGGCTTTGCGTCCTTTTCAAAAATTCAAGTCTTGCAACCAACTCCTGGTTTTTCTTGAGGTCTGCTTTGATCTGGAGAAGCTCCTTGTGTCTCCGAAGCCGTTTTTCAGGATCAAATCTAGTAAAAAGAGCAGTTGCATATTTGTCCTGAGGCCCCTTTTGAAACTTGAGAATGTAATCATGGAATTTCCAAAGTGAAGTCCGATGGCAAACGCTCAAAACGGTAATGCCAAAGGACTTGGTAGCGATTCGGTAGCACTCTTTTTCTAAATCAGGCGAAATTGCTGATGTGCATTCGTCCAAAACGGCAAATTTAGGCTGGTGGTAGTACAATCTGGCCATGGCTAATCTTTGCTGCTCGCCAGTTGAAAGAATATCGGGCCATTTTGCCACAATGTCGAGCCCAGAAGGTGGGAAGTGCGAATTTCCACCTCTCAGTCTCGAATTCTCATCCTGTAAAAAGCTGCTTCTAGAGTTTTTTGATCCCGCAAGCTCCCCAAACTGGAATCCATCGGCCTCATCCTCATCGTCAGAGCTCAAACTGTCTGAATTGGCCAAAAGATGTTCTAAATGAATCAACTTGAGCAACTTCATAAGATAAAGGTCGTCTTTCACCACCGTATTGCCCCTTTTTCTTGCAAATTCAACATTTTCCCGATACTCGGCCATTGAATCAGGATATAGAATCTGCTCACGAAGTGTCCCATACGTAAAATAACTGCTTTGCGGAAGATAGAACACCTGCTTGCGGGATGAAGGCACAATCACGTGACCTGGACTCCGCACTTCCCACAATCCTCCCAAAATGCGAAATAACGACGACTTTCCGCACCCGTTTGGTCCAATCACCAGAAGACTCTGACCCGGTTTAATGGAGAATGTGAGATCTTTCACAAGAATATTTCCTGTTGGCGTTATAACAGGAACATGGTCAAAGGTGATTTCTTCTCCATACGACACATTTGGTCCCTCAATCAAATGATCGCCATCTAGATCGCAACTATTCGTAGAAAGCATGTTTATCTCCTTTAGGGAGGTATCAAATTCGTAGAGTGAGGTACAGTACTCGATGATGTTCTGTACTGCCTTTTTGGAGTAAATTAAACGGCCCAACGAGTCCGAGGCAGACAATAAGAGCCGTTTATTTGCAAAAAAGTCGGCCGCCAGCCGGGAAACGACTCTCTCATCCACAACAAACCCTGAAAAGTATGCAGTTGAAAATATTGGCGCCGCACACATCATCAACCCAAATGCTCCAAGTCCATATTTGAAAATAAAACCCATTGCAAAGTTGTAAATGGCCATTTTCCGAAGCTCCAACCTCTGAAATCTCTCCAATTCGAAGTATGACGTGTCAAGCAGGTCCAACTCTCTCCGATGGCCCCTTGCAAGTGCTATTTCCTCTCTGTGGTTGATGAGCTGAGTGTGGTATGTGTGAAATTTGTTCTCGAGAACATTATGGACAGATGTCAACTTGGCAAAGTTTGGAGTGAACACCTTTAAAACTAACGTTGACACACTTGCAATCAACCCAAGCAGGAGGGAGCTCTCTGTTGCGTACTCGCTGACTTTGCTGAATCTGTTTGCAGTAAGCAGAATGTCCAAAATCGGATCAATAAGCTGAACCGGGAGCTTCGAAACAGTATCTGCGAGTTGGTCAATCGTTACAGTGACCATTTGGTTAGGACTGGAGACTTTGTTCGGTCTGCCGGCAGAGATTTTGTCCTTTGACCCGGCACTCATCTTGTTCGTCAACTGATAAATGCTGCTATTTCCAGAATTTGGAAGATAGTTGTCCATAATGGTGTTTGTTGCCCCAGTACGGAACGACTGTGCCAACATACCCTGGACTTTCCTAATGAGGGAGTTTGTTAATGAAGCTGGAATGCCGATGAGAAACCATATCACCAAACACTTGAAGAATTGCTTGAATTTCTTCCCCACGATCAACGACACAAGTTTTCCATCCAAGGAGGCTATATTCAATGTGATTACAGCTTTTATACCGAGTAAGCCCAGCTGCCATGTTAGATATTGTGCTATTCGAAGTGCAGATTTCCTGTCTTTGGTGAGAACTTGCTTGAAAAAGCTAATTGTGGGAGAACGACTCCAGAAAGAACGAATTCTTTTAAGTGTTAAATGGCTTGGTCTTTTTGAATGTGCATTCTTGGTATTAGATGATCCTTTTCTCTTGTTTGACGGCACAGATGACCCAGCATTAAAAATTGAGTAAAGTATGAGAATGTATGCTGTTCGTGTCAATAGCTTGCGATGCTTTGTATAAAAAGCAAGAAGTTTCCTAACCGGTATTTTGCTCCTTTGTTGGGGAAGAGTGAAAATCTGGGCAAGCTCAGACATCTTTTATAATGGAAAGGGATTGCGAATTTATCATAGAGTAGAGAATATATGAGAATAAGAGAAAACAAGAATCATAAAAGGAGCTGCCAAACCGAGGGATATATATATTCTATATATGAATACCATTTCCCCCTTATTCTTCAATTTTTATATGCCAAAAAGGGAGAGAAGCATGTAACGGCCAACTTCTGCATGATACGCAAACTTGCGGGATAACGCACCGGGAAGTCCTTTTTCTCAAGTGGGGTACGGACAAATAGGAACTCCGCGACCATGCCGATCGTAGGATGGACTTTTTTTCATCAGGTTAAATAATATTTTTTGCCCCGAAGATATTATTGCGGGGAGAGATCCTGTTTGACGTGTTACAGAACGCTTGCCGAATAGTGCATGCTCCAGAGCAACCGAGAAACTAGACTTTGAAAAGAGTAGAATCCAAGCAGTATGTACATGTTAGAAGATGACTTTATACATTAAGAACACACATCATCTTCCACATGAACCGGCCGTATATTGGCATAAAGCACAACATGGAATGAAATTTGACTTAATTTATTATCTGCAATGCATGTATTGTTGTGATGATTGGCAAAAATCTAGGAAACTCACAAAAAGTAACATCAAGTAAGATTACATCAAAACAGATTTCTCCTTCTTTCCGCCATTAGCAGAGTTGGCGGCAAGCATTCTTCTAGGAGGGTATATCTTGAAAAATAACGAGTGGTGTTAGTATGCAGAAGCTTAATTGTACGTAAAAATTCACCTTAGTTTGCAAAAACCTACCCTTGCACCTATCCAGTGGCGCTTGTATGCGAATTCATGAGCAAATATCTCACCAAATCCAAGCATCACTCCATTGATAAACGGAAGAACGAGATTCACACCGCATTTTGCCAAAAAGCTGAAAAATGTGCTAACATGTATTGTATCGAATAATTCAGTTGACTCGTCTGATTCTGCACTGAGACTCACACTCTCCTCATCCAAAGCATCAGCATCACTGCTGGAAGCTTCGAGAATGTTAGCAGCTGCAGAATCCTGGATGATATCTCCTGATTTTGGCGATAATGCATCCGAAGCCGAATTAAGAGCTTCTTCAAAAGAACTTTGTGCGGCTTCCATTGGTAAAAATATAAGGGCACAAAATAGGATACAACAAGTGCTGAGTCCAAGGTGAAGCTCTAAATACGGTGGCAGATATATGCTAGAAAAAACGGATCAAGAAAATTGAAAAGCTTGTTGGTTTAGCCACATCAACACATAAAGCTACAGTTGGCATTTTGCGAATTTTAGATCGACCCAAATCGAGACTGACGATCTGAGAGATGAATAAAAAGATGATCAAGCACATCTGTACACTGTAATATGAAAACCATTTTCTTGTCTTTCTCTGCGTTGACTTTGATGCCATAGTTTTGTCATTTTACTTTTCAAAATTTTTTGGCCCTTCCCCCACCTTTAAGCCGCGAGTGACTCTTAACAATTCAATTTCCAAAAATTTATTGTGACAGAGATGTCATCAAAATTATGAGTAACGTCTTTAATTGATGTGAGACGAAAGCTGTAATTTTTCAGTTTAATGCGTTTGAATTACGATTTAAATCTTACAGATAGGGGCTAAGTATAGCAAAGGCGGGCATTGGCTATTACGGATAGTATTAGAAAAGTAACTAGCGTGATAGAATACAGATAGATTGTCTTTTGATATTGGAAAGTGATACTGTTGGTGTCTATTATAGAGCATAAGTATAGTTGTACTGCGGTATCGATCTAGGAAGGTAGTACAAAGAGGATATATACAGAAAAGTGGATATTGAAGAGATTGAAGAAAGTGATATTGTACAGAGAAGTGGATATTGAAGGAGATATCCTACAAAAGAGAAGATATCCTAAATCGGCAAACACTATAGTGCTATAGAGAATTAGTGAGTGAAAGCAGTCAGTGAAAGCAGTCAGTGAAAAGTAAGTGAAAATAGTCAGTTATCAGAGTATTAGTTATCAGTTATCAGAGTATTAGTTATCAGTTATCAGAGTATTAGAGTATCAGTTATCAGAGTATCAGTTATCAGAGTACCAGTTAGCAGCTCATTGGTGATTTTCTAGACTACGTAAGCAGAGTCCAAAAAGAACATTGACAGAACACTAATTTCTCCAAGATCGAATTCAGATATCAATCACCCAGAGGAAAACCGGAGGGCACAGGAAAAAAAAAATTATCCCCTTTAAAAAATGTCCCTCGATGACAACCTCCTCTACCAGGAAACATCAGACAGCCACCACATAGACGAGGCGTACACAGCCTTGCTGACGGAGGACGAAAATATGAATGATGGCAACGATAGCGACGAGGCCTCGGTGGTCGGCCGGGCACTCACGGCGATCGTCGATATAGGCTCAAACGGGATTCGGTTTTCGATTTCCTCCAAGGCCCCCCACCACGCGCGAATCATGCCCTGCGTGTTCAAAGACCGGCTCGGCATCTCCTTGTTTGACGTGCAGCTGCCGGACGGCACCCGGTCTTCCGCGAGAAAGCCGATCCCGGACACCGCGGTCCACGAAATTATTCAGGCCATGAAAAGATTCAGGTGGATATGCGAGGATTTCGGAGTTCCCCCGAGCGGCGTCAAGGTTGTTGCCACCGAGGCTGTGCGCGAGGCGCCCAACTCGCAGCAGTTTCGTGATTCCATATTTGACGCCACGGGGTGGAAGGTTGCGCTGTTGAGCCGCGAGGAGGAGGGCCGCACTGCGGCATACGGCGTTGCGTCTTCCTTCCACGACATTTCCGGCCTCTTTATGGATATGGGCGGCGGCGGCGTGCAGCTCAGCTGGATCCGCGCCAAGGACGGCGCCGTCAAGATTAGCGACCGGCCGGTGTCCTTGCCGTACGGCGCCGCGGCGCTCACCCGGCGCATGAAGTACGACGGCGCACCCGTCACTGCGCTATACGGAGAGATTAAGGCCGCATTTGCCGCAGCTTTGGAGCAGCTACATATGCCGCCAGTGCTGCTGGACGAGGCGCAAACCAACGGCGGCTTCCGCATGTTTGTGTGCGGCGGCGGCTTCCGCGGCCTCGGCCATCTTCTGCTTGCGTGCGAGCCCGAATACCCGATTCAGACCATAATTAACGGTTATTCCACGACCTGCGAGAGCGTCGAGCGCATGGCCAGTTTCCTCATGTTGAAGCGCAGTGTTCCTGACATTGCGAAGGGCTACAAATACGGGCGGCAGTCCTTTGGCTGCTTCAGCGGCGCCAGCGCATCGAGCAGCACGATTTTCCGCGTGTCGCAGCGCAGGGAACAGCAGCTACCCGCAGTGGGACTCATGCTATGCGCGGCGCTGGAATCGTTGCCGCGCATCAAGACTTTCCACTTCAGCGAGGGCGGAGTCCGAGAGGGCGTACTGTACTCAATGATCCCGGATGAGATCAAGCTGGAGGATCCGCTTCTAACCGCAACGCGGCCGTATGCGCCGCTCCTTGCACAGAAGTACTGGGAGCTCTTGCGCACGGGGCTCCCATCGGCACCCGCAATAGTGCCCAACGAAGTGTCCCTGCGCGTGGCGCCGGCGCTCTGTAATATCGCCTTTGTGCATTGCTCCTACCCGAAGGAACTCCAGCCCACCGCCGCATTGCATGTTGCCACAACGGGAATTATTGCGGGCTCCCACGGGCTCTCGCACAAGATCCGCGCACTAATCGGCATGGCCGGGTGTGAGCGCTGGGGTGGCGACATCCCCGCGAGCGAGCAGAATTTCTACTCGCGGCTGGAAAAATTGGTGATGGAGGCGGACCCCGAAAACGGGGAGAGCCTTATTTACTGGACTAAGTACTGCGGCAAGATGATGCACGTCATCTGCGGAATTCATCCCGGCGGCAACATCCGGCCAGGCTCGCTGTTATTCCGGCTGCAGGCCATCGGCAGCGTCAATGACGCACATGATTCCGAAAACGGCAGCGTGCTTGCTGCATCCCCGCCCTCCGACCCTGCAAAGATCAAGTATGCATTGTATGTGATTCTTCCCGGTGACGACATCAAGTACAGTTACAGTGTGCGGAGCCGGATTTTGAACTTGCAGAAAAAAATCAAGAAGTTGAACAAGCGCTACCATTGCCCTGGCAAGGTCAAGGTTTTCGTTAAGTATGGGCCCGAGTAGATTAAAGGTGTTTTAGGTATGATTAGGTAACAAGTTATGTTTTAGCTGAATGTGTGATGTGTATATTAGATGATAGTTTGTACACATTGGGTGTAAAAGTATATTCTACATCCCGAGGTATATTGTATGTGTCTCACTTGTATATCCCAGAGTATATCTAGACTGTCTTAAATGTGTATATCTTATCTGTTTTGAAAGTATGTTGAAAGTATATCTTATGTGTCCTAAAAGCATATTTGAAGTATATCTTATCTGTCTTAATCCCGTACCCTACTTACCTGCTATTCCCAAACTCCACACTCCATATCTACCTCCCTACACCAATATAGTCGATGAATAAATAATCACACTGTATGTATGTGCGTTGTATATACGTTAGTTAATCAATAAATAAATGACGCCACCGCATCCCTCTTAAGCCTTTCCTATACCTCTACCCTCACCAAGATCATTAATAGTCTCGGAAAGAGGCCTTCTGTACATAACTTCCCAAAAGCCCTGTTTTTTGTATGTTCCATTCTCAAAGTCGCGATCCAAGTCCTTGTTGGACTCCTGGTCATGGTTCAAACCATGCGAGCGCGTGTATGAAAGATTTGTGTTGTAGGTTCCGACAAACTCACCTGCCCACTTGAATAAACCAACAAATCCTGCCATCCCAAGTGCTAATCCCACTTTGTTGACAGTTGGCATGCTTCTTTTGAAGATGGTGGCCACCAGAACGGCTGTGGCAGTCGAGATCATCTCGTTCTTTGTGGTTTTGCGGCCGTTGTTCAAGTTGTAAAACGAATCGGACAGAAAACAGTATGTTCCCAAAGCTAACGGAATTGACACAAAGTGCCTCTTGCTAAGCTCAAACAAAGCAAGATATCTGGCCTGGCCGGGCCTCGAGGCTCCTTTTCTGTGCTGGAGCAATCTCCTCACGTGCATTCCACCAAGAAAGACACCTGACCAAAATGTTATTTTACTTGCTTCTCCTAATGTATTCACAGGAGTGAATGATGATGCTGTTTTCTTTTCCACATCGTAATCCTGAATCATCCGTGGGCTGGGTAGCACCACCTTTGATTTTTGCTTGTCCGACATGCCTTGTTCTATGCGTGATGCTCAATTGTTTACCCTATGAGTTGCTTCTCTAGAAAAAGTAGACTCCCAATTCCAATACTTCCTTTTTCAGCAAAAAAAATTTGTCCTGCTGCAAACTGCGGTCTTGGTGCGGTGCAATCAGATGGCTGTGTTGCGATATTGGATTTTTATAGAGATACACCGGGATTAATTGCAAATTCCGATCGGTGAAGTAAAGTGGTTTAATTGGAGCCCTCAGCTTTTAAATGGTCTCCTATTCCTATTTTTTATTTTTTTTATTTTTTTTTTTTGATTTCATTCTTGCAATTATGCTTTATTCTATTGCACCTATTTTCTGTGGGTGAATTCGAGAGCACGAAAAAATTCAAAATGCTATCAGTGCAAATATCCGCGCTTTGGAGCAAGAAGCGACGTTCGCACACATCTGTACCCCAAATGTTTCTGCTGGTAGCCACTCCTTGGAAAAGCAGTAAGTGGTACACAGCAGCAGAGTTGAAGACAGGTATAAGTATTGCTGAGTGAGAATATAAGAGAGCCAGCAGGATGTTTGTGCTGTTTGTGCTATTTGTGCTGTTTGTGCTGTTTGTGCTGTTTGTGCTATTTGGTTAATTTGGACAACTCAAAGCATGCTTTCAGTAATTTGAGAGTAGCTCACGTAATCAAGGCAAAGCAGCTAGCACAATTTTGAGATTCAGCATATTGGAAAAAATTAAAAGTAATAAAATAATTTTTCACCCGATTTGTCTCCTTCCTCAATTTTTTCTTCATTTCTCCATTTCTCTATTTTTCCACCCCCATCATAAAATTTTTCACGCAGTCTTGAACACCTTTTCACGTTTAAAGGACAAATATACACGGACTAAACAGCAAACAATCACCAAATGTCGCTCCCAGCAGTTCCAGCAGACTTCAAAGAAGACTTCAAGGCCGCATCGAAGTTCTCCGAACCTCTCGAGGCCAAAGTTGAGCCAGTTGGCCAATATTTCTTGGCACATGCAACAAGAATTCTTCAAGACCGTACTTGGAGTGAGTACGAGCAGATTAAGGAGAAGAAGGCCCGGGAAGAGGCTTCAAAGCAGAAGAAAGATGATGGGGATGAGTTCGAGGACGTGACAGACCCAGAGTTGTTGGAGCACGACCCAAGAGACTGGAAAAAGTGTGACTTGTACGCAGTTTTGGGATTGAACAAGTTCAGAAGCAGAGCAACACGTGATCAGATCGACAGAGCATACCGGAAGCAGGTTCTCCAGTTCCACCCTGACAAGCAAGGTGAGAAGGGCGGTTTCCAGGATGGTTTCTTCAAGATTATCCAGAAGGCATACGAGGTTTTGACAGATGCAACCAAAAGAAGACAGTTTGACTCTGTTGATAAGGCTGCAGAGGTGCCAGCACCATCGAAAAAGAGCAAGTACGACTTTTTCGAGGCCTGGGGACCCGTGTTTGAGGCTGAGGGTCGGTTCTCGGTGAGGCAGCCGGTGCCAAAACTTGGAAATACCGAATCTTCCAAGCAGGATGTCGAAGAATTCTACAAATTCTGGAACAATTTCGATTCCTGGAGGTCGTTTGAGTTCTTGGATGAGGATGTTCCCGACGATACCTCCAACAGAGACCACAAGCGGTACATCGAGAAGAAGAATCATAGTGCCAGAAGAAAGAGAAAGACCGATGACAACAAGAGATTGGATGCTTTGGTTAAAAGAGCACACAGTGAAGATCCCCGGATCAAGAAGTTCAAGCAGCTTGAAAAGGAGGAGAAGGCACGTAAGAAATGGGAGAGAGAGGCTGGTGCTAGGCAGGCTGCTGCTGAGGCAAAGGAAAAAGCCGAAAAGGAGGCTGCCGAGAAAGCAAAGAAGGAAGCAGAGCAAAAGCAGAAAAGAGAGAAGAACAAAAAGTCCAAGGAGGCCAAGAAGAGCGCCAAAAAGAAGAGTAAAAGAACCATCAGAGCCGCTGTTAAGGACACAAAGTACTTTGGTGATGAGGCCAATGCTTCCGTCATCGATTCTGATGTCGAAACTCTTCTTTCCTCTCTTGAATTCGAACCCCTGGTGGAGCTTGGCGATAATGTCAAGGCTGCAGGTGATGATGCTGAAAAGATCAAGAGTCTTCTGCTTGCTGCTGCCAAGGCCACCGGAAAGTCTTACGACTACTTTAAATAGATGTTGTTTGTGCTGTAGAGGCATTTAGTGGAGTATGCGCTGGATTATTTGGTGAATCTCGTGGTAAAATCTCAATGCTACAGTGCTGATTCAATTTGTTTCAATGCCTCTGTGTATTTTGACATTTGTTGATGCTAAATGTGTATTCGTGTATTTAATTATATGTACACCATTCACGCACCTTTATATGTAGCTTGCAGTATTTGCTGCCACCTTTCAGAGTTTACTTTATAGTGATACTGTGTGGTTTCCCGAATACTTCTGTTTCGTTTATACTACTTCTTTCCCTTTTCATTTCTCCTTTTTACTTCTCCCTTCTCTTTTCACTTCTCCCTTCTCTTTTCACTTCTCCCTTCTCTTTTCACTTCTCCCTTCTCTTTTCACTTCTCCCTTCCCTTTTTGCTTCTCCTTTTGATCTAATGTAGTGCTGTCATTAATTATTCCTCACAAGTCAAGTCTTAAATGTTTCTTCAACTATCTAGTTAAAGAATTTTACTCGTTTAGATGTCTAACTCAAGGTCACCTCAACTTTCTACCATAAACCAACATAATGCACTCATCCACATTCTACAAAGTACTCGTCTACCTGTATGCATCGAATCTTAACCTCGGCTATTTACAAGAATTCCCTCAGCTCACTATATCTTCCAATATGCCACAAGCTTATTCCAGAAGCCTTTCCTCTCATCGCCAGATTTATTATCCTCAACCACCCGTTTCTGCTCGTTTAAAAGTTCCTGTATCTTCTCCTCGTATATGCGTGTCTGTTCTTCCTTGTGAATCACGTTTTCTTCGCCTTCCAAAGAATACCACGCGTACTCTAATCCCATAAATATAGATACTGCAAGAAGAAAGCAGGCACTAATTGGTCTTTTAAAGTCACTTAACTGTGGCTTTTCCGCCTCCAGTTGCTTTTTCTTCAGTCTCTGGAGCTCTGCAGCATGCAATCTCCCCTGCTTCTCAAGTCGTTTCTGTATAGATGCTATTCTTTGCTCTATCAGCTCTCTATTCTTACTGGAGCCTAAGGGATTCTTTGGCTGGTAATATTTCGAACCTGTAAGTTCTATTTCCTCCTTCTGCTTCGCCGTGTACTTTTTCGCAAGCTCTTCCTGCTGTCTTTTAGCATCCTGCACTTTCTTAAGTTGCTCTTTTGTGAGCTTTTTCATGCTTATGATCTCTGGAAACTTGATATTTGTAGGTGGTGGAGTAACTGGTCCATCAAACGCTTCATTTGCTGTATTGCCCTCTTTTTTCTGCCTGCATGTGGTCACAGTGCTAAACGCCACACACTGTGAGCTCGATGCCCAAGATCTAAAACCTGCAATTGCCGTTTTTCCATGCATTGTATTTCTTGTCATTGCATATTTGAAATTTTCCAGCCTGGTACTATATCCCAACTTCCGTACCAGCACATTCCGGTATGGTGTTGTCTTAATCATTGTTCAGGACCCGGTGCGTTCTAAATTACGTTCTTTGTGGTTGAAAAGGAAAGAGATAAAAATACATACTTGGATTATATGTTATGCATTGGAAGCTTGCGTATATCTGCATGTATCTAGCGATTTGACATCGATTTCGAAGATGTTCGAGTCGGCATTTTTTTTTTTGGTACTTCAATTTCATCATTTTCGGGTTGAAAATCGCACACGCATTAACCGGCATGGTTTCCCCACACGGCTTCCTGCCCTCCTCCTAGATGTTCCATAGGTAAATATATATTATTATTACATACATATTCTTGCTATATATGCATGTGACAACTCACACCAACCCACATTCTCTCTTCGTCTCTACACACTAAAAACAAGAAGAATCAAAAAAAGACAAAGACGTGGTAGAAACTAAAAGAGAGATAAAGTACTTAAAACAGCATACAGCAAGAAACGTAAATGAAAAAAAAGGAATCCATCAGTGATCCTCCAATTACCATTCGGAGTCGCCCGTGGCCTTCTGAAAAGCGTAATCCTGGCCATCGATGTTTGCAATTCCATCTTTCAAACTGCATTTCCATCTATTTCTCACTCTTTGAACCCTATCATAAAGACATAGCATGATGTTAGCCTCCGGATTGTCGTTGTCTTCATCAGAGTTGATGTCGTCAGACTCCGGATCGTCCAAATCCGAATTAATCTCATCAGAATCAATACCCAAATCCGAACCTAAGTCGGAATCATCTGCTGAATCGTCTGATTGCTCATCGTTAGCCCCATCTGCCTGGCTTGCCGTCCTCAACAAACTCCGTTTTTTGTGCTTTCTAGATTTCCTCCTCTGCTCAGCAAGCTTTCTTCGTAAATTTGTAGGAACATCGTCGATTGTGATTTCAATTTCCGTCGGTAAGCTACCGTCGGTTTGCCCCAAACCCGCAGCCCCACCTCCAGGAAGTATTATATTATGTGTTTCAAGGTTTGCGGTGCCGTTTTCTTCCGGCTTAGATGTTGTATTGCCGTCAATATTCTGTGCTTGTGGTGAAGTTTTCGCTTCTTCTGCCTTTATTGCGTATTCATTTGTATCTGAAGTTCCATTCATGCCTACCGATGGCGCACCTATGCTTGTACTTGTTTCTAGAGCCTGTTCTTGTGCCTCCAACGCTTTTTCTTTCGCTTCTTCCTCCTCTCTTTTCTTATCCCAGCTGAATTTCGCAACGCTCGTCTTTGAAAGTTTCTCCTTCCATATATTCCGCAAGTCCAATAGTGTCTGTTCATCTATTCCGGAGTCCTCAAAGTCCTGTCTGGACTCTTGTATAACATCATCAATGATTCTTTCATACAAATTGGCCTGTATTATTACAAATATTGTTGAAGTTAGTATTTCTGATTGTGAACAAGGTGGTAAAACCCATGTTTTTCCAAACGGCAACCTAACAGCCACACAATATCAACATTTCCAACTTGTCTATGAGTGATGATTTGCATTTTTTCCCCATTCCTATCATTCCCCCTAACGTATTTCATTACATCATATATATCCTCATTTGGAGCCTCGTATACTTACACATTCTTGGTTCGACATCTCGAAAATTAACTTGTTAGAACTAAGATGACACTCAAAGTAAACACAGCACTAACAAACATAAAAGGGCAACTCGACGCTCGACGATTTAAATATGTTCCCGATCTCGTTAACGATAAGAGATGAATGGAGGAAGAACATCTCAACTTTTTTTTTTTGTCTCACAATAATTGTGGGTGAGGATCCCCGGCTCATTTACCCTTTTTTCTGACCTTGCTTTCATCCTTACACCTGAGAGAACAAGAGAGAAAAACGAGGTGGGACATAATTGTTGTCTGCGTCGATCGGCTATTTTTGAATAATTCGATGATAAGTGAAGGTGTGGTGTTTTCTTGCTGAAATCTGCGAGCGCGACCAAATGGCAAGGTCGCGTAAAAGAGAGAAGACATGTGATTGGATTTTTTCCGCCTTAAAGTTTCGAGTTTCAGGTTTGTTTGTGTCGGTTAGACCAGAAAGAGAGCACCAAAAAAATAAAAAAGTTCAAAAAAATTCAAAATTGATAATGACAACAAAAAAAAAATAATTATCAGATTGATAATAACATTGAAGGAATAATAATGCGCGTCTGTTTTCTTCCGACATCTGACATTTGTTTAACTTTTGGCTCTTTTCCCAATTAACCCATTTTATCCAAAGCAGCTGTTAAACAGGCCAACAGTTGCAAACAGCATAAAATCAAAGGAATCGCAAATAGTGAAACAGGCTATTTGGTATAATTTTAGTGGTTTCAGATCTTCCCTCACAGGTTTTGACACAGTTAAACCTATTTTACGCAAACAGAAAAAGCACAACAGAAGCGATAATAAGGGAAAAAAAAGGGCAACAGAGGAAAATATAAAACAGAAACAATGTCGTTAAATGCATCTTCGGAGGAACCGGCAACGTCAACCCCATCAAAATCAACAAGTTCAAAAGATGAAGTGAATCCGGACACAGCAATATCTTACCGGACTATACCCCATGGTCTCACATACAAGCACGAGACACGTCACCATTCGTCTTATAGGCGTCATTCGACTTCACCAAAGCGTACATCGTCGACTGTTGAGCTGAAAAGACACCCTTTGACGTGTGTGAAAGACACAAACTACAAAAAACTGGACATAGTGGGCGCCAAGCACGATTTGACGTCTATTCTCACAACGGTGGACAAAAACAAGAACAAGGAGAATGGCAAGAACGACAAGAGGGACCAGGGGGTGGGCAGCGATGCGGAAAGCGACGCGTCAGTGCATATTAGCACCGGAGATTTAACTGAAGACGGATCTCCAAGGAGTATTTTCCCCGTTCCATCTCTTGCAAATAGCCAAGGACCGGACGATATTGAATCTTCGCCTGTGAACAGCCACCAGGACCGTGTTGTGAAGAAAAAGCAGAGCATAAAGATGAGCCGGAAACGAAATGCGATCTCTGTTTCTGTTTCCGACAGCAAAAGGCAACATTTTGGTGATTGCAATGCAGACGAAGAGGGATCAAAGCTCCCTCTGATCGAGTATCACCGGCGAAACTCGACATCCTCGTACCGCACACCAGTCCGGCATGATTTTGACTCCGGAAATAGCACTAAAAAGGCCCCATCAAGAACACATCGAAGCAGGGTGATAGATGAGTCGAAAATTCACCAAGATGGGGATACAAACCCGGCATTGGACCCTGATAACAGTCCACTTGCCAATGTGAGCCAAGGCAGTATTGTAGACCAGAAGATTGAGGGTGAGACGGAGGTGTTTGACCAGCTTAAAAAAGCGACAAAGTCGAATATCCACGAGCTTGATGCGGGCGGTGGTAGGGAGTCGGATTTGCGGGAAGCGGACTCCGACACGGACGGCCAAATGTCCGACGACAGTGATGATAGCAATTTGCGAATGTCTCCGGTCCGTTTTAACAGCAAGGCACTTTCTCCGCTTTCCAAAGTGAGTGTGAATGTTGATTCGATCGAGCAAGACAGTGTGCTTTTAGCCTTGGACGAGAAAGAGAGGAAGTTCGAGAAAGAGAGACAGCTTGAAGATGCTGCCAGTGCAAAAGATGAGAAAGTGAGGCAATCTGGCAATGCAAAATGTGCAAAAAGGCTGATTTTTACGTCGGACCAGGTCCAGGAGATCAGAAACAGCTTTGAAAGTGTGGTTTCCGGGCTGCAGGAATCCTTGAAGCAGAAATCCAAGCGGTGCAGTCTGCTTGAGAAGAATTTGAGTGGGTTGAAACTGGAAGTTGTTGATGCAAAATCGAAAATGGAGCAGGCGGAGTCGGAGAAAACGCAACTTGAGGCCACAGTTAAGACTCTCAGGGTTGAATCTTCGTCGGCCACGGAGTATGCAGCAAACTCCGACAGGCGGTGTAATGTGGCTGACCATAAACTCCGGGTTTGTGAGTCCAGACTTGCCAGGTACAAGGAGTTGTATGTGGAGCTGATGGGAGCGGCGAAAAACCTTGAGAAAGAGGTTTCGAAAGAGAAGAAGACAGTTTCTCAATTGAAGCGGAAGCTAACGGAGATGAAACAAAAGTTTGAGCGAGACCAGGCGGGCAAGTCGGAGCTTCAGTCATCGTTAGAGCTCAAAAATGCAGAAGTGAAGAGTCTTTTGGAGGAGAAATCGGAGAATGAGGTGATGATAAGAAATCTCAAACGCATAAATGACGAGAGTGACTCCGAGCTGAAAAAGCTTAAGGCGAGACTAAATGCTACAAAGGAGAAGCTTGAAGATCTCAGGAAGAGAAATGACAGCATATCGACACAGATGGCTGATTCTGCGAAGCAGATAAAGGAAAAAGCGGCCAAGCTGGAACAAATGAAGAAGGAGAGAGACTCGGCATTGGCAAATTTGACCAGTCTGAAGACCAGGATGCAGAATGTTGAAACGAGCAACAGCAAATTGCTGTTAGAGAAGAAGGCTGCAGACAGCAAGATAAGCAAAGCCCAGAGAGAGTTGGATGAGTTGGATAAGAAGTATCTGGAGATGAAGAAGACCCGGAACGAGGAATTGCAGAAGAAACTCGCAAATGGGCAGCAGAATGTTGAAAAACTCAACGAGAAGATCAAGGCTTTGGAGGAGGAGAAGTCCAGTCTCGAAAAGGCAGTCAAAGCCGAGCAGGCTGCTCAATCTAAAGAGATACAGGCCGGAATTCAGGAAAACAAGAAGTTGAACGAGCAAAACGGCACGTTGAAGAATAGAATAGAGACTCTGGAGAAGGAGATTACGTCAGCAAAGGCCAAAATAGCGAATAACGACAAAGAGATGGAGATGCAGATGGAGAAACTGGCGCAGGATCTATACCTCCAGTATTCGGCAAAGCATGAGCAGAAGGTGGCGACTCTGAAGAAAGGATATGAGATGAAGTGGATGGGAAAAGTCAAAAAATTCACCAGAGATAACGATGCGTTGAAGCGTGAGATTGCAAGTCTTAAAAAGAGACTTGAGGTGGAGACAAATGAAAAAAAGCAGCTTGTTAAGCTCTGGGATGAGTATGTGAGTCTTGAAAAGAAGGGGCCGAAGATGAAGAGCTAGGTGAGATGCATGAAGGTGTTGGTTAAAATAAGTTAAGTATACTTAGGATGTAATGATAGTAAGAATGTGCCAAGGTGGTGTAAATGATATTATAGCTGTACGAAAAGTAAAGTGATAAATGATATTATGATGGTACAACAAGTAAGTGATAAGACAATTGATGATGGTACAAAATGATGTTAGGATGTTAGTATAGTTACAAAGTCATACTGCGATAGTGCAAAGGGGGATGAAATGTTATTAGTGCTACGATGATAGTAGTAGAGATAATACTATAATGATACAAAACAATTTCATATAAACACTAGAAATAACTGATTACAGTCTACAAATACTAGATAAATGATGTTATGAAAATAATATTTCATGGAAATCCTGCTTTGCGTAAATCTGAAACAGGCAGCCTCCCTACACCCCAATAAGACAAAAAAAAGTGTGAAGAAATGACAAAATAATGTACGCTGCGTGTATGCGCATGCTTAATTTTTTTGTGTCTCTTTGTTTTGTTTTAGGCCATTACTTAGAACGCGTCTCAACCGCGAATTTTTGCTGCTGAATAAAGCATGAGATCATAAAAATGGGATTGTGTCCAGAAACAATCGCCAGTCGTGAGCGATTCTGGCATTTCAAAAAAAAAAAAAAAATCGTGGATAAAAAATATCGAGCATACTGTATACATGCACGACGATAAGTAGCATGTATCATTGTTGAGGAGTGTCTGAAGTTGCATAATTTTTGCAGACTGTCAATCTGAAGCTCAGAGTGAGAACAGGGCAGATTGGTTATCAGGCGTCTGTGGAAATCCAGCAGTTTAAAGCCCACGAATTAGAGGTCTTACACGGAATTCAGGAGGTACCAGGATAAGAATTTGATACAGCAGTATCAGTAATAGAAAATAGAGTATATAATAAGACAAAGGGGCGTATAAGCAGCCTTAGGACCGGAAAGCAAAGACAAGGAAACGCAGAGATCAAGCAGAAGAAACGGAAAGGGTAAAGCAAGCGGAGAACTTTGATAAAGCGTGAGAAATAAACGCGCGCGTTAAAATTGCAAAGTTCGACTAACACAAGGATCAATATGTCGGCGTCTAATTCCACACAAAGCCTAACAGTGCCGCTAAAGCAATCCAGCAGCTCGCCAACAAGTGGGTCTGAGTATAGCAGCGGGTCGAATTTGAATGAAAGCGAAAGAGAGGTGTTAGAAGGAGAATTGGGAAGTGTTCATGAAATTGTTCGATTACCGATACAGGAAGTTTATGGGACAGAAGAAGCACAACAGGAGCCAGGGGCACGTCCAAATGTAGAAAGTGAGGCTCGGCGAGATGTGGGAGGCGGAGATCCAGTGCCGGATTCTGGAAATTCGAGAAGTAGCTCCAGAAGTGTATCGTATAGTGAGGGAGACGAGCAGGAGCCGGAATGTGATGCAAATGGGACAGTTAACGAAGATGCAAACGACACGATAATTGGCCAGTACTCGGACCCGCGTGTGGCGCAGCTGGAGAAGGAAAATGAGCGGTTACGAGTTCAGCTTCGTGAGTTTATGCAGCAAGTATCGCTGAAAAACGGTGAAATCGAAAAGCTAAGAAAAGCGATTGGTGTTTTTGAGAGGCAGCAGGATGAGGAGATGCAAAGGCACGAGACGGAGCGGATGGAGAAGGACTCGGTGATAGCGGGATTGCGGAGGCAGTTAAGTGAGGGAAAGCGGAAGTATGAGTATGAGATGAGGAAGGCGGAGAAAAGTACGGAAATCAAACACATGGAGCGGACGGAAAGCACGGACATTCCATTACCGGAGAGAAGCCACCGCCGGGATGTGACTGCGGAGTCTGTTGAGCTGGTTGAATCTGCTAAAGTTGGTGGATCTGCTAAAGTTGGTGAATCTTCTCAATCTACTAGAATTAATGAATCTCCTAAAATTATTGAACCTTCTGAAGTTATTCAATCTACTGAAGTTATTCAACCTGGTGAAGTTATTCAACCTGGTGAAGTTATTCAACCTGCCAAAATTATTCAACCTGCCAAGTCTGATGTTTCTGGATCGGCTGAGTCTACTGAATCTACGCAATCGATAACTTCGTCACAGTATGCAGTCGAAACACCAAACAGGCCAGTTTCGCGGTCTACAACTATGAATATGAGTCGGCCCGAGTCGACCGTCGTCGAAAGTCCGACGAGACCAAGATTGTCGAAGGTGGATGTTGATCTTCGGTTTTACCACCATGATGATACCTCTGAAAATGTGGCAGGCGGGGATAATTTCGACTTTAATGCCGGTTCGGCAGCCTCCCGGAGTCCCGAGAGTAGGAAGATGCCTGATGTGAGTTCCAGAAAGCCGGTTCCAGCTGAAATTCCGCAAAATGTTGGTTCAGGTGCGGAAATGCCGGTATCCACTCCAAAAAACGAAGATGTTGGCTTTGAAAGCGGACCGGACCGGAGAAATGCCGATGCCTCACCTTCTCCGATGCGTACACTTCAGTCATCTGCAGCGGCATCGGTAAAACTTACCACCGTTCAGAAGGCAATTGCATCTTTGAGCCCGGAAAGAGGCGTATCGTCGCAAAGTGAATTTCTTCAGCCGACGCCGAGGGCACCAAACGTTTCTCCGCCGGTCGCCCCGGCGGGGTTTTCCATATCTCCGCCTTCGTCTCCTGTGTTGAGGGCACCTGGCCGGGCGGACTTGCGTTATGGCGGAGATTCGAGCGACGAGGACCGCGGATATTCGTCCGGAAGGTCCGTTTCTCCGCCTAGAAAGTCCGCCTCGGACAATTCGGGCCGCACAAGTCCACGCAGGAGGTCGAAATCGCCTCAAAGGACACTTTTCAACTTGAGGAGAAAAGCTTCAACGTTGATTTCCGGGCGGCATCTCCGCACGAAATCGTCTGAAAGCGGGAATTCGCACGGTGGAGTTCTGGTGCGGCCAGAGTCAAAAGGCGGAGTTTCGATGTCCCCCTCTGCCTCCGTCTCTCGACTATCAATGGCAAGTACTTCGTCCGCAGGTTCGCAGACCCAGTATGACTATCTGCTTAACTCTATAGACACAACGGTGATATCAGTGTATTCGATTGTGGATCCGGCGGCACTGGAAAATCCGGCATCTGGAGACTTCACAATTCAGTTCATGGTGAATTCCAGCGAGCGGAGCGGGCAGTTGATCCCGCTATACATGGTGAAAAGGCGGTACTCGGAGCTTTTGTCGATGGACGCGGACATTAGGCACACGTCGTTTGTGAACCTTCCAAAGTTGCCCGACCCAAAGCACTTCTTGGAAGTGGATCCGACAAACTGGGATACCCAGAAGACAATCATCCGGATGTACATTGCGGAGTTGTGCAGGGTGATGCGGCAGAGCAAGGGCACCTCGATCTGGAAGCTGTTTACGGGATACTTCAACCCGGATGAGGACTATGACATGTCGAAACGGGAAGGACACTTTGTTCTGGTCGGAAACAAGGGTCTCAAGAGGTCTTTCCGCATCGTCCGGCTTGTTTTTGACACCATCGAGCAGCTCGTGAGCATCCAGCCCGACCTCGGCCGCCCGCCCGAGGTGTTTGGTGTTGCCGAGACCGATATTTCGCGAGATGGGCAAGTGCTTACGATCACAAGGCACCAAAAACGGACCTTCAAGTCCAATCACCGCTGGATCTTGTACTGCGAGTCGGTCCAGGATGCTGATGAGTGGTGCAAGGTGCTTGGCAGGTCTCCAGATGGCGCAAATGCTGGTTCCAAAGCCGATATTCGCACGATTCCGGAGATCCCCGAGGAAATCCCAGCGGAAAAAGCGGAACTTCAGCGGTCGCCACCCCAAAAAAGAGCCAGTACCGACAGCTCGAAGTGGTTTGGCCTTCATATAGGGCGGGATGGGCTTCATCTGGCACATAGTGGATCTGCAAGTTCGACACCTTCGATGTCAGGCACTCTTTTTTCGGGCTCGGCGTCTAACTCGGCGCTTAACGACGCAAATTCCGCCGTCGGCAGCCCTTCAGCCAGCGTCAAAGGCCGGAGTCTGTTTGCCAAGAGTGCTGACAGTCTTTCCACCAAGGTGAACGGCAGTGTTGATGGAAACAGCAGCCAGAGAGGCTCCATTTTGGACTTTAAGGTGATTCCGTACGAGGCCACGACACAGAAGCTGTCGCGAAGAGAGCAGAGGAGGCAGAAGAAACTGGAAAAGATGCAGCAGATGCAGCAAAGGCAGGTGGAGCAACCCCAGCAGCGCAAACAGCAACGTCAAAGATTGCACTTGAGTCTAGGGTTGACGGATCAGAGTGTAAGTGGCTCATCGACGTCGATTGGCTCGCTCCACACACCAATAAGATCGTCTTTCACAACTCCAAACTCTCCTTACTCGGTTGACTCTCTGAGAAGCTCGCCAGGCGTGTTCAAGCAGCTCGATGAGGGGAAAAAGTACTTTGGATTGAATCTACAGGAGTCCTATGACAGGTGTCCAAAATTCGCCATAGCCGGGAGACCCGTCCCGTCGATCGTCTACAGAAGTATCAGCTACCTGGACAGCAAGAATGCCATTTTCAATGAGGGAATCTTCAGGTTGAACGGCATGATGTCCGAAGTTAACAAAATTCAGCGGGTGTTTAACGAGGAGGCAGACTGCGATTTGGCTGCACTGCCTTCCCAGCCGGATGTCCACTCGATTGCAACTCTTTTGAAGAGATATCTCCGGACTTTGCAGGTCACCATCATTCCTGAAGACGAGGCAAAGCAGCTAATGACGCTAACTATGTCATCGCGGGAGTCCGATCCTGCTCCTGACTTCAAACGCGTTCTTGTGTCTTTGCCAAAGCTCAATTTTGATGTTCTCTACGTGCTTTTCCGGTATTTCCGCGAGGTTCTCAAGTTTAAAGAGCTGAATAAGATGAGTGTCGGGGCCATAAGTGTTCTTATGGCGCCTAATTTGACTCCCTTTGATGGTGCAAAGGAGATCTGCGCAGAGATCCTTATTAACTACTCTTACTATTTCGAAAATGGTCAGATTCTTTCTCCGGAGGAGAGGAATGCGGTTTAGGTGCTATGTATTTCGCTTGAATAGATTCTTATTTCATCATTTGTGAACTTCACGTGTAGTCTTTTGTACAATTAAATTGCGCCGTTTCTTTTATTTCACTCCCCGCCTTTATTTTTTTTTATATGAGTAACTCTTCTCTTTTAATTGTCTAAGCTACATAATTATCCATGCAACTGCTCCTCTATCCATGAATTTATATTCAATCCTTTCTAAATTACAATTCAATTACTTCCTAGTTACCCCTGACTCACCTTTCACCTTTCAACTTTCTCTCGCTCATTTTGTTCCGTACGTCATGCCTATCAAAGCCATATGTCAACCCCCCATTATCTTTCTGTTAGCGCCGCATCTCGTATTCTACAATTTTTAATTTTGACGTATCTAATACGTAATGTTTTTAACCCAATTCCAAGCCCCTTAAAGTTCCCGGATTTTTCATTCTGTTAACCCTCGTCTTAAACTTGTTTACTCTATACAACTCTTTCTCTTTTCCCAAAAATTTACACCTTCCCGATCCATTTTGTACGAACAACGTTTATTGTCTAAAAGTATTCGATCACATAATTCAATTTTCTGGACGTTTATGGCATCGTATTAATATTTGCACTCCCAAAAATAGCTGCATCATCGGCAAATTTGCCGCAACTTTTTGCCGCTTGCTTCCCCTCTTATTTTTGGTTGATTAAAGTTTCATGTCATGGTCTCATGTATTCTGCATTTACTCTTGTCTGCACCAAATCAAACCCTAAAAAATTATAAATTTTGAGATCCACGCCCTTAACCAAGCTTGCTGACTTTCTGTATAAGCAAGCACGTTTAATTTAAGCGCCGGCTTCCAAATCAAGTAAAACTTCCTACTAATGGACCCTATCTTTTCATTCAAATTACATTTTCTCGAATTGATCGGCCTGTCTATATGATATCTGTTTGTACACGCCTACTTCCGTATTTGAGGCCTTCACAGTTGTGATAGTTTGTGGGTTACTGGATCGTTATGCATTAGTATATTGCTGTTTATACTGCTGTTTGAGATTCTCTTGGGTTTCCTGTTTTGTTTTGTTGTACTTTGTGGTTGCTGTTGTCTTTTCTATCTTAGTTCCTATCCTGTTTTCTCAACTCTCTTATGTCCTGATTTCTTAAGAATTGTTATTCATTGGTCTTGGCCTATTGTTCCATTTCTCTGTCTTTAGTTCTAGTTTATTGTGTTTTCCCACCCGATATATATCTTTCTCCTCTTTTTTTTGCATTCTATCAGCGCGCATAATCCTTTAACAATAACTTTTTCCATGTTTCATGTTGCTACGTTTAATAATATGCTACTAGTCGATATAAATGATACATTTGCAAACCGACGGATGTAATGCCGGCACTATTTACCTTTAATTGGTTGAGCGAACAATCGCAATTGTTACTTTTTATTTTCTACGGTTTCCATCGTACATGTTCAGGTATCTTCTAAATTTATCATACCGGCCCCTATAATTAGTTTAATGCTTTTTTATCCTTTTGTGCATTCTTTCAAAGTATTTTGGCATTTTAAGTGTTTGCATGTATTCGAGTTTGTTGTTTTTTCAAATTTTTTTTTGTCACTCGTTTCTCAGCGATCCTAGCTACTAAATCTCACCTGATTCTTCCATTCAATTATTTGTTATCTCTTCCACAAGGGGCTTTAATTGGTATTCTGCAATATCTACAATTGTCATTAGGTCTTTCCCTCCTCGCTTGCCCGATCTATTTTAAGACTATCCTAGATCTATGTCCGGGTCCTGTCGTTGTAATGTAACCTAAAACGGCTTTAACTGGTATTTGTCTCTTTGTCAGTTACGTTTTTTCTTCATGTTCTTTTTCTTTTTCCTTTTTTCTTTTTTTACAATTGTCATTGCGGCGCTTAAATAGCACCACAAAAATAGAAAAACAGGTTTAAACATACTGAGGCTTTAACAAACCCTTAATGTAGTGAATTGGCCCCTTGTTTTACCAGTAATAGGCATATTGACCCAGCTGTGCATGGCCATCCCTTATTTTCAGCCCTTCGTCGGTTTCCCACTGCTACATTATCGGGAGAATAATATTTAAAACCGAGCTGATCTCAGGTTTGCTCTGCTTTGAATTTTTGATTTTTTTTCTTCCTCTCTGAATTTTCAAATTTACCCCGATCTATTTTTCTGCTATTATCCTCAACCTGCCTGCCTGCTCACTTATCTGGATTTATTTTTTATTTTTTATTTTTTGGTTGTCACAACAAGGTTTGATTTTCTTTATCTAGTTAGTTAGTCCACTTTTCTAATTTCCCTATACTACCGACAGATCATTTCTCAACTTAGTTCCTTTTTTCTTCATCAACAACTGCCTCTTTTGAGCATCAATCTACACCGTTTCGTGCAAACTGTGCAGCCACCTAGCGGAGAAAGAGAGAAAGGCAGATTAGAAAAGAGAAGAAAAAAAAGAAAAATAGCACACTCGGTAGCAGTTTACTTTACAGAACTTGATATTATAGCACACACGTTTTCATTCATTCACTCAAATATCGGGAAAAAAAGATAGATAGGAAACTATTCAGGCAGCCAGCTTGGAAGTGGAGATACTTCCCTTTTATATTTGCTTGTTATTATCCCATTCACAGTATTGTGTTGTTTGTCCGTTGTTGTGTCTCATCGGAGCATTCACGTCTGATACAAGTAATAAAAATTTTTCCCACTTCTTTACTACAGCCACACACGAAGGATTACTCGATCGGGTACAGTTGTAGGCGCAATAGTTGCATTTTGTGAACCGCCTTTCATATATAGATTCAGCCGACAATGTCACACAATCATTCATCTTCGCAAAATTCAAAAAGCACCGGTTCCTCGCTGCCCCACAGACAGCACAGTGTCAGAAACATGAATCCAAACGTTCAGGCAAAGTTAGTGGCCTTTCAGACACAGAGGCGGCAGAGAATGGAGGAGCAGCATCGCTACCAATCAGAATCTTATGATGATTCTCCACCTGTCTCATCAGCAGCAAACACAATGTCAAGAAATTCCAGTTTGCTGCGATCCCCTTACGGATCGGCATCCAAGACCAATTCACAAAGAGATTCAGACCACCTCGTCGATTCCAAGTCGCCCTCCCTCACAGGTTCAACATTTGACTCGTGTTCCTTCACTGACTCTGATTCCGACTCGTGTCTGGATTCTGATTCATGTGAGAATTCAAATTTGGACCCGGCCTCTGACTCTGACTCCAGAATAACCCAAAGGCCCGCCATGCGACTGCGAAGAGCCAGTCAGGCCAACCATACTCCAGCAATTGGCTCTGTTGGTCTTTTCACCTCCAATCCTCGCAACAGATCACTTTCCAGTCCGTTGATGGTGTCCAATCCGCAAATGTTCAGCCCTTCACTAATGGAAAACAAGCAGAAGGCCTCCAAATCGGAGTGCAGGGACCGCTTTGGCAGGCTTAGAACTGGCCTGGATTCGGTAAAGCACTCGCGAACTGCCTGTTCATCTTCTTCAACACCTTCTTCCGGCTCCTCGAGGCCGAAACGCTCTCTATCTGAACGTAGAGGCATGAAGTTGGACCTCAGCTCGTTGCATTTGACAACAGTCAAGGACGGAAAAGGTATCGGCAGTGCGCCAACCACGAAGACAGACAATGGTGTGTCTTTTTCTCCCAGGTTGAGATTTGCGAACTTCAACAGTAACGATAATGATAATGACGGTAACAATGGCGACGGCACCAACGATAAAGGTGATAACAATGATAAGGGCCGCAGTAATAACAGAAATAACATTAATAATAGCAATACCAAAGGCATAAGCACCACCAGCAGCAATATCATTGCAAGCTTGGGGCTCAACCTAGATTCAGGCTTGCGGACAATGCCCGCCGTCCCAAATATGGCTCTTACACCAGATGCAAATGAGGACTTTAGACGATCGTCAACTGCAGAGTCGTTAAACTCGCAGGACTCTTTAAAAACGCCAGATTCGTGTAAGCAATTGTGGAATCCGGTGGAACAAGTGGCTGAGGACGATGATGTACAGTATCAGCCGCAAGGCTTGTTTGCTCCCTTTGCCAAGTATGTCGATATCAAGTCCGGTTCGTTGAACTTTGCGGGAAAAGCGTCTGTGCATGCCAAAGGAATTGATTTTTCGAACGGATCTTCGTTTAGAATCTCGATGGATGACCTTGAGATTCTTGGGGAGTTGGGCAGAGGAAACTATGGGTTAGTTTCCAAGGTGTTGCACAAGCCTACAGGTGTAATTATGGCAATGAAGGAGGTCCGGCTGGAATTAGACGACTCGAAGTTCCGCCAGATTCTAATGGAGTTGGAAGTTCTGCACAATTGCGACAGTAACTGCATCGTCGAGTTTTACGGTGCGTTCTTCGTCGAAGGTGCTGTTTATATGTGCATGGAATACATGCAAGGAGGTTCCTTGGATAGAATTTACGATGGTGGAGTTCCTGAACTACAACTTCGATACATCACCAGACAGGTGGTCCATGGCTTGAAGCAGCTAAAAGATGATCATAACATCATACACCGTGATGTGAAACCCACAAATATATTGGTCAACAGGCAGGGTGAGGTGAAATTGTGCGATTTCGGTGTCAGTGGAAATTTGGTCGCATCTTTGGCCAAGACCAACATCGGATGCCAGTCTTATATGGCTCCAGAAAGAATAAAGGCTCCTGCCAAAGGTGCAAGCACATATTCTGTCCAATCAGATGTCTGGTCGCTGGGTTTATCCATATTGGAAATTGCCATGGGCAGATATCCTTATCCTCCCGAGACCTCTGCCAATATCTTTTCACAATTAAGCGCTATAGTCGAAGGTGAGCCACCTGAGCTTCCAAAGAAGTTGTTTTCTAAGCAAGGCCGCCAGTTCGTGAAACGCTGTTTACGTAAAGACCCAAAGACTCGTCCTACATATGCCCAAATGCTTGATGATCCTTGGCTGACAGACTTTGATGTAGGTCTGGGCCAACGTAAAATGGCCCAACTTGTTGCTGAGAGGCTGACAAAACGTTCTGAAAAGGGTACAAGCTCTCAAAACGATAGAACTCCTGCTTTGCATCGTGTTGACCTCAAGTTTTTGGGCAAGAAGCACAAGAAATGATGTATTATTTCAATGAGCATCGTTACTTAAACATGGCAATGCTCTTATATAGATGACAGTGGCTTTTGCACATGTGTAGAAGAGCCGCAATATGCATTATATTTTTTTTTTTATTATTTTCTTCTTTCGGCGTCTATTTGACAACCTACCGGCGCTTCAGTCTGATTGTCTAAATTAGACGCCAAAATTGTTTTGATTAGGTTTCAATGTTGGGTTTCGCATTCACAGACTGAAGCATTTTATATGAATCTCTTTTTTCCGCTTGCTTCCTTCATTTACAGTTATTTGATATCACAGACGTCTTTTGTGAGCATTGATCTTTTAGAAGTTTTGGCATGATGATTTCCTACTTATATAAATAAATAGCAGTGTTACGCACTAATTAAGAGTTAGTTTGTGGAGCATAAATTTGGTCAGTTATTTTTGGTAGTATATCTGTAGTATATATTGGTAGCCGGGTATAGTGCTCATACGACGGAGTTTAACAAGTGTATGAATTGAATTGATTTAACTTGTATTTCTTTCTCTATTTTATGGTTGGTTATGTCGATGTCTTACTTTCCTCCTTTATCTTACTATGGTATTTCTCTATTTGATGTATGTATCTTATTTATCTACTTTATCTCTT
>ERZ746981.160-NODE-160-length-52286-cov-998.806872_pt1 | contig 52286 bp, 46 predicted proteins | sample MGYA00374948_ERZ746981 | MGnify/ENA primary metagenome ERZ746981 (study PRJEB28757, sample SAMN06711160) | food metagenome | host: microorganism | place: China:Harbin | collected 2017-01-30 | study: EMG produced TPA metagenomics assembly of the Analysis of...
GGTGACATGGCAAGACGTTAAGAGACAGGAAATGTAACCCCGACCCGTATATATAGTTCTTGCGGATATGCTGGCCGTGACCTATGTTGCGGACAATTCCTTCATCTCTGGTTTTTTCTTTGGGGGGTGGCCGCAGGGCTGCCTTTTTTGCATTGGACGCTGATCTGCCTTTCCTGACGGGCCTTGATGCCCGTATTGCCGCGATGGTTGCCCCGGCGCTGGCCGACATGGGGTTCGACCTTGTGCGCGTGGCGGTGCTGGGGCGCGAATCCCCCACCGTACAGATCATGGCCGACCGGGCCGATGGCACGCTGATCGCCATCGAGGACTGTGAGCAGATCAGCCATGCGGTTGGCGCCATACTGGACGTGGAAGACCCGCTGCCGGGGGCGTGGACGCTGGAAGTATCCTCTGCCGGGATTGACCGCCCCCTGACCCGTGCGAAGGACTGGGAGCGGTTCGCGGGCCATCTTGCCCGTGCCGAGATGAACATGCCGATCGAGGGGCGCAAGCGCTTCGCCGGGATCGTGCTGGGCGCGCGTGACGGCCATGGCCTGATGCGCCTTGATGATGGAACCGAGGTTGCGCTGCCTTTCGCCGAGATGCGCAAGGCGCGCCTTGTCCTGACGGACGAACTGATCGAGGCGAGTGCGCGGATGATGCGGCCGGCCGCCTCCAGTAAGGAAAACGGGTCTGACGAAGCGCAGGCCGGGGCTGATGCGGCCGTCGGGGATGTTCCCCCGGCGGACACGCGCAAGCCCGGTGCCCGGTCAGGCCGCAAGCCTGCGCGCAAGGCCAATTGAACGATGTTGTGGAGACACTGATGGATACGTCCGTTGCCCGTCCCGAACTGCTGCTGGTGGCCGATGCCGTAGCGCGGGAAAAGTCGATTGACCGCGAGGAAGTGCTGGAAGCGATGGAGCAGGCCATCCAGAAGGCCGGTCGCGCCAAGTACGGCCATGAAAAGGATATCCGCGCCACCATCGACCGCAGGACGGGCGATGTCCGCCTCTCGCGCTGGACCGAGGCGGTCGAGACCGTGGAGAACGAGGAAACGCAGATTCCGCTCTACATCGCGCGCAAGTTCAAGCCCGAGATCCAGCTGGGCGAATACCTGATCGACCCGCTGCCGCCCATCGATTTCGGGCGCATCGCGGCGCAGACGGCCAAGCAGGTCATTGTCCAGCGCGTGCGTGAATACGAGCGCCGCCGCCAGTTCAATGACTTCAAGGACCGTGTGGGCGAGATCATCAACGGCACCGTCAAGCGCACGGAATACGGCAACCTGCTGGTCGAGATTGGCGATGCCGAGGCCCTGTTGCGCCGTGACGAGCTGATCCCGCGCGAGAGCTTCCGCAATTCCGACCGCGTGCGCGCCTACATCTATGATGTGCGTGACGAGCCGCGTGGCCCGCAGATCTTCCTTTCGCGCACGCATCCGGCCTTCCTGGCCAAGCTGTTCGCGCAGGAAGTGCCCGAGATCTATGATGGCATCATCGAGATCAAGGCCGTGGCGCGCGACCCCGGTTCACGCGCGAAGATGGCCGTCATCTCGCGTGATGCCGCGATCGACCCGGTGGGGGCCTGCGTGGGCGTGCGCGGGCGTCGCGTGCAGGAAGTGGTCAAGGAACTTCAGGGCGAGAAGATCGATATCATCCCGTGGAGTCCGCAGGCCGCGACCTTTGTCGTCAACGCCCTTGCCCCGGCCGAGGTCAGCAAGGTGGTGATGGATGAGGAAGCAGGGCGGGTCGAGGTTGTCGTACCTGATGACCAGCTCAGCCTTGCCATCGGGCGCCGTGGCCAGAACGTGCGTCTGGCCAGCCAGCTGACGCGGTGGGATATCGATATCCTGACCGAGGCCGAGGAATCGGAGCGCAGGCAGGAAGAATTCCGCCGCCGCAGCAGCCAGTTCGTCACTTCGCTTGACGTGGATGACGTGATTGCGGGGCTGCTGGTGACCGAAGGGTTCCATTCCGTCGAGGAACTGGCCTTTGCCGACCCCGAGGAACTGGCGAACATCGAAGGCTTTGACGAGGACGTGGCCGGTGAACTCGTCCTGCGTGCCGAGCGGCATCTGGCCCAGCAGGAAGAACAGCTGGACGAAAAGCGTCGTGAACTTGGCGTGAGCGACGACATTGCGGTATTGGGCGTATTCACCAACCAGATGCTGGTGACGCTGGGTGAAAAGGGCGTGAAAACGCTTGATGACCTGGCCGACCTTGCCGGTGACGAACTGGTCGAGATCCTGGGCAGCGATGCCATAGACGAGGATGCGGCCAACGAAATCATCATGGCGGCCCGTGCCCACTGGTTCGAAGGTGACGACAGGGGTGACGCGGAGCCCGGAAAAGAGGAGACGTCCGACGTCTGATCGGGAGCATCTGAACGCGGAAGACGCGGGTGATACGGAACATGAGGAGCGCGGCCCCCTGCGCCGCTGCGCCGTAACCCGCGTGCGGCTGCCAAAGGAGGAAATGATCCGGTTTGTCATTTCCCCTGATGGAGTCGTGATCCCTGATCTTTCCGCACGTCTGCCCGGACGGGGAATTTGGTTGAGCGCGCGTGCGGATGTGTTAGAAACAGCACGCACACGCGGCGTATTCGCCCGTGCGGCAAGGGGAAGGGTTGTTATTCACCCTGACCTGACCCATCTTGCAGGGGATGGGCTGCTGCGACGCATGATGGATGTCGTGGGGCTGGCACGGCGGGCCGGGCAGATTGTCTGCGGCTTTGCCAAGGTGCGTGAGTGGGTTGAGGGCGGTCGTGCCGGTCTGGTCATCCAGGCAGCCGATGGCAGTCCCGACGAGAGGAAGAGAGTTTTGTCTGGTGCACGGGAACTGCCGGTTGTGGCTGTTCCTACGGCATCGGGTCTGGGTGCGGCATTTGGCCGTGACCATGTTGTTCATGCAGCCATGCTGCATGGTGAGCTGGCACGCCGTTTCCGTATCGAGAGTGAACGTTTTGCGGGTCTGTCCGGCAGGACCGGCCCGAATTCGGCGGAGTGTTCCGCCGGACGGTGTGAACAGGCGGGTACATGAGCGAAGGCAACGATCAGGATCAGGGTAAGGGACGCTTGTCCCTGCGGCCGGCGGGCCGGAGGGAAGTCGGACGGACGGTGGATGCCGGTTCCGTGCGGCAGAGCTTCAGCCATGGTCGATCAAAGGTGGTTCAGGTCGAGGTGCGCAAGAAGCGCGGGGCCGGGGCCGCAGGTAACGGATCGGGGCCGGCTGGCGGTCGCGCCGGCGGACGGGGCGGGCGCGCCCTGACGGCAGCGGAGCTGGCGACCCGCCAGCGTGTGCTGGAAGAACAGCGCAACGCCGCCATCCAGCGCGAGAAGGAAGCCCGCGAGCAGGAGAAGATCACCATCCTCTCCGCCGCGGAGGAAGCCCGCCGCCAGGAAGAGGAAAATGCCCGCCGCGCCGAGGAAGAAGCCCGCGCGAAGGCAGATGCCGCGGCCGAGGAAGAGGCCCGCAAACGCGAGAGCCGGAGTGCCCAGAAGGCCGCTCCGGCCGAGCCCGAGTCCGCCGGGCCGGTCGTCTCGTCCGTGCCCATTCCCGGCGAGGTCACGCTTGCGCCGCCGATGCAGCGCCTGCGTCCGCTGGCCGAACGGGCGATCATGCCCGCGCAGCCGGTGCGTCCGTCGCGTCCGGCGGGGGGTGCCACGCCGCGTTCCGCCAGTGGCGCGGGTGCCGGTGCTGGCGCCGCGGCGGGCGAGACGCTGCGCCTGCGCAGTGGCCGGGCGGAAGGGGGCGAGGAAGAGCGTCGCCCCAGCCGCCGTCCCGGCAGTGCGGCACCCAGCCGCCGTCCGTCGGGTGGGGCCAAGAAGAACAGCGACAGCCGCCGGGCTGGCCGCATTGACGTGCAGGCCGCGATCGAGGGGGATGACGACAAGACCCGTTCGCTCGCCTCGGTCCGCCGCCAGCGTGAGCGTGAGCGCCGCCAGGCCGAACTGGAGCGCCTGCGTTCCGATCAGGTCCGCGTGGTGCGTGACGTCGTGCTGCCCGAAACCATCACGGTGCAGGAACTGGCGAACCGTATGGCCGCCCGTCAGGGTGAAGTCATCAAGGCGCTCATGAAGATGGGCGTGATGGCCACGGTTACGCAGTCGCTCGATGCGGATACGGCTGAACTGGTCGTGCAGGAATTCGGCCATCGCGTGCGCCGTGTTGCCGACAGCGATGTCGAGATCGGGATCGAGGGGATCGAGGACCGGGCGGAAGATCTCCTGCCGCGTCCGCCCGTCGTGACCGTGATGGGGCATGTCGATCACGGCAAGACCTCGCTGCTTGATGCGCTGCGTACGACCGATGTCGCCAATGGCGAGGCCGGTGGTATCACGCAGCATATCGGCGCGTATCAGGTCACGCTGGCTTCGGGTGCGAAGATTACCTTCATCGATACCCCCGGCCACGAAGCCTTTACCGCGATGCGCGCCCGTGGCGCGTCGGTAACGGATGTGGTGGTGCTGGTGGTTGCGGCGGATGACGGTGTGATGCCGCAGACGATCGAGGCCATCAAGCATGCCAAGGCGGCCGATGCCCCGATCATCGTGGCCATCAACAAGTGCGACAAGCCGGGGGCAAATCCCGACCGTGTGCGCCAGGAACTGCTGAACCACGAGATCGTGGTGGAAAGCATGGGTGGCGACACGCAGGATGTCGAGGTTTCGGCGCTCAAGCGCACCGGGCTGGACAAGCTTGAGGAAGCGATCCTGCTGCAGGCGGAAATCCTTGACCTGAAAGCCAATCCCGACCGGGTGGCCGAAGGGTCGGTGATTGAAAGCCGCCTTGACCGTGGTCGTGGCCCGGTCGCGACCGTTCTGGTCCAGAAGGGCACGCTGCGCCGTTCCGACATTGTGGTGGCCGGTGCCGAATGGGGCCGCGTGCGCGCCATGATCGATGACCGCAACCGCCAGCTTTCCGAGGCCGGTCCGTCCATGCCGGTCGAGATCCTGGGCATTACCGGGGTTCCGGGTGCGGGTGAGCCGTTCGTGGTGGTGGAAAACGAGAATCGCGCCCGCGAAATCTCCGAATTCCGCCAGCGCGTGATCAAGGACCGCATGGCCGCAGGCCAGACGGCCGCACGCGGCACGCTGGACCAGATGCTGGCCCGTATCCAGGCGGGTGCGCAGAAGGAAGTCGCCGTCCTGATCAAGGCGGACGTGCAGGGTTCGGCGGAAGCGCTTGAAGCCACGGTGCAGAAGCTGGAGCATGAGGAAGTCAAGATCCGCGTGCTCAATGCCACCGTTGGCCAGATCACGGAAAGTGATGTGCAGCTGGCCAAGGCATCGGGTGCCATCATCGTGGCCTTCAATGTGCGCGCCACGGCGCAGGCCCGTGAACTGGCGCAGCGTGAAGGCGTGGACATCCGCTACTATTCCATCATCTATCAGGTGGCGGATGACGTGGAACAGCTGGTTCGCGGCAAGATCGCGCCCAAGCATCGTGAGAAGTTCCTGGGTTATGCCGAAATCCGCAAGGTTTTCGAAATTACCAAGGTGGGCAAGGTGGCTGGCTGTTACGTCACCGAAGGCGTGGTCAAGCGCGGCTGTGGCGTGCGTCTGCTGCGTGACAATGTGGTGATCCATGAAGGCGAGCTGAGCCAGCTCAAGCGCTTCAAGGATGACGTCAAGGAAGTTGCGCGCGGCTATGAATGTGGCCTGTCCTTCGCCGGTTACAATGACCTGCGTGAGGGCGATGTGGTCGAGTGTTATGAAATGGAACTCGTTCCGGCATGAGCCGTAATTCATCCAGAAAAGGGATGGGCGAGAGCGGGCCGGCAGGGAAACTTGCCGGCCATTCCGCGTCAGGCCCCTCGCAGCGCCAGTTGCGCGTGGCAGAAGAAGTCCGTCGCGTGCTGGCGGAGATATTCGCCCGTACCGAGTTCCGTGATCCGGACCTGGCGGATGTGCGGATTACCGTGACCGAAGTGCGGATTTCGCCCGACCTGAAGCATGCCACCGTATTTGTTGCACGTCTTGGCCGGAGCGATGTGGCCGAACTGCTGCCCGCACTCAAGCGTGTAACACCGTTCCTGCGTACGCGCCTGTCGCACGCGTTGCGGCTGCGTGGTGTGCCGGACCTGCATTTCCAGCCCGATACCGCGCTGGATTATGCCATGGAAGTTGACACCATGCTGCGCCAGCCCGAAGTCCAGCGCGATCTGAAGGAAGACTGAACCGGGTTCCAGAACCCTGTTCATGAAATATCCGGTTCAACCATAAAGAAGTTTTTGGTGAAGCTTTTTTCAAAAAGCTTCAGAACACAGTGTCTTTTTGAAAAAGGCGACACCCAAAAACTGTTCTTGTTCTTCACCACCAGATTAAAAAGCCCGGTCTGGCATCTGCCAGAACCGGGCTTTTTGCATCGTGCCTTTTCAGGCGCGGCTCAATTGCGCCGGCCCATCAGCAGCAGCTGCGGGTTACGCTCCACATCGGTGGCAAAGCCGCGCAACGCGGCGGCGGCGGCGGCCAGGTCACGCAGCGACGAATCGATATTGGAGCGGTCGGCGGAACTGGGCGCGGTGATGTCATGCAGTCCGGCCAGCGCGCCGCGTGCTTCGGTTACCGTGTCGTTGGAATTGACCAGCAGGGTGTGCAGTTCGTCGCCGCGTGCATCAAGCTGCGCCGTGCCGGTATCGGCCAGGTGGTTGATGGAGGCCAGCGTGCCGTCCATGCGATGGTCAAGGTCACGGATGGCATCGGTCGCGGTATCGACCGTAACCCGCGTGTGGTCGGATGTGGCGCGCACGCTGTCCACCAGCGGTGGCAGATCCCTGTCCAGCTTGTCAGCCAGCGTGCGGATGCTGACCAGCATGGCATCGGCATTGTTGGCGATGTTCTTGAGCGGCAGCGCGGTCAGCGCGTCGGTCAGCTTCTGCATGTCCGATTCACGGGCGGGAATTTCGATCAGCGGGCTCAGGCCGGGATGCAGCTTGGCCGGGACGCCGGGGTCGAATGTCAGGTCGATTTCTTCCTGGCCGGTCACGAAACTTTGCATGTGCAGTTCCGCCCGCAGGCCGTTTTCGATCAGGCGCGGCAGTTCCTTGGTATCAAGTGCCCGGCCATGGCTGCCCGCCATGCGCGCGCCGTTGGCTTCCAGTTCCAGCGTTACGGGAATATAGGCCTGATGGGTCTGGGGGTCGAACTGTACGGCAATATGGTCCACATGACCGACCTGCACGCCATCGAAAGTGACGGGAGCGCCAACCCCCAGCCCGTTGACCGGGCTGTCGAAGATCACCATCGCGCGGTTGGTGGGGGAGAAGGGATGAAACTGTCCGAACAGCGCTATGGCGGTCACACCAAGCAGGGCCCCACCCAACACAAATGCACCGACCGTGGTCTGCCGTTCAGCCATGGTGTTCAGGTCTCCCTAGACGCAGAATGAAAAAACTCCCGAACACAATCAGCCATGCGCCCGTCTGTCGCAAGATGGCACCGCGCTGGCCGGAGGCAAAGCGGGATACGGGGATGGCAGGCATGTGCCCGCCCTGCCTTTTACCATGTGGGGGGCTGGCCGCCAGCCCCCGTGGCGGAATGGGGCATTGCCGTGCATGCGTGCCTCGTCTAAACGCAGCCCACCCCCATTATCCGTACAAGGTGCCCTGCAATGCGACGCAAACGTGGACGCCCGCTTGATGGCTGGCTGGTGATCGACAAGCCATCCGGCATGACCTCCACCCAGGTCGTGGGCCGGGTGCGCTACCTGTTTGACGCGGCAAAAGCGGGCCATGGCGGCACGCTGGACCCGCTGGCGACCGGGCTGCTGCCCATAGCCTTTGGCAGGGCGACCAAGACCGTGCCTTATATTATGGACGGCACCAAGCGCTACCACTTCACGCTGCGTATCGGTGAGGCACGCGACAGTGACGACGCCGAGGGCGCGGTGACCGCGACATCCCCCGTGCGCCCCGACAATGCGGCGTTCGAGGCCGCATTGCCGGCCTTCCGTGGCGAGATCATGCAGGTGCCCCCGGTCTATTCCGCGCTGAAGGTGGGGGGGAAGCGTTCCTATGACATGGCGCGCGCGGGCCATGCGCCCGAACTGGCCGCGCGGCCGGCGCGCATCGACCGTTTCGAGCTGATTGCGCGGCCCGATGCCGATACGGCCGTGTTCGAGGTGGAATCGGGCAAGGGGGTGTACATGCGCGCGCTTGCGCGCGATATAGCGCTGGCCTGCGGCACGGTGGGCCATGTGGCGGCGCTGCGGCGGCTGAACGTGGGGCCTTTTGATGAATCCCATGCGATTCCACTGGACAAAATTGTCCCAAGCGCCGACAACGCGCCTGCCCCACCGGATCTGCTCCTTCCGGTCGCGACCGCGCTGGCCGACATCCCGGCGCTGGCCCTGACACGGGAGGAAGCGGATGCCCTGTCATTTGGTCAGGTGATCGACCTGAACCAGCTGGCGGACCGGATGCCGGAACACACCGACCCGCGCAGCGGCGTCGTGCGTGCGATGGATGGGGCGCGCGTGGTCGGGCTGTGCCGCCCCGAGGGGGGATGGCTGCGATCAGTGCGCATGCTCTGAACCGGATGACCAATGGAGACGATGATGTCGATTACTGCTGAACGCCGCACGGCGCTTATTGGCGAATACCAGAATGCCGCGACCGACACGGGCTCGCCGGAAGTGCAGGTTGCCCTGCTGACCGAGCGGATCGTGAACCTGACCGACCACCTCAAGACCCACGCGAAGGATTTCCATTCCCGCCGTGGCCTGCTGATGCTGGTCGGCCGCCGCCGCCGCCTGCTGGACTATGTCAAGCGCAAGGACCAGGCCCGTTACGAAACGCTCATCAAGCGCCTTGGCCTGCGTCGCTGATTTGCGACATGGCGGGAACGCGGTCATAATGCGTGCCCGCCCGGCCTGCACGGACGCGGCGCATGCGGCTGCATGCCCGTGCCCGGTCGGGCCGGATATTTTCAGGCGCCCCTAGGGGCGCCGTCAACACGCTGCCATGCCATGGCGGAGATGTCCGGACCCGGATCGCAGCGTTTCAGGCCACATGGTGTTCTGGCGGCCGTGCCGTCGCGCTCCATGCCGTCCGAGGCGCTGCCACCAAACGTTCCCATGTCCGGGCCGCCTGCATTGCGGCACTCAACGGACAGGGTTGTCTGGATGTTTAATTATTTTCGCAAGGAAATCGAATGGGGCGGCCGCCCGCTGGTGCTGGAAACGGGCAAGATCGCCCGCCAGGCCGATGGCGCGGTTGTCGTGACCTATGGCGATACGGTGGTGCTGTGCACGGCCGTGGGCGCCAAGAGTGTCAAGCCGGGGCAGGATTTCTTCCCGCTTACGGTCAATTATCAGGAAAAGGCCTATGCCGCGGGCAAGATCCCCGGTGGCTTCTTCAAGCGTGAAGGCCGCCCGAGCGAGGCCGAGGTCCTGAACTCGCGCCTGATCGACCGCCCGATCCGCCCGCTGTTCCCCGAGAACTTCCGCAACGAAGTGCAGGTCGTCGCCACCGTGCTCAGCCACGACATGGAGAACGACCCGGCCGTGGTTGCGCTGATCGGCTGCTCGGCGGCGCTGACGCTGTCGGGCATTCCGTTCTTCGGCCCGGTGGGTGCGGCCCGCGTGGGGTACAGCAACGGCAAATACGTGCTGAACCCGACCATTTCCCAGCTTAAGGAAAGCGAACTGGACCTGGTCGTGGCCGGGACGTCCGAAGGCGTGCTGATGGTCGAGTCCGAGGCGGTGGAACTGTCCGAGGACGTGATGCTGGGCGCCGTGACCTTTGGCCATGAAGCCTTCCAGCCCGTGATCGACCTGATCATCGACCTGGCCGAGAGCGCTGCCAAGGCACCGTGGGACCTGGCCGAGCCGACGGCCGAGGAAATCAAGCTGCGCAAGAAGGTGGACAAGGCCGGTCGCGCCCTGATCGCCGAGGCGTACAAGGAACGCGCCAAGCAGGTGCGCTACAAGAAGGTCGCCGCGGCGCGTGAGGCCATCCTTGCCAAGATTGGCGAGGCCGACGCCGATGCCGCCAAGCCCATGATCAAGGATCTGGAAGCCGACGTGGTCCGCACCGAAGTGCTCGACACCGGCTACCGTATCGATGGCCGCGATCTGGAAACGATCCGTCCCATCGTGTCCGAAGTCGGCATCCTGCCGCGCGCGCATGGCTCCGCCCTGTTCACCCGTGGCGAGACGCAGGCCCTTGTGGTGGCGACGCTTGGCACCGGTCAGGACGAGCAGATCGTGGACGCGCTGGAAGGCGAATACCGCAACAACTTCATGCTGCACTACAACTTCCCCCCCTTCTCGGTGGGTGAGTGCGGGCGCATGGGCTCCCCCGGCCGCCGTGAAATCGGCCATGGCAAGCTGGCGTGGCGCGCCATCCACCCGCTGCTGCCGGGCAAGGACACCTTCCCGTACACCATGCGCGTGGTGTCCGAGATCACGGAAAGCAATGGTTCGTCTTCCATGGCCACCGTGTGCGGCACCTCGCTTGCGCTGATGGATGCGGGCGTGCCGCTGAAGCGTCCGGTCGCCGGTATCGCCATGGGCCTGATCAAGGAAGAGGACGACTTTGCCGTCCTGTCCGACATTCTTGGCGATGAAGACCACCTGGGTGACATGGACTTCAAGGTGGCCGGCACCGAGCAGGGTGTGACCGCCCTGCAGATGGACATCAAGATCACGTCGATTACGCCGGAAATCATGAAGATCGCGCTGGGTCAGGCCCGTCAGGGCCGCCTGCACATTCTGGGCGAGATGGCCAAGGCGCTGACCGAAGGCCGTTCGGATGTCTCGTCTTCCGCGCCCAAGATCACCACGATCTCGGTGCCCAAGGAGAAGATCCGCGACGTGATCGGCCAGGGCGGTAAAGTTATCCGTGAGATCGTTGAATATTCGGGTGCGAAGATCGACATCAACGATGACGGCACGATCATGATTGCCGCGTCTTCCGACGATCAGGCCGAGAAGGCCATCGAGCGGATCCGTGGCATCACGGCCGAACCCGAAGTGGGCCACATCTATAATGGCAAGGTCGTCAAGACCGCCGATTTCGGGGCGTTCGTCAACTTCCTTGGCCCCCGTGACGGGCTGGTTCACATCTCCGAACTGGCCGAAGGGCGCGTTTCCAAGACGACGGATGTCGTCAAGCAGGGAGACGAAGTGAAGGTGAAGGTGCTGGGCTTTGACGATCGCGGCAAGGTCAAGCTGTCCATGCGCGTGGTTGACCAGAAGACCGGCGCCGACATCACCGACACCGTGGGCGCCCGGCCCGGCCGTGCCCCCGGCGCGCGGTAAGACGCGGGTCCCGGCCTATTGATAACCCGGACGCGGGAGCGCCAGATGGCGTGCCCCGCGCCCGGGCAGATACATGACGATGGAATGGTGATGAAGCCGATCAATGCGATCCGTATGGGCGGGACGGATATTCTGCCCCTGGTAGAAGGGGGGAAGGGCGTCTCGATCTCGACTGGCGTTTCCGCCGGACACTGGGCGGCGGCGGGTGGCGCTGGCACGATCTCGATCGTGAATGCCGATTCCTATGATGAGAACGGCAACATCGTCCCCCAGACCTATCACGGCAGGACACGGCGTGAACGGCACGAGGAACTGGTCGATTACGCCATCCGCGGTGGTATTGCCCAGGCGCGCATCGCGCATGAGCTTGCCGGTGGCAGGGGGCGGATACACGCCAACATCCTGTGGGAAATGGGTGGGGCCGAGCGGGTCATCACCGGCGTGCTGGAAGGTGCACCGGGCCTGATCCAGGGGCTGACCTGTGGCGCGGGCATGCCGTACCGCCTGTCGGAAATCGCGGCCCGTTTCGGCATCCATTACTATCCCATCGTCTCTTCCGCCCGCGCCTTCAATGCCCTGTGGCGCCGTTCGTACCATAAGACGGCGGAACTGCTGGGCGGCGTGGTGTATGAAGACCCATGGCGGGCTGGCGGCCATAATGGCCTGTCCAACACCGAAAACCCGCTGGCACCGGAAGATCCGTTCCCCCGCGTGCTGGCGCTGCGCAAGCAGATGCGCGCCTTTGGCCTGGATCAGACCCCCATCATCATGGCCGGTGGCGTGTGGTGGCTGGAGGAATGGCAGGACTGGATCGACAACCCCGAACTGGGGCCGATCGTGTTCCAGTTCGGCACCCGCCCGCTGCTGACGCGCGAAAGCCCGATCCCCGATGCGTGGAAGCGCCGCCTGCTGACGTTGAAGAAGGGGGATGTGTTCCTCAACCGCTTCTCGCCCACGGGCTTCTATTCTTCCGCCGTGAACAACACGTTCCTGCGCGAACTGCGCGGGCGTTCGGAACGGCAGGTGCCCTTCTCGCCCGAGGAAATGGGCGAGCACACCGCGCCACTGGCCATTGGCGCACGCGGGCGGCAGGTTTTTGTCACCCCCGCCGACCGGCAGCGCGCGCAGCTGTGGATGCAGGAAGGCCATACCGAGGCCATGCGCACACCGGATAACACGGTGGTGTTCGTCAGCCCCGAAAAGGCGCGCGAGATCCTGGCCGATCAGGGGGCCTGCATGGGCTGCCTGTCGGAATGCCGGTTTTCCAACTGGTCGCAGCGCCCGCCCGCCTATTCCAACGGGCACAAGGCGGACCCGCGTTCCTACTGCATCCAGAAAACCCTGCAGGCCGCAGCCCACGCCCATGGGCCGGATCAGGAGGCGGTGATTGACAACAACCTCATGTTCGGTGGCACCAATGCATGGCGGTTCGCCACCGATCCGTTCTACGCCAATGGCTTCGTGCCCACCGTGGCGCAGTTGCTCGAACGGATCATGACCGGGCGCTAGGCGCCATTGTCGATAAAAAAGAACAGATGTTTTTGGTGAAGCTTTTTTCAAAAAGCTTCAGGGAACGCCGCCTTTCTGAAAAAAGGCGGCACCCGGAAACGTTTGTCAGTTTCTGAAGGCCGGCCCTGTGGGGGCCGGCCTTATTTTATGCCGCGTCCTGCGGCAGGCAGGCATCGCGGAACAGGGCGAAGGCCAGCCCGCGATGGCTTATGGCGTTCTTCTGCGTATCCGTCATGTCGGCAAAGGTGCGGGCGCCATCGCCGGGGGCGAAAATCGGGTCATAGCCGTGGCCGTTGGTGCCATGCGGCGGCCAGACGACATGGCCGTCAATCCGGCCCTCGAATGTTTCGGTCTGCCCGTCGGGCCAGGCAAGGCACAGGACGGAAATGAACCACGCGCCCCGGTCGGGACTGTCGCCGATCTGCTCATGGATACGGCGCATGGCGTCGGGATAATCCTTGTCCGGCCCGGCCCAGCGGGCGGAGAAGATGCCCGGTGCCCCGCCAAGGGCGGAGACGCAGAAGCCGGAATCATCGGCCAGCGCGGGCAGGTTCGCGGCCTTTGCGGCGGCCACGGCCTTGATGGCGGCGTTTCCGGCAAAGCTGTCCGCCGTTTCCTCCGGCTCGGGCAGTGAAAGGTCGCCCGCCGAACGGACATGAATGCCGTAGCCCCCCAGAAGGGCCGCGAATTCGGCAATCTTGCCCTTGTTATGGGTGGCCAGGACCAGTGTGTCGCCCCGGTTCAGGCGGTTGGGTCGGGTTGTCATGCCTTGAGGGCCTCTTCGACTGTGGCGGTCTGGATGCGGAACAGTTCCGCCGTCCCGGTGCGGGCAAGCCGCATGAGGGTATTGAACTGTGCCTCGGTAAAGGGGTCCTGCTCGGCGGTACCCTGTATTTCCACAATGCCACCATCGGCGGTCAGGACAAAATTGGAATCGGCGCGCGCCGTGCTGTCTTCCGCGTAATCAAGGTCAAGCACGGCGCCTTCCTGCGTCAGCCCGCACGATACGGCGGCAACCTGCCCCTTCAGCGGCACGGCGGGCAGGGTGCCCGCGCGTACCAGCGTTTCCAGTGCCAGGCGCAGCGCCACCCATGCGCCGGTAATGGCGGCGCAGCGCGTGCCACCATCGGCGTTGAGCACGTCACAATCCACCGTGATCGAGATCTCCCCCAATGCCCTGAGGTCGGTCACGGCGCGTAGTGAGCGGGCGATCAGGCGCTGGATTTCCTGGGTGCGGCCGCTCTGTCTGCCCTTTGCGGCCTCACGCGGGCCACGGCTGTGGGTGGCGCGCGGCAGCATGCCGTATTCCGCCGTGACCCAGCCCTGGCCCTTGCCGCGCAGGAAGGAGGGGACGCGCGTTTCCACGCTGGCGGCGCACAGGACTTCGGTTCCGCCCATGCGGATCAGGGCCGAGCCTTCCGCATGGCGGGCAAAGCCGGTCTGGATGAAGACGGGACGCAGCGCGTCGGTGGCACGGCCGGATGGGCGCATGGGATGGGTCTCCGCAAGGTGATGGGGCGGCATAGCGTGCAATCCCCGTCTATTTCCAGTCCCGCGTGGGCAGGGAAGCATATGATCTGCTATAATGGCGACATGCGGGGCACCGCAGGGGATGGATGAGGCAAACAGGAGGCATGGCGATGGAAACCCGACCACCGGTACCGCAGCCGGGCCTGCTGTCCGGGCTGGACCCGCGATCCGCCGCGATCCTGCGTGAGATCGTGGAGCAGTATGTCGAAACGGGCGAGCCGATGGGTTCGCGCACGCTCTCGCAGCGCCTGCCGCTTTCGCTCTCGCCCGCCACGATTCGCAATGTCATGGCGGACCTGACCGATGCGGGGCTGCTGTTTTCCCCCCATGCCTCGGCCGGTCGCCTGCCAACGGAGAAGGGCGTGCGGCTGTTTGTCGATGGCCTGCTGCAGTTCGGCAACCTGAGCGAGGAGGAGCGCGAAAGCATCGCGGGCATGCTGGATGTAAAGGGCCGCTCCTTGGAGGATACGCTGGCGCAGGCATCGTCCATGCTGTCGGGCCTGTCCTCGGCGGCGGGGGTGGTCATGGCACCCAAAAGCGATGGCGCCACCATCAAGCATATCGAATTCGTGGCCCTTGGTCCGGGGCGGGCGCTGGTCATTCTGGTCAGTGCGGACGGGCAGGTGGAAAACCGCGTGATCGAGACCCCGCCGGGCCTGCCGCCTTCCGCACTGGTGGAAGCGGGCAACTACCTTAACGCCCATCTGTCCGGCCAGACGCTGGACCGCCTGCGCGAGACGGTCAGTACCGACATGACGGCCAACCGCAACGAACTGGACCACCTGACGGCGGAGGTGGTGGCCAGTGGCCTTGCCACATGGAGTGACGCTGACGAGCGCGGCGGCACCCTGTTCATACGCGGTCAGGGCCGCCTGCTGGCCGATGTGACCGAGATCGAGCGCCTGACCACCATCCAGATGCTGTTCGAGCGGCTGGAAACGCAGGAGACCATGCTGCGCCTGCTGGACCTTGCCCGTGAATCCGAAGGGGTGCGCATCTTCATCGGGGCGGAAAGCGGGCTGTTCGGCATGGCGGGCATGTCGGTCGTGGTTGCTCCCGCGCGCACCGACAGCAACCGCATCGTGGGCGCGATCGGTGTGATCGGACCCACGCGCATCAACTATGCCCGCATCATTCCCGTGGTGGACTATACCGCCCGCGTGATTGGCCGCATGCTGGGCTGAAGGCCGGTATTGTCATGCAACCCGGCCCGCTGGCGGCCTTTATGTCCACCACACGGCACAACCGCGCGCCGCAGCCTTCCAACGGGGCCGCGACGCGCCTGAACGCGCAAGGAGAACGGTATGTTCACGCCTGATGCAAGGCAGTCCGGTTCATTCATGATCGGGGGTGACCTGGAGGTCACGCGGCTGGGTTTTGGCGCCATGCGCATTACCGGCCCCGGCATATGGGGGGAACCGGCCGACCGGGCGGCGGCACTCGCCACCCTGCGCCGCCTGCCCGAACTGGGCATCAACTTCGTTGATACGGCGGATGCCTACGGCCCGTTTGTGAGCGAGGACCTGATCCGCGAGGCGCTGCATCCCTACACGGATACCATAATCGCCACCAAGGGCGGCCACACCCGCCACGGCCCGGACATATGGAAGCCGGTGGGCAACCCCGACTACCTGCGCCAGTGCGTGCTGATGAGCATGCGCAGGCTGGGGGTGGAGCGCATCGACCTGTGGCAGCTGCATCGTGTGGGTGCCGACTGCACGCCCGAACGGCAGTTCGAGGCGATTGCCACCATGCGCGCGCAGGGGCTGATCCGCCATGTCGGCCTGTCCGAGGTGACGGTGGAGATGATCGAGCGCGCGCGGCTGTATTTCCCGGTGGCGACCGTCCAGAACCGCTTCAACCTCGTCAACCGGTATTCGGAAGATGTGCTGGATTACTGCACGAAGGAGAACATCGGCTTCATTCCATGGGCGCCACTGGCGGCGGGCAGCCTGACGAAGGGCGATACCCTGCTGACCCGCCTGGCCAGCGAGAAGGGCGTGCGGCCCGGCCAGGTCGCGCTGGCATGGCTGCTGCGCCGCGCGCCGGTCATGCTGCCCATTCCCGGCACCAGCAGCCCCGACCACCTGGCCGATAACGCGGCCGCCGCCGCCACTGACCTGAGTGATGAGGAATTCCGCCAGCTGGACAATGACGGCCGGGCCGAATGGGCCAGCCGGAACAATGCCTGAAAGGCTGGTCCGCAGGCTGTAGATCGTGCAGGGGTTTTGGGTGAGGCTTTTTTCAAAAAACTCCGGAGAACGCTGCCCTTGTTGAAAAAAGGCGGCCTCCGGAAACGTTTGCCATGCCTTATCGAAGGTCCGTTGTGGAAACGGTTTCCGGGCGCGCGGACTGGCATGGGCGGATGGATCAGGGGCGACGGCGGCGGCGGACAATGCTAGACAGGGGCCATCGACACATAACGGCCCCTTTCTTTCCCTATTGGATACCGGATGACGCTTGCTGACGGATCAGGCCGTGATGGCCGGATTGATGGACCCTCCCGGCCGGGTCCGGGTGGCCCACGCCGGCCCCGCTACCGGATGGTGCGCTGGCTGGCGGGCGCGACACTGGCCGTGGTGCTGCTGGGTGGCAGCACGGCGGGACTGGTGGCATGGCGGGAATATGAACGCCTGAGCGAGGGCCTGCCCACGGTGGACGGCCTGCGCACCTACCAGCCGCCGGTGATGAGCCGCCTGTATTCCGGTGATGACCAGGTCATGGCGGAACTGGCGGCCGAGCGGCGTATATTCGTCCCCTACAGCGCCATACCCGAGCGCGTGCGCAGTGCCTTCCTGGCGGCCGAGGACCAGAAATTCTTCACCCATGGCGGCGTGGACCCGATGGCCATCCTGCGCGCGGGCCTGACCGACATGATGATGCATGGCACCAAGCATCGCCCCATCGGTGCCTCCACCATCACCCAGCAGGTCGCGCGCATCATGCTGCTGGGGTCGAATGCGGTGTCGATCGACCGCAAGATCAAGGAAGCGCTGCTGGCCATGCGGCTGGAACAGACGCTGAGCAAGGAGCAGATCCTCGAGATCTATCTCAATGAAATCTATCTGGGCGAGGGCGCCTACGGCATCGCCGCTGCCGCACAGACCTATTTCAACAAGCCGCTCGACCAGCTTGACAATGCCGAGGCCGCCTTTCTGGGCGCGCTGCCCAAATCCCCCACCAACTACAACCCGCACCGCTTCGTGCAGGCGGCGACCAATCGCCGCAACTGGGTGCTGGACCGCATGGCGGACCTGAAGGTCATCACGCCGGAGGAAGCCCGTGCCGCCCAGCTTGAACCGCTGGTGCCCGCCAACTTCACCCGTCCCGGCCCGGTGCCCGCATCCGAATGGTTTGCCGAGGAAGTGCGCCGCGAACTGATCGAACGCTACGGCATCGGCACCACCATGGAAGGTGGGCTTTCGGTCCATACCTCGCTTGACTCACACCTGCAGCAGGTGGCCACCACCGCCCTGCGCGACGGGCTGCTGCGCTATGACCGCGCCCATGGTGGCTGGCGCGGCGCGTTCGCCCATGTCGATGAAAGCGAGGCGACGGGCGACTGGGCCAACGCGCTGGCCCGTGTCACGCCGCCGGTTGCCATGCTGGAACAGTGGCGGGTGGCGGTGGTGCTGTCGGCCGCCACCGGCCGCGTGGGCTGGCTGGAGGGGCGTGATCCGGTCGTGCCCCGTACGGGTGAACTGCTGGCGCGTGACCGGGCCTGGATGCGCGGTGGCAAGGGCATCCAGACAGGTGACGTGCTGCTGGTCGAACCGCAGGCCGATGGCAGTGGCGTTGCCATCCGGCAGGTGCCACGGGTGGAGGGCGCGCTGGCCACCATCGATGTCCATACCGGCCGGGTGATGGCGATGGTCGGCGGCTGGTCGTTCAGGGAATCGCAGTTCAACCGCGCGACACAGGCCGCCCGCCAGCCCGGTTCCTCCTTCAAGCCGTTCGTCTACCTGGCGGCGATGGAACAGGGGATCTCGCCCTCGCAGAAATTCGATGACTCGCCGGTAAGCTACGGTGAATGGCATCCAAACAACTACGAGAAGGATTTCTGGGGGCCGACCACGCTGCATGACGCGCTGCGCGAATCGCGTAACCTTGTCACCATCCGCCTGGCGGCCCAGATCGGCATGAAGCCGGTGGCCGCACTGGCGCAGACACTGGGGCTGGCCCATTCCATGCCGCTGGTGCTGCCCGCAGCCCTTGGGGCGGTGGAAACCACGGTCATGCGTGAAGCCGCCGCCTACGCCACCATCGCCAATGGCGGCAGGCTGGTCACACCCACCCTGATCGATGACATCAAGGATCGCAACGGCAACGTGATGTGGCGTTCCGGCGGTCTCGACTGGCAGCCCGGCGGTACGCCCGCCGATGGCCCGCGGATGGTCGATACCCGGCCGCAGGTCGTCTCCGCCGCCTCCGCCAGCCAGATCGTGGCGATGATGCAGGATGTGATCCGGCGTGGCACCGGCACCCATGCGGGTGCGGGCATCGACCGGCCCATCGCGGGCAAGACCGGCACCAGCCAGGATTTCAACGATGCATGGTTCGCGGGCTTCTCGCCCGATCTGGTCACGGTGGTGTGGGTCGGATTCGATACGCCGCAGTCGCTGGGCAAGAACGAGACCGGCGGCGTGATTGCCGGCCCGATCTGGAATCAGGTGATGAAGGCGGCGCTGGCCACGCGCCCGCGCCTTGACTTCCGTGTGCCCGAAGGCGTGCAGCTGGCCCGCTATGATACCGGCATGGGCATGGCGATCGACGCCTTCAAGCCCGGGCAGGTGCCCGGCATAAGCGTTGATCTGGGTGCCGGTTCGGGCATGGCGCTGACTGCGGCGGATACCGGGGCCGAGAACATGCCCGATTCCGAGACGGACATGGCCACCACGCCGGGCAGCCCGGTCGTGGCGCCTGACGGCACCACTTCGGCCGGGCATGCGATGGCCCCCGGCGCACCGGCCGCATCCCAGCCTTCCGGGGGTGACATTGGCATGGGTGGCCTGTATTGACGCCCCATTGGCGGGTGCCGCGTGCGCCCGGCCCTTATGACCGTTGACCAAGGAGCAAGCCCATGTCTGCCGAGACAGAGGCCCTGAACGACCAGATCAAGCAGTCGGTGGCACTGCTGAGGAGGCATCTTTGACTGGGATGTCGCAATCGACCGCCTGGCGGAACTGAACAACCGGGCCGAAGACCCCGAATTGTGGAACGATGCCGAAGCGGCGCAGAAGCTCATGCGCGAGCGCACGCTGCTGGCCAACCAGATCGAGGGCGTGCAGCGGCTTGAAGCCGATGTGAATGATACGCTCGAACTGGTCGAGCTTGCGGAAATGGAAGGCGACTCGGCCGTAGTGGCCGAAGCGGTGGCGGGCCTGCGCGCCCTGGCCGAGGAAGCCAAGCGCCGCGAGACCGAAAGCCTGCTCTCGGGCGAGGCGGATGGCAATGACTGCTATCTGGAAGTCAATGCCGGCGCGGGTGGCACGGAGGCGCAGGACTGGGCCGAGATGCTGCTGCGCATGTACACCCGCTGGGCCGAGCAGCATGGTTACAAGGTGACCATGATGGAAAGCTCGGAGGGCGAGCAGGCCGGCATCAAGTCCGCCACCATCCAGGTCAGTGGCCCCAATGCCTATGGCTGGCTCAAGACCGAGGCCGGGGTGCATCGTCTTGTCCGTATCTCGCCCTTTGATGCGGCGGCACGGCGGCAGACCTCCTTCGCCTCCGTATGGGTCTATCCGGTGGTGGACGATTCGATCGAGATCGAGATCAACGAGGCCGATCTGCGGGTGGACACCTTCCGTGCATCGGGTGCGGGCGGCCAGCACGTCAACAAGACGGAATCGGCCATCCGTATCACGCACATCCCCACCGGCATCGTGGTGGCCTGCCAGACCGACCGCTCCCAGCACCGCAACCGTGCCACCGCCATGACCATGCTCAAGGCGCGCATGTACGAGCAGGAACTGCAGAAGCGCGAGGCCGCCGCCGCCCAGACCGAGGCGAACAAGACCGATATCGGCTGGGGCCACCAGATCCGTTCCTACGTGCTGGCGCCCTACCAGCTGGTGAAGGACCTGCGGACCAACGTGGAAAAAACCAATCCCGACGCCATCCTTGATGGTGACATTGATGACTTCATGGCCGCGGCCCTGGCCGCGCGCGTGGGGGCGACCCGCTCCGAGGCGAGTGCCCAGGCGCAGTAACCCGCGCCGGTCGTGTTCCACCCCGCAGCCCCGGCTGCGGGGTTTTTTGTGGCATGCAGGGTGAGACATTGTTCCGTAAAGGGAATTTTGTTGCGCATCTGTTGCATAACCTGCTTGACACACACAGCCTGACCACCCCCAATTCATGGTCTGGCAATCAGTTGCGGGCCTGCGCCATACGGGCGGGCCGCTGCTATGGCGGGTGAACAGGGGCGGCATGTGGTCTAACGAAGCGATGGGAATGGAGTACGCGGCCCGGCAGCGCAGGCGGACGCCCTATCTGCGCGTGACCGGGGTGATCGTGCTGGTCCATGTCGTTGTCCTGTCCGTGCTGGCCTATGGGCTGCGCCCCAAGGCCCGGCCCATGTTCCCGGCGCCCTATCGCCCGCTGCCGCCGGTTACGCTGCGGATCATTCCCATGCCGCCGCCCTTCGTGCCGAAGGCACCCGCCCTGCCGCGCCCGGTCATGGTCCAGCCGGCGGGACCCGTCATTCCCGCCCCGGTCATCGGGGCGGACAGGCGTGTCCGCCAGCCGGAAATTGTTCCGAAATCGTTACAGGTGGATTGATTTTCAATGTCCGGACTGGTCAGATAGCAATCATGAAAAGTGTTGCAGGCCAGAGCCATGGCTTTATTCGTCAGAGGATTTTAGGGAAATGACCCGACAGCATCGTAACTCAGTCATCGCGGCCGCGCTGCTTACCGCCCTGCCAGCCCTTGCGTATGCAACCCCAGCCGCCGCGGCCGACTCCAACCCGTACGGGCTGGGTGCGCTGTGGTCGAATGGTGATTTCATCGCCCGTACCGTGCTGCTCATCATGGTGGTGATGTCGGTGGGCACCTGGTACATCATGATCATCAAGTTCCTGGAACAGGCGCGCATCTTCAAGGATGTGAAGGAAGTAAAGGCCAAGTTCTGGCCCGCGGCCGACATCCGGCAGGGGGCCAGCCAGCTCGATACCGCGTCGCCGTTCCGCTACATTGCCGATACCGGCATCAAGGCCGCCGAGCACCATGAAGGCACGATGCAGGAAACCATCGACCTGCCGTCCTGGACCGCGCTGTCCCTCCAGCGTTCGGTGGACTTTGTCCAGAACCGCCTGCAGGGCGGCCTGGCCTTCCTTGGCACGGTGGGGTCCACCTCTCCGTTCGTGGGGCTGTTCGGCACGGTGTGGGGCATCTATCACGCGCTGACGGCCATCGGCATCGCGGGGCAGGCCTCGATCGACAAGGTTGCCGGCCCGGTCGGTGAATCGTTGATCATGACCGCCATCGGCCTGGGCACCGCGGTGCCGGCGGTGTTGGGCTACAACATGCTGGTCCGCCGCAACAAGGGCGCGCTGGACGAGGTGCGCAACTTCGCGGCCGACCTGCAGTCCATCCTGATTGGCGGCTATCGCCATGAAACGCACGATGTGGCGAAATGACACGCCGCCTGCGCGTGTGAGCTGATCCTGCATTCCGGCGTGGCGGGTCCATTCTGTATCGGACCCGCCGCTGCCGCTGGCCAGGGCGGATTGAATGATGGGCCGAGCGGGTCCATCCTGATGCCCTGGCCGATCAATCGGGCCATGACCCGTTCATGGAAGGACATCCAGTTGAAAAACATCACATCCAAATCGCTCTTCCAGTTGCGCGGGCGCCTGCTGGCGGGGGTCATGATGGCGCTGCCGGTGGCGGGCGTGCTGCCCGCGCATGGCGCCCATGCGGCGGACCAGCTGGGAGAGAAGGTTGGCGTGGCGCTGCAGAAGGCCCAGACCGAACTTGCCGCCAAAAAATACCCGCAGGCCATGGCCGATGTGGACGCAGCCGATGCCGTGAGCGGCAAGTCCGACTTTGAATCCTATACCATCGCGCAGATGCGCGCCGCCGTGGCGGCGCAGTCGGGCAACGTGCCGGCCGCGATCGCGGCCTATGACACGCTGATCGCGTCGCCGCGCACGCCCGCCGCCACCAAGGAACAGATGGCGCTGGCCGAGGGCAGCATGGCGTTCACCGCCAAGGATTACCCCACCGCCGTTGCGGTAACGGAAAAATACATCAAGGCGGGTGGCAAGAACCCGCAGATGCTGACCATCCTGATCCAGGCCTATTACCTCCAGCATGATTATGCCAATGCCGCCCGTGTGCAGCAGGCGCAGATTGATGCCACGCTCAAGGCGGGTGCGAAGCCGGCCGAGAACCAGCTCCTGCTGCTGGCCACCTGTCAGGCGCAGCTGAAGGACAACAGCGCGCTGACCAAGACCTATGTCCTGCTGGCAACCTATTACCCCAAGCCCGATTACTGGGCGCAGGTGGTCCATTCCGTGCTGAGCGTGCCCAACATGGCGCCGGGGCTGCGGTTCGATATCGACCGTGTGCGGCTGGAAGCGGGCCTGGTCAAGACACCGTCCGAATACATGGACATTACCGAGCTTGCCATGCAGGCGGGCATGCCGCAGCTTGCGCTCGACATCATCAACCAGGGTTACAGCAGCGGCGTGCTGGGGCATGACGCCAGCGCCCCGCGTGAGGAAAAGCTGAAGGCACTGGTGACCCAGAGCGTGGCAGACCGCAAGGCCGGGCTTGACGCGGCGGCGGCACAGGCCACCACCGGCAACGCCATGCTGACGGCGGGCTACAACTATGTGCTGTTCGGCCAGGCGGACAAGGGGCTGGCCCTCATGCAGCAGGGCCTTTCCAAGGGGCCGTCCGATGTCAATATCGGGCGCCTGCATCTGGGGCTGGCGCAGGCCGCCGCCGGGCAGAAGGCTGCTGCCATCGCCACCCTCGGCAGTGTTGAAGGCAATAACGGCGCGCGTGACATTGCCCAGTTCTGGGTGCTCAAGCTCAACGCCGCCCCCCCCGCGCACTAGCCGCCACGCATAGCGGAACGGGAACGGGGTGCCGGCTGGGTCCGGCACTCCGTTTTTGTTTTCCGCCCGGGCGGGAGAGACATTTTATGACATGAACCATGGTCTTATCCCGTCCCGGTGCGTTGGATATGCTGAAGGGCGTGGCATGAATGGCATCATGCCAGTCCTGAACCGAGAACATGGCCGAGAGAATGACACAGATACCTGCCACTGATGATCTGCCCGCCCGCATCCTTGTGGTGGAAGATGACCCTGGCATGCGCACCCTGCTTGTCCGTGCGCTTCAGGGTGACGGCTACCGCGTGCGCGGCGTGCAGGATGGCCCCGAGATGTGGGATGCGCTGCGTGCGCAGGGGGCCGACCTGATCATTCTGGACGTGATGCTGCCGGGCACCAACGGGCTTGACCTGTGCCGGGGCCTGCGCGCGCAGGCCAGCCCGGCGGCACCGGGGGAGGCACCGCTGACGGAGGTGCCGATCATCATCGTTTCCGCCCGTGGCGAGGAACTGGACCGCGTGCAGGGGCTGGAACTGGGGGCGGATGACTACGTGCCCAAACCCTTTGGCCAGAAGGAACTGCTGGCGCGTGTACGCGCCGTGCTGCGCCGGCGCGGCGGTGGGGTCACCACCCCCAGCGCCGGGCGGCAGCGCAGGGAGACCGTGCGCTTCGGCGGGTGGATGCTGGACCTGCGGCGGCGTGAACTGACGGACCCTTCGGGTGTGGCGGTCGAGATTTCCGGTGCGGAGCATGACCTGCTGACCAGCTTCCTTGACAACCCGCAGCGTGTCATTGGCCGCGACCGGCTGCTTGAACTGTCGCGCACCCGGCTGGGGGATGTGTCCGACCGCAGCGTGGATGTGCTGGTCAGCCGCCTGCGGCGCAAGCTGGGACCGGATGCGGACAGCCTGATCCGTACGGTACGGGGGATGGGCTACATCTTTACATCGGAAGTGGAACGGATCTGAGCGCGGATCCGGTGGCAGGCCAGGGGGCGGCCCATAATGGTCGCGTCCCGATGCCTGCGGCGCGGCGGATCACGCTGTGGCCGCGCGGGCTGGTGGGGCGGGTCATGTTCGTGCTGCTGGTGGCCGTGGCCCTTGTCTTTGTGGGCAGCTCCGCCTTCTATGAGGAAGCCGAGACCTACACCATAGATGATGCCCAGCTTGAACAGGTGGGCGAACGGCTGGTGATCGATGCGCGCGTGCTGGCGGCCACACCCACGTCACAGCGCATGGTGCTGGCCGCCATGCTTTCCACCGGGGACCTGACGGTGGACTGGCGCACGCCGGCGCAGCAGGGTGTGATGAAGGGGCAGCCGGCCTCGCTGCGCATGCTGCACGACCGTATGGCGGGCACGCTGCCTTCGCTGCAGGGGGATGCGCTGAACCTGTCGGGCACCATTGCGGGCACGACCGACGTGCGGGGCACGCTGCGCCTGTCCGATGGCAGTTACATGGGCTTCATGGCGCCTGATATCCTCCAGCCCCACCATATGCGGCGCGGGATCGTGTCGGCCGCGATCCTTGCGGGCGCGGTCCTGCTGGCGGCGGGCATGCTGGTGCGGGCGCTCAGCATGCCGCTGCGCGCACTGGCCGATGTGGCCGATACGGTGGGTTCGGGCCGCTGGGTGCCACTGGCGGACAAGGGCCCGCGTGAGGTCCGCTACCTGGCCCGCGCCATCAACGAGATGCAGGACCGCATCAACCGCCTGATCGCCGACCGCACCGAGGCGCTGGCCGCCGTCTCCCACGACCTGCGCACGCCGTTGGCCCGCCTGCGGCTGCGCGCGGGTTTTCTGGATGACGCGAACGCCCAGAAGGAAATCGAGGCGGATGTGACGGAAATGGAGGCCATGATAACCGGCGTGCTGGCCTATCTGTCGGGGGAGAAGGACCCTGAACCGGCGCGTCCGGCCAATGTCGCCTCCATCCTGGCCACGCGTGTGGATGATGATGCCGATCAGGGCCGTGATGTGACCTATTCCGGCCCTGATCAGGCGCAGGCTATCGTGCGCCCGCTTGCCCTCAAGCGCGTGCTGGGCAACCTGATTGACAATGCCGTGAACTATGGCGGCAATGCCCATGTCAGCCTGACGGTGCTGGAAGACAGCCTGCTGATCCGGGTGGAAGATGACGGGCCGGGCCTGCCCGATGCGGAAATCGGCCGTGTCACGACCCCGTTCTACCGGGTGGAGGGATCGCGCTCGCGCAGTACCGGCGGCCTTGGGCTGGGTCTGGCCATTGTCAGCCGGGAGGTTGCGCGTGATGGTGGCCGCTTCCGGCTGTACAACCGCCCGCAGGGCGGGCTGTGCGCGGAAATTGTCCTGCCCCGCAATACCGTGATACGCCCGGCCGGTTAAAAGCGTACCCGTACCTTCGGGTGGGGTTGGATTCGCGGCCGGGTCGATCATATAACAGGACCCGGGCAGTACTTTTGCCTCTCCCCTGTCCCGTCATGTCTGGAAGACCGAGCAATGTTCATCGAAACGGAAGACACCCCCAATCCTGCCACGCTGAAATTCCTGCCGGGGCGCGAGATCATGGCCAACGGTGCCACGGCGGACTTCATCAGCCCCGATTCCGTGGCCGGACGGTCGCGCCTGGCTGAACTGCTGTTTGACCTGGATGGCGTGGCGCGTGTCTTCTTCGGCGCGGATTTCGTGGCCGTGACCCGTTCCGACAGCGTGGAATGGGAGGGGCTGCGCCCGCAGGTTCTGGCCGTTCTGGCCGACTATCTGGCCACCGGACAGGCGGTTGTGGAAAGTGATGCACAGGTGGTGGAAGACCTGATCGCGCCGGGTGATGAGGAAATCGTGCAGCAGATCAAGGAACTGCTCGATACCCGCGTGCGCCCCGCCGTGGCGGGCGATGGCGGGGACATCGTGTTCCGTGGCTACCGTGATGGCGTGGTGCGCCTGACCATGCAGGGGGCGTGTTCGGGTTGCCCCTCCTCACGCGCGACGCTGAAGCATGGGGTGGAGAACATGCTGCGCCATTACGTGCCGGAAGTGGTATCGGTGGAGCAGGTAGAGGCCTGATCGGCAGGCCTGCGCGTAACCTGGGAATGTTTCATGGCGCTTGACGACGCTGGGCTTGATCTTCTGTTTCGGGATGCACGTACGCCGGTTGCGTGGAATGACCGGCCCGTGGGGCAGGATACGCTGCGGCGGTTATATGATCTGGTCCGTCTTGGCCCGACATCGGGCAACTGCTGCCCGGCCCGCTTCGTGTTCATCACCACCGAAGGCTGCCGCGAACGCCTGCGTCCCGCCCTGTCCGCCGGTAACGTGCAGCGGGTGATGACCGCGCCGGTCACGGTCATCGTGGCGCATGACCCGCTGTTTTTCGACCGCATGGACACGCTGAACGCGGCACCCGGCGTCCGGCAGTGGTTTGCCGCCGATGTGGGACTGGCGGAGGAGACGGCCCTGCGCAACGGCACGCTGCAGGGTGGCTACCTGATCATGGCCGCGCGCGCGCTGGGGCTGTCCGCGCTGCCGCTGTCGGGGTTCGATGCGGCCATGGTGGAGGAGGGTTTCCTGTCACAGCAGGGCTGGCAGGCCAATTTCCTTGTCTGCCTTGGCTATACCGACGGGCCGCCGTCCACGCCGCGTGCGCCCCGCCTGGATTTTGATGATGCCTGCGTGGTGGTATAGGCCATGCGGGTCCTGGTGATGGATGGTGCCCCGACCGGGGCGGACGCGCAGGCCGTCATTGCCTGCCTTGTGGTGCGCGATGGCGTGCCCGCCATGCTGGACAGCCGCATTGCCACGGGGCGCGGGGCCGCCGAGCAGTTCCCCCAGCTTGCCACCGAACTGTTCGCCCGGTGTGGCTGGACCCATAGCATGCCGGAACTGATCGGGGTGGTTGTGGGGCCGGGATCGTTTACGGGGTTGCGGGCCTCGCTGGCCTTTGCCCATGGCCTTGCGGCAGGGTCCGGCTGTGCGGTGGTGGGGGTCACGACCGGGGAAGCCATGCGTGATGCCCTGCAGGCCGCCGCCCAGCCGCTTTGCGCCCGTCCCCTGTGGTGCACCATTGCGCGGCGGGGGCGCGTCTTCATCGAAATGCCGGGCGCGGGGGCGGACACGCACGTATCGGCCCACATGCTTGACGCGCTTGACCTGCCCCCCGGCCCGCTGCTGCTGGCCGGTAATGGCGCGCAATGGGTGAAGGATGCCGTGCCCGAACGTCAGGACGTGCATCTCCTTCCCCTGCCGCAGCCTGACCCGCTGGCCATTGCCGCCACCGCCCTGCGCCGCTGGCAGGGCGCCCTGCCGTCACGGGCCGCCCAGCCGCTTTATGTCGACGCGCCGGAAGCAAAACTGCCTGCCGCAGGCCTGCGCCCGGCCCCGGCCGGTTCGGCTGCATGAATCCTGTGCCCCTGGTCCCCATAACACCGTATGCCGCCATGCTGGCCCGTATCCATGCCGCGGCCTTCGCGCCCCTTCACCGCTGGGATGCGCGGGCCATGCAGGCGCTGATCGACATGCCGGGTGTCCTGACCGTGCTGGCGCCGGAGGAGTTGGACGGGGAGGCCAGCGGTTTCATCATGGCGCGCATGATCGGTGATGAAGCCGAGATCCTGACCTTTGCCGTTGATCCCGTATGCCAGCGCCGGGGCATCGGACGTGACCTGCTGGCGCGCTGCGTGCGGCAGGCGGCCTCTGCCGGGGTGGTGAGCGTGTTTCTGGAAGTGGCGCGGGACAATGCGGGCGCGCTGGGCCTGTATCATGCCGCCGGATTCGCGCCGGTGGGGCTGCGGCGCAATTATTACCCCGACGGGACGGATGCCTGTGTCATGCAGCTCAGGATTTGAGCACGACCAGCCGGTGTGTCATGCCATCTGTTTCTGTCTGTATTTCTTCCACAACATGCCCGAGCAGCCCGAGACTGCGGGAAACATTGTCCAGCGGGGTTGCGCCACGCAGGCGGACAATCAGTTTTTCTCCGGTGGACAGTCTGTCAAGTGCCAGTCTGGTACGGACGAAAGTCATGGGGCATACTTCATGGGTGATATCTAGTACCGCCATCTCAATATCGGACATATTACCACAAAACCTCTGTTGTTGCCGGTTGCGATCCGTCCGGAATTATTTATATAGGATACATCATTATTCCAGAGCGACAGGATCAGATTGATGGCTGATGAAACGGCAGAAGTGGAAGTGCGTGAACTGGCTGCCGAAATCGTTTCGGCATATGTCTCCCGCAATGAACTGGAAGCGGAGATGCTGCCCGATCTGATTCACCGGGTCTATGATGCCGTGGCCTCGCTGGGGCGTACGGAACCCGTGCCGGAAAAGCCGGTGCCCGCCGTTCCGCTGAAGAAATCGGTCTTCCCCGATTACATCGTCTGCCTGGAGGACGGCAAGAAGCTGAAAATGCTCAAGCGCCACCTCAAGACCGCCTATAACATGACCCCCGATGAATACCGGGAGCGCTGGGGCCTGCCGCATGACTACCCCATGGTGGCCCCCAGCTATGCCAGCCACCGTTCCACCCTTGCCCGCAAGATCGGCCTTGGCACGAAACAGCGTGAGGACTGAGCCACACGGTGTGTGGGAGTGTGGACAGGTATCTGCATGATCGGCTACGCCCGTAAGCATGGTGATGGACAGTAACGGATTACAGACGCGCATCGAGCGCATGTGCATCGAGCGCGGCCTGAAGATGACAGGCCAGCGCCGGGTCATCGCGCGTGTCCTGTCCGAGGCCCATGACCACCCGGATGTGGAGGAACTGTACCGCCGTGCGTCCATGCTGGATGCGCGCATATCGGTCGCCACGGTGTACCGCACCGTACGCCTGCTGGAGGAGAACGGCATCCTTGAACGCCGGGACTTCGGTGGCAGCCGTGCCCGCTACGAAGCCACCGAGGAAGGCGACCACTATCACCTGATCGACGTGGAAAGCGGGCAGGTGGTGGAGTTCACCCATGCCGCCCATGCCGAGCTGCTGCGCCGGATTACGGCGGAACTGGGGTTCGATCTGGTGTCCCATCGGCTGGAACTGTTTGCGCGCAGGCTGCCGGACGTGCCAGAAGAACAGACGACACAGGTGGCGCAAACGGAGCGGAAAGGCAGATCACGGCCTTGAGTATCGAGAAGACCATACACTCCCTTTCTACACTGGACCTTGAACGCAACGGTTTTCCTGAACTGCGGGGGGGGAATCTTGGCGTCAGGATTGCCGCGACCGATGAAGAACGCGATGCCGCACAGGCGCTGCGTTACCGGGTGTTCTATGAGGAAATGGGCGCCCGCCCCGATTCCCGTACCGCCCGCCTGCGCCGTGATGTGGATGAATTCGACGATTATGCCGATCACCTTCTGGTGATCGACCATGCCATCTCCTCGGGCGCGCGGGGGGTTGTGGGCACGTACCGGCTCATGCAGGGGGATGCGGCCAGGAAGCTGGGCAAATTCTATACCTCCAGCGAATATGACATTTCGCCACTGACCGAATTTCCCGGTCGGCTGCTGGAAGTCGGCCGGTCCTGCGTGGACCGGAACTATCGTGGCCGGGCCGCCATGCAGCTGCTGTGGCGGGGCATTGCCTCCTACATCTTCCTGCACCGCATCGATGTGCTGTTCGGCTGCGCCAGCCTGCCGGGCACCAATCCCGATGCGCTGTCCGATGAGCTGACCTACCTCTATCACAACCACCTGGCCCCGCCCGCGCTGCGTGTGCGCGCACTGCCGGAACGGCGGGTGGAAATGCTGCGTTCCGACCCGCAGCTGCTTGACCACCGGCGCTCGCTGGCCCGTCTGCCACCGCTGATAAAGGGGTATCTGCGGCTGGGTGGCTATGTTGGTGATGGCGCGGTGATTGATGAGCAGTTCAACACCACCGATGTCGCGGTACTGGTCAAGAGCGAACTGCTGGCCGACAAGTATTACCGTCATTACGAGCGCCGCCTGCGTGACGCGCTGGACTAGTGCTGCCTGCCACAGCCGGGCAGCGGGCCGCCGCGATTCATGACAGTCCTGTTGCGGAAATACGTTGCCCTTGCGCGTCTGCACGGCTGGCGTGCCGATCTGGCCATGGTCATGGCGGGCGGGCTGTACGCGCTGGGCTTTCCGCCGGTGCATGCGGTGGTCGTGCTGCCTGTTGCCTTCTGCCTGCTGGCCCTGGCCATCGATCATGCCACGGGCTGGCGGGAGGCGGCGCGGCGGGGCTTCATGTTCGCCATGGGGCTGTACAGCGCCGGGCTGTACTGGCTTATGTATGCCATCCTGCTCCGGGCGGATGATTTCTGGTGGCTGGTGCCGCTGGCATCACCCGGCTGCGCGCTGATCCTGGCACCGCTGAGCGCGCTGTCGGCGGGTGTGAGCCGACTGGTGCCACGCGGGACGGGACGGCTTGCGGTGCTGGCCGCGCTATGGACCCTGACGGATATGGCGCGGGTCTATGTCTTTAGTGGTTTCCCCTGGAATCCGCCCGGCAGTGTCTGGGAATTTCCCGGCCTGGCCGGTGATGTCATGATCCAGCCGGCCGCCTGGATCGGAGTGGACGGGCTGACCCTGCTCACCTGCCTGCTCTCGCTTGCGCCGCTGTACGGGCGCGTGGGGCGGCTGGCCTGTCTGGGGGTGGCGGTGTTGTGGATCGCAGGCGGCACGCTGCGCCTGGGCAGCCTGCACGATACCTACGACCATAACCCCGAGGTCGTGCTGGTGCAGGGTAATGTGCCGGAGACGGAAAAGATCGCGGGAAATGCGGATGTGGCGATCTTCCGCCGCTATCTTGGCCTGACCCGGCAGGGGGTGACGCAGGCCGTGGCGCAGGCACAGGGGCGGCCGGTCGTGTTTGCCTGGCCGGAATCGGCATTTCCCGGCCTGCTGATGGAAGACGATATCGCACGCCCCATGATCACCCAGGCAGGCAGGGGCGCGGCGGCCGGCGTTATCGGCACGGTGCGCTGGCTGCAGGATGATCATCACTGGCGTAACAGCATGGTTGCCCTGCTGCCGCCCGACGGCATGCCCGCGGCCATATATGACAAGGCGCATCTGGTGCCCTTTGGCGAGTACCAGCCCGCCTTCCTGCCCTTTCATGTCGTGCCGGGGGAAGGGATGACCCCCGGCCCTGCGGTACAGACATGGCACCTGCCCGATATTGCCGCGGTGGGGCCACTGATCTGTTACGAGGTGATCTTCTCGGGACAGGTGGTTGACCCCCATGACCGGCCTGCATGGCTGCTGAACAGTACGAACGATGCCTGGTACGGTAACAGCGCCGGCCCACGCCAGCACCTGGCTGCCGTGCGCATGCGGGCGGTTGAGGAAGGCCTGCCGGTGGCCCGTGCCGCCAATACCGGTATCTCAGCGGTTTTTGACGGGCGTGGCCATGAACTGGCGCGTCTGGGCTGGAACCGGCAGGGTGTGCTGGTTCATGCCATGCCCGATGCGCTGCCCTGTACGGTTTTTGGCCGCTTTGGTCGCTGGATTCCGCTGGTTCTGGCACTGGCCGTGGGGCTGATCGGGTTCTGGCGTGCCTGCGCGCGGGCCAACGTGGCACGGGACAGCCTGCCAGTCCATTGATGGCCTTTATTCATGCATATAAAATGCATGAATATTTTCCTAATTTTACCCACATCCACTTGACCGGCAAATTTTATGCATCCCTGACCTGTCGTGGAATGGTTATGGCCAAAAATAACATATATTATAGCATGGTTTGATGTAGAAAGACTTAACATCCGGCATGGATATCAAATCTATTTTCACTTTCAGTGGATCACAGAATATCAGACACGGAAGGTAAGGCCATTATTGTGACCGGGAAAATGCCGACGACATCCAATCCTGTTGATGTGCATGTTGGCAACCGTATCCGTCTGCGGCGCACATTGCTGGGTATGTCACAGGAACGGCTGGGCAATGCCCTGGGCCTTACATTCCAGCAGGTGCAGAAGTATGAACGCGGTCGCAACCGGGTCGGGGCGTCACGGCTTTATGATCTGGCCTGTGTGCTGGATGTTCCGGTGGCCTTTTTCTTTGCCGGGCTGCCCGACCCGGTGGGCAGCATGGAACCGTGCCCGTCCGGGCCGGAAGGCGTGTCGGAACCCGCGGTCCCGCTTGGCGGGAGCATGGCGGTGGGAGACATGCCGCCACCTGCCACGAATACGGGTGATCTGGCGCTGTTTTCCCGTCGTGAAACCATTGAACTGGTGCGGGCCTATTACGGAATCGAGGATAGCAGCACGCGCCGCCGCGTACTTGACCTTGTCCGTTCGATGGGGGCGTGCTGAGGCGGCGGCATCATTCCCGCCGCAGGACCCTGTCATTCATGAAGGCCGCGATCCGGCCCGCGCGGAAATCGGCGCGCAGGCGGTCCTCGTCATATTCGGTGCGGACCCAGTCCATGAAGGGAATGCGTCCTTCCGCTTCTGCCTGATAGCGCAGGAAGAAGGCGTCCAGCACCCCGGTGCGTGAACTGTTGAAGTGGCCGTTCTTCCATGAAAGCTGGCGGAGCGCCTGCCGTGCCGTACCCCCTTCGAACAGGATGACAAGCCCTGCCGCCAGTCCCGTACGGTCGGCACCCGACTTGCAGTGCATCAGCATGGGAAAGCGGATGGTGCGGTAGATCCGCTCGAACCGTTCTATGCGGTCACGATGCGGGGCATTGCGGCTTTCGAATGCCATGTCGATATGGGTCAGGCCAAGGGCCTGCGCCGCCTCGCGCGACAGTGCATCGGAGCCACATCTGCGGTGCCCGCGCAGGTTGACCAGCGTTTTCAGCCCGTAGCGCCGCGTCGCCAGCCGCAGCCGCCACGGTGTGGGGTGGTTGCAGCGGTAAACCCGCCCTGGAATGACCACGCGGAAGTTGGTCCATGTCTGGCGCAGGATGGCATGGTCCACGAACAGGCTGTCAATCCAGGCACGGCCACGGCCGGCGGGGGTGGACAGGTTTCCCTCAAACAACCGGCCGTCCTTTCAGCTGGGTGGATATGAAAAAGGCGCCGGATTTTTCACATCCGGCGCCTTTCACGTCAATCAGGAATGTATCAGCCGGGCATCAGGCCTTGCGTTCAAGCTGCAGTTCCTTGATCCGCCCGATCGCCTTGGCGGGGTTCAGGCCCTTGGGGCAGGTCTGGGTGCAGTTCATGATCGTGCGGCAGGCATAGAGCTTGAGCGGATCTTCCAGCGCATCCAGCCGGTCGCCCGTGTGCTCGTCACGGCTGTCGGCAATCCAGCGATAGGCCGCAAGCAGCGTTGCCGGGCCAAGGTAGCGGTCGCCATTCCACCAGTAGGACGGACAGGAGGTGGAGCAGCAGAAGCACAGGATGCATTCCCACATGCCATCCAGCTCGGCCCGTTCCTCGATGCTCTGGCGGCGCTCGGAATCCGGCGGCGGCAGGGTGTCGGATTTCAGCCACGGCTCGATCGAGCGCAGCTGGGCGTACGCCCCGTCCAGATCCGGCACCAGATCCTTGATGACCGGCATGTGCGGCAGCGGGTAGATCGCGATGTCCCCCTCAATGTCCCGGATGGGCTTGAGGCAGGCCAGCGTGTTTTCCCCCGCGATGTTCATCGCGCATGACCCGCAGATCCCCTCGCGGCAGGAACGCCGGAAGGTCAGGGTTGAATCCACATCGTTCTTGATGTGGATCAGCGCGTCGAGCACCATCGGCCCGATCTTGTCCAGGTCGATCTCGTAGGTATCGACCACGGGGTTCCTGTCGTCATCCGGGCTCCAGCGATAGATCCGGAAGTTCTTGACATTGCTGGCGCCGGGGGTGGCCGTGAAAATGCGGCCTTTGCCCACCGTGCTGTTCTTTGGCAGTCTGAATTCGACCATCGTCTCGTTCCTTTTCCGCCGTTACGTCAGTAGACGCGCTTCTTGGGGGGGAAGACCTGCACATCGTCGGTCAGCGTTTTCATGTGCACGGGGCGGTAGCTAAGCGTGACATCGCCCGCCTCATTCATGTGGGCGACGGTGTGCTTCATCCAGTTCTTGTCGTCACGGTCGGGATAGTCGTCATGGGCCTGGGCCCCCCGGCTTTCGTGACGGGCATCGGCGCCGGCCATGGTGACGGTGGCGTTGGCCAGCAGGTTCTCGAACTCGAGCGCTTCCATAAGGTCGCTGTTCCAGATCAGCGAGCGGTCATTGATCGAGATGTCAGGGATTTCGGACCAGATTTCCTTGATCTTCTCCACACCCTGCGCCAGGCTTTCGGTGTTGCGGAACACGGCGGCATGCTTCTGCATGGTGCGCTGGAGCTTGCCGCGCATGTCGGCCACATGCGTCTTGCCCTTGGCGTAACGCAGGCGGTCGAAGCGCGCGATCGCGGCATCACCCGCACCCGGCGGCAGCGGCCGGATGGTCTCCTCGCTCTTGATGGTGGCGGCGGCGCGCTGGGCTGCCGCACGGCCAAACACCACAAGGTCCAGAAGCGAGTTGGTGCCAAGGCGGTTCGCGCCATGCACGGACACGCAGGCCGCTTCGCCCACGGCCATCAGGCCGGGCACCACCGCATCGACATCGTCCGCCGTGGGGCGGATGACCTCGCCATGATAGTTGGTGGGAATGCCGCCCATGTTGTAATGCACCGTCGGCAGCACCGGCACCGGTTCCTTGGTCACGTCGATACCGGCAAAGATGCGCGCCGTTTCCGAAATGCCGGGCAGGCGTTCATGCAGGATCTCGGGACCGAGGTGCTCCAGGTGGAGCATGATGTAGTTCTTCTCCGGCCCGCAGCCACGGCCTTCGTTGATCTCGATGGTCATGGCGCGCGAGACCACGTCACGCGATGCCAGGTCCTTGGCCGTGGGGGCATAGCGTTCCATGAAGCGCTCGCCCTTGGAGTTGGTCAGGTAGCCGCCCTCGCCACGGCAGCCTTCCGTCAGCAGGCAGCCCGCGGGGAAGATGCCGGTGGGGTGGAACTGCACGAACTCCATGTCCTGCATGGGCAGTCCGGCACGGATCGCCATGCCGCCGCCATCACCCGTGCAGGTATGGGCGGAGGTGCAGGAATGATAGGCGCGGCCATAGCCGCCTGTGGCCAGCACGACCTTCTGTGCGCGGAAGCGGTGCAGCGTGCCGTCTTCCAGGCACCAGGCCATGACGCCACGGCATGCGCCCTCTTCATCCATGATCAGGTCGATGGCGAAGTATTCGACGAAGAATTCGACGTTATGCTTGAGGCACTGCTGGTACAGCGTGTGCAGGATGGCATGGCCCGTGCGGTCGGCGGCGGCGCAGGCGCGGGGCACGGGGGCCTCGCCATAGTTGCGCATGTGGCCACCAAAGGGGCGCTGGTAGATCTTGCCATCTTCCGTGCGGGAAAAGGGCACACCCATGTGCTCGAGTTCCTGCACGGCGGGTACGGCCTCGCGGCACATGTATTCGATGGCGTCCTGGTCGCCCAGCCAGTCCGATCCCTTGACGGTATCGTACATGTGCCACCGCCAGTTGTCCTCGGCCATGTTGCCAAGGGAGGCACCGATGCCGCCCTGTGCGGCCACGGTATGGCTGCGGGTGGGGAAGACCTTGGTCACGCAGGCGGTCTTGAGGCCGGCGGCCCCCATGCCCAGCGTGGCCCGGAGGCCGGAGCCGCCGGCGCCGACGACAACCACGTCATATGCGTGGTCGACAATCCTGTAGGAGCCGGTGAGTGGTGAAGTGGTCGCGTTCATTTCTTGGACGTGTCCCGATGCTCGTTCGGACGGCCAGCGGCCTGCGCCGCCTGCCGGCCCGCGAATGTCATGTTCTGCGCGAAAGGGTGGCGCCGGGGCCTCAGCCCGCGGCGACGCGTCCCTTCGTGCTACCGGCAAGGGCCAGCTTCAGCACGGAAACCGTGCCGAACAGCCCAAGAAGGAAGACGATCCCCTTCATCAGCAACCCTGCGGGCAGGTGCGCCTTGCCATGCACGTAGTCATCGATGATGACCTGCAGCCCAAGCTGGGTGTGATAGAAGGTCAGGATCACCAGTGACAGCATCATGGTGGTGTTGAACGGACGGGCACCCCACTTCGCCACTTCCGGCTGGGATGCGCCCGCCAGGCGGAACACCTGGATCACGAACCAGCCCGACAGCGGCACAAGCGCGACCGCCGATGCGCGTTCCGCCCACCAGTGGCCCACCCCGGCCTGACCCGAACCCAGGCCGCGCGCGCGCGACAGCTGGGAACGCATGACCGTGATATGCGGCTTCTTCATGTTGCTCATGGTCAGGATGCCTTCTTGCGGGAACGACAGATCGCAACACCAAGGATGGTGGTGACCAGCGCCAGCGTGGTGCCTAGCGTCACACCCACCGCCACGGGGCCATCCTCGTTGATTTCCTTCTTGGAGAAGCGGTAGCCGCTGTCCCACGCAAGGTGGCGCAGCCCCGCCACGAAGTGGTAGACCAGCGCCAGCGCCCACCCGGCCAGCAGCAGCTGCCCCAGCGGGTTGCCGGTGACCTTCTGCACCTTGCTGAAAGATTTGGGTCCCTTCGCCGCCGCGCTGATCCAGCACAGGCCAAGTGCCGAGCCGCCCGCGGCTGCAACACCGGCGGCGCGGTTCGCGATTGAAAGGAACATGGAAAGACGGAAGCGGTAGACCTGGAGGTGTGGGGACATAGGCCGCCTGGTCAGAGTTCCGTCGCTTCGCTGCCCTACATAGAGCGCATCACGGACATCCTGCATGGTCGTCTCGTCAATTTCCCTGTTATGGCTTCGGTTTGTTCCGTTGCCTTGTCTGAATTCGGTCCTACGCCTGGCGGAAGGCCGGGTCAACGCACGCCCGGAACACGAGGTTGAGAGACACAGGCCCGCCCCCACGGCGGTACAGCCCCGCCAGACTGCCATCCAGGCCCGTCCGGCGGGGTGTCGTTCAGTGCCCGAGCAGGTCGAGTGCGACCATGGTCTCGGCAATCTGGACCGCGTTCAGCGCGGCCCCCTTGCGCAGGTTGTCGGCCACGCACCAGAACCCGAGTCCGTTGGGCACGGTGGGGTCGATGCGCAGGCGCGAGACATAGGTCGCATCCTCGCCCGCGACTTCCAGCGGGGTGGCGTAACCGCCATCCTCGCGCTTGTCGTGCAGCACCACGCCGGGGGCCGTGCGCAATGCAGCGCGCGCGCGTTCGATATCAACGGGTTCCTCGAATTCCACCGTTACGGCCTCGGCATGGCCAATAAACACGGGAACCCGCACGCAGGTGGCGAAAACCGCGATGTCGGGATCAAGGATCTTGCGGGTTTCCACCGCCATCTTCCACTCTTCCTTGGTCGCGCCGTCATCCATGAAGCGGTCGATGTGGGGAATGCAGTTGAAGGCGATCTGCTTGGTGAACTGCTCGCCCTTCAGCGGGTCGCCCACCAGGCTGCCGCGTGACTGGTTGAACAGTTCGTCCATGCCGCTTTTGCCCGCACCCGCCACCGCCTGATAGGTGGCCACCACGACGCGCCTGATCGTGAACAGGTCATGCAGCGGCTTCAGCGCCACCACCATCTGGATGGTCGAGCAGTTGGGGTTGGCGATGATGCCGCGCTTGGCCTTCTTCACATCATTGGGATTGACCTCGGGCACCACCAGCGGCACATCCGGCTCCATGCGGAAATGCGAGGTGTTGTCGATCACGATGCACCCCGCCTTGGCCGCGCGGGGCGCGTGCACGGCCGAAACCGCCCCACCGGGGGAGAAAAGGGCGACATCCCATCCGGTAAAGTCAAAGGTTTCCAGGTTCTGGACCTTCAGCACCTTCTTTTCGCCAAAGGAGACTTCCTTGCCCGCCGAACGGGCGGATGCCAGGGCCACGATCTCATCCACAGGGAACTGGCGCTCGGCCAGAGTCTTGAGGATTTCGCGCCCCACAGCGCCGGTGGCGCCCACCACCGCAACGCGGTAACCCATAATCTTCTTTCCTGTCCTGTCATGCCGGCCCATCCGCAAGACCGGAATGCGCCGTAACTCTAGCGACACCTAGAGCCTGCGCCCCAAAGGTGCAAGCAGCACGACCCGCGTCAAACCGGGAATCGAATCGGGGGTAAGGTCAAGGTTGCATGCCCCATGCGGTGGTAGGCATTGCCCATCGGTGCGTGCCGGGTGCACGCTTGATCCATTGCGCCGGCGCGCGGGCGGTTCATGCCGCCTGTCCGCCATGCGGCGCACAGGCAAGGACGGTTAGAGAGATCATGCCCCTATCAGCTGACACTTCCACAACATCCGCCCCCGTGGCCCCGCTTCCGGTAACGCCCGCGGGCGTGCGCCCCGCACCCGCATGCACCCTTGTCATATTCGGCGCGCATGGTGACCTGACCAAGCGGCTGCTCATGCCAGCACTCTACAACCTGGCGGGCAACCGGCTGCTGGACGGGAATTTCCGCATCATCGGCGTGGACCGCGTGGACAGCACCACCGGACAGTGGCGCGACGGGCTGGCCGCGATGATGCAGTCCTTCACCACCGACCCCAATGCCGAGTTCCATCCCGCCCATATCGATGCCGCGCAGTGGGGCTGGCTGGCGGAGCGGCTGGAATACGTGCGGGCGGATTTCACGGATGTGGATGCCATCCGCGCGCTGGGGGAAAAGCTGCCTGGCAATGCCATTTTCTACCTTGCCATTCCCTCGCGCTTCTTCGCCCCCGTGGTGGAGACGCTGGGCCGCGCGGGCGTGGTGGCGCAGAAGGATGGCGCGTTCCGCCGCGTGGTGATTGAAAAGCCCTTTGGCTCCGACCTGGCCAGCGCGCAGGAACTCAACCGCCGCGTGCTGGCGGTCCTGGACGAGTCGCAGGTCTTCCGCATCGACCACTTCCTGGGCAAGGAGACGGTGCAGAACATCCTGGCCATGCGATTCGGCAACCTGATCTTCGAGCCGCTGTGGCGCAACGAATATGTGGACCATATCGAGATTACCGCCGCCGAGACCATTGGCGTGGAACAGCGCGGCGCGTTTTACGAACCCACCGGCGCGCTGCGCGACATGGTGCCCAACCACCTGTTCCAGCTTTTTGCCATGGTGGCGATGGAGCCGCCCAACACCTTCGATGCCGAAAGCGTGCGCAACGCCAAGGAACAGCTGTTCGAGGCCGTGACCCCGATCGACCCGCGCGATGCGGTGCGCGGGCAGTACGCGGCGGGCACGGTGGAAGGCAGGCCGATGGTAGGCTACCGTGAAAGCCCGGGCGTTTCCCCGCACAGCAATACCGAGACCTATGTGGCGCTCAAGCTGCATGTGGAGAACTGGCGCTGGGCGGGGGTACCGTTCTACCTGCGCACCGGCAAGGGGCTGGGTGGCCGCCGCACCGAGGTGGTGGTCCAGTTCCGCAAGCCGCCCATGCTGATGTTCCGCAATACCGAGACGGCTGACCTGCCGCCCAACCGCATCATCCTCAACATCCAGCCTGCGCAGGGGCTGACGGTGGAACTGGGGGCCAAGAAGCCGGGACCGGAAATGGACCTGACCGACGTGCAGGCCCGCTTCCGTTACGAGGACGTTTTTGCCGCCAGCCCCAATGTCGGCTACGAGACCCTGCTGTATGACTGCCTGATTGGTGATGAGACGCTGTTCCAGCGCGCCGATAACATCGAGGCGGCCTGGAAGGCGGTTGACCCCGTGCTGCAGGCCTGGGCGCAGGACCGGGCGGGGCCGGAACCGTATGCCGCCGGTACGACCGGCCCGAAGGGGGCGGACGACCTGCTCCAGCGCGACGGGCGGGCATGGTACCCGCTTGACGGAGCCTGAATGACGGAAGTTTCTGGGTGTCGCCTTTTTTTAAAAAGGCGGCGTTCTTTCGAAGCTTCTGCAAAAAGCTGCACCAAAAACCTTCTTTGATTTTAAAGCGCTATCATGAGCTGACTTATCAGACAGTCTCTTATTTTCCCAACCTGATATGAAAAAAGCCCACCCCGTTACAGGGTGGGCTTTTTGTACGGCGGCGGGTCATCCCGCCTGTTTCCGGCCCGGTATTACTGGGCGGCGGGCGCGGCCGTGCCGGTCTGGGCCGCCGCGCGGGCCTGCTGCTGTTCGGCATGCTCGGCGTCCCCCTGCGTGAACAGGGTGTCGGCGTTCTTGCGCTGCTTCTTGCTGAAGCTCTGGTACAGCGTGGCGAAGGCGGAATTCAGGGTCTGCATGTCATGCGCGCGCTCTTCCACCAGTTCGGCATAGGACTGCATGTTCTCCACCGCGTTCATCTGCGGCAGTTTTTCGCGGCGCGTCTCGATGGCGTCATGCAGGCGCTGGCCGTTGGTGCGCATGTCCTCGGCGAAGGGAGTCCAGAGGGCTTCCTGCTTTTTGGTGATGCGGAGCTGGTCATGCAGGGCCTTGATATGGGCTTCCACCTGCTCGGGCTCCGGGTCACGCGGGGTATGCGCGAGGGAGGCGGTCGGGTTGGCCTGGGGGGCCTGCGTCTGGGTGGCCGGTGCCTGGGTGCCCGGTGTCTGGGCCATGGCAAGGGCAGGCAGCATGAACAGGGCGGCGGCAGGCAGGAAACGACGGAACATCATGATGTGTAGTGTCCTTGGCGGGATATTGGAGGAAGAGGGGCTGGCTGGCGCCGCGCGCTCAGTAGCCACCACCATACGGGTAATAGGCCGGCGGCGGCGGGGGCGGGGGCGGCGCGGGGTAATAGGCGGGCGGGGGCGCTACCGCGCCACGTTCCGCCATGGCGCTGCCCAGCATGGCACCGACCGCAAGCCCCGCAAGTCCGCTGCCCACCGCCAGGCCCGCACCGCCGCCCCGGCGGCCATCATGCCAGCCGCCCCGTCCGGGCGGCGGCCCGCCATGCCACTCCCGACCACCCCGGAAGGGCTGGGCATGGGCCGCGGGCGCGGCCGCTGCCATGATGCCCAGCGCCAGACTGGCGGAAAGGAGGGATGCTGTAAGTTTGTGCAGGTGCATGGCGCTTGAAAACCTCGACATGTCGTAAAACCGGGTAACGGGACCACAATGGTCCGTGCTCGTGTCGAAACGATGGCCGTGCGGGCCTACGCCACCCATGGCAACCGTTTTGTCAGGGCGGAGAGCCGGTGGCGGCGCAGTTCGCTGCGCGCACGGGCGTCGTTTGTCATGTAATTGAGCTGGATGGTGTAGCGCGGCCCGACATAGGGCCGGTGGCCATGCCAGGTATCCGGCCCGTTGGGGAAGACCAGCAGCGTGCCGTTCACGGGCGGGATCTCGGCGGCGAAGTCTTCCAGGTCATCCGGGCCGCGCAGCAGGCGCAGGCAGCCTTCGTGGCGTGACCAGGCCTCTCCTTCGCTGTCCCCGTTCAGGTACAGCAGCACGGTCACCCGCTTGCTGTCGGAATCGCGGTGGATGCGCCCGTCCCGCGCCCGCGTGCGGCCGCGCAGGGTCAGCATGGTGGGCGCGGTATCAAGGTCCAGCCCGAACTTGCCCGCGATCAGCCCGCGCAGGCGTGGACCCTCCAGCTCTGTCACAAGCCGTGACATGAGCGGGGAAAGGTCCAGCGCCTCGGGTGGGAAAGACCCGCCGGAGCGGATCAGGGGCAGGCTGGCCGCAAGGGCGTGCAGGTCCGCCGCCCCGATGAAATGCGGCACCACCACATGGGCGAATGGCGTGCGGGAGACGGGTGCCGCCTCGAACGCCGCATAGTCGGGGGTGACGGGCTGGATCATGCCATCCTGCAGGCGGGGGTTGGTGGACAGGGCCGAGACTACGGCCAGATCGGCTCCCCCGCAAGGCATGACCGCGCGGCTTACGGCACGACCGTATCCACCGCGTCCAGCACGCGGCTGGAATAGACCACGGCGGCACCCGCGTTCAGCGCCACGGCAACGCCCAGGGCCTCGGCAATTTCCTCCCTGCTGGCGCCCGCCTTCACGGCGGCGGTGGAATGGACGGAGATGCATCCGTCGCACCGCGTGGTGACGGCAACCGCCAGTGCGATCAGTTCACGGGTCTTGGCATCCAGCCGGCCGGTTTTCGTGGCCGCGCCGTCCAGCGTCTGGAGTCCCTTCAGCGTGTCGGGGGACAGGGTGGCAAAGGCGTGGATGGACTCGCCCAGATGGGCGCGGTAGGCGTTCCAGTCAGTCATCACAAACTCTCCATTTCGGACCCTTTGAGTTCACCAGATGGAGAGAACCCCTGTCATGACACAGTTTGGCGAGTTTGTGCCCTTGATGGGGTTTTTTTAACGGACTATCGCCAGATTATTATGGATACGGACATAGCCCCCGCCCGCCCGTCCACTGCGGCGCTGCCCGCAGGCACCGGCCCCTTCGCCGCCTATGAGGCCCGCGTGGCTTCTGGCCGTCTTGATCGTGATCCCGAGCAGGAAAAGGCTGCCCGCAGGCTTGACCGCCTGTGGCGGGAACTGCGTGACTACCACCCCGTGGTCCAGCAGGCCGCGCCACAGGCCACGGGCTGGCTGGGCGGGCTGAAGGCGCGCCTGGGCCTGGCCCCGCGCCCCGCCACCGAAAAACCCCGTCCGCGCGGCGTCTACATGGTGGGGCAGGTGGGGCGGGGCAAGACCATGCTCATGGACCTGTTCTTCAGCCTTGCCCCGGTGGAGCACAAGCGCCGGGTGCATTTCCACCGCTTCATGCAGGACGTGCACCAGCGCCTGCACGATATGAAGGAAGCCGACCCGGACCTTGCCGATCCCATCCCGCCGCTGGCCCGCCAGATCGCGCAGGAGGCGTGGCTGCTGTGCTTTGATGAATTCCAGGTCAATGACATAGCCGACGCCATGATCCTTGGCCGCCTGTTCGACTACCTGTTCGCCGATGGCGTGGTGGTGGTGGCCACGTCCAACACCCGGCCCGAGGACCTGTTCCAGGACCGTCCCGGCGCCGATGCCTTCAAGCCCTTCATCGCCGCCATCCTGAAGGAAGTGGATACCGTCATCCTCGATTCCCCGCGTGATTACCGGCGCGGCAACGCGCATGGCATCCAGACATGGATCATCCCCGCCGATGACGCGGCGCGCAGGGCGCTCGACTCCGTCTTTACCCGTCTTGCCGCCGGTGCGCCGGTTATTCCCGTCACGCTTGACGTGATGGGCCGCAGCCTGAGGGTGGCGCAGGCGGCAGGCCCGGTCGCCCGCTTCTCCTTCGCCGATCTGTGCGGCAGGCCGCTTGGGGCGGGGGACTATCTGGCGCTGGCCACGCGCTTCCCCAACCTTGTGCTGGACGGCGTGCCCCGTATGGGGCCGGACAATTTTGACGAAGCCAGGCGGTTCATCGTCCTGATCGACACGTTGTACGAACAGAACGTCAAGCTGTTCGCCTCCGCCCAGGACAGGCCCGACGCCATCTATGCGAAGGGCCAGGGGGCGACCGCCTTCGAGCGCACGGCCTCGCGGCTGGAGGAGATGCAGAGTGCCGCCTACATGCGGCTGCCGCACCTGAACGCCTAGGCGGCTGGAATGGCGGCAGGGTCACGCCATCGTGACGGTTATGGCGGTGGTGTGACTGCCGGGGCGGTAGGCAAGCGGCACCGTCTTTGCTTGGGTATGGGCAAGTTCGCATCAGCCGGGCGCGTGGCTGCGGATAAGGATGTTTTGCAGCGCCCCGTCCCGCCATCCGGGGCAGGCACGAAAATGTCAGTATGCGCGGCAAGCAGACCTGCTCCTGATGAATGATGGCGGCACCCGGCCAAGGGTGCGGCTAGGGTAGCGATACAAATCGGGCCGGTGGAAGTCTGGCCGGACCCGAAAATAGCGCGGCCACAAAGGCCGCCAGCGAGGAGATGTCTTCAATATGGCGGGCGTAGATATTCTTTCGACCGCATTCAGCGGTGCCAATACGGCCTATCTGGCCGAATTGTATGCACGCTGGGTGGCCGATCCCAACAGTGTCGATCCTTCCTTTGCCTCCCTGTTCCAGGAACTGCATGAGGAAGGGGCGGAAATCGTTCATGATGCGGAAGGCGCCTCCTGGGCGCCGCGCCCGCATATCATCACCGGCGATGAACCGGCCCCCGTGGCTGGTGGCAGGCCGGCGGGCGTCACGGCCGAAGGGCTGAAGGCGGCGGCCGATGACAGCCTGCGCGCAACGCAGCTGATCCGCGCCTTCCGCGTGCGCGGCCACCTGGAGGCCCGGCTTGACCCGCTGGGCCTGCAGGTGCCCAAGCCCCATGCCGACCTGGACCCGGCCACCTACGGCTTCGGCCCCAAGGATCTGGACCGCCCGATCTATCTTGGCCATATCGTCGCCAGCCTGATCGGTTCGGACACCGCCACCATCAATCAGGTGCTTGATGCCCTGCGCGCGGTGTACTGCGGGCCGATCGGCGCCGAGTTCATGCATATCCAGGACCCCGAGCAGCGCATGTGGGTGCAGGCGCGGCTGGAAGGCGACAACTGGCGCAAGGGGGCCTCGCCGGAGCAGAAGAAGGTCATCCTCCAGCAGCTGACCGAAGCGGAAGGTTTCGAGGCCTTCTGCCAGAAGCGTTACGTCGGCACCAAGCGCTTCGGCCTTGAGGGCGAGGACGTGACCATCCCCGCCCTGCACGCGATCATTGACCAGGCGGCCGCCGGCGGCGTGCGCTCGGTGGCCATCGGCATGCCGCACCGTGGTCGCCTGAACACGCTGGTCAACATCGTGCGCAAGCCCTACACCGCCATCTTCAGCGAATTCGCCGGTGCGTCCTTCAAGCCCGATGACGTGCAGGGGTCGGGCGATGTGAAATACCATCTCGGCACCTCCACCGATGTCGAGATTGGCGGAACGCCGGTCCATATCTCGCTCCAGCCCAACCCCTCGCATCTCGAGGCGGTGGACCCGGTCGTGATCGGCAAGGTCCGCGCGACGCAGGATGACGATGACCACACCCAGCGCGGCCGCCACATGGGCGTGCTGCTGCATGGTGACGCGGCATTCGCGGGCCAGGGCATCGTGTACGAGACGCTGGCCATGTCGCAGCTGATCGGCTACCGCACGGGTGGCACGATCCACGTTGTGGTCAACAACCAGATCGGCTTCACCACCGTATCGGTCCATTCCTTCTCGGGTCTGTACTGCACGGACGTGGCCAAGGCGGTGCAGGCCCCGATCCTGCATGTGAATGGCGACGAGCCGGAAGCGGTGATCTACTGTTCGCGCCTTGCGGCCGAGTTCCGCCAGAAATTCGCATCCGACGTGGTGCTGGACATCGTGGGCTACCGCCGCCACGGCCATAACGAGTCCGATGAGCCGTCCTTCACCCAGCCCACCATGTACAAGGCCATTGCCGCGCGCCCGACCATCCGCACGCTGTATTCCGACCGTCTGGTGCGCGAAGGCGTCGTGACCGAGGCGGACGTCACGGCCGAGTGGGATGGCTTCCACAACAAGCTGGAAGAAGCCTATCAGGCGGCACAGGGCTACAAGCCCAACAAGGCCGACTGGCTGGAAGGCGCGTGGAAGGGCCTCAAGCCGCCACCGGTGGACACGACACTGCCCGCGCCGGAAACCGGTGTGGCCATTGACCGGCTGAAGGAAGTCGGTGCGGCGCTGGCCCATGTGCCCGATGATTTCAACGCCAACCCCAAGATCGTCCGCCAGCTCAAGGCCAAGGCCAGGATGTTCGAGACGGGTGAGGGGATCGACTGGGCAACGGGTGAGGCGCTCGGCTTCGGCACCCTGCTGCTGGACAGCCACAAGGTCCGCCTGTCGGGCGAGGACTGCCAGCGCGGCACCTTCAGCCAGCGCCATGCGGTGCTGATCGATCAGGTCAACCAGAACACCTATGTCCCGCTCAACAACATTGCCAAGGACCAGGCGGCAATCGAGATCTACAACTCGCTCCTGTCCGAGTTCGGCGTGCTGGGCTTTGAATACGGCTATTCGCTGGCCGATCCCAACGCGCTGGTGCTGTGGGAAGCGCAGTTCGGTGACTTTGCCAACGGCGCGCAGGTCATCATCGACCAGTTCATCGCATCGGGCGAGACCAAGTGGCTGCGCATGTCCGGTCTGGTGATGCTGCTGCCGCATGGTTACGAGGGGCAGGGGCCGGAGCATTCCTCCGCACGTCTTGAGCGCTACCTCCAGCTGTGCGCCGAGAACAACATGCGCGTGTGCAACCTGACCACGCCCGCCAACTATTACCATGCGCTGCGCCGCCAGCTGTTCCTGGACTACCGCAAGCCGCTGATCATCATGACGCCCAAGTCACTGCTGCGCAACAAGCTGGCGGTGTCGGAGCTGAAGGATTTCGGGCCGGGCACGCGCTTCCTGCCGGTGATTGGCGAGATCGACCCGATTGCCGCGCCGGACAAGGTCGAGCGCGTGGTGATCTGCTCGGGCAAGGTCTATTACGACCTGCTGACCGAGCGCCGCGAGCGCAAGCTGGACAATGTGGCCATCCTGCGCCTGGAGCAGTTCTATCCGTTCCCCGAAAAGATGCTGGCCGAGGAACTGGCCCGCTACAAGCAGGCCAAGGTGATCTGGTGCCAGGAAGAACCGGAAAACATGGGGGGCTGGAACTTTGTCGATCGCCTGATCGAAGGCGTGCTGACTTCCGTGGGCCACAGGAGCACGCGGCCCACCTATGTCGGGCGCGTGGCGGCCGCAAGCCCGGCCACGGGTCTGGCCAGGGTGCATGTTGCCGAGCAGGCGGCGCTGGTGAACAGGGCGCTGGGTGTCAGCGCCTGACCGCCAGCGGACGGAACCATAAAGCGTACGGGGGCGGCGGTCCGGCCGTTCCCCTGAATAATGATAAGGCCGTCCCGGCGCGTCATTGAGGCGTCAGGACGGCAAGGGATTGGGAAACAAGAGATGTCTGCCGAGATCAAGGTACCGACACTGGGTGAAAGTGTTACCACAGCAACCGTCGCCAAATGGCTGAAGCATCCGGGCGATGCGGTGAACGAAGACGATCCGTTGGTGGAACTGGAAACCGACAAGGTCAGCGTGGAAGTGCCCGCCCCGCAGGCCGGTGTGCTTGGCCCGCTGCTGGTGCCCGAGGGTGAGGAAGTGGAAGTGGGCACCGTGCTCTCCACCATCGAGGCAGGCAGTGGCGCGGCCCCGAAGGCCGCCGCCGCTCCGGCCCCGAAGAAGGAAGCCGCGCCCACCGGCGTGCAGGCCCAGCCCGTGGCCAGCGGTCCGGTTGCCCGTCCGGCCACCCCGGCCTCCGACATCGCGGCACAGGGCGCCGCCGCCGTTGCTTTCCCCAGCGCGCGCAAGATCATGGCCGAGCAGGGTGTTTCCCCGGCGCAGGTCGGCACCGGCACCGGCAAGGATGGCCGCATCACCAAGGGTGACGTGCAGAGCTTCCTGGCCCAGCCGCGCGCGGCCCAGCCCGCCGCCGCCCCGCGTCCGCCCCGGCAGGATGACCCGCGTGAGGAACGCGTGAAGATGACGCGCCTGCGCCGCACCATCGCGCGCCGCCTGAAGGACGCCCAGAACACCGCCGCCCTGCTGACCACCTTCAACGAGGTGGACATGTCCGGCGTGATGCAGATGCGCGCCGAATACAAGGACCTGTTCATCAAGAAGCATAACGGCGTGAAGCTGGGCTTCATGTCCATCTTCAGCCGTGCCGCGATTGCCGCGTTGCAGGAATTCCCGGCCATCAATGCCGAGATCGACGGCGATGACGTGATCTATCGTGAGTTCGTCAACCTTGGCATTGCCGTGGGCGGCCCCAACGGGCTGGTCGTTCCCGTGATCCGCGATGCCGACAAGATGAGCTTCGCCCAGATCGAAGGGGCCATCGCGGGCTTTGGCAGGAAGGCGCGCGAAGGCACGCTGAAGATTGATGAACTGTCCGGTGGCACGTTCTCGATCACCAATGGCGGTATCTATGGCTCGCTCATGTCCACGCCCATCATCAACGCGCCGCAGTCGGCCATCCTGGGCATGCATGCCATCCAGGACCGCCCGGTTGCCGTGAACGGGCAGGTGGTGATCCGCCCGATGATGTATATCGCGCTGACCTATGACCACCGTATCGTGGATGGCAAGGAAGCGGTGAGCTTCCTTGTGCGCGTCAAGCAGAACGTGGAAGACCCGCGCCGTCTGCTGCTGCAGGTCTGATTGCCTGCCGGGGCCGTGCGCGTGCATGGCCCCCAAGCGCAACCGCAACGCAAGCAGGACAGAAGAGACATGACAATCGACATCAAGGTGCCCACGCTGGGCGAGAGCGTGACCACGGCCACGGTTGCCAAATGGCTGAAGCAGCCCGGTGACAGCGTGAACGCCGATGACCCCATCGCCGAACTGGAAACCGACAAGGTCAGCGTGGAAGTACCCGCCCCGCAGGCGGGCGTGCTGGGTGCCCATGCCGTAAAGGAAGGGGATGAGGTCGAGGTCGGCACCGTACTGACCACGCTCACGCCCGGTGCCGGTGGCACGGCGGCTGCACCCGCACCCGCTGCTGCCAAACCGGCCCAGCCCGCGGCACCGGCCGCGGCACCCGCTGCCGCCAAGCCTGCCGCGCAGCCGCCGGCGGAGACGGATTACGATGTGATCGTGATCGGCGCGGGTCCGGGCGGGTATGTATGCGCCATCCGCGCCGCCCAGCTTGGCTTCAGGGTGGCGTGCGTGGAAAAGCGCGCGACGCTGGGGGGCACCTGCCTCAATGTGGGCTGTATCCCCTCCAAGGCGCTGCTGCAGCAGTCCGAGAACTTCCATGCCGCCAAGGATGAATATGGCGAGATGGGCATCATCATCGACAGCGTGAAGCTGGATCTGGCGAAGATGATGGCGCGCAAGCAGTCCGTGGTCGAAGCCAATGTGAAGGGTGTCGAGTTCCTGTTCAAGAAGAACAAGGTCACCTGGCTCAAGGGCACCGGCAAGGTTGAGGGCACCGGCCGGATCACGGTTGACGGCAAGCCGGTCACGGCCAGGCATATCGTCATTGCCAGCGGCAGTGACAGTGCGGGCCTGCCGGGTGTTGAAGTGGACGAAAAGCAGATCGTCACTTCCACCGGGGCGCTGGAACTTTCCGCCGTTCCCAAGAAGCTGGTGGTCATTGGCGGTGGCGTGATCGGCCTGGAGCTGGGCAGCGTGTGGCACCGCCTTGGCGCGGATGTGACGGTGATCGAATATCTCGACCGCCTGGTCCCCGGCACGGATAACGAGGTGGCCAAGACCTTCCAGCGCATCCTGACCAAGCAGGGCCTCAAGATGAAGCTGGGCCACAAGGTGACAAAGGCGGAAAAGGGTGCCAAGGGCGTCACCCTGACCGTGGAACCGGCCAAGGGGGGTGCTGCCGAAACGCTGGAAGCTGACGTGGTGCTGCTGGCCATAGGCCGCACGGCAGCCAGCAAGGGCTTCGGGCTGGAGGAAGCGGGCATCGAACTGGACAAGCGTGGCCGGATCGTGACCGATGCGCATTACGCCACCAGCGTGCCGGGCATCTACGCCATTGGCGACGTGATTGCAGGCCCGATGCTGGCCCACAAGGCCGAGGAAGAAGGTGTTGCCGTGGCCGAACTGCTGGCAGGGCAGGCGGGCCATGTGAATTACGGCGCCATTCCCGCCGTGGTCTACACCTGGCCGGAGGTCGCGACCGTGGGCAAGACCGAGGAAAACCTGAAGGAAGAAGGCGTTTCCTACAAGGTTGGCAAATTCCCCTTCACCGCCAATGGTCGCGCGCGCGCCATCGGCATGACGGACGGGTTTGTAAAGGTGCTGGCGGATTCCACTACCGATCAGGTACTGGGCGTGCACATCATCGGCCCGATGGCGGGCGAACTGATTGCTGAATGCACCATGGCGATCGAGTTCGGTGCTTCGTCGGAAGATATCGCGCGTACCTGCCACGCCCACCCCACGCTGAGCGAGGCGGTGAAGGAAGCGGCGCTGGATGTGGACAAGCGCGCCATCCATATCTGACCACAAGACCCGGGCGTAAATCGGAACCACCCGGCAGGTATCCCTGCCGGGTGGTTTTTTACAGGGTACTATATCCCTGCAGCCATGTCGGCATGCCTGTCAGGTGTCGATAAGAAATTGTTTGAAAACAACTCATTGACAAAAAAATAACAGTTTTTGGGTGCTGCCCTTTTTTAAAAAGGCGGCGTTCTTTCGAAGCTTTGCAAAAAGCTTCACCAAAAACTTCTCTATTACTTGTCAGGTATTTTACGGAATGGTTCAGTTCAGCACGGGGTTCCAGGCTTCCTCGTGCGTGATACGGATCAGTTCGCTGGCCGAAACCGCGCGTGAGATGAAGAAACCCTGCACGTAATCCACGCCCAGCTGGCGCACGGTATCGAATTCTTCCTGCGTTTCAACCCCTTCCACCGTCACGGCCAGATTGTAGCCATGGCCCAGCTTGATGAGGGAAGCCAGAAGGCTGCGCGCCTTGTCATCGGTATCGATATTGCGCACCAGGCAGCGGTCAAGCTTGAGCGACTGCAATGGCAACTCGCGCAGGGTGGACAGGCGCACCGTGCCATAGCCGAAATTGTCCATCGCCAGCCCGAACCCGTCTTCCGCCAGTCCGCGCAGGCGCAGGCGGCTTTTTTCCGCGCGCCGTCCCTGCAGCATCTGTTCGGTCACTTCCAGCATGAAGGTGCTGGGGTCAAGGTTGAGCTGCCGGATCTCGCTGAACAGGTCGATCTGCTGCTCCAGGTTAAGCAGGTCCAGATGCGACAGGTTGACCGCCAGCCGCAGGCTGGGCAGGCCCGCTTCCTTCCATTTCTGGATATCATCATGGAAGGACTGTACCAGATGCGTCTCCATGATCTGGGCCAGGGCGGAATCGGCAAAGACATCGGTAAAGGCACCGGCCGACAGCAGCCCGCGCTCGGGGTGGTGCCAGCGCATCAGCGCTTCTGCCTGCTCGATGCGGCCGGTACGGGCATTGAGAATGGGCTGGTAGTAAACCTCGAACTGTTTCTGCACCACGCCCTTGCGGGCTTCTTCCAGTATCTTGGCGCGCTCCATCGTGGTCTTGTGCAGGCTGGGCGTGAACATGCGCGCCTGCTTGCCGCCTGCCTGCTTGGCGGCATAGACCGCCACGTCGGCATTTTTCTGCAGGCCCTCCATCGTGTCCTCGCTGGTGATGGGGGTCGCGCCGATACTGCCGGAAATGCGCACAGTGGCACTTTCCAGCATGATCGGTTCTTCCAGCAGGTTCTGCAGTTTGGTCAGGATGGTCTCAAGTGGCGTGATCTTCAGGCTTTTATGCAGGATCAGGGCGAATTCATCCCCGCCCAGCCGGCTTATGGCGTCCTGCGTGCCCACCAGTTCGATCAGGCGTGTCGCGATGGTCTTGAGTACTTCGTCACCCGCGTGGTGGCCATGGATGTCATTGACCGGCTTGAACCCGTCCAGGTCGAACATGACCAGGACCTGCGGGTCGGGATCGCGCCGCTTGCTGGCTTCCACCGCCGCGACCAGGCTGGCATTGAAGCCGCCGCGGTTGAGCAGCCCGGTCAGCATGTCGGTCGCGGCCTGTTTTTTCAGCCGGACCTTGGTGTTCATGAGTTCGGTGATCTCGAAACGGGTCGCGACGAACCCGCTGATCTCGCCCCGTGCGTCATGGTGGGGAATGATGGTGGTGGCCACCCAGTAGTGGCTGCCATCCTTGGCCCGGTTGCACAGGTTGCCATGCCACGTCTTGCCCGCGTAAAGCGTGCGGTACATGTCACGGAAGAAAGACTTGCCGTGCTCCCCCGAATTCAGGATGCGGTGGGTATGGCCCAGCAGTTCCTGACGGGAATACTGGCTGATCTGGCAGAACTTGTCATTGACATAGGTAATGATGCCCCGGCGGTCGGTTACGGCCACGATCAGTACGTTATCAACCACGTCCGCCCAGAAGTCGGCATCTTCATGCGTAAGGGCGCGAAGCCTGTTATCATGCTGGGCGGACATTCTGTTACCTCGAAAACGGATCGGAAAACCGGGGCGGGCCTGATGATAAATTAGGACGGTTTCTTCTTGGTTGAAACAGTTTTGGCAGCCTTGGTATCGGGCAGGATGGCGCGGATCGTCTGGTGGTGCTTCACCCATTTTTCCAGGTCATCGGGCGCCAGCGGCTTGGCGAACAGGTAGCCCTGCATCACGTCGCAGTTCAGTTCCTCCAGCAGGGCGCGCTGCTGCTC
>ERZ746981.161-NODE-161-length-52249-cov-10.801599_pt1 | contig 52249 bp, 28 predicted proteins | sample MGYA00374948_ERZ746981 | MGnify/ENA primary metagenome ERZ746981 (study PRJEB28757, sample SAMN06711160) | food metagenome | host: microorganism | place: China:Harbin | collected 2017-01-30 | study: EMG produced TPA metagenomics assembly of the Analysis of...
GTATATAAGGAAAAAGTAGTACATACATATAAGAGATATTTTTCCGCAGAAGTGGAATAGGTCATTCTCAGCCGAAAATAGATTAGGGAGAAATTTATTTCACAGGAAAAATTTCCCCACGAATTATTTCTCATTTCTGTCTGAACATTAATTTGATTCACATATTATAAATCAAACACCAGTTGAACCTTTATGCGTTATTAACATATAAAACATTATTATAACTCATAGGTTCCGACAATATTCCCTTTGGTATATCATTATACATACTCCTTATTATATACTACATTAAACATCGAAACACTATATAAATCTGCTAACACTAACTTTAACACAGGGTTTTCATAGTTCTATCAAGAACGAAGTGGGATAGCCACATGGCCATTGGATGTCTGTGACACCTCGAGTTTTAAATAATTAGAACCTAAAAGGAATCAAAAGGTGGCTTTTATTTCCTAAAATATACGACAGATAATTTGCATTATTTCATCCATTTCACGTTACTTATATTGATATTGTCCACGTTCAATATTTTAAAAAGAAGAAAATGTACCTAAATATTGAAGTGTTTTTAAAATGGCATTTTCTGAGCGAAAAAGGATGTGCGAACACACCGACCTCATTAACTACACCGATCAAAAAATAAATATATATATACTGATATTCCAAGTTCTTTCATTTTACATATTGATTAAACACTTTGATCAGCTTGCCAGTATATAATTTTGATTTAATGAAATAGTTTTGCGGATACTTCCTTAGTACGATACACTTTACCCCGCTTATTACTTCCTTGTAATTGGACGTTTTTTTTTGTGTGGTCGGTGTTCAAATTACGTAATATAATACCGAATATAAACGTAATTTTAATGCGCGTGAAGAAAAAATACTTAAGAATTCGGAATTCCAAATTTCTCTCCGATAGATAAAAAAAGGTTCAAGCCAAGCGTTACCTACCACTTGAATTATTTCTAATCAGTAGTTAATTGCACCATACCTAATAATTAATAAAACAAATAGGCAGGCAAAAGTTGGTCCAGAAGTATAATGTTTGCAAAGGGGTCGTATTTTGTCAGAAAGGGCACGGTGGGCCTGTTACAAAAAAGACTTTGCTTTAATTCTTCAGCATCAACATTTGCGAGGTCGTTTCATAGTACACCTCTTGCTGCAAAAATCGACATTCCTGCCGAGCAGAAATGCAAGGAGCTTCTAGGAAAACTTCCAAATCTAGAATACATTTTTCAGAATGAGGATGGGTCAAAAAGGATCCCTTCAGAAGGTGAATTGAAGATTATAGCTTTTTTAAACAGGTATACCAAGACCCGTAAATTAAATTGGATTGAACTTTTTACGTACCCGAGACAGTATAAAGATTTATATTTGCAAAATGATCAGGATCTCGAGAAGTTGAAAGCTAGTTCAGGCTTAATTATTGACAAGATTCCGTATGAAGATACTGCTACTGGTGAAATTAAGTGGAAGATTGTTAGAGATAACGAAGAGAAGGAAGGATGGGAAAACATTGCTCATTTTTTGTTTATACCAGCATTCTGCTTTCTAGTCGTTGCGTTGTGCTGGAGGGATGACATGAACGTGACAGAATGGGCTAAAAGAGAGCTTCTTTACCGGGTGAAAAGCAAGGCCGAAAAAGAAGGTGACACTGAGGCACTAAAAACATTCGAAAAGTTTGGTGACAAGCCAGAAGGATATGAATTTGATCTGGCAGGATTTGATAAAAATGATGACGTTATCGTTGAACGCATATTATCTGGCGAGTACGATAAAATGGCTAAATTGAAAGTTAAACAACATCAACAACGTCAGGAATAAATCCAAAGGCTCAGCACAAGGTGATGTGTTGTGAAAACTAGTGAAATGCTTTTTAGTTGTGTTTTGTTTTACTTGCTCTAGGAGCAAAAAGTTCAGTTATTCGTATAAGTAGCACTGCTTATTAATGCCTTTTTTATCTCCTACTTTATGTGTGAGATTAAGTTCTCGATTTATTTATTTATTTAAAGATTTCTAATCTTCCCGTAGTATATTATCATTTAAATAACTTGGTATATTGCTCCATATGCTTCTCTGTATGTTGCTTTATTTATCAAGTGTATATACTTTTGTACAATCAAATCGGCATAAATGGTGCAGGGTTGAATATTTTGATTCCGGTTTGCAACTTTTTTTTGCGGAACGCCCCCCTTAGGAAAATTTCCATTTTTTTTCGTTATCGATGCTCCATATTTTGTTCTGCATTAAATTGAATCATTCTCCTCCGATTAAGTCTTAAAACCTTTCGAAAAGATAAACATTTACCTTTCCTTGATACACTCCTACAATAAATAATTTGAGAGACGTTTGAATCGTATTTTTGTATATAAATATTGAATCAAATAATTACGCTATGTCTAAAAACGAACCAATTCCATTCCCTGGCCCTTCTTCACCGGAAAGACTTAATCTCTCTCCAACCACATCCCACACAAAGGAGCACAGACGAAGAAGATCTTCTTCACTAATATCGAAGGTGGAACCAGAAACATTTGAAACGAAGCAGGACCAGGATATTCAAGATAATATGAATGCAAACTGGGTTCATTTTAAAGGAGCATGGATAATTCATATCGTGATTATAATGCTCCTAAAAGTATTCTATGATTTGGTACCAATATTTAGTAACGAGACAAGCTGGACACTTACGAATGTTACTTATGCAATTGGCTCTTATATTATGTTTCATCAGATTAAAGGCACGCCGTTCGACTATAATAACGGTGCCTTCGACAATTTGAATATGTGGGAACAAATAGATAATGGGGCACAGTTTACACCTGTTAAGAAATTTCTTCTTGGCGTCCCTATTTTTCTTTTCTTGATTTCCACCCATTATTCTAACTATGACTTAACACTATTTGTTATCAATTTACTTGCATGTCTCCTAGTTGTGATTCCAAAGTTACCATATAGTCATCGTGTCAGAATTAATATTCCATATCTAACAGACCAACAGATTATAAATTAATGATACAGACATATTGCTGGATTGTTATACTTTTTTTTCAGCAAATTTTGGGTTTGGTGCTCAGGACGGGCTCATGTTTAGGTACATCATGCCTTTATTGTATCGCGTTTGATTACCGTCGGAAATTATTCTAAAAGTAACAAGTCATTGCATTATTCTACACCATTCCCTTAACCTTTTAAACGTCTTTTCTCAATTTTTTTGTTTTATGAATTCAATCCATAATCATGCAAATCAGTATTTTTTAGGCTTTTGTAAAATACAGAATAAATGTACATAAAGAGAACAGCAGATTATTCATCATCATGTGAAGCTAGTTTCAATTATATGATCTAATCGTTTTTGGAACGCTGCCCTCTTTTTCTTTGCTACAATACTTTTAAGAACCTTTATCCTTAGTTCCAGTTCCAAAGTATCGCAGTTAAATGCTTTCTTGAGCCTACTGATGTCCGTTATTGAAAGCTTACGCGTTCTTTTCCACACCTTTAGGTAACTATAGAAGCGTATCCAATCGTTTTTAGACCATCTACCTTCAGGAGTATCACTGGCATATTTCTCAGTATACCTTAGACGATTTCGGCAATTTTTTGCATGTGTTTTTCCACACTTCTTGTGATCATTGTCACTCTTATCAGAACCACTAGTCTGCATACGTGACATATCATTTTTACCCGCTATCAAAGGGGATTGCAGTCGCTCTTCATGTTCCCCAAGCTCTTCTCGCTTACCATTAATAAAATTTGTGACCTTCAGTATTGTACTTTCGGCATCTAAATCAGAACTTTCAATATCATTATCCTTATATGAAGAATCGTTGTCTTTAAAAGCATGCTCATTCGTACCGATCCTTTTCTCAGCCATAATTTTCGGATCGTAGAGATTCTCATCTGCAAAGGTTTGTAATATTGGAACTTCTTTTGTAGAATTTTTATGTTCCAAAAGCAAATTTCTATGCGTACTCTTGGAAAGATTCACTTCTTCATTGTTATTGGCAATAAAATGATTTTTCAATCCTGACGACGAACTTTTTTTTGGCGATGAAGATTCATATTCTGAATCCGAGTTCATATACACGCTGTCTTTGCAATCATTACCAGAGGTATCATTATTAATACTTCTCCCACTCATTAGAGTTATGTGAAATACAATTTCACAAAAAAAAAATATGACGACTAATGAAGTATTATTAAAACATGTGCATACACATGAACCGTTTAACTGTGATTCCTTATGTTTGCGAAAAAGGCAGCACATCTCTACATCTTCATTATCATAATCAACAAAAAATTTTCGATTATGAAAGAACGAAAGAAAATTTTTTACTTCTTTTCATTCCAAGATTCTTCGTTACAAAGATATATGGTTATTATATCATTTAATATAATCAACTGAAATAACATGGCCACTGGAAAAACAGAAAAAGCCCGTCGGGATAGACAAGGGGATACAAGAGATGCTAATATAAGGGTGAAAGGTGAAAATTTTTATAGAGATGCGAAGAAGGTGAAAAAAGTTAATATGTACAAGGGTGGCAAGGCCGTCCGAAATGCAAAGGGTGAAATCGTTAAGGAGGCATACCTACAACAGAGAACTGTTCCCACAGCTCGAGTTGAGTCTAATAGACGATGGTTTGGTAATACGAGGGTTATAGCTCAAGATGCGTTAGCTCATTTTAGAAAAGCTATGGGTGAAAAAAGACATGATACGTACTCCGTTTTGTTGAAGCAGAATAAGCTTCCAATCTCACTATTAGATGACAGCGACTCTAAAGTGTCACCATCGGCTAAAATCTTGGACACGGAATCTTATGAACACACATTTGGCCCCAACTCACAGAGAAAAAAACCGAATGTTGCTGCTTCATCATTTTCTGAACTAGCTCAGCTCACTGAAAAAGATCAACAGCAATACGAGGAAAAGCAGATTTTAAAGCCAACATTAGGGCTTATGGGAGGATTTGATGAAAATGGATATACAAAGGAAGCTCGGGACAGAATTTTTTCCAAAGGTCAGTCAAAAAGAATTTGGAACGAATTATTTAAAGTGGTTGATTCGTCAGACGTTGTTATTGAAGTTTTGGATGCCAGGGATCCCATGGGAACAAGATGCAGCTCTGTTGAACAATATATGCAAAAAGAATGTCCACATAAACATTTAGTGCTTGTTCTTAATAAGTGTGATTTAGTTCCAACATGGGTTGCGGTAAGTTATCAAAAAAAAATGAATGGAATTTCGAAAATTTTTATTGATCTTTTTTTTTTTTTTCTCATTTTTCCTTTACCAAGGCTTTTTGTCAGGGCATCCTATCGGTGTGTTACACATTATTCATATAGCCTGCCTGTTATAACTTTGGAACATTAATACCTATCGCCCAGTCGGTGATATTCGTTTTGATTATCATTGACTACCGCAATCTTTCGTTTTGAAAGGGCAACTAGATAGATTTTGGAGCTTTGGAGTTGAACTTTGCCGAATGCTTATCTTCTTTCAGTAGAGTATAAGGCATCATTCTCATGGTTAAGTTCGTAGTTAAGAGCCAAACAATTATATTCAGGATATATATCTATATCTGCTTTTTATTTTCGATGCTTCTAGTTTTCTTTTCCTGAACTCGTTTTGAAGTGAGAGAAATACAATACTAACATTACTCAAATATATTTTGTTGAAGGCAGCGTGGGTTAAACACTTATCTAAGGATTTCCCTACATTAGCGTTCCACGCATCTATTACCAATTCATTTGGTAAAGGATCTTTAATTCAGCTTTTGAGACAATTTGCATCTTTACATACCGATCGAAAACAGATATCTGTGGGTTTCATAGGATATCCTAATACAGGAAAGTCTAGCATAATTAATACCCTTCGAAGGAAGAAGGTGTGCAATGTTGCTCCAATTCCAGGAGAAACAAAAGTCTGGCAATATATTACACTCATGAAACGTGTTTATCTTATTGATAGTCCTGGTATTGTTCCTCCTTCATCTAAGGACTCTGAAAGTGATATCCTTTTTCGCGGAGTTGTCAGGGTTGAGCATGTCTCTCATCCTGCGCAATATATGCCTGAACTTCTAAAAAGAGTTGAGAAAAAGCACTTAGAAAGAACATATGAACTGTCTGGATGGAATACAGCAGAAGAATTCATAGAAAAGTTGGCAAGAAAGTCTGGACGGTTACTAAAGGGTGCTGAACCTGATATGGAGGGTGTATCGAGGCAAGTAATCAAAGACTTCAATAGAGGCAAGATTCCATGGTTTGTGCCGCCACCAGAAGACAAAGAAGAGTACAAAGGTGTTGATAAAAAGGTAGGGTATAAAAGGAAACGTGCTGAGAGAGAAGTTAGGGCAAATGATGGAGGAAAATCGGTTGGCGTAGATACAAAAATTGACAAAAACAGCGAACAGGAAGATGCTTTGCCAGATTCTAAAAAGTGCAGGACTGAATAAACACTTTGCATGATCGCGTATTAAGCTATATGTATCATATCTATAGACAGAATATACTATTACTTTGAGAGCGCAATATTTTTAACACTTTGTGGGATTTCACGGCCCTTAAATGCCTTTGCTAGCGGGACACCTATAAGAAGACAATTCGGAACGTTTTAATAATTTGTTTTCGGAGTTTTTTAGATGCATACTTAAAAATATGACATATGTAATGTAATCTTTTCAAATTTTCTATTGTATTTTTTCCAAATCGTACCTTAAAAATAATAATTTAGAAGGATATTTGGCCAGCAATAATAAAATGAAGAGGAAAAAATCACCTATAGTGCCTGTTCCGGAAATACTTCCCGTTGGAACAGGTGTCTACATGTTAACAATTATTCAGTGAGGGTTTCGGAGTTAGTTCCGTTCTGTAGATAGCTCAAATCTGCTACCAAATACACTGGACCAACAAATTACTTTCTGGGGATAGATAAACATGTTGATACTTTTCAATTCAATTATTGCTATTGTGCAGTAAAATCATTCTTCAAGTGAAAGAAAATGCTTGTTAAATGGCAAAATACTGAGGCAGACATTACACATCTCAGAAAAAGTCTGTAATAACGATACAAACTTTATCATCCGACACCTAACGTTCGATGTCTCAAATAGTGATCATTTCTTTACCATGCACTAACATAAATCATGCTAAATAATACGCTTTGGAATCTTATTGATCGGCGAGATGCGCCGAAACTTGCAAAACAGAATGGAATTATGAGGCGAGAGGAAAAGAAAAAAAAATTTCGCTTTCGTGAACAAAAAAATACCTTTCATATCGAAAAAAGGTATTGTATGTGAACAATACACATTAAAAAATGAAGAAAAATATTAATTTGACAACCATGTCACAACTAATTACTTTTTATGGAAATAGCGCGCCTTTTGATTTCTTTGAATGTTCTTTGTTTTTTCTTATCGGTCAGCGGCATTCAAAAATTGAAGGGGAAATTTTTACACATATTTTTGATGACTGGCTGCTTTTCTCGTGCACCAGAGAGCTTACGGGTGCTTTATAGATAACACTTTTTGATTGGTTACTTAATACCGCCCACTGATTGTACTTTTCTTTATCTGGGAATTTCTCGAATGTGTTCCTGAATTTTTTTTTTTTCTTTCAGAACAATGACCCTATTTCTCTGATCTGAAGAGAGGATGAGACTTATCAGACAGCGTTAGATAGAATTGTCTAAGATCACAATAGTGACCTTGAAAAAAATTTTAAGATATAATTGCTGATTTGACAATACAGGGAACCAAACCGTCAAGATGCACAGTGATATATAAAGGGAGAATATATCATTATTATGTTTTTGTTTGATTGCAACTCAGATGTAAACTCAAGTACACTATTATATAGTCCACATCCAAATCTGTAATCAAGAGTACACAGATATATATAGTTATCATGAAAGCACCTTTACCTCAGGGTGCAGGTTATGCCATTGTGGTGGGTCTTGGACTTGCCTTTGCTGTTGGTATGATCCTAACTACCTTTATCCTTAGACGGTACCAAAAGGAAATCATAACATCTGAGGAATTTTCTACCGCTGGTAGATCTGTTGGTACAGGTTTGATTGCGGCGGCTGTCGTGTCTTCTTGGACTTGGGCTGCAACTTTATTAACGTCTTCTACTCAAGCTAATGAGAAAGGAGTCTTTGGCGCTTATGCATATGCTTCTGGTGCATGCTGCCAAATCATTTTATTTGCTTTCTTAGCAATCAAGGCTAAACAGCTCGCCCCAGAGTGTCATACTTACTTGGAGATCATTCGTGCGAGATATGGAGGTTGTGTTCATGGCGTTTTTATCTTTTTTGCCATTGCAACCAATATCTTAGTCACAGCCATGTTGCTCACTGGAGGCTCTGCCGCCATTTCTGATTTAACTGGAATGAATACAGTTGCCTGCATTTTTTTGCTTCCTATTGGTGTGATGGTTTATACCTTATTTGGTGGAATCAAGGCAACATTCTTGACAGATTATGTCCATACTGTTGCAATTATAGTTATCATTTTAACATTTGCTTTTGAGGCCTATGCTACTTCTGATAAATTGGGTTCTCCGGGAAAGGTCTGGGAACTTGTTGTGGAAGCTGGTAAGCGTCATCCAGTTGAAGGTAATGCTGAGGGATCATACCTCACCATGCATTCTCGTTCAGCTGGTATATTCTTTGTCATTAATATTGTGGGAAACTTCGGTACTGTGTTTTTGGATAATGGCTATTGGAATAAGGCAATTGCTTCTTCACCGGTTGCCGCACTTCCAGGATATGTTCTTGGTGGACTTTCCTGGTTTGCAATTCCTTGGCTTACTGCAACTACCATGGGATTTGTTTGCTTATCTTTGGAAACTAATCCTTCTTTTCCAACATACCCAAACTTACTTTCTTCAGAGGAAGTTTCTGCAGGTTTAGTCTTACCATCTGCAGCTGTTGCAATGATGGGCAAAGGTGGAGCAGTTGCTACCTTGTTCATGGTTTTCATGGCCGTGACATCTGCTATGTCCGCTGAATTAATTGCAGTGTCATCTATTTGCTCCTATGATATTTACAAGGGTTATGTGAATCCTCATGCAAAAGGTAAATCGATTATCTTTACATCCCACGCTACGGTCATTGCCTTTTCTGTCATTATGTCCGGATTTGCAACTGGATTGTACTACGCAGGAATTTCTATGGGCTACTTGTACGAGCTTATGGGAATTATAATATCAGCTGCTGTTGTTCCAGCATCACTGACTTTGTTGTGGAAGCAGCAGAACGGTATTGCAGCCACAGTTTCTCCAATATTAGGAACAATGTTATCTATAATGTCCTGGCTTGTCTGTACTCATTCTATGTATGGAAAAATTACAGTGGATAATACTTTTGAAGATGATCCAATGCTAGTTGGTAATGTCGTGGCATTACTCTCTCCTGCCATTATCTCCCCAATTCTTACGTACGTATTCAAGCCTCAAAACTTTGACTGGGAGGTTTTGAAGACCATCAAGAGAGTTGACGAGACCGAGGAAATTGAAGATGTTGTTGACGATAGCAGCAGTGATATTGAAAACCAGGATGCTGGTACTCCACAAGGAGAGGAGAAAATTGTGCCAGCAACATCTAAGGTTCAAAGCTTGATTCAAACAATGAGCACGAGTGGCAAGGAACTACTTAAGGCACAGGAGGAAGAAGAATTACTTAGAAAGGCATCAAAGAAAGCTGGCTATCTTTGTCTTTTCCTTTCTATCGCGTTATTAGTTGTTTGGCCAATGCCAATGTACGGAAGCAAGTATGTGTTTTCTAAGAAGTTTTTTACTGGCTGGGTTGTGGTTGGTATGATATGGATCTTCTTTTCTGCCTTCAATGTGATCATTTTCCCATTGATACAGGGAAGGCATGGAATATACACTTCATTACGTGGAGTGTATTGGGATCTCACTGGCCAGACACACAAACTACGTGAATGGCAGAACAGTAATCCAGAAGAACTTCATGTTGTGCAGAGCCAGGTCTCTGCAGCAGCTCGTAGAAATGTTGCTATGGGAGGTGACAATTTGGAAGATCTGGATGAAATATTAAAATGATTTTTCTTCTTCTTTAATTATTATTTTTAATCCATTTATTATACTCTTTAAGTAAAAAAACAAAAAGTATTTTTTTTAGACTATTGGAAATAATTCAAAGTTAGACACAAAGTACACACAACAAAACCTATTAAAATATAACGTAAATGGCATAATTAATCATTAATCCTGGGTAAGCTATATCGTACTGTATCGATCCGTTTTATCAAAATCTGACCATCATAAATTGGGGGTGCAAGAAATGTAGGGAAGACGAAGTTCAAAATTTGGAAAAAATTTTGTTTTCTATGGGGGGAGCAAAAAAAAAAAAGGGGAATCGAAAATACGAAAAGAAGACAGATTACGTATTAGCCGACGAGACAACTTCTGATACCCACAGACGCTCCCGATATATTTAGCAACATTATAAAAAGAAGGGGCAATCATTTGGAAATTCGTTACAAATGTCCGGTCTGAGGTATAACTCTCATATTATGGGAATTCAAGGGCAGAGTCCTGCTGAAGTACTCCGTCAGCAACAGCAAAATCAACAAATGGCTCAACAAGCAGCACTTCAACATAGTGGAGTTGGCACACAACAAAATCAGTTAGGCGAAGCATCAGCTTCATCAGGTTTACAAGGTGTACCTCTTTCGATGATGATGTCTCCACAATTTCAAGGTAGGGGAAACATAAACGTAGGTATACAGGGCTCAGCGCAACAGACACCGCAGCAACAACAACAGCTGTTTCAGCAGGTGCAGCAGCAGCAGATAGCCGCTATTTCAGCTCAAAGACTTGCACAACAACAACAACAACAACAACAACAACAACAACAACAACAACAACAACAACAGCAGCAGCAGCAGCAACAAGCACAAGCGCAAAAACCCAATTACATGATTTCGCCCATAGCGTTACAGCAACAGCAAATTCGCACACCTCTTCGTTCACAGGCAGAGCCTCAGCTGCAACTTCGGCAACTTCAGTTACAACAGCTTAAGCTTAGGCAACAACAGCAACAGCAGCCCCAACAACAGCAAGAATTTTTAATGCAAAATTCAATGCAGAAACAACATGATACATCGGTGTCACCTCTTACAGCACAAAGCTGTAATACAAGAGTCAGGCAAGTTTGGAGCGACAACTTGGAGAGTGAAATGGCATTGATTAGGGAACTAGCCGGCGTGTACAACAATATATGTGTTTCGACAGAGTTTGCTGGTATTGTTGCACGTCCAATGGGAACATTTCGTTCCACGAAGGATTACCACTATCAAACTATGAGGTCCAATGCCGACTTATTGAACTTAATTCAGGTTGGTATTACATTAAGTGATAAAGACGGCCATATTCCTGTTTCTGCTCCTTCTACTTGGCAGTTTAATTTTAAGTTTGATCTCAATAAAGAAATGTTCAGTAAAGAGTCGGTGGATACGTTAATGACATCCGGTGTTGACTTTGCAAAATTAAGCATGAATGGAATTATAGCGGATGACTTTGCACAATGCATTATTGATAGCGGGCTTTGCCTTTTACCAGATGTGACTTGGGTAAGCTTTCATGCGGGATACGATTTTGGGTTTTTGATCTCCTTGCTCATAAACAAAGAAATGCCTTCTAGCCAACAAAGATTTTCGCAATGGGCTTCTACATATTTTCCAACGTTCTACGATATCAAACTTATTTCAATTGCAAAAGTTATCGGAAATGGAAATATTTACAAGGATCGCTTTTCTTTGGAAGATCTTGCTCAGTTGCTTGGAATTCATGGAGCGGACTTTAATCTCCTGCAAGTTGGAGAGCAGTCAATTATAATACAATTATGCTTCAATGTACTGCGCCATCTGCTAGGTAACGATATTTTGGTTTCTTGTAAGAATCGAATCTGGGGATTGACTGATGATGTCTCCACAAGTATTTCTGAAAGCAATGTTAAGATAAACACTTCTTTGAATTCTCAGGAACAAAGTGGTGGGTCATCTCTGCAGACACCACTTCAGTCGTTGCAAACGCTTCTTCAACAAAAGCAGCAAGAACATATTCCAATAGATGGGAGTCAACAAATGAGAAAACTGCTTCAATCGCAAGGACTGCATCTTAATCATGGAAACAATGCCAATGATCCTAATCTATCGAATTCAATACCATCTGCACAGCAAGACATGCTGTCACCCCCAAACGTTCCACCACCTGGAATTTTAGTTGATCAGAAAGGTATATTATCACCGGCTATGACATATTATAATGCAGTTTAGTATGGTAGGGTCCATGCTTAGATACATATTAATAAAATTTCATTAACGGTGGATTTTACTGCCGTCGATCGAGCATGGTATGGTGTATTACTTATTTTCCTTATATACATAAAAATTGAAGCCTTTTTGATGTTTATATCGATTTACTGTGATGTGGTAGAATCGAATATATGTTTTCGCAATTCAAGCAATTCGATTAATCGCATATATAAATGTGCGTCAACATTTTTATTAGTACGTTGATTCTTCGGAGGAAAATAGGGGAAGGCTTTATTCTGTGCGTTTGACATCAAAATTTTCACCCTGCTTTTTTCATTTAATTTATATATATATATATTTTTTCTCATATTAAAAGGAAGAAGATTTGCACCCAATTGCTCTTACTCACATACAATTTAAACTGGCTTTTATCTGTTCCATAAGGACTAATTCATTTATTATATTCTTTGTGCCTCTTTCAACGATTCAATCATTTTGTATATTTACAAAGATGACACTCAATGAATATGAGAGGAACCCAAACAGAATTTCCGTTGCTTTTGTAACATACTATTACAATCTGTTGAATTCTCACCATGAGAAATTGTACCAACTCTACTATAAGGATGCTGTACTAAAGCATAATGATTATAAAAATCCCTTTGCAGAGAAAGCAGAGAATATTGTTGGTATAGAAAGCATTAAACAGTATTGGGATCATTCCAAGCTTTGCGGTGCCAAGGTAATGATTCAATCAATTGAAAGTTCTAGATCTTTTGAAGATACCATTTTAATTGTTACCATTGGAGAGCTTGCTTTGCAAAACGAGCAGAATATATGCGATGAACAGCCAGCTTATAAGTTCGTTCAGACATTTGTTTTGGTCCCAATAAAGGGTAAAGACGTTTATGACGTTTATAATGATGTTATGACATTTGTTCCTGACATTGATTACGAATATGTTAACGATGACGGAAATGGAGCAGAGGATAATAAAATTAAGGGGAACGGTAAAGCAGACTCTGATATTGTGAAGAACTTAAATAAAGAGGTCAAAGTACTTGAATCAAATGGTGAATTAAAAGAAACGAGCATCGTTTCCGATGCTGTTGTCAAGACATCTAGGACCGAACCATCCATTATTATGAACAATAAGGACGGTGAAAATGAAGAATCTAACTCTGAAAATGAGACTTTTAAGACTAGTCAGAGAAATAGTGAGGACTCACATGCATCGGTTACTGCAATCTCGCCTGATCTTAAAAGGCAACAATCAACCGAACAGAATGCCAAGAAGACAGCCGAGGCCACTGCAAAAAAACCTGTGCCTGTGCCTTCAGTTCCTGAAAAAGGTCTTAGCTGGGCAAATCAGATCGCATCTGCTACTAAAGGTAAGCCAACTGCTGACATCCATCCACCACACTCTGGACCAACTAAATCAAAGAAGGAACTTTCTCCTGTATCTAAGAGAGGAACAACTAAGAGAAAGGATGGTAAAAAACACCATCACCAGGGAGCAGATTCGGATGATGGATTTGAAAAGGTTAGGGGAGGTGACTCCAGGAAATCCATTATTCAAACTACTTCAGTGAATAAAAAGGGACAACTTGTTTATCCAATTTTCCTTAAGTACATCGATAAAGATTCATCCGAAGATGCCATAGCAAAAGTTCTTGAAAGCCACTTTGGTCCTGTAGACTCTCTTAAAATTGATAAGGCCGGTGCTTACGTGAACTTTGTGCAGAAAGATTCTCAAAGGAGAGCACTCGCAAGAAGTACCATCAAAATGAATGGAAATGAAGTGAAAATAGAAGCCAAGTTAAGGAAGGACAGTGGAACTACCAAAAAGAGAAAGGGAAGAAATGGAAAAAGACACGGAAATGGTTCCCAAAATGGATCATCCGGATATACGGAGGACGGATTTAAAAAAGTTTGATTATGTTTAGATAGCTGCTGATGAGAGGATAATACATAGACTGAAATAACTTAGGAATACGAATTATAGGTATGCCTAAACACTTTTATATATGTGTGTAAGCGGAAAAATCAATCTGACGTTAGAACGATTTTCAGCAAAACTGAATATATAATCTGGTAGCAAATAGGATTTCAATACAATCTCAACACGAGTACATACAAAAGATTCACATCCAATAATGGCCCCTATTTAGGTGCATTCATTGGAGAATTTCATCCAAAACATTTTGCTGTGTTTGGACATCATCTTCCCTGACTTTCTTCAAATTCAGCTTCCTAAATGCGGAAATGATTTTGTCCTGTGGAAAGCCCATATCTTCAAAAATCTTAACACTATTTCTATCAATTCCATATTTGGCACATTCATCCTTTGGATGTCCCTGTGCCAAGGCATGCTTTGTAAAATCCTTGTAATCATATGGTTTCGTGCCAGATGGTACCTTATAGCTTTCATTTGGAGCGTAGATTTTTGTCCATTTCGCAGCAGTTTCTGCAAATTTTTCAGGTGTTTCCAGGTACACCTTCGCAACTTGTGCATCTTGAGGATCAGTAGGCACGGGATCCTGTAGCAGAGACTGTAATGATATCAAAGTTGATTTCAATGTGAGAATAGGTGTCCAGGCATTCTTAAGAATATCTAAACAGATAGCACCAGTCTGAGATGATATATTAGGATGATATATCTTTGTATCAAATTTCATGTTTGGTGGTTTAAATGGATATTCATCTGGTATCTTAATATCAACCTCAAAAAGCCCACCTTCATATGGTGTTCCTGGTGGGCCTTCAAACGTACCTTTCAAGTGCTCAAGATTATCTTCGTCAACGGGCACAAGTGTGACATGTGACAGTTTGTCCCTCTTAACATCTTCCAATTCTTTCGAAATTCTCTTCACCCTCGACATTATTATTTGTGTTTGATTATTTTTACTTCTGTATTTTCTGTATTAAAGTCGGAGTGAAGATTGGAAGAAAAAAGTAACATCAAGGAGAGGCCGCCCCAACAGGTATGAAAATGAAATGATACATTGAAATTTTACCTGCACATACCAAATGTAATTTTTCCCCCTTGTGTGCCGCCTGCTAAGATTGTTTGCTTGTACATATCCCAGGACAAAAAAAAGCAGCTTCACGCATCCTTACACAATTTATATATGTGATAACGCAGACACACAAAATTTTTCTCCAGCAGGATTTATAAACAAGTGGTAAATCACTTAATATTAGGAATCACAAAATAGCTCTCGCAGTTTGCTCTCCATTACTGGCATTGGCCAATCCTTCACCGCCTAGATCATCTAAAAAGGCCCTATTTAACCTCTTCTTCGTAAACACATGCTTAACAAGAAATGCGAGCATGAAAAAGATTGCAATTGCCCCGACAATAATATAGCATATTCCCAAACCCATATTTCTACCTCCTATAATGCTGGACGTAGATAAAACAAATGCTTTCGTACCTCCAAATATCGTCACGGGATAATTCATTTGTATTTGAACTTCATAAGTTCCTTTCTTCAAAACATCCTTACTGTTGATTCCATAAAGTTTGAGAAAGGATGGTAGTGCGGCAGTCCTCATCCAATTCATAAACCTCTCATTTTTCGCTAGAGCATCAAGATCGCCTTCGGTGTACCCATCTGGATAAGCTTTATACCAATTCTGAGGCGGCACAATATCAGAGATATTATACTTCGTCCTCTTATACAAGCCTAAATCGGTCTTCCAAGCTATGCCCGATGCACTAAATTTATAATCATCTGTACCACTTACACCAGTCAGATTTGAAAATGTATCATTGAATAAAGAATTAGCCACGAGGCCACAAGGATAAACGATCTTGTTATCACGTATTCTCATTTTTCCACAGTCACTAGATAATGCTCCTTTTGAAACGGCTTCGCCACGAAGCTGGTCCCAATCATATGATTCAACATATTTTCTATGATTCTGATAAAAGTTAGTCAACTTGTAATATAAGTAAATTGATGACTTAATATCATTTGTGATATTAAATTTAATCGTACACACATTGTCATCATATTTCCATTGCATAGATGATTCTTTTTTTGACTTGAAATGAACACCGTAATACTTTTTAGGAATATCCTTATAGCTTGATTGTGCTAACTCGTTGCATTTACTATAATTGACCTCAACCTTCTGAATATTGTACGTCGTTATGATAAAGGCAAGTCCTATGGGAACACAAACCACTGTGAGCAAGAAAAGAAGAGGCAAAACAGTTCTAGGTGTTAAAATTGGCTGCCACGACTTCAAACGTTGTTGTCTAAAAGCAGTATTTCTTGGTCTTCTAGATTTTCTCCGGCTGTCCACATCTTCCCTAAAGGGGTCCTCATTCTCCTGAGATGAGTGTCTTTTCAGACGATTTCGTAATCCTGAGAGCATTTAAAAAAATTTCTCCTATACAACGTTTTATATCAGGGTGAAATAAGTATACTATTTCTGATAATAACTTTGCTCAACATTTCCACGTTATAAAATGAGTAGGCGGAGCTTCAATATGTCTACGAAAGGTGATGACGGAAGGAGTGTAAAAAAAAAATTAAAAAAAGCCGCTCCAAAAATAATACCGCATACAAAAAGTAATAAAATAATATATATCTTTATTATGATACATGATAAAATAAAAAAGCAAAGTGAAAAAGTGAAATAGCTAGCTAGCATTTATTCTCAAACCTTCCCACTGAAATGAGTACGTAAAGAACTAAAAATTCTTTTGAAGTCGGAGTCAGTCTTTGTGAACGGAAGGTCAAAGAAATCATAATTTTTATTTCCCAAAAGTTCTATGAAGGTAACAACAACGCCCCATGGATGCGGCTTGTTGCAAATGATCCTTTCAAGAAGAACACGTGTGATAACTTGTTGTACATCTTCGTTAGTCTGCGATAATGATTTCCGGCCAAAGAAATATAAAAAGATAGATGAGAACCAATGCGTGAGAGAGTTTGGATAACTAAGATTATTTGCCATTGATTGGAGAATTTGGAATTGAAGTTCGATATCAGCCTTTTGCATCAAAGATATCAAAAGAGCAACCTGGGAAGACTTCGAATTAAAAGAAGTATTACTGTGAGGCTTTTCTTCAATTGCAGTCAATCCAATGTAGAGCACTAAGCTATTAAGAAGCTTCAAGTCATAATGGGTACCCTTATAGCCGATTCCAGATTCCGAGCTTGGAGCACCAAGCTTCAATACAAGTAGGATCTGATCAAGAAGATGATTAGATGGAACCCTGATATAAATATCAACAGATTTCTTGATTCCAGTCTGTATTAACAATTGCTCAGGATGACCGGCAATAACGGGATTAATAGTTATTTCACGTATTGCATCGGCCTTAAATCCAGGCTGATATGGATCTGGAACAGAAACATTTTCCGGCGTTGCCGAAAGCACAACATTTCTTAGTTGAATAAACATCTGAGACATCGAACCCACAAGCTGAAAAGAATACTCTGCAAGAAAATCGGGGAAGTCATGTAAAAGAACCAAAAAAATTCTTATTGTGCCTTTATATATGACAGTAACGGCCTCCGGAATCTCCTTACCAACAACATAACCACTTTGGAATTTTAACAAAGCTACCAATAAGGCCGCAGCTTTGTCCCACGAACCCTTTTTAGAATGCGATTCTGCACCTTGCTCCAAGAGCATGGGCATGAACATTCGATGGGAGACGAGGCACATCCAAGCAAATGTAAAACCAGGGAATGCCGCTGGCTGTAAGACCAAGAAAAATTCTGCAAAGGTATCATATAGCTGGTACGAAAATTGATCTAGACGTCTTGCCTCTTCCTCATTGGACACGAATTCAGTAAAGTGTGTCTGCCTAATCTCAGCCCATTCGCACAAGAATGTAGATAGTATTCTGAAGTAAGGTCTTTCGTTGAAATTAGGACCTGATGATTCATGATCGTGCGAAAATGTGAGTAAAAAGACGGAAAGAATAGAGCGTAAGAATTCCGTTTTAGACTTACTCTTTTCAGATGCATCCTCCTGAATTAAAAGTAGGTCAACAATCAATTTTGCCAACGCATCAACAGAAGAATATGTATCCATAGCACTCCTCTTGCTGGTATCAGACTCCTTGATAAATGCTGCGGATGCCATTTCAATAGCGGTGCTGAAAAAGAGAACCATCCGGTCCGGTCTATTGAGAATTCCAATATCAAACAGCTGACTGATAAATTGAGTCTCCATTTTTGTACTATCATGTGAGAACTTATATAACTTGACCCATTCTGCAAAGAGATAAGCAAAATAATCACGAAGGGACGAAATTCCGACCGGTGGTTTGGACGAGTTCAAAGCTGTTACGAGTCTGCGGTCATCTATGTCATCAAATGCCTTAAGAGTCTTTAAGAAATCTGACCTCAACGCAATCGGTTTATCTACCACCAATTCCTTAATAATGTCAAGAGCAAATTCCGTTGCCAAAACATCTGATGATTCATTCTTATCAGATTTCATTGAAGGCTCTTTTTCTTTTTTCACATTGTTATTTTTACTATTCTCTTCCGATTGCCCTTTTATGCCTTTTGCGAGCATATAATCGAGATCCGTCAACGATGCCATACCAGCTCGAATAAGTGCTTCTAGAACATTTTTGTTATACTTCCTCTCATCTTCGGCATTAACCAACCAGCCTGTAACAAACCGTGCAACAATAGAAGATAAGCCGCAGACTTCATCTAGTAGGAATACAAAACATTCCGTAACCAAATGTGTGGAAGTACGCTCCTTATTGAAAAGAATGTCCATTACCATTTGGGCAAACTTCAGACATAAGTCAACATTGTCAATTCTGGTGAGAAGCCCAAGAGCTTGAAGTGCCAATACCTTGGGCATCGAATTTGATGGAATGTCTTGAAGAGACTTTGCTTCTGGAAGTTCCTTTTGTACAACCAATGCACTCTGTTGAACGTTATCCAATAACTGTTGTAAAGCCAAAATGTATCTCTTGTAGTTATCTTGAGGACTAGAGACACCAGCAGAGACTAACGGAGTGCCACCGACAGTCGGCGAGCCTCTTTGAATATTCACATCCACGTTCGCCCTTTCAGTTTTTTGCTGATCCAATCTTTGTGACAAAAGGTCCTGGGCAACCCCACCAAACATTTTAACATTCTTAGGGCTCGAAGCAGTTGATTCATCGACTCTTCCAAGGTCATCGTAGAGAAGGAATTGCTTTTCACTAACACCACCAGGACGGATACCCAAAGGTTCAGGTAAGCTCAAGGCATACCTTGAAGCATGCTGAGTGTCACAGAATGGTTGGTCAGGCCTAGTAGCTCTAAATTGTCTACGAAGGGCAATTGCAGGCAACATAACATCATCAAGCTCGGCAACAGCTTTATCCATAGAAGCATTTTGAATTATCGTAATTGGAATTGCAATATTGTCTTCGACAGCACGAGGAAGTTGATCCATCACATTGACCTCCAACTTTTGACCCAACGATTGTAAGTATTGTGTAATATTAATTTGAATACTTTCTTTGACTAAATCCCGGCATGATGCCAATGTCAATGATCCAGCCAATCGTCTAACAGTGCTAATGTACGCCTTCCGTAGCTTGAACTCATTTATTTCAAGAGCAAAGTCTTTAAGAATCAGTGATTTTGCTGTGACCAAAGAGACAGAAACTGTTCTATCGACAACCGCAGGGAGAATTTCCCTTATGGACTTAGTCATAGACAATTGGAACAAGCGTCTCAAATTTGGTTGTGTAACAAATATGGTTGTACCCTTCAAGTTCTCAAATGCTGAGCTAGCCATTTGCATCTGCATCTGTTGTTGCTGCTGCCGTTGCTGCTGCCGTTGCTGTTGCTGCTGTCTTGCAATAAGCAGCATTCTCTGTTGTTGTTGAAGTAGCTCAATTTGTGTCGGTTGTAGCTGCTGGCTATTAAGAGTCAGATTTTGCGCATTTTGAGAAGCGTTTCCAAGAAGAGTATCGCGTAATTGTTGTACCTGTTGTTTCTCCCCATTCAAGGAAAGACGAGTCATATTTACCAGCATTTTTCGACGATTCAACTTCTGTGCAAGCTCCCCAGGTTTGTAGGCAGAAAGGATGCCTGAAGTGTTCACATTCTCTAATTTCACCTCTAGCGTATTGAAAAGAAGTTCAATTTCAAACTTCGAGTTCAAAGGTAACTTAGCAACCTCATAATATTCTTTCAAATCACGTAATATTCCTAGAAGCCAAGGATTTGGATATGCGAAAACGGATGAGTCTTTGCAAGAAAGTAAAACCTTTGTCACAAGAGGAAGAACGTTCACAAAAATATTATGTTCATAAGCTTCCAATAAAAGATCTTTAAATGACATATACTTTCTTAGGATTGGCTGACCTTGGCGGAGCGTAATTTTACCAAGCCAAGAACCCAAGTTCTTTAGTTGCGAACGCTCTCTCGCGGATAGTAGTTCACTGTTTTCAGCACTCACACCATTTCCATGAAGCTTATTTATAATCGTAATTATCTGTTTGATTGTAGATTTAAGAACAAATTTTGAAAGCAATTGCGAGCCAAATTTAAGAACCAAATCGGCATAGAGACACTGATTATTTGGCTCAATACTCGCACGTTGAACAACAATATAATTTGCAAACCATTCAAACGCTTTAGGAGTTAGCTTTGTCTTCAATTCATCCACACGTGAATCAACATTGGAATCTGTAATGTTATTAACCATAAAAAGTATACGATCAGAAACCTCAGCCGGAGGAATGCTTTGCCCTGGGGAATCATTTCCAATATCAACTGGATTGATTGAAATAAACTTGGATTGCACAATATCAGATGACGCCTCAGCCTTTCTGACAGGGGACCCTTCAATTGAATCAGCAGGAAGAACTCTTCCAGCAGCTGAAGCCTGACAGGCCTCAAAAAGTTGAGGCTGGGATTGCAGAGATGGGACCTGGCATAGCATAGAACAAAATTTGGGAAATTCCCCCAACCTCTTCATAAATGAAAATAAGGCCTGAATTGCAAACTTAAACATCTTGCTTTGAGGAGGCTCCCGAGCAGACTGAAGAATATACCGTAAGGCTATTGAAAGAGTGGAACCTTCAATTAATCTGAAATATATGGTGTTTCCAAATAGAACTGATGTTGTTGCAAGTGCATCCACTGGATACTCAGCAAAGAAACGATACTCGTCTAATAGTGAATGAATCATGCATGCAAAAACATCCTGATCATGAGGGTCGTCGCTGTTTTTCAGCTTTTGAAGCATTTGTATAACATCTTTAATTTCAATCTCTTTGTTATACATTTTCTGGTAATACCGTTTCATTTCCTTCTCCACATCGACGGAAAACATATTTGTACTACTATTTTTAAGAATTGCATTGTCATGTCCCTGACCAAAGTTTATCAGGCGTGGATATGCCTGAAGACACAACGCTTCCAAATCACGAAACCTCTCACTAATCTTTTGTGGAAGTTTTTGCTTGCCAAGGATCGTCATCAAAAAGTACACTGTCTCAAGTTTCAGTGATGAAGAAAGCTGCCGTCCTTGCTGAGCACTTTCATATTCTACTGTGGCCTGCTTTTCCATAAAGCTAATGATCGTTGTGGCAACAACATCAATACTTCTATCAAGTTGCGTCATCACAAAATTTTCAAATTTATTCCAGCCAAACTGGGAAAATGTCACTGCAACAGCAAATGCCTCCGGAAATCCAGTTGAAGTACTAAGAAGTGCCATCACCACATTATCATTTGAAAACGACGCTGTAAGGCTAGAAATTTTCTTGATGCAATCCTGACTCCTTCTGGAATTGTAATATTTCACCAAAAGTTTAGATAATTCCTGAGAATTTACCTCCTCAAATGTTGACAAAATCGCACCCAAATACTTGGATTCTCCATCTAACATTGATATGATGAAGTTTTGCATCATGTTAAGGATAATACGACTCTCAGCAGTATCGCCAGCATTCTTTAAAAGTACGAGACAGCCCAACACAATGTATCCTGGAACAGTTTTATAATCGCTATTGAACAATTGTGTAACTGCGGCATCATTCATATCTTGCTCCTGTATTAATGCTACTGTTCTAACCTCCAAAGCAGCAACACTTTCAAAATATAAAGGCGTATTCTTTTCATTACTGCTAGTGGCCAAAGCAGGCTTCAATTTCATATTCAAAACATCAACAGCTCCAACATTCGGGTCTAGTGAATGTAAGTTTGTAAGGACTAACTTCATCAATGGAATATTAGAGCTTTTAGACACAGCCTTAAGAAAAACATCAAGATCAGTATCATTGCACAAAGATGAAATGAATTCGGAAAGAGAAGCTGCAGTAATCAAAGGACTATTACCTTGATGTTTTTCCAAAGCATGATCAAAGTTAGATGTAATTTGATTGAATACCATATCCCATTTTGGTTGGCATTTCAGCTTTTTCATAATTGTTCTCAACTGAGATCCCCTAGCAGTGGCTTCTGGGATACTCTCAGGAGTTAAGGCAGTCATATCAGCTGCTCCAATTTTTGCAAGTTCCTGAGATCCCGGATAAAGAACCTCTGACAATAATACCGTAATGGCCTCCGTCATCGCTTCAGGCTTTTGACAATCAAGAATACTACCCAAAATCCTATCGGGTAACAATTTCTTTGAATCAATCATTCTTAGAGAATTCTGAAATTTTTCTTCTCCAACTGTTTGCATGAACAGAACAATAACTTCAAGTGTCTTTTTAAATTTTTTACGTTCTTCCACACTTTGCTTATCAACCCTTACAAAAAATTCGTTGACAACAACTAGTTTCTGAGCTAGTGAATAAACTCTGGAAACAAAAAAAGCTCTTAGTATTTGAGAAAATTTTCCTTCTTCTTCTTCAAAAGAATCTGAAGGAGCACTGATGACACGAGCTGTAGCAGATGCAATTGTATGCAATAAACTCAAATAATTCTCCGCCAAATCTTGTATAAATGGGCTTGATAGAGGGTCCTTTAAATCAATGGAGATAACCTTTTCAGTAGCAACTGTGACCAGAAATCTCTCGTATGAATCAAAATTCACAAAGTCAAAAAACTCTTTTAGATGACAAACCCGAAGTGGCTGGCAATCTGAAGTGACAATAAGCTTCGAAAGTAAAACTGCTTTATTTGGATTATATTTGAAAAAATCGGTACAAAGTGTTCGGAATAGCTGAGCAAACGGAGTTAATTGCTTGTTTTCCTTTGTTGTGTTGCCTTTCTGATCAATATTTCTTTTCGATGAAACAAATTCAGCTGTGACCGAAATTAATATACGCTTTAAGACAAGTTCAAATGAAGCGGGATATGATGAGATGAGATATATAATGCTTTTTGTAATATGCTCAGAATTCTCCTTATTTAACTTCGTAAGGAGTAAGAAAATCTGTGAGACAGTAGCGTTGGCGATCTCTTTAGATATATTCTTGTGGCCCACAAGGGTAGCCCACCCAGTTATATTATTATCAGACGTCAAAACTATCAATATATGGCAGCCTTCTACTGACAAACTGTTTGTGACAGAGAAAGCAAGCACCTAAGATGTTAAATGTAACGTGTAAACACTGGAAAAATAGTGCGTTTGTATATAGTTTAATGATGGAAATTTCTTTTTATTCCCTCGTTAAGATTTGCTTCAATATCAGAAAGCCCACTTGAAAGTTGTGGAAATAAGCAAATGCTCAAATATATCAATAAACAGATCGAATGAAACAGAAAGTTGGTTAATGATTGAGGCTAATTTTAAGCATTGCGTTAGCGATGATACATCACCGGAAACTTTTTCTCTTCAGATTAAATTTTTTTTTTGGACGAGAAAAGAAGAAGAAACTGCTTAAAATCAAATCCAAAGCTCTCGGCCATTTCAGGCTACTTTTTTCAAATAATAAGGACGACAATTCTTATCCTAGTAATTGTCAAAAAAAAAAAAGGTTGTTACATTATATTAATACAAATTTGAAAACTCCGCTTATAGGCAAATAATGTTTTGTGCTTCAAACTGAATTCTGAACTTGGGACAACGACACTTTTAATTGAGCTCCAGAAACGAGGGAGAAACGGGAAAAAAGGGTTTTTCTTGGACAAGAAATGAACTGATCGACGCGACGCTTTTTTAGACAATGTTTTATGAAGAAATGAACTTACCTACCTCTTTTTTTTTTTTGTCTTTTCCGCTTCCGATTGATTTCTCTACTTTCTGGCTCACAGGTTGTTCATCGTTCATGTTAACTTGCTAAATCTCACAGTAATAAAAGGGTAAGTTAAAACACAGAAAGGGCGTTCCTTCTATAACAATGGTTTCTTTCACGTCAAAAGGAATACTATTATGGTCGGCATATTTTTCCGTCGGATCATGGTGTTCGCATGTTTCTTCTCCGGCAGTGAAAAATGAAATTTCAGATCTTTCAATACCAGACTTGCCCAAATTAAAGAATATGCAAGCAATTAAAGATACTTGGGTGGCCAAAGGATCGGCAAAGTTTTTTGAAGGTCGTGTTATTCTTACTCCAAAACCCACCATTAGCTCTAACATTGAAAGACAAATTACTGTTGGATCTTTGTGGTCAAAGTCTTACAAGAATGCTCCAAGCCTCAGTGAAATTGAGTTCCAACTGACATTGAGATCCTTAGGTAAGGTCGGTGATACAGGTGCTGGTATATCCTTTTTTGTCGTAAATGATGATGAGAAGCAATCTTCAGCATACGATTATAATGGTTATGGGGGCCCATCAAGATACACTGGACTCCAGATAACATTCGATACAAATGACAGGAAACTGGGATCCGTTATCAAGGTTTTTATGAATGATGGCACTAAAAATATTCAGCTTCAGAACGATTATATTGGTGCTTACAAATACGAATACCAGAATTCGAATGTCCCAGTTACAGTCAAAGTCGGTTACTTTAAAGATTGGTTAAAAATCACTGCTGACAACAAGCTTCTTTTTGAAAGCAATCAAATAAATTTGGACTCCCTTATTAAATCACAAGCATTGCATATTGGTGTTACCGCTGCATCACGGAAGGATGTGGGAAGTTATGAGCAATTTGAGCTTTTGAGACTCAAGGCTTACAACAAAGTCACGGCTGAATTGAAGGCTGACTGTAGACAAAACTTACTGGCAACACATAATGGAAATGTTGTTAAGCTTGAACGTAAAGTGGAATCCCAAGAAAAACATAAGAAGAATGCAAGAATCTCTGATTCAGATAAATCAGTGTCAGATCTTTATTCAAAGCTTTCTGATATTGAGAATTATTTGGTTGATAGACAGATTGTACAGGATGGTAGTGCTTCTTCAGAAATATCTGCATCGGTGCTATCTGATGCTCGGCAGATTAAAGCTCTTCTTAATAAGATGATTGACAGTACGAATAATGTCTTTCGACATGTGGAGCAATCAAATAAGCGCTTTGATGAACTTGAAGCTCGTTATGATAAATTACAACAATTGATGCAGCAACATTCAAGAATCCTTGAAAATGTTGAAAGCATTTCAAGAAATCAGGAAAAAAATATAAAACAGCACGTCGAACAATTCAGCCAAACTATGGACAACAAGGTTCAGGGTATGCAGCACGAATACCTTAGTCGTGTCTCAATGCCAAATCCGGAACTTGAGGCAAAATTGAACAAATTGGCGTCAGTTGTGAAATTTGTTCTTTTGCCAGTTGCAATACTATGTTGTATCATTCTCCTATTGGTCAACCGGATAAGACATGACATTAAGCATGCCAAAGTTTTATAGATAAGCTATTGAGCTCAATACTTTTTTTGGTTTAGTGTGTTTCTTTAACAAAAAATATAGATTTTATCATGATTACAGTATTAAATTATTATAAGAATTACAGAAATGCCGGCTTTCTGCGACGAATATTACAGTATCCAATGGCGTTTGGATTAGGAACTCTTTTGATTAATATCCTTTTGGATCTTAGAATTTCACTGAATTCAGACACTTGTTGTTCCAAATGATTTGCAGCAGGAATTCCATACAATTTCCTCTGAATGGCTAGCAGCTCCGGATCATCACTCGAAAAATCCTTTTCTATTATGAGCTCACGACTATCGTCAGCAACAGGTAAGGATATTCCCCGAACTTCACTCTTTAGTTCTTCCGTTGGCATAACTTGTTTATTTTTATCGTCACCTGTTGTGGAAGAGACATCATCTTCATCCAAAGAAATTTCATCTTCAAACTCAGGAATTTGACTTTCCAAAGCTTTATCTTTTTCTTCTTCCTCCTTTTCTTCTTTCTCCTGCCGCTGCTCCTCGGCTGAAAGCGGCTTTAATATTTCTTGTTCCTCTTTTTCATGCTTACTATTTGCCAGACCATCCTTATTTTTAACTGCATCCTCTTCCATTAATCCAGCGGTGGAGAAAAATTCGCCGAAATTCGACGCCGCATCATTACTCCCATCATGCTCTTTCTTCGGCTTTATTCTTCTGGCTGCGAGTCGTTTCTGCCGATTTTGCTCTCTAAATCTCTTCCTACTTGCAATTTCGGCTTTTATTTTTCGAAATTTAAGAAATTTTTGTTTTCTTTTTTCACGTTGTAAACGGAAATCTTCAACGGTTTGCACATTAACAATGGAATTTTGACCATAGCGTAGAGCCGGATTCTCTTCGAGTCTTTTTCCACCTGTCATCCGATTATAATACAACATCCACTGATAATTTCTCATTATTCGTTTATTATTCATAAATTTGTTCGTAATAACCTGGGAATGAACATATTCGGTATCATCTATTGTTTTGTTAAATGTATCCGAGAAATATGCTACATTAGTAACAGGTATCTTCTTCTCGACCTTATCCATATTCAGACACCGAATTTCTGTTTCAAGAATACCTTTATTGTATAGTGGCAATCCATTCATTGCTGACCATTCGCTAGTTATATTACCCGATGCCGAATTGCTTTGAATCGGCAAGCGTATCATTCTAGAGTTCAACGCATTTGAATTAGCAGAAGTACCAGCTAGAGAGCTAATAGATTCTGTTCCAAGTCCATTTAAAATGTTTTTACCCTTGTGATGTCGATGACTATGAATATAATGGTATGACTTGTGATCATCCTCGTGTCTGAAGTTCCACTGGTACGATGGCATTTTGCTAATCAAATTGAGAGGAATACCGGAGTTATTTGCGATGCTTTGACCAACAATTGCGGGTGGTTGCTGCTTAGATGACTGCGGCCTATCATCAAAAATATCATCACTGTACATGTTATTCGGGAACATTAATTGTCTATATTTGTTGACATCTGTATATGATGTAGTAACAGCTTTAGCAGGATCAAAAATTGCAGGCATCTCATAAGCCCTGCAAAGCCTATTTAAGGACATGTTGACATCCTCATCATTTGTATTAGCATTAAACATGTTTATTATATATATTGATCTGTGTACGATTTAATACAAAAATATATTTCAAAGAAATTGTAGTAGCACAGTAAGTGAAATTAATTTGAGATGTAATTTTTTAGTTACCTCACCCTATCCCCAACTGTTTTTGTGTATCTTGAGTTTCTGTCAAATTATTTTATGGTAGTATTTTTGAGAAGTAAAATTTCACAAAAAATGTTTTTTGCCCCGCCCCCTTCTCTCTCGAAATTCAAATTTTAATTTTTTCTATTTATGGATTCAGCTCTTGAAAATGCATCAATATATAACCCTTTTTTTGGAAAATAAATGTCATAAGATGCCGCAGCTTATCGTCGTCTAATCAGATGGACCGATATAAATTGCGTACCCCACTATTCAGCAATTCGCGAGACTAAAAGTTCCAAAAAACAGTTTAAGAACCAATTTTCATTTTATGCACAAAAATGATATATGCGTCCTTGAATTCTTTAACTATTAAATACAGTATGACCATTCAAGCTATTCAAAATACTCGGTAAGTCTCCGTAACAAATATAACAGAGATTTTTTGTCAATCGAAAATCGATGATTTATTGTATGCACAGAGACAAGCTAGAGAGTTCTTACTTCTAGAAATCCCAAATCATTTTAATGTTTATATCTCTTACTGTGTGACATTTAGTGGTTGAATCGTTCTTTTGCAGCTATACTCTCTGTATTGTCTCTATTTGAAAATCAAACATGTTAACCACTTATTTTATTTTTAAATTAGCTGAGGGAGAAAATCATGCCGTTGAAGATTTCTACATTTTAATATCGAGGCACAATTTGATGAACTGAAATCCTTGCCTTAAATGTTATTGTTTCAGGAGGACAAGCATACATCGCTGATAATTTTCTCAAAGGGCTGTACAAAACTTAGGATCAAGTATTAAAAATGGATTCATTAAAGTTTTGACATTTTGTGAAACTGCTTCTACTTCAAGGATATAATTTGTAATTGTTTGAACAAAACAGAATCTTGTCGTATTGTGTCATCAATTCTGTGCGCGAACAAATCCTTTTTCAGTATTATTCTTCAGGCTATATTCAGCAAATATATTTTTAAGCCTATATCATAACACCACTACCATATTGACCGAGTAAAAACGAAGATATAAAACGATGTAATACAGAAAAAGTATGATAATTTATCTAGTACTGCTATTCCTTGTAAGTACTTAATGTGTGGTAGTGTTATTCGAAACGAGGGGATATACCTATGGACCACAGGGTGCTGATTAATGTATGTTAAATTCATCAGAAGTAAACAGTATATTTAAGTCATTTCATATCAGAGGTATGATGAAAACTCCGACAAAAAATCTATTAAAAAATATATATTCAATAATAATGTATGGAAAGATACACTGTCCTGCTTCATTACCAAGAAAGTGTCACTCAATACAATCATGGATTTAATCGTAATCAATTTTATTGTTACATATTCCTTTTTAATTATTTTTCTTGATCTCTTTTATATTATACTTTTTTTTCTCTTCTTTAGCGACTTGCGATAAACTAATAGCATCCAACAGTCAAGGAACCTGACTGTAATGCGTACTAAACAGAAAAGTACATATAAAAATTTAAACTTTAGTTAATAATGCATTTAGCTCCAAGCTGCAAGCAAGCACTTATGGTGTAAAGAGGGCTTGGCAAGAAGGGTAATTCCAAGATTCGACGGCACATATTCGAGACGGAAAAAAGTGTGTGATATTCGTTTTTTTTTTTTTTTTTCATGTGAAGAAAATTGCAATCACTTCTCTATATATTCATGATGTCTGATTTTTTCCGGATAAATGGTCCATGAATTTAGCGGAATTTACTTTGTTTAAACCTAAAATAATGTTAAAAGATTGAAGTATTTTGTGCTGTAAGAATGAATTACGTATTTTCAATACATATCTATAGTTTCAGCCCGGTAAAATTGTATAAGCATAAACAATGTATTGCCAATGTTCGCTAGTACTCAATCTAATTAATCATCAGTATACAGGAAGTCCCTTATTACATACATAATACGTATATCAAACTTTAGAGAATTAACATACGAGAAGACCAATTGAAATTGCCATGAAATTAACCCAAAGAGGACTTGATAAACCCTGAAATCAAAGTGGGACGATGCTGCGATAATTATACACAATTGAGAAGACAAATATTCTTGCAGAAAGTTCGGCCTTAATATTGGAGAAAAAGAGCGAGTGGGTGATTATGCTTCAAAGCTCTGATAATAGATCTAGTAGAACTAAAATATTACGTGATGCTTTTTATTGTTTCTTCAAGCAAGTGATTCAATCTGAGCGGGCTCCGTCCTGATTTCTCCTGCATCGCATCAAGGTATGACCTAAATCACCTTTAGCGGCCAATTTCACATCATTCCCCACACCCGTAAGAAATTAACAAGGTTTTGTCAAATCTTGGGATTGCTTAAAGGAATAATCATGATATTACTTCATGACCACTTTTCAACATTTTTATTCTATATAAGTAGGGTCCATATCGTGGAAATCATAGCAAAAAATGCATTTCCTCATATAAAATGCTGACTAAATCATACTTCTTTCTGTAGTACTTCTCAAATATAATTAATGATAACAACAAATACAAAAAAATTCAATACACCACAGGATAATCCTGATGCGGATACCGATTCAGGTATTACCAGAACTTCCACCATCTCTCCAGACTTCAAAAAAACTGCTTCCAAGTGTATATCCGGATCTGAACAGGATGAACTTCAATTGAATTTGACCTGGCCATCTATAAGGAGGTATCTGATTACTAGGTTAACTGATTTGATTCCTTCAAAAAAAAATATTAGGGAAAACAAAGGACAATTAAATCCTTTGAAGGGCTTGAGCTTGATTAAGGGAAAACAATCTTTGATGATACTATCTGCCTTTTTGGGCTGGTCCTGGGTTGCGTATGATTTCTTCACTATATCTATGAATATCACTGAACTTTCCAAGCAATTTGGAAAATCAGTCAAAGATATTACTTGGGGAATAACCCTAGTTTTGATGCTACGTTCGGTGGGAAGTATTATCTTCGGATATCTTGGGGACAGATACGGAAGGAAATGGCCGCTAATCTTAAACTTACTTCTTGTGTGCTTCCTTGAAGTAGGAACAGGCTTCGTGCAAACATATCAACAATTCCTGGGTGTGAGAGCGGTCTTTGGAATCTTATTAGGGGGCGTTTATGGAAATGCCGCCGCAACTGCACTAGATGATTGTCCAATGGAAGCAAGAGGAATTGTCTCTGGCTTCCTACAGCAAGGGTATACTTTTGGCTATCTTATGGCTGTTGTGTTTAAAAGGGCTATTGCAGATAACTCCTCAAAACATTGGAGAGCAATGTTTTGGTTTGGTTCAGGAGTGATGTTCATTATTGTAATATTTAGAACATTTCTTCCAGAAACAAAAGCATTCCACCAGGCAATGAAAGCTACCGCGTTTAATAGAACGCATGGTATTCAAGAAGTCAGCTTTATTAAAAAAGCTGTAAGTGCTCTCAAGTCATATTGGCTTATGGTCATCTATTTGGTTCTTTTAATGGCTGGCTTTAATTTTATGTCTCATGGTTCCCAGGATTTATATCCAACTCTACTTACAGTTAGATATTCATTTTCCGAGGATAAATCAACAGTAACCAATTGTGTTGCAAATATAGGAGCAATGTGTGGTGGAATTATTATAGCACACTTATCAAACTTCGCAGGAAGAAGAGTATCCATAATTATATGCTGTATTGCAGGTGGTGCATTAATTTATCCGTGGGCGTTTGTTTCTAGCTCCGCTATTAATGCAGGTGCTTTCTTTCTTCAATTTTTCATCCAGGGTGCTTGGGGAATAGTTCCAGTTCATCTTTCTGAATTGGCCCCTCCATCTTTTCGATCGTTTGTTGTCGGATTGGCATACCAATTGGGTAACTTGACCTCGGCTGCTTCTTCTACCATCGAGTCTACCTTGGGTGAGCGGTTTCCGATGATATCTCCTTCTGGTAAGCATATCTATGATTATGCAAAAGTGATGGCTATTTTTGTTGGCTGTGTTTTTGTATACGTTGTATTTATTACTTTTATTGGACCAGAGAGAAGGAATATGTCGTTTGAAATGGCAGACAAACAAATAAAAAATAAGGATCCAGACGTCGATGAATTCGCCCAGGAAACTGCTGTAAAATACATTGAACCATCTTCAAACGACGAAGAAGCAAATATTGGCATCTCAACTCATTAGAGAAAGAACTGCTTTCAATTAGCAGGTTCGATTTTAATTCCGAAATAGGAATATTTATGATTTCATGATTTCGATTTATTGTTTAAGTATATCGGGCCTTCTTTAATTTATGAAAAATATATATATATATTATGGAATATGTAATATTTTAGTTAGCTGGTTTAAGTGTGACGCCGACTACTTTATGAGGTTTTCGTTATATTGTTGATTCGTTGAAATCTTGTAGCTGATTCATTTCAATACAAATTACGCGCTTTTAAAATTAAAGGAAGGTAGTTCGTAAAATAGGCGAGGAAGAACACAGTGAAAAATAATGAAGATAGTAAGATTGTTGGTTAATCTTAAGGGTGGTGCCAGCTCCCCAGTAAAATTAGGGGTCCACGCTAGAAGCATTTAATCCTATTGAATGAGGTTTTCTTGATGCAAAACAAGGCGGCATAGTTTGAGTTCTGACTATCGACTTATATATTACACAGAAGAGCGATCATACTTGGGTGTCCATGATTTCATGGTGTGCTTCTAAGACAAGCCGCTATGCTATAACTTTTTAATAGCGACAGTCTGTAAATTTATTATATATTGTTTGGAAACAATTTATTTCTTCAATGAAATGGCGAAATGTAAAAATAAAGGAACCTTTCATTTTATAGTAAATTTCTTTTGGCAATGCCGATTTAGAGAAGTTCAAAATTCCTCACATGACACATGCTTACATAAGCCAAAATAATCAAATAGGATTTTTTCATACTATTATATCATTTAGACACAAACAACCAAAATAACCTATGAGACATATTTTTAACACTTGACATCGGATTCGTGTACGCAGAATTGTAGTATTCAGCGATAGACAAATTGACTTCAAACTATCCGTAAGGAGTTCAATTGTTCTGAATGAAGAATATTCTGTGCTTCGAGTATCAAAAATACCTCGAATCTCAGTCAATAAGTAAAAAAGCATACTTAAATATAATTGATATGCATATAATACTAATGACTGGTTGAAGTATATGCAGTTGATATCAGCTGCTTGCTTACTTGAGATTAAATAATTAATTCGAACACTCAGCTTTTTTATACGTGAAAAAAATGTTGATGTTGCGTATGATGAAACTCTTAAACAATTTATTAAACGAAATCCGACTTCTTGTGCATTGAAATAAAATTCCACAGAGCATTGAAGTCACTACCAAAAGGATACCTTTTTGTTTTCTTAAAGGTGAAATGAATAAGCAACAATATGTAAGGGGAAAATGCGAAGGAGTACATCCTTACATTGAAATTAGGATTCTGCGGAAGTATCCCAGAACGTAATTAACTTCAAACCGAACGAAGGGTAGCGAGAATTATTTTTGCCCAAATTCAGGACATTTAAGATTTACCAAGGTGATAAAACTTTTCACAATACATTTTATAAAGCTAGCAATATTGAACACATATATAACGAAAATGTAAATTTCTATCGCACATTATTGATAATTACATCAGAATTTGGAAATGTTTAATTGGCATAATATGAATAGGTACTAAAATGCGAAATAAATGGAGAGAGGAAGGAAAATTTTGCTCTATCCACAGAGCGCAAGGAGGACAGAAAAAAAGCGACCAGAGTATGAGCAAGCGGAACTCAAAGGGAAGGACAGTCGATAGTACTATCCCGTAATAATGTGGAGGAATATTTGCTTCAGAGTTTTAGTTTAATTTAAAAAAAATCTTTTAAGAAAGAGCATGGGAACACGGTAGTGGAATAAAACAAAAACTATGTTCGAGATTTCAAAAAAAGAAAATTACGTAGACCCGAATGGGTCTTTACACCTAAAAATATGTGTGCGCACATGGCACACATAAACATCGAGTAATGAAAAGATACCTAAACAAAACAAAAGAAAACAAAGCATTACCAACCGAGAAGGGAGGAAAAAAGAAGAGGGGAGAAAAAAAGAAGAAACGAACGAAAAAAAAAAAAAAACGGGGAGAGTAATAGAATTTGAGGGAATAGAAAATTCCGATGTGAGGAGGAGGGAAAAACAGCAACTACGTAGTGGCAGCTACTAGCTTTGAGAAGTGTAAATTGGAGAAATATTAATGATACTCTTTTCTCGTCGAATGTACTCTTTCCACGTTGGAATAGAGAATATAGACAATAACCTAGAGCGTTGAGATATTGATTACATCGGCAGGAACATTGGCCGGATTTTTTTAACAGAAAATTAGGCATCCTTATTATTGGCCCAGCATAAATCTAAGGAGGGTGATTACCTGAAACGAAAAAAAAGTGCCTTTGGGTTTGGTAGAATTGTCTAGCTTCCCTGTGCTAAACTTTTTTTTAAGAAAGTTAATACAATAAGATGTCCATCTAGAAAAATTAATTTTTTTTCTAAATTGAGTTTTAGCTCTGACATTCCTATTTATAGAAGCCGTCGGTTGTGCAATTCATGAAAACTCTTTCTTCGAAGAGGTCTAACGATTCAATGACAAAACTTCGCTACTATATTTAGGTTTTATGCCGCCTATGACCAAATTAACTTAGAGTCTATTTGTGTTTTTACATATTCCTTATGAATCTCGGTATGGCTATAAAAGCTTGAATGTTTTCCACAAAAGTTATGGTGGTTTTCCCAAATCGTTCGAAAACTTTTAATTTTCTCCTTTAGACAAACTACTTATTTAGTCTTTCGCTTATAACCAAACAATAAACTAGTTCACTTATCAAAAATGCAATTCTCTTACCTTGCTCCTTTGGCTCTCGCCGCTGTTGCCGCTGCTGACTACACCAACTCAACTGATGTTACCACTATCGTCACTGAGTTCACCACTTACTGCCCAGAGGCTACCACATTTGCTGTGAACAACAAGACATACACTGTCACTGGTAAGACAACTTTGACTATCACTGACTGCCCATGCACTATTCACCCAGCTACATCAACTCCATCTAAGAGCACACTTGCCACCTCTTCTGCTACCTCTTCCGAGGCTAACACTTTGTCAACTGCTACTGGTGCTGCTGCAAAGGCTGGCGTTGCTGGTTTGGCCGCTCTTGCTGGTGCCGCTGCTTACTTGTTGTAAGTGGTTTGAATTCTTGCATATCAGCATGACATTTTACATTTGGGTCGGAGACTAATTGAGGTTTCTTTATTGTCTAATCTATTTCGATTAATTTTTTTTGGCTACACTTTAATTAATAATTCATTTCAGTGCTTTTACTTCACGACTTGATGTATGAATTGATCCTGTATTTGTGTTGTGTATTTGTTTCCTTGAGGTTTCTCAGGTGAATACATTATTTTATATTGTCGATGTATAATTTGTCATTATGATTTGTAAATTGCTAAGAGTAGAGTGTCTTTAAATTTTCCTGGTGAGTGAGGAATGTTAATTTTCGATTTAGAATGAGATTTTTTTTCTTGATTTCGTAATCAATAGATGAACAACTTTCTTAATAATATGTCTTGGATCTGGAGGTAAATAAGTTATGCTCCATCATTTATATTACTAAGAAAGCATTTACTCTTATTAGTTCTCTCCTTTATTTATTTTTTTTTCATTCTCACAATGTCATTGGAAGGTGGTGGGCTTTCTACAGTTCATGCAGTCGAACGACCGGAAAATTTTAGAAAATCTGGTGCAAAATTTGTTTAAAGTCCAAGAATCACCAGATTCGGGCTCGGAGAATGAAGAACTAAAGTTGAATGAAGATAGCCTATTGATTTTACAGGCGTGGCTTGGTAGTAACTTTCTAAGTAGCTCACTCGCCTTGCTAGAATCCAACAAGCTTGTGATAATCGAGCATAATGGACTAAAGCTGCTCTTATGCTTCAAGCATATTGATAATATCGAGCACATTGACCAAGATCATATACTGACTCTGATCCTGAACAATGTAGACGCACTAAGTACTGAACAGCGGAATGCCCGCGATGCATTGGACTCGGTAACACATATCTGTACATGTGGAGCCACTTTTCGCCCTGATTTTAAGCCTGCAGTTGGTTGCATACACACGTTGGCATGGTATATTTACAACCATCACTCTAAAAGATTGCTTAGATTCGTGCCTACGGTGAAAGTTAATGATAGAACAAAATGGATAAACATACAGGATGCAATATATAAGAACTCTGCATGAATATCCTTAAGGTGAATGTGTAAGCTTTATATTTAATTTATGTACTTGTTGTATTTAGTCCGCAGATGCTTAGGGTTATTACTAATGATTGAAAATTTCAAGTATCCTGTTTTTGATCTAAATACTTATGCTACGGATCTGGTTTTAGGATGTTTATTTTGAACAAATGAATGAAGTAACTCTCATTGAAGGACAATAAAATTTTTCTTACCTGTGGCCAGGTCCAACGGAGGAGCTGGAGGAAAAATAAATGAAATAAAAAGAGGAAGAGTCTAAGCGAGGGAGTTGGAAGAATACGATAAATTTTTTTTCAGTGTTTCCAGAGCTTCCGAGCGCAAGATGGCGATTGAAAAAAAAAACGGCACTGGAAAAAAATTACAGGTTCGTTCTTTTGGTAAATTTCCAACCTGTCACCAAATTATCGAAACCTGATTCTGTCTGTACGGAAAAGAACCTTTTTGAAAGCTGCAAAATTAAGTAATAAATTTAATATATACAATAACCCGTACACGAGGGCTCATACAATACAATCAAGAACAAGATCTTTGTCTCAACCACTATAATCTTTAGACTGCACGCTGCCTTGATTATTAGAAACGGTAATAGCTTTAATAAATTCCAACAACTTCCTTTTCTAATATCAACTATTGTTTTACCACATTACTCAATTCATCTTTGAATAGCATAAGTTGTCCAACTATAACTATAATATAGAACATTTAGAGTTTCCGTACACTACCTTTCTTATTTCTCTTACTTCTACATTATGAGTCAAACCAAAGTTCGAACTTCAAGCATACAAGACACAGTTGTTCATGATTTAAATATATCAAATAAAAATAAGATAAACACGGTGGCAGCCACTGTTATTGTTGCATCTAAAAAGTCATCAGAGAACCCCACAGACAGTATAGAAAAAGAAACTTCGCAAAAAGTTGACACCAATTCATTCGTCAGTGAAGAAGGTTGTCTCACCAAAACTGATACTCAAAAACTTGAAGATAATATAAAGAAAAATAAGTCGGCAACAGTACCAACACTTTCTACATCTCAACGTGTTGTGTTACGTTATTTGCCACTATACTTTGGAACTAACGAAAAAGAATTCACAGAGTTTAGAAAGAATTCATTACTTAAAAGAAGACTTCACAAAAATCCGGATTATCCAGATGGAAAGGAAAAATGTTTAACCAATGGTCCCCATCTAAGAATTCCTAACAGTGGTGCAGTTATTCACCCTTACTTGGCTTCTAAGGAGTTCTCTTCTCCTATACTTATAAATACTGCTATAAGAAAGCGAATAGAAACTCACTCTGCTGGAAAAAACGAACATTGTGATTCAAAGCAGAATTCAAACGGAAAATCAAATGTAAAAGGAGGAGAGACCACCGAAACCAAAGATACATCGTACAATAGCAAGTCAAAAAATACTAGTAAAGGTGAAGAGCATTCTAATATTGATAAATTAGACGACGTTGTGGCTACAAAAATTGGAGTTGAGCAAAGTACAGAGATTGCTAGTATGCAGCCATTAGGTGTTATTTCGTTAAAAATAATGTTTCAGCCAAATTACTTTTCCTCTGTTATTGCAAATCAAAAGTCAAACTTAGTGACCCCACACGGCTTGATCAACACCAGCAGCATTTGTTACATGAATTCAGTTCTACAAATGCTTTTTGAATGCGAACCATTCTCACAAGTTTTAAACATTATACGCAACAGCACTATGGGCTCGATTGGCGAAAGTAAAATGCCTTTGGTTGATGCACTTTTAATGTTACAAGACTTGTTTAAGAAAAAGCGTATTCCGGCAAAAAGTATTACAAGTATGGTAATTCCTAGGCGCGATTCCATTGATCCTATGCCTTTCTATACAGCCATCAAAAAGCTGGATAGATTCAGCAACCTTGAATGGGGAAGGCAGGAAGACGCAGAGGAATTTCTAGGATATTTGCTGGACGGTTTGCATGAAGAATTCATAACTAGTATCGAAGATATGCCATTAAGTGCGGCACAAAACTTTGAAAACGGATTAACAGATCCGGTGGCAGTTGAAAAGGTTCGTTATGCAGTTACTTCAATCAAGAACTCTAAGGGTAAAGGATGTGGAACAGAAGAAAGGCAGGAGCCGGATGGTCATGAATGGAACGAGGTTAGCGTAAATAGAAAGATTTCTGTGAAAAGATCGTTTGAATTTAAACCTTCTCCTATTGCTTTACTATTTGGTGGCCAGTTCAGATCCGTTTTACAACCTTCAAACACAAAGAAGTCGTCTGTGACATTAGATCCGTTTATGCATATTCAGCTTGATATAAGCGATGCAACTACTTCAACATTAGAAGGTGCATTTGAGAAGTTTTCCGAAATTGAGGAAATTACTTTTGGAAACCAAAGTGCACGAAAACAGAACCTAATAGATAAACTACCTATGATTCTTATTATTCATTTGAAGAGATTTTCCTTTGTTAAGAGAGACCAAAGCGAAAACGAGGCGGATGCTTATGAAATTGTGTCATCAAAACAAAAGAAGAGAAAGCATCTAAAGCAAACCAAGGAGCAGGAATTAATGCTTTCCGATTTTAAAGGAGCTTCGGAAGGACACATAGAAAAAATTTCAAAGCCAATAGCGTACAAGGCCAAACTGACTTTACCATCGTCATGCATTTCGACATCTATTGAAGGTAATCCTACGTATAAACTTGTTGGCGTGATCTATCATCATGGAAGATCTGCCGAAGGTGGCCATTATACTGTTGATGTCTTAGAGCCTACGGGAGGATGGATTCACATTGATGATACACTAATTACGCATATTACAGAAGGTGATGTTTTAGAGAACGGAATCAGGGGTGGCGATTTAACGAATAATAGCAAGAGTGCCTACCTTTTAATGTATCAAAGACTTTAGGTTACTTTTTGCGCAAGTACTCTACCATGTTTTAATTCCATGGTTGAACACACACTATTTGTATTTATAGCATACATATATAGATAAGTAGATATATATACTAATTTTTGATTTTTCTTTTTGATTAATGATGATTAGAACCAATTGCTTCATGATAGGAATTCCTCTGTTTCTGTTTATATCTCAAAATTTTCACACAAAATTTTTTTTTGTATTTCATCTTTTTTTCTGTACACATTTAGTGAAGGCCATTAACGTAGATCAGATGCTTCCATTCTTCATCAATGAAGCGTACCAAGGCTGTTACTTCAAATTTGGTTGAAAGGTGGAAATTTAAACATTTGCAGAAATGGCTGATTTGTTTGACGTTTTCGATGAAAAGCCTCAAAATATTGAGACTTTGAAGCATGAAAATTTGATTAAGACTGAGAAGACGAAGGAGGATAATACACACAAGAGCAAACAGGAGAAAAGAAATTTTAAGGACTCAACCGATTCAGAAAACTCCAGGAAAAAACAGCATCTTGAGGAAGAACCTGCAAATTTAAGCAAGAAAAAAGAGGATGTACATCCAATCGTTGCAGACGATTTAGAAATCGAAGCTTTAAGAGAAGTCAATGCTTCTGATGGATTACTCGGAGAAGTTAAACGGAAAACCGCTGATAATGGTGCTCAGACACTTGATAAAGGTGATTCTGATACAGATAAGAAGCAGAAGGTGAAGTTAAAACATCAGGTGAGACATCAAGTAGCTGTTCCCCCAGGTTATAAGTATATCCCGATTGGTCAACACAAAAGGAAGAACGATGCAAAGACATATCCTTTTAAACTTGATCCTTTCCAGGATACATCCATCTCATGTATTGATCGTAATGAATCTGTTTTGGTTTCGGCACATACTTCCGCAGGTAAGACAGTGGTGGCAGAATATGCGATTGCTCAATCCCTTAGAGATAAGCAGAGGGTGATATATACGGCCCCAATTAAAGCTCTTAGTAATCAGAAATACAGAGAACTACAAGCTGAGTTTGGAGATGTTGGTTTAATGACAGGTGATGTTACGATAAATCCGGACGCGGGTTGTCTTGTGATGACAACTGAAATTTTGAGGTCTATGCTTTATAGGGGTTCCGAGGTTATGAGAGAAGTTGCATGGGTTATATTTGACGAAGTGCATTATATGCGCGATAAAATTAGAGGTGTGGTTTGGGAAGAAACTATCATTATGCTACCGGATAAGGTCCATTATGTGTTTTTATCAGCAACTATTCCAAATGCAATGGAATTTGCCCAGTGGATTTGTAAGATTCATAATCAACCCTGTCATATTGTTTATACAGATTTCAGACCAACTCCATTACAACACTATTTGTTTCCGGCAAATGGCGATGGCATCTACTTGGTTGTCGACGAAAAAAGCAATTTCAGGGAAGAGAATTTCCAGAGAGCCATGGCATGCATTACAAATCATGAAGGTGATGACCCTGGTTCTATAAATTCACGAAAGGGTGGCAAATCTTGGAAGGGAGGTGTACATGATAGCAAATCTGATATTTATAAAATCGTCAAGATGATTTGGATGAAAAAATACAATCCAGTAATAGTTTTTTCGTTTTCCAAGAGGGATTGCGAGGCACTAGCAATGAAGATGTCGAAATTAGATTTCAATACCGAAGATGAAAAGAAAATGTTAACGAAAATTTTTCATAATGCCATCGATTTGCTTTCGGACGAGGATAAAGAGCTTCCCCAAATTAAAAATATTCTTCCCTTGTTAAAAAGAGGTATAGGCATTCATCATTCTGGTTTGCTACCAATATTGAAGGAAATCATAGAAATTTTATTTCAAGAAGGATTCTTGAAGGTACTTTTTGCTACAGAGACTTTTTCTATTGGATTGAATATGCCTGCTAAAACTGTCGTGTTTACCTCAGTTCGGAAATGGGATGGTACTGAATTCAGATGGGTTTCTGGTGGTGAGTATATTCAAATGTCAGGTCGTGCCGGTAGAAGAGGATTGGACGATCGAGGAATCGTTATAATGATGATTGACGAGAAGATGGAACCTCAGGTGGCAAAAGGTATGCTTAAAGGTCAGGCAGATCGTCTTGATTCCGCATTTCATTTGGGATACAACATGATTTTGAATCTTCTTAGAGTTGAAGGTGTGTCACCAGAGTACATGATGGAGAATTCCTTTTATCAATTCCAGAAAACAGAATCTGTTCCTAAAATTCAGAATCAAATACAGGAACTAAAAGACGAAGTTTCTGCATCACATATAGATTATTATGACGATATTAAGGAGTACTATGATTTAAAAGAGCAGCTTACTAGATACAGTGAAGATGAACGCAAAATAATTACACATCCTTCGCATATCTTACCACATTTGAAGAGTGGAAGGATTATTAATGTGAAGGTGGGAAATCAGAAGTTTGGTTGGGCTATAGTTATTGACTATCATAAACGTAATCGTCAGAGACGTTTTTCTGAGAATTATAGCGACCATGATTCATACTTGGTGGATGTGTTTGTCAATACCATGTTTGAGGATGCTCCATTAAAATTGATTAAACCTTTTAGCCCATTACTGCCATCTGGTGTTCGGCCTGCTACAAAGAAGGAGAAATCAACCATAGCAATAATTCCAATCACGCTAAATTCAATTCAGGAAATTAGTAGTTGCAGGTCTATTATGCCCAAGGACATTAAAAATTCTCGTTCTCAAAAGACATTGGACAAAGCCTTAAAAGAAATTGTCAGAAGACATCCAAATGGTCTACCTATTCTCAATGCTATCAATAAGATGCATATTAATGATAAGGATTTCCTACAGTTAGAAAAAAAGATTTCAATTTTGAAAAAAAAGGTTTCAAGCACATCCATCGCTAATTCCCCAGATCTTGCAGAATTAGTCGAGCAGTACTCCAAGTTTGTGAGTATGAAAAATAACATAAAGATTCTTGAAACAAAGAACAAGGAAGTCCAATCCATTATTCAGCTTGATGATTTAAAACATCGTAAAAGAGTTTTAAGGAGACTTGGCTTTATTTCACAAGATGACGTTGTTCAAATGAAAGGCAGGGTTGCTTGTGAGATTAGTACAGGGGACGAATTATTACTCACTGAATTAATCTTCAATGGAACGTTTAACGAACTTAAGCCTGAGCAATGTGCTGCACTACTTTCATGCTTTGCTTTTGAAGAAAGATCGAACGAGGTTCCACGGCTTACTCCAGAGCTTGCAGAACCGTTGAAGACACTAAGAGAAATGGCAACAAAAATAGCCAAGGTGTCTCGTGAGTGTAAGATTGACATGATCGAGAAGGATTATGTTGAATCCTTCAGATACGAGCTTATGGAGGTTGTATTATCGTGGTGTAAGGGTGCAACATTTACTCAGATTTGTAAGATGACCGATGTATACGAGGGTTCTTTGATCAGAATGTTCAGAAGGCTAGAGGAGATGATAAAGCAGTTAGCTGACGCTGCAAAGACAATCGGAAATGTTGCATTGGAGCAGAAAATGAACCAAAGCTATGAGCTTGTTCATAGGGACATAGTTTCTGCCGGATCATTATATCTCTGATTACAAATATGAATTTGTATTGTACGCAAAATGTACTTTATATTGATAAGGTGTACCAAATTATAACCGCTATTTGAAAATTCGGGAGTGGAAAAAAAAATTTATATGACAAGAACATCACATACACTAAGGCCCTGTAGTATCCATGACATCTGCTTCCGATGTAATAGGATGTCCATTTCTCATTAAACCATACGCTTCCACAATTTTTTGAGACCACACACCAATTTGACTCCTCTTATCGTAGAGTTCTCCGACGACATCAAGTTTTTTTCTCCAAATATCGGAATCCAAAATATCATTGATATCCAAGAGATTCGTAATTAGCGGTGACCAATCTCTTGTAAGTTTGTGTAAACCATACTTTGTATGCACAAGAGATAATAAAATCTTTAGAAAGTCAGACACGCTTAGTTTTTCAATGTCAGCTGTGTTGACTTGAAGCTCTTCGGTAAGAATCTTTGAATCTTGGATCAAGTTACAATAAATTGACGTTGTTATACCTTCAAGCTTGAAGTTCTTTAGAAAGATGGTTTCAGATTCAAGTGTTGTAGGGTTGATATTACTTAGCAAATACCTGCAACTTCTATGCGTCAAATAACAAGAAATAGCATGTTCTATAATATGATAAGAACTGTCAGCATCAACAAATTTCTGTAAAGACAATTTGCTTAATTCACACAAAAACGAAGCAGCGTCAATATAATCACTGTTTCCAATTTCTGGCTTAAACGTTGGATCACAAAATATTCGACTGATGTATGAAATTTGCTCCCCTAACCTATCCAAAATTGGTCGCAAGCTTATATTCTTGCTGATTTGTACAAGCAAATTATGATAGAACGAAACAGTCAAAGAATCCATTAATATATCATTACTTGAAGTTATCTCTTGGGTGGTCACAAGATAAAGGTCATCGGGTATATTCGGAACAATAGGCAATAACTCTAAAACAAGATCGTACAATCTGGGAACAACTTTGGGATTTGTTCTGATTTTTCTAAAATTCGATATAACTTCATCCGAAATGATCCGACGCCTAACAAGTTCCCCTTTGCTGGCCAACATAGAAAGGCATTTTTCTGTCTCATTTACTAAAGCGATACTGCTTTCCGGATCATTCAATATTTGCACTAAAAGGAGGACAACTGACGTATTTGCAATAATATCTGCAGGATCAGCTCTCGAAAGAATATCAATCACAAGAATTTGTAACCTTTCTTTCTCTGACTCCAAACCCTGAATAAATAGCTTCATACCAAAATGTTCTAGAATCTGATCAAATTCATAATGGCTTAGAATGGAATCCAAAACTTGCACCGAAGCATCTTTAGCTTCAGAGGTAGTATTGTTTGATCTGATAATAGACAAAACCGCCAAAACTAGTTGGTCCAATATCCTATTTTCTGAATTTTGGTATAACGAAGTTTCACCCTTCAAAATAAGACAGGCATTATCAATTAACTTATAATCGATTGGGACAGCCCTTCCCTGTGATATACTCGTCAAGTGTTCAAGTAAGTTATTAAGTAAAGAAATCGGAGTTTCAAATATATTGGATGACATATCTGCTATTTGTTTGAGTGCCTTATTATTTTAATGCAATTGCTGTTAATGGCAGGAAAACGTTCAATACAGATATTCCAAGAAAGATATCGAGCGCCATTCTCTTTGAAGTCACGCTATTGAAGATAAGTGAGTGATCTTGAGTCCATTATCGACGTATCGACGCGGCATAAATTTGTTATCTCAATAGCAAGAATTTTTGGGACACTAGGCGATATTTCATGTAAGTATTCATGTTTGCGGAAAGCAGTCCAGATCGAATGCAAACAGTGGGAAGAGTACTTTGTAAAATTTGACCACAAAAACCGTACATTCTCTCTTATAGTAAATGGATCTCTTGTATTTGCTAAGGACGATATAAAGCGTGAAATTAAACTTAGTGGAAACTCTGCTGGATAAAGAAATCGCGCGTGCACTTATCGCTGACGTCCATCGTGTTTTATTTTATTCCGTATATAATTTATTTTATTTTGTTCATTCTTAATTCTCTATTCGTTGTCGTTGGGGCAGACCATTTACCGATTTGCTTGTGTTTCATGTTCTATTCCAATCATTTCGACAATAATTTGTTTTTGTTCATTTGAATACAGGGTAGTATAGAGGTCAGGATGGAGGATTTCATTCTATCAGATAAAAACTTCAAACGGTCAAGGCTTCATTCCCTCTATTCAGATTTTTCACATCTTAAGCAGACTAATGTCGAGGGATATGCTGCTAACCTTACCTCGTGGAAGTTTTTACTTCTAGAAATTATTAGTAAACATGTGGAACTCTTGTGTCAGGACGATGCTATATCTTTTGATAGTAACACCTTGGTCAGCATTTTGACTGTACGAGATACTTCCTTAACATATATACCGAAAGGTTTATCTGAAGTCTTGAACTCTATGATAAATGAAGATCATACACTAGTGCCTCTTTCACTTTTCAAATCAAAGCCGGTAGATGTTAATGGCAATGGTGATGGTATTTTGCGATCTATTTTTCGATCCATAATGGGAACATCTTACTGTAATCATGTTACTAATTTTGACACTGCAGATCCATCATCCGATGACGGTGGATTGATTCCGAATGAGAAGTTTATTTGTTTAAGTAAACTAAAAGATATAGCAGGTCAGATAAAGCTATTGCTAACTAGTAACAATCCAGCTAAATTAAGTCATCTTCAAAAGCTGGCGGAAAATAATAATGTTGTGAAAACCCAAACAGATTTTGACTGCTGCATTCAGTATCTAACCCGCGATACTATGGATGTTGGCTTGAATGGTGATATTACCTACTTATTAGGTTCCGATGGTCATTTTAAAGGAGAGAATATATCTGGACTGGATCTGGCTACCTTAGAGACAGTAGCTGATCTTAATTATTCTATTTTCAAACTACAAAATCACTATGATACTTTGCACAACAGTCTAAATACATTGGATCACAAAATTCATGGATTAATTCGGGAGAAACGGTTAAAATTAGCGAAGAGTCAACTTCGGATAAAGAAAATCGTGGAGAAACAATTGGTGGAAAATCAGTTAAAGTTGGAAAATTTGCAGATTGTGCGGTTGAAGTTGCAGGAGGCAAAAACCAATGTTAGCGTTGCAGAAACATTAAAATCCAATGCAGACCTTCTTAAAAAGATCAACAAGGAAGCTCCTGATGCTGATGAACTTGATTCTATCTTGCAAGATATAGGTGACGAATTGGATCGGACAACAGAAATCTCTTCTAAACTTGGAAATTTGACAACGACTGAAACACAGGAGGAGGAGAATAGTATAGAAACTGAATTGTCTGCATTGGAAAAAGAGGAGGAGGATAAGAACAGGAAGTCATACACTAAGGAGAAGTCAGAAAATGCAGAGCAAGAGACATCAGAAAAGTTGGAGAAGGATATCAAGCCTGTTTCAATGGAAAACAAATGTAAAGATCACTTGAATAAACAATTATCTAAGACAAGTGAAGTAGCCATTGAAACAGGGGATGCACAAATCGAGGCTCTCGAAGAACGTTTCAAAAAATTAACTTTACCAAAGGAAGGGACTTCGAGGTCATTAAAGAGGAATGATAAGAAACATCATCCTGATAAAGCACGTGAGCCACTTACAGCTTAATAATTACTGTGAATTGGAGATTTTGGTCATGAAACCGGGGCATCAAATTTTGGATTGTTAAAATACTCGCTTTCTCAAATTTATTTAATAATAACAATTCCACTTTTGGGAGGAATAAACTGGCGAAGAGTAACTCCAGACTGCTTTAATACACGAGAACTTAATGCATCCATAGAGTAACTTTGAGAGTAAACAACCTCACGGACTCCAGCCTGAATTATTTTAATTGAGCAAGTTAAACAGGGACAAGTGTTGCAGTATACAGTTGCAGAGGAACCAATTCGATCTCTGCCGGCTTCAAGAAGTGCATTTTCTTCTGCATGAAGACAAAGGCACGTGGACAGTCCAACACCCGAAGCATCAGCACTGTTACATCTAGGACATCCACCCTCATTACAATTCTTAAAATTTCTAGGAGTTCCATTATATCCAGTTGCAATAACTCGCTTGTCACGTATTATAACGCAACCAACTCTCCTTTTCATACAGTTTGCTCTATGTGCAGCCAAGTTTGCTAGAGACATAAAGTATGCATCCCATGCAGGTCTGAGTCGTTCCGGATTTTTAATATCCAGTTCTCTGAGCTCTTTGAACAGACTTGCTTGGTCCTTTGCCTGATTAATAAGCTTGATGTTAGCTCTATCGAGATTTCTCAAAAGAAATAAATCATCAGCATACTTTTTTTCTTCAGATTGAACAATAAATTCTGCAAGGGAAACTTCTTTCACGCTCTTTTCGGAAATACATTGCTGGTACCTCTTAAACCGTTGTGTTAAAGGACCGTCGACCGAAATTAAAAGAAAAAAAGGTCTTTTCAGAAATAAATCCAAATCGGCATTTGCCATATCCGCAATCATAACAAAATTTTCTGACCAACGCTTTGTAGCATATAATTGCATTTCCTTTGCTGTCTCAAAGAATTTAAACACGTCTAGGTGTTGATAGATGTCAAGATTTTTGTTCTTAAGTGCCAAGAACCGAAAAGAAAGCTCGTTTACCAGAAATTCGGCGACATCCTGTATACCCGAGCCCAGTGTTCCAAGAATACCGACGAACATCGAATGCTTTTTTAGTTTTTTGTATTAGAATTGTTAAGACACACTGGGAGATATGCTGTACCTTTAAACCTGTAGAAGTCTTCTCTTCGTAGTTTTTTTTTTTCTTTCCAGCTTATTGGTCTCTCATATATATGCATTTTTTTCCCCGAAGAAATTACGCGTCTGTACGAAATATATTGGATCACCCGTGTTGATAACACTAACTAAGCCTTATTTATTGTCAGTAAAGGATTCATTTTAGGCTTCATTATGCTTGAAGACTACAATATAACCCGATGTGTCGGAACACATCTTCCTGACCAAATACACTGGTCAAGTGAAGGTGGTGTTATGTTGCTTTTCAAAAAGGAATTACTCTACCTAAAAGCTCGAAATCAGCCAGATTCAGATCCGAAAGATATTGGTGAATTGGTGACATCATATCGGTACTCTGGAACTTTAATGAATTGGGAAAATTACCTAATTTCCGTGTTGTGTGATAATGAAGCAATCCGTATAGGGCAAACAAAAAGTCATGTACTTGGACAACAAAATGACAACAATCCGATTGAAGTTGACTTTTCCGAATCAGGAGTGAGCAAATCCGGGGGACCCTTAATCACGGTTGTTACCGACTCCCTTAATGGATATTTATTAGAGGAAAAAGATGGGGATTTAAAAATGGTTTCTCTTTTAAATAAAAGTATTGCTGAACGGGAGACAATGGATATAAATAACGTGCTTACTATGGACAAACTTGGAAAATTAAGAATCCATTCAATTTCTTGGGTGCATAAGATAGATATTGACAGTGTTACTCCCCCAGTGTGGCCAAGAATGCCAGAAAACACGTTCATTGTTTTTACCGAATCTTCGACAACATATTTATATGCGATTAATCCCAAAACCAATAAACCCGAAAGAAATGGTTCTTTTGACACTTCATTGACTTTGGAAACTTCAGATGATGAGTACGTTAGAAAAAGTAAGATATCAGACTGGGTACATAGCGAACTTGACAGCGCTATACTAATTTCTTATGTCGCCATGATAACCTCAAAAAACCGCGTAATTCTGAAGGCATTGAACTTTGATACCAGATCTAAGAAACTTTTTGTTGATTCGACATTCACAAAGATACTTGACTACAATTCTAGAATATCTGCAGTTAAATTTAAGAAAGTCGGTGAATCTCAAATTGTTTTGTCAACTGTGTCAACGAATAAGATAAAATTTATTATTTTAAGTGACAAGAAACATATTCAATTACTTGAAAGAGACTTATTTGGAAACAATTTTCAATGCAACTCTTTGACCCAGTTTGTGATTAATCGAGATGCGGACTCCCATGTCATCTTATATACCTTTATATCTGACATGCTTTCAAACTTTATTTATCTTAAGATTGATCTTCCATCGAAAAGTTCTTTTGCAAATTGTGGTCCGATTTATGGTAAAAAAATGAATTATAGATCAGTGATTCAAGCGACGGAAAACTTACCAATTTTTGACCATCTTAATGGATTAAGGAAAAAAGGAAGTTATCGAATACTTTCCATGGAAATAGATCCATCAGGAAAGTTTTTAGGCTTGTTGACATCATTATTTGATCGTACGCAGCCTGTAGATGGTCGCATAGTGTCGCATCATGATAACATATACTTTTCTGTTGTTCCAGTTACAAAATCTAAATTGGATTACTCTATATTTCACAACCTGAATGTATTCAGTTGCGTTCAAAGCTCTCCTCTCTTGAAGGTTCAAACAATGAACTTCACAAAATATTTAGACAGGCATGATGCGGATAACAAAACAATAGATGTTGAAAAGCAGGAAATTTCCGATGGATCTATTGTTGTTCCATTTGAGGATGGAATGAGCTGCGAAGCCTATCTACAAAAAAATCTTATACTATCCCCACAATCCGAACAAGTAAGGATAAATAATACTTTGATGACTTTGATAAACCAATCTCAAGATGATGGCAACCAGCTCAGATTAGCAAGGTTAATAATTGAACTGGTGAGAACAAAGAGAGTGGAAATGAGTTCCGTATATGATAGATTGATGTGCCGACAATTTCTGCGCTTACTTGGATTGCCGGAAGAAGGCAGTTCGAATATCCTTGGAGATAAGAATAATTTAGCTCTTCCTGTTCCCGGTGCTCCTGATTTATCCGAAACATTCACTTTTACCTCTAATCCGCAACGGGATTTGATAAGTACATCGATTACGTCGGAGGAAGGTCATACATGGAAAGTTTGCGCCCTTACTTTAATCCCAATACTGAGCCCTAAAATTAGAATATGCAATTATTGCGGCTCTCGAGTTTTACGGGTGCCTGAAGGATTTTCTTATGGCACAATAACGGACTTTGTTCTTAACAGTTTGAGAGTATGCATCATATGCGGAGGTCGTTATCATGAAAGTTAAGATTTCAAGGTATTTTTACATTGTCACTTCTCGTTTACAACTTACCCCGTAAATTTATTTTTAAAAATAAATTTAAACGATGACCGGTTGTTAATGGGCGGGACGATTTGATATTTGCATCCTTACATTTTTTTATTGCACGTGCCGGTACTTTTCTTCTTGCTTGTTCGAGGGCCTCGCACTTTACGTAATGCGATCGTCCGAGAAATCGCATGTTTTACCATCTACTATGACATGAGGTTTTTGACTCAGCAAAATATAAAATGTACTATTGGCTTTGCCGTTCTAAAGTTCAATGTACTCTTTAATATCTATATTATTGTTATTTTTATCGTATGATATCCAATAGTATTTTTAAATAACTTCTTCCTGATGAGTTCAACAAATAACTAAGTACTACTCAACTCAATCTTTTTTTTGTCTCCACACCTTTTTTTTATTTTTATTTTTTTTTATTCATATTTTTCCTTTCCCCCTCTACCCCCTACCCCCTCCCGTCCCCCTCATTTCTCGTCATTAGTGCACCCTATAACGTTCATCATCTGTTCAACATATTTTCGCCTACTATTCCAGAAGAAGAATTTTAGAGCATATTTTATGCAATAACAACTGTCACAAGTTTGAGGTATTCGAAATCAAAGTAAACAGATACACATCATCAAAGATTTTGACGTGCTTCTAACACTTCTACATTTGTTTCTTCGTGCAGGTTGAGTATAGTCTTCAGGGCTATTGATATCCCAAGCATAAATATCTTGGAAATAATCAATGTTCAGAATTTATTAAGGTAAAATTACGGTTGCATCTCAGTCAAAAGCAGCAGTTTATAGAAATTGTAACACATCCAGATGGCAGATAGTACAAGGAAGATTGAACAAGTCAGTACTATATCACAACCGGCAGTGAGCCAACCGTCAGAAAATGCTTCCAAAAATCGAAAAGCTCGCAGGTCTTCATCTCATGGAGGTGATCGACCCGATGATGGAACAGAAAGACAGCAAAGGCGATCGAGAGCCTCCGGAGAGATTCTTGAATTATTGATATCGGAATTTAACAAGTCCTCGAATCCGTCCTCGGCCGTGCGAAAGATAATTGCGACTAAGACCGGGATGACCGAGAGGTCTGTTCGGATTTGGTTTCAAAATAGACGTGCAAAGCAAAGAAAGTTGGAGAAGTTAAAGAAAGTAAAAGAAGAAGAACAACAAAAAGAGCTAGGGGAACGACTTGGTGGGCCAAGTTCAATGTTACCTCTAGAAATTAACGAGAAATATAGCCTTATAGATTGCAGATCTCTTGCCGTGGGGCAATGGCAACGAATACGCTCTGGCTCAATTAGCAAGAGTTCTCTTGTGGGGATTCACAATTTATCTCCCCGCTTATTGAATAAATCCATGGACACAACCGATCTCCTCGTTATTCTTTCCAAAAAAGATCATGAACTGAACTACTTTTTCTCGGGTGTTTTTCAAAATGAGAAGGTGCTGTTCAGAATATTCTTTCCAGTTGCAAACATTGTCAGAACATCGTTTATTGACAATCAGGCTCAGAAATCCTCAGGTGATTCCGAGAAGAATATGAACATTTCTCCTCATACTCAGTTACAAATGGAACTTTCGGCTCCTCCTAAATTTGCTGTTCATTTCTTTCGAGATCCGAGTACCGGACGGGAGAATGCAAATAAATGGTCTATTTGTGAGGACTTTAGCGAGGGTCAGCAAGTTGGAAGTGCACATATTGGTGAAAATGGTACCGGCATTCCGCATGTTTTAGCTGGAAGTATACCGCATCTTCAATATCTAAATACAGCCATTTTATCATACTGCCAGTCTGCTTCTCGGCAGTCATTCCCTGGTCCTTCTACTGAACCACAACTTTTCGAAGCCGCGCCATTGTCAGCCGACCAGATGCAAATTGATAATGGCTCCAGCACAGCTGTTACACCAATATCCTTAGGAACAATGAGTGTCCCCCCTACAGAAGGAATAATTGGTATTAATGGGGCTGCTGTATCTGTTCCGAATACTATCAACATGTCAGATATTGCTCATGTGGGATCGTATCAACTGGACCCCTATCAGACAGTCAATAATATACAAATGAATGGAGACTCGGCGTCAGGTTTTTCTGGTAGTCCATCTTTGCCTGGTATGAACAATGACTTGGATCCTTTATCTGGTGTCTCTACTGAGACACCTCAGGATGTATCTCAATTGCCTTTAAACAGCAACGATATCGATAAACAACTTGATAATATTGGAAACATCCAAAAGATGGCCCCAACTTCTTTGGACATTTTTCAAAGCGACTCGACTCAGCAAACTCCTGTTGATAATTTATTGCTAGGAAATGAATCTCAGATTTTGTCCACAAACTCCTCTGACGATTTAAACGCGCCAGTCGACCCACAACACACAAATACTAAGCCATTATTTTCCGGTGGAAACCAAAACAAAGATTCGGAAATAGGATCTGCTGATTTCTTTATGGATGATGATGGTATTAACAGTTTGAACTTTTAGATCAATGAAAAACGATGAAATT
>ERZ746981.162-NODE-162-length-51885-cov-14.988052_pt1 | contig 51885 bp, 29 predicted proteins | sample MGYA00374948_ERZ746981 | MGnify/ENA primary metagenome ERZ746981 (study PRJEB28757, sample SAMN06711160) | food metagenome | host: microorganism | place: China:Harbin | collected 2017-01-30 | study: EMG produced TPA metagenomics assembly of the Analysis of...
AGGCATGGCATCATTTACTGTATATACTACTGTATATAAGCATAATTTATTGTATATACATACGTTAATTTTACATAACAACCGTATACATGCTTTTCTGCATAATTAATGTACATCTGCTTCTTTGTATGCGAGCTATGGGAGAGTGGATATACATAGGCTAATGTCTATAGATCGCTTAACATTTTATAGTTGATATTTGCATCAACAGCCACATGTCGAATTATTGATATTGTGAGTAATCATAGTTACTATACACATAAACACTCTATATGGCTCTTTAACATTGTATATTGGACAATGTTGAATATAGGCTATTGTATGTGAACCGGCAACTATTGAATTACTTTTTTTATATACAACGAGATTACTGTTTAATTTAGTGATGTTATCTATGGATATTGTAGGAGCTGATCAATATTATAGATGCTAACTAACGTTGTATAACCGTTTAATATTGTAAAAGCTAACCAACATTGTATAACTGTTTGATCCCACACACAATTTTTGGCTATGAAGGATTTAGGCTTGCTGATACTTTCATAGTTGTAAATACTGTGCTATTGTATGTATAGCCTAGAAATATTGTATACCATTTCGTACACAGTATATATCTAGCTGCTATAACGCATTATACACAGAATTTGCTTTCGTATAATCCAGTCGCAATAATTAAACGTAAGTACTACACGTTTAGAAAAGTGCAAGTGAGCGAAAAAAATGCTTAATTATCTTCCCTACTTTTCGCGCTCTCATACTGGCACTTCCTCATTTTTCACGCTCTCATTTTTCTTCACACTCCACGTCCACTCAAAATCAAGCGTATAAACGAAACACATAGTAGCATATAATAATACAGCATATCATATAGCACTTTGTATAGCACATCATATAGCATATCATCACAAATGTCGGGAAGGCAGGGTAAGCAGTTTAAAGCGTCTTTTTATCACTATCAAACGACTACTAACATCGATCGAAGATTTACAAACACAATACAACACATACCAACAACAAATACAAGATCTCAGCGAGAAGCTCGTTCAGATCGACTCAGACTTGCACGAGCACGAGGTTGTGGTGGCCACGCTTAGGAATCTTCCAGAAAATAGAAGATGTTGGCGAATGGTGGATTCGTGTCTTGTGGAAATGTCGTGTAAGGATGCTGCGGCAGCACTCTCTTCAGCCATTACAGGAATGAAGAAAAGCACAAAGCAAATGTCAGATGAGGTTGGGAAGAAGCGGGAGGAGTTCACGCAATGGAAGCAGAAGAACAATGTGAGGATTGTTCGTGCCGAGTAGGTAGTGTAATTACAATGATTAAGATGAAGTGGGAGATGTGTGTAGAAGCAATAGAGAGCATATGAATTAGGTATGATTATTATGTGTTTAAGGAGAGAGATAAAAGCATGTATGACTTGAAGTATGACTTGATGTATATACGTGATGTATGTATGTATGTACATGGTGTATGCACTTGGTGTACGTATATGGTGTATGTATGGTGCATGCAGTGCTCAATGCATGGTATCTCAAAATTAACCATTCACATCTGATCTAACTCCTTTACATACTCGATACACACGCACAACTAAGTTGCTAATCTATTACCCGTCAGATCAAACAATATTACACGTATATTTAAGCAAGATGTACATATCTGATGAAGTAAGATGCACACGTTTAACGCATTGAACCTACTCCTTCTTCTTCTCGGCACTGGCCAACGGCTTCTTGCCAGAAACAATGAACAAGAAGACAAACACCAGCCAGGCAACAACCACACTGAAAAAACTTGCCACGTAAACCCAGGAGTTGGTGATTTGCCACGATCTCGGGTACTCATCGTTGGCCAAGTGCCGAACAGGCACAACTGAGTACTGCTTGAGGAATGTGAGGCCAGGTCTGCTGTAGTCGACCTTGAAAGTGAACATTCCATGATGGTCAGGGATCTGGAAAGTGGTTGAATACAATGCCGAGTCGTTCGAGGTGCCATCGAGCGTCAAGTTCAACCTGTAATACGGGTCAAGCATGATGAACTCGAGCTGTGCATCTGTTGTTTCGTAAGGAACCCAAGCAGTTCCGTTCCACTTGGAAAATGCAGTCTCGAACTTGCAGAAGTCCTTCACCTTGTAGCCATCCTGAACAGCCAATGGGAGGCCGTCCCGATCCACCTTTGTGTGCTCAAACCGGTCCGACTTGAGCACTCCGTTGACCCGGGAAACCCACCTCCAGATACCGTGTGCCAAATCTTTCTGGAAGTGCGAATCGGCAAGAAATGTGTCGGAACCCGCCCAGAACACCCTCGCGTTGTTTCTAGCCTGGTGTGCGAGCATCAAGAAGCCATCCGACCCGGAGTGCCACGTCGATTGGCTGCCCACAAAGCCTCTATCCACGTCGTACGTAATAGACGTCTCTTTGGCCCTCAAAATGGGGATTATGAACTCGTTTCCGGCCAAAAGTGCTCCCGAGCCATTTTGGTACGCCAATTCGCTCACCTGGGAACCCTCCGGGACGATGTGCGGGTTTAGAAACACTGGATTCTCGATCTTGTCCACACCTAACTGCCAATTATTAGAATTGTGATAATCCACCAACCTGTAGGCCTTTGGACTTGGGTATATTCCCAACTGGTTGAGGAAAACTGACACGTCGGTCTGCGAGCCCTGGCCACTCGTGAGAAGGAGCATGTTGCCGCCCTTTCTAGAAAATTCCTCGAGGCTTTTGAAGTCCAGGTTGCTTGCCAACAATCTTGATTTTGAAGGCATCACCAACAAATTATCGTACAATCTCTGCTCGTAATCATCGAACAACGCAATCGCGGAGTCCGGCTCGATTCGCTTGACGTCCACGTCCGATCCGGAGCTCCGGATTGCCTGCAAAAGCTGCGAATACTGCGAAGTGAAGTCATCCTGGATTCGCACATCATAAAGCACCAAAGTCTTATTTGTCAAAGCGTATGGGGAAAACACCTTTTGCGTTAAAGCCTTGGCCTCGGCTAGTGCAACCGAAGCCACAAGCACGAATATTGCTTTGAGGAGCTGCATTATGGTCTCAGATGCCGGTTTGGGTGCTCTTGATGGCCGAAGTGCTGAACACAGGGGCTGGGGAGAAACGTGAAAAGGACACGAGCGAGAAAAATAATGAAAAAGAAGGATGAAAAAATGAAAATAATAAAATACTGAAAATAAAAATATTGAATATTCAAAAAATATCTAGATCGTGTCAAAAAAATTGAAAGAGAAGCGAAAAATCGCGATCACCAATTACAGCAATAGAGCCAAAACCACTACTGAGGATACATAAACAGCATTTGGCACGCACAAAACAGGATTCAACACAAAAGCTACACACGCCTGGGAAAAGAGGAATTGATACTCCAATCCCGTCAAAAATGACATACTCCTCGCCTTCCGACAAGCAGAACCTCGAGTCATTGGCCGATACATACAAAAAGCTTAATGAGGGAGAGGCAGCAGCATCAGTAAGTAGTGCAGAAAGAGGGGAAAAAAGACAAATCACCGGGTCCAACTTATACTAACAACCTTGCAGAAGCTCGAGAAGATTCTCGACCAAATTGAGGGGAATATCAATGAGATGGTTCAGGATATAGAGGAGGCATCGAAAAAAAACATTAAGGAAGATAGCAGCAAAGATAAGCAGGCTGGATCTAATTAGTGGAACGGGATTACTTTTTTTTATTACCTTGCTTGTTACGCTATATGTTACGCTGCTTTTTATACTGTTTGTTATACTGTTTGTTGTGTTGTTGTGTTCGTTATACTGCTTGCTGTGCTTGCCTTTGCTTTAATTGGTTGTTTCCTCTTGACTCTACTGCTATTTTTCCACAATGCATAATTCATCGTTTTTTACCATTCGTAGTACGGGTGTAGTGCTCGGAGAGCGAAAACACCGGCAGAATTATCCGAGGCGCGAAAAAGAGGAAAATTCGGTTTCGCTATAAATTGAGGTGTCCGGTATTTATTTCCACCCACCAAATTGTTTCACTCACATGAGATGCGATCTGTACATTCTCTTTCCAAGATTTCGCTTTTTTCGAAAACTAGGTCCATACAGCAAACACAGAACACACAGACACAATGCCTATTGAGAACAACGACACGGAGGTGACGATAACATCGCCAACAGATGCAAACACACAAGTCAAAGTGTTGAAGTATGGAGCAACAGTCTACTCGTGGAAAGTTGAGGGAGAGGAGCAATTATGGCTCTCAAAAGGGGCCAAGTTGGACGGCTCGCGGCCCGTGAGGGGAGGAATCCCATTGGTGTTCCCAGTTTTCGGCAAATCGCAGGATCCTTCGGTGTCGAAAATGCCACAACATGGATTTGCCAGAAGGTCCACTTGGGAGTTTTTAGGACAGACGAAGGAAAACCCACCAACTGTTCAGTTTGGCTTGGGACCAGAGAATGCAGACCAGGAGGTTTACAAGCAGTGGGGCGAGGGCAACACCGATTTCACTCTTGTGCTCACAATCCAGCTTTTGAAGGATTCCCTCAAGATGAACATCGAGGTGTCGAACCCGGGAAAGAAGGAATTCAAGTTCAACTGGCTTTTCCACTCGTATCTCACCGTGGATGACATCGAGGATTCGCTCATCAACAACCTCCCGGGCGAGTATTGCTACGATCAGTTGATCAAAGAGCATTATACCGAAAGAGAGCCGGCGGTCAACTTTTCAGGCGAGTTGGACCGTGTTTACATCAATGTTCCTACAGAAAAGAATCTCCAGGTTGTTGACATGGGCCGTGCTTTCCACACTGTACAGCGGAACAACCTTCCGGATGTGGTTATCTGGAATCCATGGACCGACAAGGCCAAATCCATGTCTGATTTCAGTCCTAAGAACGGTTTTTTGAAGATGGTGTGTGTTGAACCGGGTCACGTGCACGACTTTGTTTCTTTGAAGCCCGGGGAGTCATGGAGTGCGGGCCAGATCATCCACAAGGGTGCGATGTGAGGATGTGTGGGGGAAGAAGGGGAAGGGAAGTGAGGAAATGTATAAGGTGAAGAAATGAATAGGCATGGTGAATGAGTGAAGATGTAGGTGAAGAAATGAATAAGTAAGGTGACCGAAAGATGAATGTAGAAAGTAAGTTGAACGAATGTGGCAAGACAGTGATGTGTAGTGAATAATCATTATTAATGGGTATGGATATGGCGAAAATGATAAATGCTTGTTGAAGATGTGTAGGGCTAAAATATATGAAGATGATGAATGGAACTACTGTCCAGTATACAAAATCATGATCGATGAGTGTATTGGCCACTGTTAATCTCTGTGGTTGCATTGATATGAATAATGAAAGTATGTAAAATGAAAAATTGTGGATATGGTGAAATTGTGAATAAAGACATGCATAAGGGAATTTAAGCCTATTGATGAGTATGGTGGCTATAATGAATGACCATAGATGAATAAAGAATGCTACATATGAAAGTAAATGAGTGAACATATATGAGTAAAAGATTAGGGTAAAAGAAAAAGGTACAGTAAAGAATAAAGTATTAGAAGATAGGTACTAAAGAATAAAGTTAGTAAAAGAAGACGTTATCAAATACAGCAAATACAATAAAGTCAGATCAATCATTAATTAATGGATGCAAAACTACACATTCCGGACGAAGCCCTCCCCACCCGCGAACGGGTTGGCGGGCAGCCGCGGGCTCAAGGCGTAGAGCCCGGAGTCGAGCTGCGGGATCCGGACCCGGCAGGCGGCCGCGTCAGGGTCCGAGGAGGGCGATCTCCCCGCCAGCCACCATCGCGAGCCCTTGCTGGAGGGGGCCGGGAGCCCGTAGTGCAACACACGGTGGCCCGCGGCAGCGAGGTCCTTGCACACGATAAGGTCGGCGGCCCGCACCTGCAGCTTTCGGCACTCGTAGAGTGTTTTTTCGACCCGCGACCGCGCACCGCGGTCCACAACGTCCACGGCCAGGCGGAAAACCGCGTACACGGGCCGGTGGTCGCTGAAGCAGACTGCGGGGATGCTGCCGTAGGCGAGCTGGTGCAAGGATGCGCGGTTCTTGGCGAAAGTGACGATCCGGTCGGTCCAGGCGGGCACACGCTCCTTATCGGAGGTATCATAGAGTTGAGTGCCCTTATCGAACTTGTATGTAGGCAAAAAACGAATTTCGTGTTCGTCGAAAAATGGGAAACTCTGGCCACTAGCCATTTGGTGGTTGAGCTGGTCGGACTCAAATAGCCTATTGACAATTGGCAGGAAGAGCTCGCGGTGGGATCTTGCGCGGGCTATGAGTCCCCTGACCCGGGAGTTGGATGCCTGAATGCGGAAATTAAAATCGCCCATCCAGAAGACGGCGTCAAAGTCTCGGAGTCCGCGGCCGCGGCTGAAATGCAGCCCGGTGGCGATTGCCTTGAAATCCTGGTGCCGGTCGTCTGTGTTGCTGAAGCCGGCGGCCAGGTGCGACACCACGAAGCAGAGGCTGATCCGGCCCGCGTAGCTGAAGGAGATCGCCACGCCGCCCTTGTTGGCGGCCATGCCCTTGAGGCCAGTTTTTTTACAGCAGGTCTCGATCTCCTGGATGCACGATGGTGCTGGGGGACTGCCGCGGCCGCCCCGGACGAAGACGAGGGCAAGAATGCCGCCCAGCTGCTCGCCGCGGACGAGCGTGTACGGCTGCGAGGTCCCGGCCTCCAAGGCTGCCTGCACCGCTTGCTCCCAGTACAAGCGGGCTGCCGGGTCGATGCTCATGATCTTTCCTGGTGTGAGTTCCACGACTTCCTCGAGGCCTACAGCGACGATGTCGTAAGGGGGGTGAGGGGATTTGTGATTGAAGAATTTGGGATTAGATTTGTGATTGTAGAATTTATGACCCTCAGATTTATCATCAAATTTATGATCATCGAATTTTTGATCAGTTCTCTGACCCTCAGATTTAGCACCAAATTTACCCTCAGATTTATCATCAACTTTATGATCAGATTTATCACCCTCAGATTTATCAATCTTTTTATCATCACATTTACCCTCGTATTTATGACCACTCATATTTTCATAATATTTACCATCACTCATATTTTCATCATCCTCCTTCTCAACCTTTCCCTCCACCCCATCAGGAAAAAGCAACGGCGTTAAATCACTCCCCCCACGCTCACCATTTACATTGAACGTCACCGTGTACACGGAAAGCTCCCCCCGCGAAACGTAGAGGTTGCTGCGCCGGGCCAGCTCCGCCGCCACGTAGTCGTGGATGGGGTCCACCAGCTGCACCTCGTACTGCCCCGGCAGCCGGCCGAGCAACCGGTCCAACTCGGGCAGCCGGCCGCAGCTCCGCGACGGCGACGGCGACACGTACCGCCGGGACTGCGTCGCCACCTTGGCCACCAACCCGCCGCGCTTGTTTTTCGCTCGGAGGCCCCCGTTGTACTCGTGGGCCACGCGGGCCAGGCTGCGGCCGTTCGCGTCCCACAAAAACTCGAGGTTGTGCCAGAACCACTTGCGGATGCGGGCTCTTTCGCGCGAAGGGGCCGCCGCCACAAAGCGGGGGAGAATTGTCACCAGCGCGCGCTCGCACACCCGGGCCTGGACGAAGTTCGCCCGCCGACTGGAATCCAGCGTGTTCACCAGGACCACCCCGTGCTGGGTCTCCGGGCGGGTCTGCTGCGCCCGCTGCGCTTGCGGCACCTGCTGACACCAGAACACACCGAACCGGTCCACAGGGGCCGCGAGGCCCGGCAGCGAACACCGCGATGACAGGTCGCCCTCGACCTTGGAGTAGGTGATAGAAGAAAGTTGCGGATCGCGAATACTGGATTTTAAAACATTTTCTAAAACTCCTTTTTTTGAAGTTCCATTTTCGAAAACTCCCTTTTCTGTAGTCCCATTTTCGAAAACTCCTTTTTTCGAAATCCCATTTTCTGAAACTCCCATTTTCAAAATCCCATTTTCGAGAACTCCCATTTTCAAAGTTCCATTTTCCAAAGTTCCCATGTTCAAAGTCCCATTTTCTGAACCTTCTCTATTTCTTGAATTCCTTCCTTCATCTCCACCTCCCCTTTTTTTACTTTTTTTCCCACCTTCCCCGCTTTTCTCATTGCCTCCATCAACAATAACACCAAGCTCCCCCGCTAACGCCTCCCGGTACCGCCGGCTGAGCTCCGGCTGTGTGCCCTTGCCTGACAACGCGTCCACCACGTGCACCGCGCCGTACCGCGCCCGCAGCTCCGCGAAGTGCCGCGCAAACGCATGCCGCGACGCCTCCCCAGACCGCGGAAACTCCACCCGCGTGCTCACCAACTGCCGCGCAAGTTCCCAGAACAGCGGCACGTTGCCCCGCGCCACCACGCACGAGCACCACTGCCCGCGGTCCGACACCACGACCTCGGACTCCGCAAAGTTCGCCACATTCCCGTTGTCATCCATCCCGTACGGGCCCAACAACGGACCGCTCTTCCGGCAGTCCTGCTTCGTGATGATTGTTGTCAGGAGAAAATCCCCCGGTAAGCCGCCGGGCTTCCCGATGGTCAATGACTGCGCGAATCCCCGCACCATCTTCACGGCGAAACGGCCCCGGTCGAACGCCCGGCCTTCTGCCCCGGAGAGCCGGCCCCGGAACCTCAGCAACCCGGAAATCATGTTGCCATTCCACACGAACCGGCTGCTTGAGGGCTCTTCGGCGGAATTTGGGGGAGAGGTATTTGGTGGGGAGGGATTTGAGGGAAAAGTATTGAAGGGAGAAGTATTTAAAGAGGATGTTGATTTTGAAAAGGGTGCTTTTGCATTTAAAGAGGGATTTTTTGCATTTAAAGGGGAATCTTCTGCATTGAAAGGGGAAACCTCTGCATTGAAAGGGGAAACCTCTGCATTTAAAGAGGGTGTGGTCAAAGAGGAATTTGAAAGGGATGTATGCTTATTTTTTCCCATATCCCCATCCCTTTTCCTCATATCCACATCTTTCCCACCTTCATTCGACCCCCCCTCCACAAAACTTCCCACCCGCTCCTGCAAACACTTCCCCATATCGTAATCCGGTGAATAGTAAAAAGTCCCCGACGCCAAAAGCTTCTGGATCGACCCCACTTTCGACGGCCCGCCCCGCGCCTGCCGCCCGTCCGACTCCCCGTAGTAATCGTAGCAATCCCCCTCCAGAGAAATAAACACCGTGTTGTCGATGCGGTAAATTCTCTCCCCCACAACTGCACTGCCCACCTCCGCCCGCTCCGTGATGAACCCCACGTGCACCCTCCCCTTGTATGCGTACACTCCTAGAACCCCGTAGAATTTCCGCTCCTGGCGATGCGAGAAATGCGGGATGTCCCCTAGTCCAGAATTGATTTGAAGATTTTCGTTTTTTCCAAAGCTTCTTTTGCTCAAAACGACGTCACGAAAGCCACAACACCCAATATCCGGCAACATGTCCTCAGCCACAAACTCCACAAACAGCTTTGAGGGCCGAATCTGCTCTTTTTTGTCCTCGTTAGTGGCACTTTCTCTCAATACCAATACGAAACCGCACGATACAATTAGCAGGCAATGCGTCTGCCCATTGGCGAAAACACGCATCCTGTTCTATATAAGGGCTCAATTAGGCCTCTGTGATCAAGATTGCTATCCAAAACGGATACCTGCAATGGGTTTGTAAATATAATTGGTGCTGCAAATCTGTATGCTGTCACTTACTGCCAAAATGGTTCTCAATGGAATTAAATAAATTATTTGCTCATCACGAAAATCATGATCTGAATTTTTGAAATTATTTATCTATGGTTTTGCAGATTCAATAAACTAGAATTGAATTTATTAGGTTTATTATTCATTATTCATTAGGTTCGTCCATTAGATTCATTGGATTCATTATTTATAAGACACATTAGATTCATTATTCACTAGATTTATTATTCATTATTAATTAGATTTACTAGGTTCATCACATTCATCAGATCCATTATTCATTAGATTTACTAGTTTCATTAGATTTATTAAATTTATTATTCATTAGATTCATTCATTAAATTCATTAGATTCATTATTCATTATGCTCATTATGTTCGTTCATTAAATTTATTAAAGTTATTATTCATTAGATTTATTAAGTTCATTCATTAAATTCACCAGATTTATTAGGCTCACTCATTAGATTCATTATTCATTACACTCATTAGATTCATTAAATTCGTCAGATTCATTGGATTTATTATTAATTGGAGTCATTAGGTTCATTTATTATATTCATTAGGTTCATTTATAAAAATCACCAGATTTATCAGGTTCATCCATTAGATTCATTATTCATTAGACTCGTTAGATTCATGAAATTCATTCGAGTCATTCGATTATTAAATCCATCATTCATTAGACTCATAATTCATTATTCATCAGATTCTTCCACTTCTTCAGATTTTTAATTTACCTGTCCGATACAAAACAACCGACTAATGATGAAATGAGCTGCCACCCCAGTACATCCATTGCACTACTTTTCAGTTTACTACATCTGATTTATAATACCTTAATTTAATGAATCGTTATTTAATAAGCAAATTTAAGGACATGACTAAGAACCAAGAGCTGGTCGTGAACCGAGTGACCAGTACTCGAGGCCTTCTGATTAGCCAAGCCTGTTGAACCATTTATGTCTTTTGAACCATTAATTTCTTTTGAACCATTAGTTTCTTTGAACCATTATTAAACCATTAGTTTCTTTGAACCATTATCAAACCATTAGTTTATCAATCATTTATCAATCATTTATCACCATTTATCACCATTTATCACCATTTATCACCATTTATCCATTTGGTTTATCCATTTGGTTTATCCATTTAGTCTATCCATTTAGTCTATCCATCTAGTTTCCTTTTAGTCTCCCTTTAATTTCCATTTCGCTTCCATTTATAGTTGACTTGGATTTGCCAGACATCAGGAGATCGATTTCTCTAAGTAAAGCAGAGATCCGCTAGTAGTGTGCGTGCGATCGAATAAAAGTGAAGCGCTCAGTGAGCATCTTTTAGTGTGGGCTATAGCCCGGCCTTTTAAGTCAAGGCGGCTCAATCGGAGATTGTATCATCACGAGAGCATCAGAGTTCTAGACTCTGAGAATTCCTATTTCCATCTTATCTTATCTTTGATCTTTATGATCTTTTTCATGTTATCTTTTTTTTTTTTTTTTTTATTATTTTTTTTTTTTTTTTTTCTTTTTTTTTAAACTTAGCAATTTCTAACATTCAACTTTTGGCACCAGTCAACCGCCTAATAGTTTCTTCCCAGGAGTATTCCTCTTCATCCTCTTCTTGATTATCAAACCCGGGGCATGGTATTCCAATATCGCCTCTTTCACATGACTCCATAAACTCCCTGAACTTTCTGCGTTCTTCTTCGTTTTCCTTTTCGATTCTTGCAATGTAACTAGGATCGAAGTGGCTATCGCAGTTCTCATCATCATCATCATTCCTCTCATCATCATCCTTATCATCTTCTTCCCAGGGGTACTTCTTTTTATCCCCTTCTTTATTGCCAAACTTAGGGCATGGTATTCCGATATCGCCCCTTTCACATGACTCCATAAACTCTCTGAACTTTCTGCGTTCTTCTTCATTTTCCTTTTCGATTCTTGCGATATAGCTAGGATCGAGGTGGCTATCGCAGTGTTTAACAACAACATCATTCTTTTTATCATCCTTTTCATCATCCTTTTCATCATTCTTTTCATTCTTTTCATCCTTTTCATCATCCTTTTCATCCTTTTCATCCTTTTCATCCTTTTCATCCTTTTCATCCTTTTCATCATCCTTTTCATCCTTTTCATCATCATCATCATCATCATCATCATCATCATCATCATCATCATCATCATCCCTTCTTGAACTGCTCATCAGCAGGCGGAAATCCAGTGTGTCATTGTTACGATCCGCATCATCATGCTTGCAAGGTTGTGGATTCTTCATTCTAACAGTGCCAGAACCTTTGAGACCGGAGTTTAGTGTTTCCAGATATTTCCGGAAGTTCTCACGGTCATCATCATCGTCATCATCGTCATCATCTTTAATATCTTTATCATCTTTTTCTTTATTACTATTTTTTTCTTTATTTTTTTCTTTTTCTTTTTTGTTTTCTTTATTAACATCATGAACATCATGAACATCATTAACATCATTAACATTTTTAACATTCTCATTCTCATCACCATCACCACCTTTAACATTCCCATCTAGTCCACTCATCTGCCTGATCTTCGATATTATTCCCGGCCTTTCTTCAGCCCTATCCTCGGCAAATCCCATCCCATTGAATCCGGACTGGATCGCCTTGCAGGCCTTGGATGCAAACCCAAAGAAGTTCTTCGGCTCCCGCACATCCTTGCCCTGCTTCCGCTGAGTGAACTCCTCCTGCTTCATCTTCATCCGTGTCGTTTGCATCTTCTTGATCGGCTCCATATTGCTCCAGAACCGCTCTCTTTCTGCTGCCAGCATCTCCTTCTCATCCTGCTCCTCCAACTCCTCGATCGACTTCAAAGCCTGCTCATTCAGCTTCATCCTAAGTGTGTTTGTCCAGTGCTCCGACCTCAACCTTCTTCTCAAGGTCGGGTTGGCCTTGATCTGCTCCAACTTCTTCATTTCGCGCTCGTGCTCCTCTTTGCGGGCCTGCAACTCCGCTTTCTCCGCTTCCTCCGCTTCCTCTTTGGTGCAAGGTGGGTCCTCCACACCCAGACAGTCCAACATGCTTTCATCGAACTCGTCTGCCGCCGGGAACCGGTATATCCGGCCTGTATCCGGATCCACGTACTCCTCCACTCCATCCATCTTCTTCTTCTTGCCCATATCTGCGTCCTCTTCCTCTTCCGGCTTTGCCAGCTCGCTTTTCTCCCGGAACAGGTCCTTGTAGGCCGCCTCTAATTGGCTCAACCTGCCTGCCTGCACCGCCTTCTTCATCATCCGCTCCGTTCGCACTGTAGGGCAGCTAATCGGGTTAGTGTCCTTGTCCATGCAGATGATTTGGTCTGTGAACCGGACCGAGGAGGAAGGCTTTTTGTGTTTTGTGGAGAGGATGCTGGAGGGATGGTTGTTTTGGTTATTGCCATTTTCCTTCTCATCCTTCTCATATGCTGCTATCTTCGCCTTCAACTGCTCCCGAACCTCCGCATCCGGCTCAACTACTGTGTCCTCATACACTCCGAAGCCTTGCTTGTACTCGCCACTTGTGCAGTAGGCATCGGAAGTATTGGAAGCAGTATTTGAAGTATCGGAAACTGCATCACTTGCATCGGAAACACCATCACCATCATCTGCAGTTGGAATTGCCAGAATCGCCTTTTCCACTTCGCTCAACCCAGAAACCGGCTCAGGGTCTCCAGATCCAGACAAAACCCCACCACAGGGCTGCATCTGGTCCGGATTAGTGCCGGCCTCAAGTGTCAAAGTGCCATTTTTCGATTCAAGCTCCGCCAGATTATCGATCATCTCCCGTGCCTGGTCCTCCTCGCAGATCGAAAGGTCAATGTACTCCTGGGCAATCTGCAAAGAGAGTCTTTTGCGCGCGTCCAGGCTCTGTCCGGCATCCTCCATCACGTGGAATATCCTTTCCCCCATCTCGTCCACCTTGCGGGACCGGTAATCGATCTCAAGCTGCGGCAGAGACCCCGGTAAATCCTGCAGGACTTGCCTAATGAGCTCCTCCCGCGTGCAGTGCTCCCCCTTCTGCTCACACTGCTTTCTCTGCTGCTCCACCCGGTACTCAAACTCCTCCTCAAGCCGCTGCTTTTGGTGCTTGTAGTGCCGGTCACAGTCCTGTTTCCACTCTTTCACCGGGAGCTGCTGAATGTAAGTTTCCGGCGGGATGCTGAGGAACTCCACAGGGTGCAGGAACGGCGGTTTCTGCTTCTGCTTTTTGACGTTTTGTACTTTTTCGCAGTCCTGAACCTCCGGAATCCGCTTCACCAACTTCCTGAATGCGGCAATCGGGTTGAACAGTGCAGGTTTCTTTGTCTCTGCCTGCACTTCCTCCTCTTCCTCATCATCCGACTCCGAGCGGTAAAGCTGGTTGTACGGCCTGTCATCGGAGATGATGTACGAAACATTTCTCTTCAACTTCTTTCTTTCTTGTTGCGAGAGAGTTCTGAGGGGTTTGTTCAGCTTGTCCTTGGTATCTAGATTGTGCTTTTGATCTGCACTCTCTTTTTCATCATCCGCATTCTCCTTTTGAACATCTAGACTGTGCTTTTCATTTGCATCCTCCTTTTGATTATCTAGATTCTCCTTTTGATCATCTGCATCCTCCACTTTCTCTGTATTCCCCACTTTCTCTGTATCCTCCACTTTCTCAGCTTTCTTCACTTCCTCCATATCCTCACCTGGAAGCACAAAGGTCACTCTTTTGCGCCTCTTCTCCACATTGTCTGACCCAGCTGGCCTCTCTTTCAAAGCCCCCACCTTCTCTTGAACCGGCTTTTCTTGAATTGCCGGATCAACCTCATCAACCTCATCAACCTCATCAACCTCCTCAATTTCTCCAATTTCCCCAGTTTTCCCAGTTTCTCCAACCTCAATTTCTCCTATCACTTCAGCTGCATCAGACCCCCAAAGTTCCTTGGCTAACAGAACACCACATTTGCCAACCTTGGATCCCGGTTGCCTGTCCCGCTTGAGGACTTTCGCAGCTCTCTCCCTTAATGCTTCCTTCATCCTCTCGGCAAAGTCCGGCATAATAGCCGTCATCCTTGCCTGCTTCTCCCTGTAGTTCTGCTCGTTGATCTCCTCCAACCTCCGAATCCTCTGCTGATCCCCATCTCTCTTCTCAAGGACCTTGGCAAGCTTGATTTCCTCATCGTACGGATTCTCACTCTTCGAAGGATCCGGTAGGAAGATCTCCCACCGCCGTTTGCCAAGCTCATCGTTGCCATCTAGATTATCACCAAGGTGGTTGCGACTCAGTTCATCGTCTTCGGCTCCAAATTCGCCAAACTCTTCATCGTCAAACTGATCGTCATCAAAAACATCCTCGGCCTTTAACTTTTCCGCGTATCTCTTAATGCCTCTATCTTCACGCTCTCTGTCTAGTTTCTCCTGCTCCTTCACAAACTCCGCTGCCTTTCGCTGAGTTTCCGCATAGAGTGCATCTTCTTCCTCTCTCAACTTCTGCTGGGCTTTCTGCTCAGAGAGAATCAACTCCTGCTTCTTTCTCTCTGCTTCTGCTAACTCCTCCTTTTGAACTCGGAGCTCTTCTTCAAGCCTCTTTGTTCTCATCCTCTCCTCCTCAAGTTGCCTGGTCCTCAGATCATCCTCCTGCTTCTTGGCTTTAAGTTCCTCTTCAAGCTTTTTCGATCTAAGTTCCTCCTGTAACTTTTTGGCAACGAGTTCCTCCTGCATTTGCTGGGCTCTCATCTCTTCTTCGCATCTCTTAGCCTTGAGTTGCTTTTGTTCTTCCATCATCTTTGCCCTCAGCTGTTCTTGTTTTTGTCTTTCCTCCTCAATGACTTTAACTCTAAGCTGTTCTTGTTTCTTTCTCTCCTCATCAAGTTGTTGAATTCTAAGTTTCTCTTGTTTCTCTCTCTCCTCCTCAAGTTGTTGAATTCTAAGTTTCTCTTGTTTCTCTCTCTCCTCCTCAAGCTGTTGAATTCTAGATTGCTCTTGTTTCTTTCTCTCCTCCTCAAGTTGTTGAATTCTAAGTTTCTCTTGCTTCTTTCTTTCCTCCTCAAGCTGTAGAATTCTGTATTGCTCATGTTTCAGTTTCTCCTCCCCAAGTTGCATTAGAAGCTCTTCCTGTTTCTGTCTTTCAGCTTCAATCACATTCGCCATGAGACTTTCTTGTTTCTCTTTTTCTTCTTTGATGATATTTGCTCTGAGCTTCTCTTCTTTCTCTCTCTCTTCTTTAATCATTTTTGCTCTGAGCTTCTCTTGTCTCTCCTTCTCTAGTTCAATCATCTTCAGTCTAAGTTTCTCCTCCTTCTCCCTCTCTTCCTCAACATCCTTAACTCTGAGCTCCTTCTGCTTCTGTATCTCGGCCTGAAGTTGCTTGACCTTGTATTGATCCTGCATCTGCCTCTCGAGCTGCTCCTTCTTCATCTCATCGAACTTCCTGACTCTGAGCTCATCTTCAAGTTTTCTGGCCACGAGCTCTTCCTCGAGTTTTTGGTATCTGAGCCTCTCCTGTTCAATGGCTTGAGATCTGAGGATTTCCTGCCTCTTTCTCTCAGCTTCAAGCTCTGCATGAAACTGCTTGAGCTGGTTCTGGATCTGGAGAGTGAGGTCTTTCTGTTTGAGTTCTGCCTGCATTAATTTTGCATTGAGATCTGCTTGTTTGACTTGAAGCTCTTTTTGCAGCTGCTCTTGTAGTTGGGATTGTTTGATTTGAAGTTCTTTTTGCAGCTGCTCTTGCAGTTGAGACTGCTTGATTTGTAGTTCTTTTTGCAGCTGCTCTCGCTTAATTTGAAGTTCTTTTTGCAGCTCCTCTTGAAGTTGAACTTGATTGATTTGCAGAACCTTCTGGAGTTGTTCCTGATTGAATTCGGCCTGCTTAAGCTGTGCTGCGAGTTCCTCTTGCATTAGTTCCTGCTTGAGCTCTTTCTGATTGATTTCAGCCTGTTTTTGCTGCATCATCTCAGCTTTCTTCTCTATCACTTCGGCTTTATTCTCAATTTCCCCCTTCTTCTTTTCAATCTCATCCTCCCTCTTTTCAATTTCCTCCTTCTGCTTTTCAATCTCATCCTCCCTCTTTTCAATCTCATTCTCCCTCTTTTCAATCTCCTTCTCCTTCATTTCAATCTCCTTCTCCTTCATTCCAATCTCCTTCTCCTTCATTTCAGCTTTCTTTTGAATCTCCTTCTCCATCTTCTTCATCTCCTTCTTCTTGAATCCTTCCTGCTCACCACAAACCCTTAGAATCTCGTTTTTCTTGAGCGTGATCTCTCTCTGGTGGATCAGCTCGCTTTCGAGAAGCTTCGGGTCGGTTTGCAAAAATTCCTCTTTTTGCATCTTGAAGAACTCATCCATCCGTCTCACATACGCCCGGTGGAGTGCCCGGTAGCCCAGCGGGAGAGCTTCCTCGCGGCGCAACACGCTGGGGTAGCCGGGGTGCCCGGTGGCCAAGAAATGCAGCAGGTGCAAGAACTGGCTGTTCAGGCTTTCCACCAGGCCGCGTGCCCGGTGCAGCAGCCCGGGGTCCAGGGCAGAGCCCCGTAGGCCCCGCAGGAGCCGGCGACAGCAGTGCGAGTAGCAGCCGGTGAGGCCAAGAAGCGGCCGCCCGGTAGCACCGGGAGCCCCGGTGGATTCCCCGGTAGGCTCCACGGCAGCCTGCCCGGCAAGCCGCTCCACCTCCACGGTGAGCGCCCCATCACAGTACCGAAGCACATCCAGCAGCTCGCCGCCACCACCCGGTAGCATCTCCCGGGCCGCCTGGTGGGTTTCCCGCAACCGGGCCACCAGCAGCCGGGGCACAATGCTGTCGGCAAATTCGCGGAAGTGGGCAAAAAACTCTTCGCGCGACAAAACTTTTTCGCCGCTGCACACCGCGGCCCCCCGGTAGAGCCCCCGGCAGGCCTCCGCGTAGAGGGCCAGCTGGGCCGCGTGGGCCCGGTAGACGTCGCCGTGGCGGACGCCCCGGTGGCCCGCACAGGCCAAAAACCGGAAGTGCCCCGTGGCCACCGCCTGCAACAGCGGGCCGAAGTCCAGCCAGCGGTCCTGCCGGGCCACCCGCTCAACCCGGATGCATGCCCCGCAAAACTCGCCAAACGCCCGCTGGAGCCTCTCGCGGGCACCGGGCGAATCCTCCCGGCACATGTACCGGGCGACCCGCGAAATTCCCTCGGCCAAAACCGTGTTGAACAGCTCCAAAATGAGTCCTGGGGATTCGACGAATTTCTCATCGCATGAATTTTCGTAGTACATCCCCCGGTACGCCTCCCGGTAGGGCTCCCCCGTGGCCCGCTGCACGTAGCACGCCCTCATCCCGAAGAGCGCTTCCTGGACCAATATCGCGTGCCCCGGGTCCCGGGCCGCCTGCATCACCTCAATCGCCATATGGTGCACTTGTCCGCACACTTTCTCCACCAGGGACTCCTGCCCGGGCTCCCCGGTGGCCCGAATACGCCACCGCAGGCTCCTCAGCTCCTCCTGCACGTGCTCAGGCACCCCAGTACCGCCAAACGCTTCCTCCAGGCACTGGTCGACCCATTTTTCCCACTTGTGCACTTCCTGCCACGTGTTTGTTGCTTTTTCTTGCTGGCTGCAGCTCGATGCCGTTTTCTCCGCATCCCCAAAGTAAATGTCTTCCTTTGCTGGCAGGGAATGCAAATGCGAAGAATGCAAATGATGCGAAACTGCTGCTTTGGGTGACAAGAACGGGTTAAAGGAGGGGAAGATGGAGCGGGCAGAAGAACTGGAGGAACTGGATGTGGTAGATAGTGTATTGATAGAATTGGTGGATAATGTATTGATACACTTGGTGGATGGTTGATTGATAGAGTTGGTGGATGATGTATCGATAGATTTTGTGGATGATGTATTGATAGACTCGGCGGATGGTGTATTGATAGAATCGGTGGATGGCCGATTGACACAACTGTAGTCGAGTGGTTGATTGATAGAATCGGTGGATGATGTATTGATAGAATCGGTAGATGGTTGATTGACACAACTGTAGTCGAGTGGTTGATTGATAGAATCGGTGGATGATTGATTGATAAACTCAGTGTTGGTTCTGAAACTTGTTTCATCGATTCTCTCGTTGGTTCTGAAACTGGTCTCATCGATTCTGTTGATCTCTTCGATCTTCTCATTGCTTCTCTCATTGGTTCTTTCGTTGGTTCTTTCGTTGGTTCTTTCGTTAGTTCTCTCATTGGTTCTCTCATTAGTTCTGGTTGCGCTGGTTCTGACGCTCTCATTTTCGGTTCTGGTTTCCTTTTCATTTTCAATTTCCTTTTCCTCAATCCTGCCAACTGGTTCAAGGTCGGCTTGGATTTTAAGCATTTCTTTCACATTGTGGCCAATATCTCCATCCTCAGGAAGACTCCGAATCTCCACAGAATACAATCTCAAGGCCTCGTTCACGTCTTTCTGGATTGCAAAAACATAAGGATTGCCGGCACAGCCGTAAACCCACCGGAGCAAGCTGCTCGACGGTTGGAAAGGCCTGTGAAGCTCCCTCGTCTGGTTGGAAACCATCCATTCGGTGCATCCGTGCACATAACAGTAAGTGTATGCAACAAGGAGAAGCTTACTGTAGCAAAAGACGGCGTCGATCGATGCACAGACAGCCTTCTGGGTCTCTGCTGCGTTTCCTGTCTTCATGATGTCGTCAAGAATAGTGCGGAAACGGTGGCTCACCTCTTCTTCGTCCAGGTCTCTAACATTGATATATCCGTCAGACATGACATATGGAAATTGCATGAGGTTACGTGGACCATTCATTACGGTCTTCAAGTTCAACGTGTTGAGCACATTCTGGATTGTCTCCACCATCCGGCAACCTCTGCCAATAAAGGCCTCTTTCTTAACACTCAACCAATCGTTTGAAGGTGCATGGATTCCATCTGCTATAATTGCTTCACCTCTTGCCACTTTGCTTCTTATGGTGATCAACGTTTGTTTCAAATCCATGTCAGCATCCCATTCCTGCCTGCATGGGTCCATTTGGACTCTCGAATAGTCTTCGTTCATTGCTTTTTATTGCTTTCTTAATGCTTTCTGTCGCTTTCTGTCGCTTTTTGTCGCTTTTTGTTGCTTTTTTTCCGCTTTTCAACTGCTAACGCTTAGATAACGCAAAGTATCTCTTTTTTTGCTATACTTCGATATCTGTGGAACAGTCTGCCCTTCTGAAGCTAAAACTTGTGGTCTCTGACAGCTGTTGTTACTCATCTTTTCTTCCTAGATTTAAGCGCCAAGTCCTTTTATCCCTTCTTTTTCTCTTTTGGGAAACTCTCTCCATCGCGGCGCGTCGATCGACCGGTGTAAAAAAGTAAAAGCAACTAGAAAAGCAAATACAGTAGTAGTAAAATGCGCAGGTTCACATCCGTGCACACAAGCCAGGGGACTCACCTTATTATTATTTTTTTTTTTTTCATTTTTATCAAAGCTACCAAAAGGTGCCAGGGACCATACTCCAAATATGTTCACATCCCACCAAACGGACATATGAATGGAAGGGGAAAAAAGCACGTATCCTTGATTGTAACACAAGAGATACAAAATCAAGGAGTATTCAGGGGAGGCATAAAGAAAAGAAAATGAAAGAAAAAAAAAGGTGATTGTATAGAATCAAAAAAAAGCTTATTTAATGGAACCGTTAGTCATGTTTAAACAATCACTCTGAGTCCCATGAATGCAAAAAATTGAATAAAAGGGTGCTGATCTTCTTAGAAATCTGGATAAAAGTTGTTCCCCAACAATGCCTGCGGGCGGAAGAGAAGGAGAAAATTTTTTGCACCATGGCACAGCCAGGAGTTTAAGGGGCAATGTGACGTGATTTCGAGAAAAATCCATATGCAGTATCCGGCATGGCCATCGTATAACGCCTTGGGACGGAGATATACACAGGGGAAAAAGCGGGTGCGAAACTTTTCTATTATGTTTGTTGGTTCCGAAGGCACACAATGGGTTCCACGCAGTGTGATTCCTGGTGTGAGCTGATCAGATTCTCCTATAATGGGGGCGAAAAAGGTAATCTATATCCCGAGGGGAACTGGCTGACTGGTGTTAAGAATGTTTTTTTTTTTTTCATTTTTCCTTTATTTATTTTTCTTCTCAATATATAAACCCATGGCTCAACTTTGGCCTGATATATAATTTCCCCAAGATCCGGCCTGGGGTAACTTTGAGTCGTCTGCATCGCCTACGAAGTTGCTTGTTTCAGTTTGTTGTGTCTATTTGGAAAGACCAAATTGCATTTTTCCTACATTTGTCGAAGAAAGTTCTCGAACTTGCTCTCTAGGTTTGGCCGACGCTTTTATACTTCAGCTTACACTTAAATCTGCTTTAACTTGATATTCCGACATAATAGTTATTCCGCACTACCTTACATTAGTTCAAATTCCCTAAGCATTGTTTTAGCACTATTCTAGCTATACTTCTTACTCTATTCTGACTCCTCTAATTTCCATATTCCGTTCCATTCCATTCCATATCTTTAAAAGCATATATTCGCACAAAGCTTGAGATAGAAAGGAGCAAAAAAAAAAAAAATTCAAAACATACACAGAAATTAAAAAAACATCAACATACGACACACACAGAGTTTAAAGAAAATTCAAACATACACAGAATTTTAAAAAAAAACTTCCCCATACTCAAAAATTAAAAATGCTCAGATCGATCACGTCAAGTTCCATCAAGCAGGGACAGCGGTACTCGGCCAAAGCTTTTCAGCACCAGCAGGCGTCGGGCCCGCACCAGCCGCAGAGATTTTTCACGAACTTCGTGGAGCAGCAGCAGCAGCCCGGCCTGGCCTTGCCCCAGCAGCAGCAGGCCGCCCTGTACGCGGCGGACGGGCAGTCGGCCCGGATGTTTTCGACCATCCAGTCGCCTTCCGCGATTCTCGGCGCGGCAGGCACCGCGGCCACCACGGGTGGCCCTGCAGCCACTGCGGGACCCGGATCCCCAGCTAAGGCGGTGGCCCCCGGTGGCTCCACCGCGGGAAACGCGGCTACCGGGCGGCTGCTGAAAATTTTCGACCAGTGCCTCAAGGAAAATTCAACCTACGACTTGGCCACAGGCCGCATTTCCGGCGGTGTGGACAAGTTCTGGGATGCCGTCAGGCAGATAATCCCCATTTATAGGGAGTTGGCATACGCGGGAGTGCTAAAAGAGAAGAGAATGGCAGAATTTGTCTCATTGTTGAGAAATGGGCTCCGAATCCACCGTTTGGAACTTTCCAAGATGAAGAAAAACTTGGACAAGGATGCAAACAACCCAATAAAGGACATCCACCACTTGCTCACGTGTGCGATCCGCGAGGTCTCGTACAACTTGCTTGACGGACTTGTTGTAATGAATTCGCACGGCCTTACTCATCTTTTCAAGGCCTACAAGGACTTGGGATTTACGTACGAGGCGGTGCACATCTGGGAGACGGGAAAGAACAACCCGGACTTGCATAAACTCTTCACTTCCGAGCCGGTTTTGGGATCCATCTTCCCATTTTTGGTCGAGTCGGGAGACTTCGACTTTGAGGAAGTTTGGGACATGTACAGCCAGATCAAGGCGTCAAAGGCACCAAACGAGAAGCTCCACAACGAGTTGCAGGTGGGTATGATTCGCGTTTGCTTGTTTAAGGAGCGCACAAACTACGCATTGCAGATTTTCAAGCAGCTCACCGAGGATGTGTACTCAACCTTCAACTCGAAGGGGGTCGAGCCTCCTATCAACGTCAAGAGCTACATGACGATGGCGCACTTGTCGTTTATTGGCTTTTGCAAGGATATCGACACTGCGGACTACTTTTTCAAGGATGCCGTTTCCGAGTCGATGCCATACCTGACACCTTTGCAGCTCAACTTCATCAAGAAGTACTTGGCAAACACCTGGCAGATCACACACGACTACCAGAGGGTCAAACACATCTGGTTGGTCACCTGGAAGCATTATGAGTCTCGCCACACTTCGAACTCGTCTGTTTCTTCTTCTTTGAACGACTCCTTCCTCTCGATCTTCTTCAGTAAGTACCGCCACTTCTCGCCTGCTGCATTCGGCGAGTTGCAGACTCTAGTTGCCGATTACAGCAAGATCCGGCCTGTGGACGAGCCTTTCATCAATGTTCTGCTTTCGAAATCAACTTCGTGGCACAATTCAGAGACTTTCCAGTACATCTTGGCCACCGCCAACTCGCACCAGTTTTCCAAGACAAACGTGTTTTACAGATGCTGCTTGAAGGCCACAGGTGCTGTTAAGATCGATCCCGACAGCATTTTGTCTCTTTTCCGCCAGCTTTTGGCCACAAACGCTGCTTCCGGTATGAAATACATTGCTCATGCCGACTGGGTTGCACTCAGAGATGCTACGGTGAACTCATCGCAGCTTTTCTCGTTTGAAAACCCTGGCGAGAGAATCGACTTGTACTTTAAGCTGTGGAAGCTTTGCTCGCCTTACTTTATCTCCTTGGAGAACTTCAAGAATTACATCTACAAGGACATCAAGTTGAACTACAACTATTCTAGAATTTACCAGCAAATGCCTAACATTCGTTCCGACGATCTCCATATTCCCGAGATCAGGTACATGCGTAGGAACTCTGCCATTGAGAACTACATTGGCTATGCTTACTGAGAAAAACTGATGATATTGATTTATATTAGTTGAGTTGATCCTAATAGTTGAACTGGTATCTAGTGGTTTCTAGTGGTTGCTACTGGCTTCTACTGGCTTCTAGTTCACCTCAGTTAAGCTGATGACTTTCACTCTATTTTACTTTATCTTCATTTTATTCCTTTTCCACTTTTTCATTTTAATCCCTCTCTCATTTGCTGCTTCTTTATCTTTCCATCTTATTCTGCCTCTACTATTACTTACTATACTCTTTTCTCCCGTGCTCATTCGGGTCTCTATTCTCATTTATGATACGGTTACGTTTATTCTCTCTGTCTTTTCTTATCATTGCCACTATCTTACTTACTCCCTTCTTGGGTACCTAATTCTTTAATTGGTTCGTTGAATTCTACGTTATTCCACAATTTTTCAAAAGGAAGTAGAGTAAAATAAATAAAAATGTTTATTTGGTGCAGGGATGTTAATGCTTTGCCGACACCCAACACAGATCGTCGGGTATTTTGGTAATCTGATAGCTGATTATTATTTTATTCTTTTATCAATTACTTTATCGTTTATCTTTCAGTATTTAGTATTTCTTCAATACATACCATTTTTGCCCTTTTATCGCCTAACACTCTGTGCTCCACTTCATTCTTCTGCCATCATATCTACTTGCCTCCACACTATATAGCCAATTCGGAACAAAATACATTTCTGCTCATTTCTCCACATTTTACACAATCTTCACACAAATGTCTTCAATCTCCAATCTGCCCAACAGAAGTGCAACTTCAGTTTTCCTCACATGCCAGCCATCTAGAATTGCAGACTTGAAGCTAGTTTTCCTCGGTGAATCATCAGTGGGGAAGTCATCAATCATCCAACGGTTCCAAAACAATACTTTTAACGAAGGAAAAGCATCAACCATAGGAGCGGCGTTTATCTCGAAGAAAATCTTGAGAAAGGAGACAGCCAGCAAGAACATCAGCCTCATAAACTTGCAGATATGGGATACTGCCGGACAAGAGCGGTTCCACAACTTGACACCTCTATACTACCGGAATTCGAACGTTGCATTGGTTGTTTTTGACCTCACAGACTCGTTTTCATTCCAGAAAGCAGGGTATTGGATCAGCGAGTTGAAAGATTACATGAATGAGGGGTCTGAAGGCGAATCTCCAAGGCTTAAGGTCATTCTGGTGGGCAGCAAGCTGGACTTGTTGCCGTTGAAACCTGTAAATGACGAAATTCCACCTTTTGAGCGAAAACTTCAGGCTGATTCATTCCAACCTTGCCCTTTCAACTCACAGATTGAGTCATTTCTGGCGGCCCACCGGGGAATTGTGTGCGGAAAATGGTTCAGAACAAGCTCAAAGATGAATATAGGCATCGCGGAGTTGTTCGACTACATCCTCGAGACGATCGACGCGTCGCTATACCACTCGTACGACGATCAGAAAGCTAAGAAGTCTTCGATGACGGTCGATCTTCATCTGAGGGCAACCAAGGCCAGCTGCCAGTGCTAGTTTATGCCGAGAAATGCGATTCCCATTCCGCATGCAAAAAGAAGTACTTGCAGAACAATCAAGTAATACTGCACTTCTGGATTTAGCGACAGTCCAAGTGCCAAGTATTCGGCATTTACCAGATACTGCCAGCTGCGCCACAACCAGAGGTTGGCAACCGTTAGTACGAGCAGGATGCAAAACTGCAAATGCCACTTTTCCGGCTGCCCGCTTTTTCTATCGTTGATCAATGCGACGATCTCCAGGTCGCCGTTTCCGGCGGCATTTCCAGCGGCTGACCCACTGTTTGCGACACGCTCACTGTCGCGATTGAATTGGCCATCCTCGTCTCTTTCGATTTTCTCGTCTTTCACACTGTTTATGCTGCCATGGTCGTCCTCACCACTCATAAAAGACAGCACAGCATCTTCTCCGGCAAGTTTCTGGTAGATGAGCCTCATTGCAGCCACTATTTCGGGAGCACTTGGCCTATTTTCTCTGTTTGGGTCTGTCATCTGTCGAATGAGGTCAACCCAGTCGGAAAGCAGCCAGTTTTCGTCTCTGGCGTCGTTCTTCGATGCGCATAGAGGCCGGATTGTGTCCATTGTGTCAAAGGAGCGGCACTCGAGGATCTCTGTTCGAATTCCGGCAGGTGAAGATGAACGAAATGGCAGATTATTGAAGCAGAGGTAATATAGTATCATTCCCAGCGAGTAGACGTCGGAGGAATGTGTGAATTCCTTTAGTTTGTGCTTCCCCTGGTGTACATCCAGCTGGAATAACTCGGGAGCGCAAAATTCAAGCGTTCCGGTCGTTCCTGTAGATGTTCTGTGCGCATTTTCCATGGTTGACTCTCCAAAATCGCTCACCAGCAACGTTGGGATCTTGTTGAGCTCGGAAATGGACGTGATTGGCCGGTATTCCGGCGGGAAACTGGTCTTAAACAAGCAGTTGGACGGCTTCAAGTCGCGGTGGATGATTTTGAGCCGGTGGAGATACGCCACACCGTTTACTGCATCGTTAAATATCTTGAAGATCTCGTAGTTGGTCAAAAACCGGGCATTTTTCTGGCTGTATTTGGCCTCATCGAATATTTTCGCACTTTTCTCGCCTGTCCGAGTCTCTGATTCGCTCAATCTTCTCATTTTTCGACGCATCTTCTCCCTGTTGATGTCGAACCGTGGATTGGCAACCGAATTGACAAACTGCTCGAGATCTCCGCCCCCACAGTACTCATACAAAATGAATATTACAGGAACTTTGGGCCCGAACTTGGTGAGTTGGTCTATCTCCAACCAAACGTGATTGTACCGGACAATATTACCCGATCCGGACTCTGATGCTGCCCGATATGCCTTGTCGCTTAGATTGTACAAGAATTGGACCTCATTGAGGATTTTCAGCAAGTTTGGCACATTGTTGCCGATGGCAATCTTTTTCAATGCAAATACTCCCAGATTCAAACCCATGAGCTCGTGCTCTACTTTGTAAACCACGCCGTTTGATCCGTGGCCTAATGTCTGTAGAACTTTAAAGAATTTCTTGAAGTAGCCTTGGTTGATGAGCTGGTATGGAATGTTATCACTCTTTTGATTTTCTTCACTTTTCTCACTCTCTACACTTTCTATCTTTTCACTCTCTTCACCTTCTATCTTTTCATTCTCTTCACCTCCTACCTTTTCATTCTCCTCACTTTCCTTTGCCTCAGCATCAGATATAGCCTTCTGCACAATTCCACGTGACGACTCTTTGTTTGGCCAGTCTATCTGTGCCAATAATCTGAAATAATCTCCCCTTAAAAGGTCTCCAGAACTTGTGGTGATGTACCTAGCCTGGTCACCTTGCCCATTAGTGCCTGCATCACTACTCTTTCTTCTTTTTCTCGCACCAAGACTCTCCGGCTCAACATCGGCATAGCTTCTTTTTCCATTCTCATCTTCCAATCTCAAAGCTACATCTGACAGACTTTCACCGGATGACAGCACAAAATCGCGCAGATTACTGCTTTCTCGCCTTGAAAAAGGACTGTGTGATCTGTGCTCCTGATTCTTGTTTCTGGGCACAAATGGGCTCGAAATTCGGTTTATATACCCACAATTTGCACAAACAAATTCGAAATCGCCACTTCTTGAAAACCTCGGCCTGCCGGACCCATGCTGGTGCCTGTGCTGCCTGTTTCCAGTTTCAGAACCGTCTTTTCCATTGTATCCATCCAGACTTAAAAGCTCGAATCGGTTAGTTTCCGAATCGTAGATCACCAGTGAGTTGGATTGCAAATTTTTGCTGTAGTATGGTTAGTATACTGTCTGGAATTGGTCGAAGGACTTAGATAATGTGCTAATGATAGTCATAGTGAGTACTGCAAGAATTGAGGAAGTAGTTGTGGATTCACATGCAAAACTGGCTCAAATATATGCGTAAGCCAATTTCAAAGCATATGGGTCATGAACATTCTTCACTGACATCAGACCAGCAAGTAAGGTATGATAAGCATGATACAATATGATGTAAGATGTAAGATGTAAGATGTATGGTATATGATGTATAATGTATGGTGTATGATGTATAATGTATGATGTATAATGTATGGTGTATGATGTACAATGTATGATAAGTATGATATATGATAAGTATGATGTATGATGTATAATATATAGTATATGCTAAGTCTGATGTATGATGTACGATGCATGCTGTAATATCCTCTGTATGATGTATAATATATGATAAGTCTGATGCTATAATATCTTCTGTTGTACATGTTATATTACCTTGTGCTATATCCCATCCTCTTTTATACTTACTGAACTATACTCAGGCCGGAATCTCCTGATTGAACCACACTGCTTTCTCTATTATACCTAACAATCGACATGTTCGTATTATATTAATGCTAACAGAAATATAAAAGCAGGAAAACCAGAATTGCAGTCGTAAATGTAAATTCATGAAAATATTGCACTTGATCTATTTATCTAATATGCAGCCCGAGTTTTCCCCCTACCTTGCCTTATATAGCCGAGGCCTCTTCCTTTTTTTGGCACCCCACATTTTAATTATTCTTCCTCGCTCCAGATTTTATTCAGAATGGATTATACCAATTTCGCTACACATTATCATGAAGCCAGGTTTTGCAACAACTGGAAAGCTACAATTCGTTAGGTAATTCTATTATTTGTTTCTATTTGGTACTATTATCATCATTTATATGCTTAGCAACTTTTCCGTGTCCATATCCTCATCCTCACTATCAAACCTACCTTTGGACTGTATGCTTTTCTTCCTTGGAATCGAAAACGGGTCCAGATTCAATAATTGCGTAGTGTCCATTTCGCTCGCCGGAACTCCGACTCTCGTTGTTGCATTTCTGTCGTTATATATGCTATCTGTATCATCCTCTTTTTGCATTCTTATTCCTATGCTTGGGTCTGTTTCTCCCTCGTTTTCGTCATAATACCCATTTTCTTCATTCTCCTCGTCGTTTTCATTGTTCCCAAGCTCTGAAACTAATGCACTGTACTGGGCTTGCATAGAAACACGCTCTGCGAGATGTTTTCCAAGTTTTCGCCTTAAAGCAGACACCTCTATCTTTAACTGTTTGTTTTCTTGCACCAGTTTGGATTGCCGCAGTGCCCAGCTTCTGTTATCACGGCTAACATCGCCGATTTTCTTCCTCAAGCAGCTCATTTCCTCCCTTTTTATATCACATTCAGATCGAAGTTTCGCGTTCTTGAGCTCATACTCTCTATTTTTCTTCTTTAAAGCGCGTATTTCCTTGAGCAACGCCTCGTTTGTTATACCTTCCTGCTTCCAGATCACTCCACTAGTGCGTAGATCCGGTTTATTTGCTCTTTCGTCTCTTCTTTTCTTCCCATAAGCGATCTTATCTAGTTCTTTCTTCTGTCGACTCAACTGCTTCCGTTTTGCCCATAATGTAGGGTCGATATCCGCAAATGCCTGCGAGCCCATGTATGGAGTGCCTAATTGTGTGATTTAGTGCCGAAAAATATGTCTATCGAGTCTGCTTGGAAGCCTTTGGCCGGGTATGCTTTTATTTCACTCCTCATACCTTGTTGATGCTAGACCAAAAGGCTCCGCGGCTATCTTATTTTTTATTTTTATTTTTATTTTTATTTTTATTTTTATTTTTATTTTTTATTTTTTTATATTTCCATTTTTTCTCTATTGTTTTGCCGTGTGGTGCTGCTTAGTGCGGCTTTAACGAATATGACGCAAATTCACAGTGGTGGGATTTAGTGCAGGCCAAGTACAGGATCGAGTTATTGGAGGACCACCAAGAATTGTGAGCAAGAAAGAACAAGAAGACCAACATAATAAAAATGGCAGGATTCTGGAAATGGCAAAAAGCTGGTAGAAATAAGTGAAGCATTAGCACTATGTCTCTAACTCTGGTTTACCCCGTTTAAAGCAGCTTGATCGAGAAGTTCAAAAATATAAATGAAATGAAATGAAATGGAATGGAAAACAGCGAGTCGGAAATTGAAGTCACGGCGTCGCAAGCCAATGCTGGACGCTCATTGGTCGATAGCCCCGTCGTTCGTCGCAAAATTTTTCTTTCTTGTGCTCGCGAATTTCCGACCAATACAGTCGATTGAAAGGGTCGCAAAACCGGGAGTTTTTTTTTGTTGTTGTTTTTTGTCTTTCGGCAGTGCAAACAGGGAGTCGAAAAAAAGAAATATATATAAGGAGTAAAAAATCAAGTACGTGTGCATGGGTATGCAAATACAAATAAATGCAGGATCCCATTTTCCATTTTCCTTTTCCCTTTTCTGCACAGTTTCTTTTCCTAGGCGGATTTGTTTTGATTGGTCAGATTGCATCCATTCTTTCATTTTTTAGAGAAAGAGGAGACAGACAGACAGATCAGGTAGCATCAGGAAAAGGAGGAGAGTATTTTTTTTTCCTAGACAGAGAAAATCGACCCGACGAACACAAAGCAGTGAAAAGCAACGGGAGAAACAGAAATGAGCACGAACCAGTTTGAGGCAGAGAACAAAGAGCAGGGCAAGGCGAACAGGGACGAGGAGGAGAAGGCAGTGACTGAAGTGAGCACGGAAGAAGTTGCATCAGCAGTTGCAGCAGCAACACAACAGCAGCAGCAACAGCAGGCAGGCGAAAATGCAGACAACGAGATGGAAAAAGAGGACAGCAGCGACAACAAGGAGTCGACAACACAGGAGGAGTTCTTCCTCGCGCAGCTCAAGGAGATCACGGACTCGATTTCGAGCTCTTTTGACAGCATAGCAGCGACAATGGAGGACTTGAGGGTGAAGGCAGGCACGATAGCCAGTCTTTCGGCATCGCTTGTGAACGGGACGGGCGAGGTGGGCCCGAAGGGCATCGCGGACAAGGACATAGATGGCCGGTTGATGCTTCTAGAGGTGGCTCAGCAGGCACAGAATGGGTTGGTGAAGGCTGCGGAGTCGTTGGCAGCAGGAAACTCGCTCACACAGTACCAGGACTTGAACCCAAGGCGGCTGTCGTCGGGCAGCGGCTCCGTGCCGGAGATCGACCTCAATCCACGTGCGAAGAACGTTTATGATCTCTGGGATGAGTGGACGGAGGGATACCGGGGCCAGAGGCCTTTAAAATTCCTCGAGTTGCATTTTGGCACGAAGTGGAGGCGCGGCCGGATCGCCAAGAGTGCCCAGCGGAGGAAGAAGGTGGTTGAGTTCATCGAGGGCGAGCTGAAGCGGTTCCCGATGAAAAAACCCGCCGAGGTGGTCCGCGACCTCGATATATACCGGAAAAGCAGGGGCAAGGGGCTTTTCTGGCTCTACGGGTCGCTCCCTGACCGTCTCTACGACGATGCGGGCAATGTAGCCGAGGGAATTCGCGGTGTGCCGGCAGAAGAACCTCCGAGTAAGAGGTCCCGGAAGTCCGACACGCGGACGATGGACGAGGTCGCGGAGGCGACAGCTGCAGCGGCCGTGGCGGCTCAGGATGAGCACAAGGAGGCCGAGGGGGCGGAGGCTGAGAAGGAGGAGGCCGACGCGACGACCGACCCGGCATTGGCCAAGATGGGGTTGGAGAAGAAGCAGTGAGAAATTGGGAAGGACGTAAGAAGAAATGAGGAGTGGTGACGGACTAGAACGTTTACAGTATGTTTTGAGGCGTGATATGGGTTTGTTTTGTTTTTGATTTGATTTGATTTGTATTTGGATTTGGATTTGGATTAGGATTTGGATCTTGATTTAGATCTTGTTCTGGATATGGATATGGATATAGATCTTGTTTTGGATCTTGTTCTGTATATGGATCTTGATTTGATTTGATTTGGATATAGATCCTAATCTTGACCTCCATCTTGAATTCCTTCGTGATCCCATTTCTGATCTCATTCTTGCTTTTGCTTGACTTTGATGGTGATTTGCTTTTTGTTTCTTGTATTGCTATAGTTTTGTGTTATTGATAGTACGATTGGTGAGGTTAAAACGAGGACACCTGTTTTTTACTCTGTTCACTTCCACACTGTGTAAAGTCGTATATTGTGTGCTAAATTGGATGTATTAAATATATTGATTGTCTGCCGATTGACTGTTCATTGATTTATTCACTATTCATTCACTATTAATTGACTATTCATTAACTATTCATTCACTATTCATTCACTATTAGTCAACTCGTAATAGTTTCGTCCACCGTCGCGTCTATATGTACTGCCCTGCCTTGTTAATGAAAAGAAAGACTCATAAGGATTAAATGTATTTAAGCATGCGAATTTCCCCCTTTTATTTAATCCATTGTGTAGTTCTTTACTTCTATACTTTTCATTTCTCTGACATTCAAAATGCTCAATATATTAGTTTACGAGAAACTTCATGAAGTAATCGGCGTCATACTTGAACCAATTAACCAAAATATTACATGAATATTAATTGCATAACAATGAACTATTTGACCACATCATTTTAATGCATTAATTGGCAGATTATTTCGTGATATTGGATACATTAAAAATTGAAACTTAGTATCATTCTTAAGACTTCATCAAAGCAGGATTCAGTCGTGATTCTCTACACTTTGTACTAGGTCCTTTGCATATACTCTAATCGGTGTACGCATCCTACATAAACTGCATGCTTGTTAGTGCATTCCTAATTTTCCTATTTCAGTTATTCTTCCTAACTGATATACTTATCTAATCCCTGCCATAGTCTGCATTTCCCCTAGATTGTAATTGCCATATAAATAAGTTTGCTTTTTAATTTAGTCTGTTCCATAATCTCTTTCCGTACCTCATATAGTGAAAATTTGGTACACTATCATATTACTATACATAAAAGCAAGCATATCTTTTCCAGCTCAACATGGCTTTAGTCATAGTAAGAGAACGATTCTTACATATCCTCACTTGATTCACCTAGCTACCTAAGATAAAATGTTTCAGAAACTAGCACTGCAATGTTATGATTGCAAACAGCAAATAAACCTTCTTAAAGGAGATCAATTCATAACATCGAATTTTATCAACTGCATATGCTTGAGGAACTACACGCAATACTGTCTTCTTTAAATACTTCTCACTGTGCATCTCTACCTGGCTGTTTTTTGTACAGTTTTAACAAATAGCAGGACTAGTATTAGAACAGTCTGGCTGGCACTTGTCTGGATTATTTATTAGGATTACCACATCCACTTGTTCATCTAGGACGCGGTAATATTCAAGCTGTGTATATACACCGACATTTTGTCTTAGAACAAATTGTATATGCTGCTTCTTTACAAGCTTATCCACCACGAAATACTCGTAATTCTCTATTTCAGGCAAGATACATAATTAATACACTGACACCGATCTATATTCAGACAGCACACCTGCTGTTTACTGTTGATTCATTGGTTAGAATCCAAACGGATTGTCTGGAGTGGCATTTGCAAGATTTGCCTGTCTGCCAGTTTTCTGAGCAGGCAGTTGGGGGCCATTTCCAAAACCTAGACCTGTAGGTTGGGCCATAAGAGGCTGATTTGACTGCTGGGCTTGTTGAGATGCTAAAGATGTGCTTGCCATCATTCCAGTGAGCTGGTTAACACCAAATGAGGTTTGCGGTTGCTGGAATGAAGTTTGGGGTTGCTGGAATGAAGTTTGAGGTTGCTGGAATGAAGTCTGAGGCATCTGCATAGGCTGAGTTTGCATTGGTTGAAATCCTGTTTGCATAGGCTGAGCTTGAATTGGTTGGAATCCTGTTTGCATTGGTTGAGTCTGCATTGGTTGGAATCCTGTTTGCATAGGCTGAAATCCCGTTTGTATTGGTTGAGTTTGCATAGGCTGAATTCCTGTTTGTATAGGTTGAAATCCTGTTGGCATAGACTGAAATCCTGTTGGCATAGACTGAAATCCTGTTGGCATAGACTGAAATCCTGTCTGCATTGGCCCAGTTTTCTGAATCGTAACACCCGTCGGCTGAAGCTTCACCAATGTGGCTGGTGGCTGTCCAAACGTGGTCTGCGGAAGAGGAAGAACACCAGTTGGCTGTTGGCCAAAAGTTGTAACGGGCAAAAAACCGGTCTGCTGACCAGTCAAGGCAGGAATCATCGATATTGGCACAAAACCAGTCGGCATTGCCGAGAGCGGGACTCGAACAGAGGACGCAGTCGGCTGGGCGGCAACAGGCTGCACCGGTGCAGCGTTTGTCGTAGTGACGGGCCTGACGGGCACAGGAGTTGCCGCAGGAACGCTTGGTTGTTCCGCTGGCTGGGCCTGCGGCTTCTTGGTAGGTTCCATCGGCTTGAGATCTAGCAAGTCCTGGATCGAGCCCGTCAACTGGGCCTGCGGCTGGGCCGCCGGCTTCTCCTCCTCTCCGCCGGCACGCGATGCCGGCCTTATGGCCCATGCCTCGTCCTCAAACTTGCTTCCTGAAGTTTTTGGCTTTTCGGAATCTTGCGGCCTGCCTTCGGACTTACCCTCGGGGTTGCCAGAATTGTCCTTCAAGCTGCCGTCGGAACCGCTGAACAACCCGCCGGCCTGCGTTCCTCCGGCTTGCGAACCGCCGGAATGCTGCTGGCTCTTTCTCCGATCGAATTTGTCGTCCAAGTGCCTCATGACCTTCAAAACGTCCCCTTCCTTTAACCCGAGAGTGCGCAGAAGAGGCTGTGTGATATCCTCAAGCACAGAATCATCCATCTGCTCGCGTGCAAACGTCCGCGAATACTGCTCGCACATATTCGCATCTACTCCACATGCCAAAAAGAAGTTGAACCAGTACTCGTAAGATTTCTCACTGACAGGCGACTCTTTGTCCGGTTGATCCTTTGGATGTTTCTTGCCTGCACTTTCTGCACCGCCTGTAACCTCTTTCTCCTCCTTTTCCTTCTTGTCCTTCTTGTCCTTGCGGTCTTTCTTGTTTTCCACCTTATACCGATCCAAAGAAACTCCCATAAGCCGTTCAACATACTCCAAATCCTCAACGGACAATTTCTGGGCGGCAACGGCAATCTTGACACCATTTATCTTGTGTAAGTGGATCTTTCCATCCTGAACACCAAGAAATTCGGCCTCGACTTTGAAAGCGCCGGTGCGGTCGATCCAGGTGCGCACCCTGTGCGGGTTTGGTTTCGACAGGTCGCGCTTGCCGTGGTGCGGGCGCTTTGCGCGCTCACGCTCCCGTTCGTCCGCCAACCGCACGCGCTGCCGCTCCTCGTACGTCTTCAACTCGCGGGCACGGCGGTCCTGGCGCCGCCTCTCACGCGCCAACTCCTGGCGCTCGCGCTCCAGACGCGCCTCTCGCGCCTGCACAGCCTTCTCCTGGGCGGCGTTCTCCTGCGCTGCAGCGGCCGCGGCCGCGGACGCCTCCTCGCCCCGCGCGGAATTTTTTCGGTTCTTTCTCGGGCCCTGCGACGAACCCGACGTCGCGGATTTCTCCTTTCGCCCGAACAGCTTCCTCCACGATCCCCCGCCCGCCTCTTCGCCTCCCACGACCTTAATATAGTTCGAGGGAACAACTCCCTTTTTCCCCGTGGCAATATTCTCCACCATCCACCACTCCTTGGACTTCCGGTCATTCACAATGTACACCAAGTCGCCCTCGTAGCACGTTAACTCATCGGGCGACGCCGCCGAAAAATCGTACAGGATTTTCCCCTGCGGCCGGTGCGACGGCTTCGATGCCTCCTCGATGTCCTTCAGCGCCGACATTGACGTTAGGCCCTTCATGTCGGCCAAAATCGACACAATGGCATTTGCCGCATCCTTGCTGCCCGCGTGCAATTCGTACGAGGCTGCGGGGTTCTTGAAATCAAGAAAAACGTGTTTTTTCTCGTTGTTGTAGTTTGTCAAATCGCGGACCGTCCAGCTGCGGGGGCTCGACGAGCCCTCCGGCGTAATAAACACCTGCGAGTCGCCTATCTCGAGCACCGCCTCGCGTTTTTTCTTGCCCTCGATCTCGTACACCTTCCACGTGAAAAACTCGTCCTTGTAGAATTCCTCCGAGGGCGACGAGTCGGGCCTCCGCGGCATTTGAGGGGCCTCCTCCTCCTCTGGTGGCTGACTCTCGCCGCCTGCCACACCGCGCCCATTCTGCGGTCTCCGTGGCATTGCCGGTGCCTCATCCTCGCTCTCCGCAGCACTTGCTGTTTCTGTATTTCTTTGATCTCTCTGATCTCTTTCATCTCCTTCATTTCTTTGATTCCTCTGATCTCTTTTACTTTCTTCATTTCTTCGATTTCCTTCACTCTCTTCATTTCTTTCCTCATTTCTTCCAACTCCTTCACTTCCTTCCTCATTTCTTCCAACTCCTTCACTTCCTTCCTCACTGCCTGCTTCATCTCTCTCTACTCTTCGAGGTGGCTTTGGAAACTTCCCTAATGCCGACGTCGACCCATAAACGTTCAAATTCTGCACTTCTCCACTTGCAGCCCCCGAATCACCAATTTCAATATAATTGGCAGGAACAAATCCAAACTCCGCACCCCCACTTGTCCCAACCAACGTCCAGTTGCCATCCGATGTGTCGTAAACATCAAAAAGGGTCCCTTCTTTAAAAGAAAGCTCCTCATCTGTCTGCTTGTCGTAATCATACATTGCAGTTGCTTTAGACTGGACTTTTGTTGGCTCGATGTACGTAGAAGGGACCAAACCAACCGGCTCGGCCACATCCGCATCCAAAACACGTTTTTTCACCTTCCACCAGTCGTCCGTCTCCGATTTCTCCAGTAAATAAAGGATATCATCCTGCTTAATGCTTAGTTCCTCCTCCGTTTGGGCATCATAGTCATACAAGGCTGTATAAACACCCAAAAATTTCGATGTCATGTCTATAGGTTGTAAATTTATCAACACTGCCTGCTCTGCTCTCGGCCTGTACTGCCTCTTGTCTTTCTAGCCGTCTGCCAAATGTAGTAATTGGTCTAATTGCGGTATGCTAAATTCTTGCACTGCTAATTCCAATTGTGCAACAACGCAGGTATTCTCTAAGTAAATGTTTTATCCGACCAAAAAGCCCGTCAATTCTATAATATCGACCTGTGGCCTTTCTCTAGAATATTCTCCCTTCGTTTATATATATTTGTTTCCTCTTCTTCAACTCATCTCAAACTGAAACTCGTGCGAACAAGTTTAAATTATTCTTCTTATTGCAATTCAATTCTGTTTTTTTTTTACTTTTTCGAGCTCGTCATTCGTGCCGCACATAATCCAAAGGGGTGGCTGGATCGGATAATCCTCTTGTTTGGTGTACGGATGTGCTATGTTTTTGATGCAAGTCGGTCAGACTGCATTTATAGCAGAACAAGTTATGCAGGTAATGTAAGTAATAATACCATTTTAACCAAAAGTTGGAGCTATACCCATCGAAGGCTTGATGTCGTTGATTAACAAATAAAATAATATCCACAATTTGTGTGTGTTAATGCATATATTAATCGTGCGAAAGTCATGCATCAAAAATTCACAAAATTTGAGAAGGTGAGCATTATCTAAAGATTGAAATAAAAACCACCTTCTCTGCCGAATAATTTAATGACAATTGGGAATTAACAATTTAACGAAGGTAAATAAATTGACGGAAATAGTTTAAACGACAATGATTAAAATGTATGTAAAGTAAATAGCTGAAATAACAATTTTATAGCCAACATTGCAACATTTAACAACCATCATCCACAGCATAAAAAGCTGTCACAATGCAATGAACTCAATTAGCCAACTATATATTGGCAAAATTACACATTTTCAAGAACTTTCCGGAATCGCATTAGCTAAACAATTTATTCTCCTATTAGTTAATCATACATACGCTTAAACTAGTACATGAATAGGTAAAGTCCCTCGAATTAGCGGTCACGTGACCTACCGCCCAACTTGGAAAGTGCAGCAGGTAAATCGAAAAAAGATAAGGAGCGAGGTGAAAATTCAACGGTGATAAAAATTTAAATTTCACCTTTCTGCTATCTTTCGGCACCCATACTTTGAAAAGCATCTGGCTGAATATACAAATCACACATATTTAGGACTACAGAATCGAAATTATGACATTTGATGACAAATTAGGAATGCAGGTTGCCTTCGAGGAGGCCAAAAAGGGTAGGCTGTGAAGTGTTTAAGTGCCAAATATTTAACTTGTGCCCCAAAATAAAACAGCATTACTAACATTAAGCTTGCCGATTTGGCTTTTTTTTAGGATTCGAGGAAGGAGGTGTCCCTATTGGAGCATGTCTGCTTACCGAGGAGGGAAAGGTGATTGGTCGTGGCCACAATATGCGTGTTCAGAAGTCATCTGCCACTCTTCATGGTGAAACATCATGTTTTGAGAATGCCGGAAGATTGCCTGCTTCTGTTTACAAGAAATGCACGGTAAGTATATTAAGAGATGCGGAAGAACAACATGAAGCATTTTTGTTGAAGTCATGCTTTTGAACTGTGTGTACTAACCACAGAACCATATTTGATACAGCTTTACACCACTTTGTCTCCATGCTCCATGTGCAGTGGTGCAGCCTTGTTGTTCAAGATTCCAAGGATTGTTCTTGGAGAAAACGAGACGTTTGTTGGTGCAGAGAAGTGGCTTGAGAGTAATGGAGTGGAAGTTGTGAATGTGCATAACAAAGAGTGCAAAAATCTCATGGATAGGTTTATTAAGGAGAAGCCAGAGGTCTGGAATGAGGATATTGGCGAGTAATCGGCATTACTCTGATTAGCTTGGCCGAAAGTCTGTGAAAGTTTGTGAAAGTTTGTCAGATTTTGACAATATGTTTGACGAAATTTACGTAAAAGAGATGCATGAGTTGGACACACACCAATTTTTATAGAATGTACTAGGACTAATGCTAGATTTAAGCACTTGCTGGCGAATGAGTTGATGATTTAGACAGTTTGAGACTAAAAGAAGATAGTCGAGCAAAAGCGAGAGTAGTTGAAGATTCGATCTTCATACTTGGTAAACGGTAATTGAAGATTAGATCATTACATTGATGAAGATTAGCTAAAGAGTAGATCATCACATTGATAAAGATAAGAGTCGATCGTTACATTTGGTAAGAATAGTATAAGATCAAAGACAATCATATTGATAAAGATCTATGCTTGAATGTGTGCACATACATCCGTAAAAACCTGCATCCTGTCTTTTGTGGCAACAATATACTAACAGCCAATAAAACTAGAAGTGGAGAAAGAATATACAGTGTCAGTAGAAATACACCATTGGATAATCCATTTGATTTCACTTTGATTTCACTTCACTCTTACTCTTAGCACTTGATCAGCTTTACGGATTACTCCAGTTTCAAATCGAGATGCCAGCCAACAATAAAACAGCAAACGGATGAAGCCCATTAGCAGTGGTAAGATAAGGCAAGCTTGCCGAACAGTGGGAAAGGCAGTGAAAAAAAGGGAAGCCAAAAAGTCCCAAGAATACTCCAACAATGAATTTTTTAGTTCGGCAAATTCACCAGCGCAAAAAATGGAAGGGCAACAGTTAGCAATGCTGGCGATATTTTCAAACTAGTACAATTAGATCTCAAACCCGAAGCAAATTCAGAATGTGAGCCAATTGGAAGGCAGGGAGCAGCATGGGAGAATAAAAACTAAGTACTTTATTTATCTGGCTGTAGATTTGGAGCCGGCTTCTAAGCGAAAAAAAGGCGGGATGGGATAACTAAATGGTGCGGGGTGTGAAAAGGGAACCGGGTATAGCTAGGGTAAGCATGTGCGCCAGAGCGCCCAAAGTTGCTCAGCGGCCTGCGCGATTCCACCCCCTCTCGGATTATCTTTGGGGTACCGTGGAAGATCAAAGGGAGGTTGGGAAATGCGCTCTGCGTGTAGTGAACAAGATGCAGACATAATGCCGGGAGTCCAGTGGGGTCGGCGCAACACGAGATGGAACAATAGATCAGCAAAAAAAAAAGCATGCTAGCTTTTTGAGATTTACACAGTGAGAATTGGGTGCGCAGTCCGGGCAGTGCAGTGCGGCAGAGCGCGCAGAGCGTGCGCAGAGTTGAGAGATTGCGAAGCCGCCAGCGATGGTCTAGAAGTGGTTAGTGCGATAAAGAGGGAGCGGAGCGAGAAGAAGAAAAGAGGAATATGGGATTTTCGGAGCTTGTCAAAAAATTAAGTTGCCGATATCTGCACTCGCACCAGTTTGTGAGGAAATTAATTCCAGCAGAGCGTAGCAGTACAGTAGAGAGCAGCTCAGCTAGTTGGTATAATTTAATAATATTGATTATCACGGGTTGCCGTTTTATTGTTGAGTGCAATTCCTGATAGATGCATACAAATTGCAATTGCACATATTAGTTTTTTTTAATTTGCACTTTCGCACACAAATATACTATGCTCACATGGATATATATATATATGCAGTAGTTGCATCTCAACTCCGACTGCCTCATGCCTGAATGTGCCTCCTTTAATTTCCGCCTCGTACCTTCACTTTTCTGCACTGCCATGCATTCCGTGCTTTAAATAGCTGCTACTATTTCTGTACAATCGACGAGCAACACAGCCAGCAAAGCAAACAATCGTAACTTGTTCTTGTTCTTGTTCTTTTTCTTTCTTATTCAATTTCTTAGCATCATCTACTCCGATCCGAAACCTGCATTTTTTTATTTCACTTTTCTTGCAGGAGTATAAAAGAGCTGCAGTTTTCTTGTTCGTGAACAAATTTAGAAGATCCGTTTAAAAGCAGGCAGATCAACTTACACATCTGAGATTAGAGACGGTAAAGAATACCGCACACAAATGGTTAGTATAATACAAGAAAGACTGGATGCTGGGAAGGCTGTACTGGCATTATCCGGCAAGGTGACAAACTACAACTGGACATGGGGCATAATAATGTAGGGCGAGATGTGATTTGGAAGCGGAATTCGTGAATTATTGAAAGGTGGCAAGAAACTGGACGAATCCGGTGCTGATATCGGCATATGGCAACATATTGGAACAGAATTGGCAATTGGTTACAAAGATGGCCGCAAAGATTAGGTGTGATGATTGGCAAAAATTTGAGCAGTGATTTCGATGAATGGCGATTCATTAGTGATTTCGATGAATGGCAATTCAATTAGTGATCTTGAGTAATGACAGTTTAATCAGTGACATTTCAACTGGTTACATTTCATCTCGTGACCTCTTTTAATGACATTTCAATTAGTGCCTACAAAAATCATGCAATACTGCAATATCGAGGAACGAAACAGAACGGAATCACCACATGAGTGAATCCGGGTTTGAGACAGAAGTGGGATCAATCGGATATGCAATGCAAATTGAAATATATCACCACTTTTCGCACACCATCAACCGGAGATCAGAATTGAGATCAATTTTTGATTAGCGAATAATCGAACACATTCAAGCAGATCAGCCGGAAATAACAGCCCGCATTTTTTTGCCGCCCCAACCACAAATTTTTTTTTTTGGCTTTCTCGCCCCACAACCCACAAATTTCCGAATAAGGTTACTAACTAAATACACAATACAGTTTGAATTTGACGACGTAGAGGAGAACCCCGCATACTCGTTCACAAATGAGGCGGTCGCATGCGGCCTGTTTGCGCACCGCAGGCAGCAGAGCTCCGCGGCCTCGTCGCTGGCGTCCTCACTTTTTCCGGTGACATCCGCATCCAGTTCGGTTACGACACTCACCGGGCGAACTCCGCGCGCGAGCTTTTCCGAAGACGTGCCCTGCGGGGCGCCATGCGGCGCAGCCTGCGGTGCGGCCCCCGCGGTGAATTTTTCCGACGACTACATTCTTAACGGCATGGACTCGGCACTGGACGGAGGTCGCGCTGCTCACTACTTCCCGCGCAACTACAGCGCATCCCCGAAAGCGGGTTCGTTCACTTTTTCCGGCCGCGGCGGCTCGCTGCCCGCCACCCCATACCAGCGCTACTCGAGCGGCTCGGCCGCATACAAGCGCCACTCGTCTGCGCTCTCCTTGCCAGACGGTTCGGCGGCCGCATTCGCTGCGCTACAGTCCAGAAACAGGCATCCATCGCTGACATCCATACAACAGTTCCAGTCTGGTCAGGGCGTGGAGGTGGGACCTTCGCGGAGGCGGCTGTTCTCGTTCCCGCAAGCGCGCAGTGAGGAGGCGCGGGCAGTCAACGCGCAGGACGGCGCGCACAGCGCTGCGGAGACGCCAGAGGGTGTGCCAGCAGGTGCGCTTGAGGACGATTTTTTGGCAGCGCTCACCCCAAAGTTTGAGCAGATGAGCATTACCGGACAGAAAAATAAAGAAAAACAGCCAAAGATCGCCGAGATGAACGTGCTAGAGCTTGCGCGTGACCAGTGCGGGTGCAGGTACCTCCAGCGCAAGCTTGATGAGGGCACTGGGGACAGCTTTGCGCAGATCTTCGGCCCCGTGTGCGCGCATGCGGCGGAGCTCATGATGGATCCATTTGGAAACTACCTAATGCAGAAAGTGATGGGCTGCTGCACGGTGGAGCAGCTGGATGCGGTGCTGATAAGCGCCGGGCCTGCGCTATGTGCAGTTGCGGTGGACCAGCACGGAACGCGCGCACTGCAGAAACTGATCGAGCGCATCAGCACGCGTAAGCAGCGCATGCTGCTCAAGCGATACCTGGCGCCGTACGTGGTGGCGCTTATCGGCGACCTCAACGGCAATCACGTGATCCAGAAGTGCGTCCAGCGCTTCCGCGACTCGGACCTCCAGTTCATCGTCGACCAGATTTCCGCAAACATAGTCCCCGTCTCGACCCACAAACACGGATGCTGTGTTTTGCAAAAACTTTTGAACAAATGCAACATGCAGCAAATCGAGCAGCTGGGTGCGCAGATTGTCCAGCACAGCCTGGCGCTCATGGAAGACCAGTATGCGAATTACGTGGTGCAGTATCTGGCAAGCATGGAGATCGACAGCCTAAATGCGCAGCTCTTGGCAACGGTTGCGCCCTGCGTGCGCCAGCTCTCCTGCCAGAAGTTTTCGTCCAATGTGGTCGAGAAGTGCCTTCGGATTCGCTCATATCGTGTTTTTTCGCAGTTTGTCAGTCGGCTTCTTGACGAAATCTTGCTTCCGGATGTTCTTCCGGTGCTTATCCGGGACCAATACGGCAACTATGTAGTGCAGACGGCCATGGAAGTGTCTTCTGCAGAATATAAGTTGCGTTTTGCGCGGGAATTGGCACCTTTACTTCCGGAAATACGCTTTGCCTCGTTTGGAAAGCGAATCCACAACAAGGTGGGTGCGATATTGCAGCAGGCAAATCGGCTGAAATAGCTGAGGGGGGTTGTTTGGTGTGAGGAGGTGGATGTGGTAAGATATGCGTTGAAATCGTTGGTATTGGTGGAATATTCAGCCGAAGCTGATGATTGAATACTTGTTTAAAGCGGAGGAGACATCTTAGAATTCGTTAAATTCTTCTTATGATGAGTTAGGTGGATAATCATTTATGCTCGCTATGAATGATCATCCATGCTAATATTTTATTTTCATGAATCATTCATGCTAATAATCCATTTTCATGAATACTCATGCTGATATTCCCATCTTATCTCCATGAGTGCTCCTTTTCATCACTGTGCGCTCTTTCCATGAATACTCATGCCGATATTCTCATTTCATGAATTATCCACGCTAATATTCTCATTTCATGAATCATCCACGCTAATATTCCCTTTTCATGAATTACTCATGCTGACGTTCTCATACAATCTTGCGAATATTCTTTTCACTACACCATCTTCAATAACTGCTCCAAACATACTCTTATCTGCTTATCCAATCAATATCTTCCCCCTAACATCACATTTCTTAAAGAATTCAGCTTTTCTGCGTCTCGGAACTGCACATGATGTCGTTCACTTGTTCTTTGTATTACTTGCTTTACTCTACCTAGACTGTTTATACGGTTGGTTTTATTCTTCATTCTACTTTTCTTGGTTCTTTTCTTGAGGTGGTCAGACCTCATATACCCACATGCTGTTAATCTTATGTTGTGCTATTTATATATCCGACTACTGTATGCGCTTAAAAGGATGATAATAGAAACATTACTTCATCGTGCTCAACTAATATTGAGGCTTGTAGAATCATCACCTCTATCCACATTATTGGGTCAGAATTCTTTCTATAATCTATTCATTTGAACTTGGACATCATTTAAACATCACTTCAGCTAATCTAAACTTAACTTCAGATTCATTTAAACTTCACTTCAGCTTCATTTAAACATCACTTCAATATTTAAAAATCACTTCAGCTTCATTTCATTTCTCCCTATTTACACCCTCATTTGTCCATCCGCTTCCTGGCGCGCTGCCATGCGCTCTGCTTGCGCTTGCGCTTGATGCCGCCCGCATCACTTATATCTCTCGAATTTCCAAACATACTCCAATCCTCTCCAAAGAATTCATTCCGCATGCGCTTATCTCTATCCCGTTTCGACTCCTTCGCTTTAGATGCCGGTAAACGCACAAAGTTCTCCTCTTCATATCTTGTAACTTCTTGCTCTTTCTCAATTTGCTTTTGCGATTTCACATCCCGGCCTCCATTTATGATGGTTGCGCCAACTGACGCTTCCACAGATGGCGCATCGCCAACCTGGCGCAAGTATTCATCCATACTCTGCAAGTTGCGCTGGCGGCCTTCCTGCTTTGACTCGTTTTGTTCCTCCTGCATGCTTGGTGGCAACGCTGCGCTTATCTTTGGCGGCCTGTACTTGGCGCCCGCCCCCTCGTGGCGCTTATCGGCGCCCTTGCGGATGAATCCTGCCGCATTCGGCCGGAACCGCAATCCAGCGCTGTCGTTCTCCAGCATATCCGCATCCTCCTCGGCGCTGTCGGCGCTGTCGGCACCATCTGCGCCCTCTGAGCGCTTATCTTCCTCCCGCGCTTGCGCTTTTTCCTTGGCTTCTTCCTCTTCTCTTTCTCTTCTTCTATACGTATCCATTAGCTTATCAAGCTGGTAGTTCAACCTCTTTTCAAGCGGCTTTATACCTTTATCAAGCGTCACTCGATGCACCACTGAGTTTTGAACCGCCTGCGCCCGCATTTCTTCAACTTTATCGCCGCCTATCTGCAGCGCATCTAGCTTAGATTGCACTATTAGTGAAAGAGTGTCCAAATACCCGAGCAAGGATGAATTTTTCAACGAAAGAAGAGAGACTCCTGCTGCTGCTGCCTTCTGCTCATTCTCTGTATCATGCTTTGCTAGAGACCTCCTCAAATTCTCCACCATTTCTGGATATTCCGTCCCATAACTATCAATAGCCTCTATAAGTGCATCTACAGATTTAGATGTCGACTTTATGGAGCTTGAAACTCCGTCGAGCAGCTGATCGACCGACTGTTTGCTCATTGCAATGTGAAATATGTGATGCAGGCTTTTTTTGGAGGTGAAATGGGATCTGAAGGTAAATTATAGAGCCTATTAGGAGTGTTGGACATCGCTGAAAAATCTGACATTGCAGGTTGGATGAGGTGAAAATATTCGCTGCATTGTTTGAAAAAAAAAAAATAAATAAATAAAAAAAAACGATTGAATGAAAATTTTCCTGGGATGAATAAAATAAAAATAAAAAATAATAAAGAGATCAGACACTACTTATTCAGACGAATTCAAATTCCAAGAAGGCCCAGCAAGCACTAATCTGATATAGCAAGGGAGCCAGGAGTGATCGGCAGTAGCACAGGTTCATAAATAAACACAAAATGGCTCAAAACGACTACATCGAGCAGTTCGTCAAGGAGCACGGACGAAGATTAGACTTTGAGGAAAGAAAAAGGAAGAAAGAAGCAAGAGAATCACACAGAATAGCCAAGGATGCACACAGATTGAAGGGATGGCGGGGAAAGAAGTTCGCCAAGAAGAGATACAGCGAGAAGGTGGCCATGAAGAAGAGAATTAAGGCCCATGAAGAAAGTAAATTGAAAGGCACTCCTAAACCAGCAGCAGAAGATGGTGAGGCACTTCCTACATATTTGTTAGACAGAGAGCAGCAAAACACGGCGAAGGCGATCTCGTCATCGATCAAGCAGAGGAGGATGGAGAAAGCGGACAAGTATTCGGTTCCGTTGCCCCGGGTGAGGGGAATAAGCGAGGAGGAAGCGTTCAAAGTGGTGAGAAGTGGAAAATCAAAGCGGAAATCATGGAAGAGGATGATCACAAAGCACACCTTTGTTGGGGAGGGATTCACGAGACGGCCGGTGAAGATGGAGAGGATAATCAGGCCGGCGGCATTGAGGCAGAAGAAGGCAAATGTTACACATCCAGAGTTGGGAGTGACAGTTCTCCTTCCTATTTTGGCAGTCAAGAAGAACCCACAGTCGCCTATGTACACTCAGCTTGGCGTTCTCACCAAGGGAACAATCATAGAGGTGAATGTTTCGGAACTTGGGCTTGTTACGGCAGGTGGAAAGGTTGTTTGGGGAAAGTATGCCCAGATCACGAATGAGCCAGATCGGGATGGCGTTGTGAATGCTGTTTTGTTGGTGTAGTAGTACATGTTCTTTAATCGTTGTATACTTGGCAGGTTAATTAGGACGAACTGACTGGTGTAGGGATGTGCGAGTGTCCTTGGCACTCTGTTAGAATTTCAATACAATTAGAGTCGATGAGTTGGTAGAGTAGCTTTTCAGGTATTTGATGCAATTTCAACCAGACTCTAAAGTCAAAGATAGTATAAAGATAGTATCAAAGATAGTACCAATACATAGTATCAAAGATAGTATCAAAGATAGTATAAAGAAAGTACCAATACATAGTATCAAACATAGTATCAAGGATAATATAAAAGATAGTATCAAACCTAGTACCGAGCATAGTATCAAGGATAATATAAAAGATAGTACCAATACATAGTATCAATTCCTAATGAATTCCTGAATTCAACCCAAACTGGATCATTCTCTAGGGCATAATTGTGAAAATATCACACTTGCTTCAGCCTCAATTACCACGGATGGTTATGAAGAAACTGTTGAGAGTTGTGCCCGGACAACTTATTTTAAGGTCTTACGCACAGGCTCCGCATGGACACATCCGTACACCAACGAAGCCTTCCCGATTGGGAAGGTGGCGCTTATCGCCGGGAATTGTGTGGCTGCATGCAGGCGCTTATCGGGGTGCCGGCAGCACGATCGCGGGTGGATGATTTTTTTAATGCACATTTTTTGCAGGCATATATGGATATCTGATACCACATACTGTTTCTTATGGATTTACACAGCGAGTTCGTGCAGACCAGCTATATTTTACATTTTATTAGCACGTATAGACACAGAGACACACAATGAGACCAAGCGTTGCCGGATTGTGCCTTTGGGCAGCTTTGACGGCAGGTGTGTGTGAGAGCACGCCGATTTTCGACATGAAGCAAGAAGTTCAGGGGGTTCTGGGCAGGATAGGACAGGAAGCAGGTTCTGGGATGGAATCTGATGGCGGTGTGAGGCCGGAAGTGGACTCGGAGCAACTACAGGCATTGATTACGGAGGAAAACCTCCGGGCCCGGGAGGAGAAATTGCTGGCGATAGCAGAAACGTCAAATTCGACGTTTGGCCATCCGACGAGAGTAATCGGGTCGAAAGGCCACTGGAAGACGATCGGGTACATCAAGCGAGAGCTCCGGAGGCTGGGCGGGTACTACAAGGTGCGTGTGCAGCCTTTTAAAGCGTTTTATGGGGAGGTTTTCTCGTGTAACGCGACGGTTAACGGCACTTTTTTGCAGACGGTTGGTCCAATGGACATGAGCCCTGCCACAGAGTCTGGGAAGCCCGCGGAGGGCCACCTGGTGGCTGCCCAGGGCTTTGGCTGCGACCCGTCCGACTTCCCCAGTGACGTCTCCGGGGCGGTGGTGCTCGTGAGGCGGGGAAACTGCTCGTTTGGCACGAAGTCGGCACTATCCGGCAAGGTCGGTGCCCGGGCAGCCATCGTCTACAACAACGAAGATGGGCCAGTCCGGGGCACGTTGGGCACCCCAGACAAAAGCCAGCCGTATGTTCCAACGGTTGCCATCTCGCAGGCCGAGGGAGAGCGGCTCGTGGCACTGTTGGGCAAGGGAGAAGTTCTGGAAGCTTCTGTGGCCGTGGATTCGTTCGTGGGCATAGTTCACACGGCAAACGTGATAGCAGAGACCAGGCAGGGTGACCCAGACAACGTTGTGATGCTCGGAGCGCACTCGGATAGCGTGGCTGCCGGCCCGGGCATCAATGATGACGGATCCGGCACGGTTTCGCTCCTTGAGGTGGCCCGGCAGTTGGCAAAGTTCAAAATCAACAACCGGGTGCGTTTTGCCTGGTGGGCAGCAGAAGAAGAGGGTCTTTTGGGCTCGAACTTCTACGCGGAGACCCTCCGGCCGGACGAGAACTCGCGGATCCGGCTTTTCATGGATTACGACATGATGGCCAGCCCAAACTACGAATACGAGGTGTACGACGCTAAAAACGCCGAAAACCCAAACGGATCGCAGCAGTTACGTGACTTGTACATCGACTACTACGAGCAGCATGGCCTCAACTACACGTTGATCCCGTTTGACGGCCGTAGCGACTACGTGGGCTTTATTGAGCATCACATCCCTGCCGGCGGCATTGCTACCGGTGCCGAGAAGAAAAACGTCTTCAACGGCCGTGTTTTGGACCGTTGCTACCACCAGCGTTGCGATGATCTTTCCAACTTGGCCTACGACGCTTTTCTTGTCAATACACGCTTGATTGCTCACTCTGTGGCCACCTATGCCAAGAGTTTTGACGGATTTCCCGATCGGGAGCCTTTGCCTAGTGTGAAGGCTGAGTCCAGTGGTTTCAAGTACAGGGGAGGCAAGATGGTGATGTAGGAGGGGATGAGATGTTTATTGAATTTGAATTCATTGAATTTATCTTGAATTGTTCTTGAATTCATTGAATTTATCTTGAATTGATCTTGAATTCATTGAATTGTTCTTGAATTGATCTTGAATTCATTGAATTGTTCTTGAATTGATCTTGAATTCATTGAATTTATCTTGAATTCATCTTGAATTGTTCATCTGAATTGATCTTGAATTGTTCATTTGAATTGTTCATCTGAATTGATCTTGAATTGTTCATTTGAATTCTTCAACGATTCTTCATTGAATTCTTCATTGAATTCTTCATTGAATCACTTTCTGCTCACTCCATTTATTAAATTAGTTGCGCTTAGTTTATTCTTACCTCCAGCATGTTTTTATTGCATTCCTTTGCTGCTTGCACATTCTTTCTTGCGTTTCCTCATGCAGTACTTGATTTCCTCACAACACAACTATCTTTACAATTGTATCTCATGTAGCAATCCATCCAGTATCCAGTAAGGTGCTTCAAAGGTATTTTAGACTCCCATTTCTCTACTCATTGCCAGCAATAAACATTCAAATATGCCCTACAACTACTTATTGCCAGCAGTAAACCTTCAAATATGCTCTACAACTACTCATTTCCAGCAACCTCAAAATTGCCCTACCTTACTCAATGCTATGCGATATCTGCTATTCTGTATTGTACAGTACATGCTTATGCCTTAATTTGAAAAGAACCCGAATGTAGTCCCTTAGAACCATTCCATTCAACCCATCTGATATCCTATGAAAAACTGCACAAGCCTAAAAGGCTGATTAAGAACCTCAAACTTACCAACTTATGCTCATTCACGGAATGCCACTTCTCACTTCCCAATCCACAAATCACTTTAAACCTCCCAAATACTCATCCATCGTGTACATCCTATACTGCTCACCAAGCTTCTTATCCTCCTCTGCATCCTTTATGCGCTGCTCCTCCTTCTCCTGCCGGAAAAACGCCTTGAAGTCAATATTTTCGCTATGCTTAAGCTTGGAAAACGAATGTGATCTTTTCTCCTCTCCAAAAGCTGTTGGAGGACGAAGATCCGGAGTAAGTGGATTTTCGCCAAATTTCGGCGGTAAAGTCTTGATTGTGAGCACCGAGTCCCTGTTCCGGGCTCTGGATCTTTGATTCTCGTGGCTAATTGCAGAAACACCACTTGGATTCTTGTGCACTATTGGGAAACAGGGGCTAATCGGTGAGGGAGACGGCGAATATCGACTATCAAACTCAGTTTGTACGTGAAGTGGTCTCCTACTTGTACTGTGGGAGGTGCCTGACCGGCTCAGTGGCCCAGATGATCCGAAATTGTCGCCGTTGGTGGCACTTTGGCGACTGCCGTGCCTGGAGAGTTGGCCACCTCTGCGCACCTGCGCTGCGCTTATCAGACCCTCTGGCGCCGCAAGCGTGCGCTGATCCGTATAAGGTGCCGCAGGGGTTGCAGCACGCCGGCGGCCATGCGCCACCTGCGGGGCGCTTATCGGCAACGAGAGCGCAGACGACCCCAACCCTAACCCTAACCCGCCACTGGACGGCGTCATAAACCCAGAATCGGGTGCAACAGAGTCGATAAGCGACCCAGATGAAGACGAGCCATCCGAAATGTCCTCATCCTCTAAGTGATCATCTGTTTTTGCAATATCATTGTACGTGCGATGGTCAAAAAGATTCGCAAATGGGCCTTTAAGTCGAGTTGTTCTATTTCTGTGCACACCAGAGTTACCTAGTGTGCTATTTGGGCTTCCTGGAGGATACATAAGTACATCATTCAAGTATACGGAAGACTCGGAATTGCAGACTAGCCCATTTTCGTTTGGTGTACCGTTTGAGCGTTTTCTGGTCTCAGACTGCCCAGATAACATGTTGAAGGCATTAAAGAAAGTGTGATTGAAGTGTTGAAAGTGCTGGTAGGCAGGGTTTTCCACGCAGAACTTCATGAAATCGTGTTTTTTCACCTGTTCGATCCCCGGTCTCTTCTTTGCATCTTTGTCCAACAACTTGCGCAAAAAGCCCACAAGAAGGTCGAAAAACTGCCGCAGCTCGTGCTCAGAGTGCCCGCTTTGCCGGGATTCGAGCTTTGCCCACAATAGTGTGTCATGAAACGCAAAAGGTGGAATTGCCGGCTGATCTCGCACTATATCGTTAAAAAGCCGAAACTCGTTCTCGTCATAGAATGGGAAGCACCTGAATATCAAGTAGTAAAGCGAGATACCCAGTGCCCAGATGTCGACCTTGAAAAAGGGCTCTTCTGCATCTGTTTTATGCACTGACCGCTTCAGGACGAAACTTTGGAGAAAACGGTCGAATTTCCCGTGTGTTTTCGACTCTTTCGACCCAGAAAGACCCTTCTTGTTGTTGGAGCACTCGTTGCAACAAATCTCCGGCGGTAGAAACAAAGGCGTACCCACAAGTTTCTTGAATATCTCGAATCTGTCGTTTACAGCATCTCCGGAAAGTCTGTAGCAAGTTCCAAAGTCGGAAATCTTGACGACACCATTTCGGTCCACGAGCAAGTTCGAGGGCTTGATGTCCCGGTGCACTATCCGGAGTGAGTGTAAGAACTCCAGCCCGTTCACTATGTTCTGCAGCTTATACTGTAAGTTGATGATTGGACTATCGCTTATTGGACCTCTAATTAGGTTGTTTGGGGTGAGTTCCCCCCACGAGCAGTATTCCATGATGAAGTATATGAAGTTGCTCGCCTCATTACGTATGATGGTAAACAACTGGACGAGGTTTGGGTGGTTGTACCGGCTGATAATGTCAATAATGTGTATTTCGCTTCTGATTTTCGCCAAATTAGATACTCCTGTAATATTCAGCACGGGTTTTTCCAACTCCCGCACGTTAACGATCTTGATCGCATAATAGTTGGATTTCCCACCAGGCCGCGGTGTAGGATGCCGAGAATTGCCGCTTTCATGGTCAACTTTGGTGCTCACTAGGAGTACCTTGCCGAATTTCCCATGGCCCAAGTTTCGTACAGTTTTGAACTCACGTAAGTGAAACTCCCTCTCAGAACTTTCTGTCATCTTCAAGATGACTTAAATTTTGAGGAGACTCGAATGCAATGCCGGCTGCTCAACGTTTTTCAAATTAAATTGTGGTTTGTTTCTGCGTTTGTTTCATGATCAGATCATCCATATAATTTCGAGCAGGACCCTGAGCCTAATTTTATGATATCACCAACATTCCTATTGATAGGAGAGCCAGACGGGTCGATCGACGACACGCACATCCGTACATTTACACTACGCTTTTTTTTTCCCTTACTACGCTCCCTGCTCGCCGTGCTCATTTTTCGGTACTTTATTCTTTTTCAATGAAAAGGGAATAATTTTAAGTTGAAAAAATTTCCATTTACCCCTCGCTACAGCAGTATAAATACCGCTCATTTTTCCCCTTTACACATCCACAAATCTCAAGATTGGGCTAATTCGATAACGCCAGAGGATCAGATCGTGACGTACACAGCTCTTGTCTTTTACCAGAGCTGTCCGGGATCTGTCCTTACATTAAATGGCAGTTGTCAATTTTTTGGAACATTTTTTTTCATACTTTAGGTTAGAGTATGGATTGTTAGTAGTAGGTTTGCTTTCCTGGGAGTGCCATTCGATAGAAGGTGTTTTCAGGGAGATCTCGGCAATGCATGAAATGAGAGTGCGGATTTATTCATTTGACCTTTTTTTTTTATCGATCTTTATTTATTCATTTCACCCTTTTTTTATCGATCTTTATTTACTTATTTTACCCTTTTTTTATCGATCACTTTATTTGCTTATTTTTCCATCTTTCTTTTCCATCTTTTCCCTTCGCATTTTTTTATTTTTTTATTTTTTATTTTTTATTTTTTATTTTTTATTTTTTATTTTTTATTTTTTATTTTTTATTTTTT
>ERZ746981.163-NODE-163-length-51800-cov-15.298455_pt1 | contig 51800 bp, 32 predicted proteins | sample MGYA00374948_ERZ746981 | MGnify/ENA primary metagenome ERZ746981 (study PRJEB28757, sample SAMN06711160) | food metagenome | host: microorganism | place: China:Harbin | collected 2017-01-30 | study: EMG produced TPA metagenomics assembly of the Analysis of...
TGTTGTTGTTGTTGTTGTTGTTGTTGTTGTTGTTGTTGTTGTTGTTGTTGTTGTTGTTGTTGTTGTTGTTGTTGCTGTTGTTGCTGTTGTTTCATTTGTTGCTGACTCATTTGTTGCTGCTCCAGTGACGATGCCGCACTAACAGACATCGGCCCGGTCTCGGAGTTACGCACACTATGAAGTGCCTTCTGGGGCTGCTGCTGGAATTTGAGAATCGGAGAAGACGGAGATGCTGAAGGCTCCGTGGCTGGAGATATTAACGGAGAATTGGAAAGAGAGCCATTGGGAGAGTTGGAAAGTGAGCCATTGGGGGAGTTGGAAGATGAGCCGGACGACAAAGAATTTCCATCTTTCTGGTCTGGAGACATCATAGCAGTGGTTAAGGAAATGCTAGAATGGAATTAGAATTTATTTAGAGAATGGGATGCAATAAAATCGAACGCAGAAGGAACAACTACAGGAGAAGCAGCAAAAGCGAAAAAAAAAACAAAAAGGAAAAAGGGAAAAAGGGTGAAGAGATCCGGAAACGTGGAACAGAGAAAAGCGAAACGTTGAGATCCGTACTGCTGATGAAGGAACGGTTAGATATATAAAGAGTGAGCGGCGGCGACTGGGAGAAAATGCATCCTGGTTCGGAGCTTGGTATAGGGCATAAAGCAGGTGAGCGTGAGACAAATAATAACATAATGACCAACAAACAATCAGCCTGACAACAATCGAAAAAAATCAACATACGAAAAAAAGAGCGGGATGAATCGGATTCACCACGGAACAAGCATGAAAAAAAAAATAAAAATAAAAAAGCTGAGATTCTTCTTTGAGGCTAAAAACTGAATGGATCGAGATTCTTCCACTTTCGAAACCCGCAGGTTAAACCGGGAACCAGCATATAATAATCTGCCGCGGCCGCAGACTGCGTGATTTTTTTTTTTGACTTGAATATTGGCTTTAACCAAGCTTAAGATTTTCTCTTTCTGTTTTTGATTTTCTATTTTCCTATTTTCCCACGTTTTATTGTCCTATTCTCCCATGTTATATTTTCTCATTTTCTAATTCCTCTATTCCTATTTTCTATTCCTATTTTCTATTCCTATTTTCTATTTCCATTTTCTATTCCTATTTTCTATTCCTATTTTCTATTCCCATTTTCTGCTCCTATTTCCATCCCCATTTTCTTTTCCTACCTTCCTACTCCTCTCATTCCCTGGTTTCAGCTTCGCTCCTTCTTCGTTCTACATTTGTTTCATTTCCATTGTTACTAACTTTTTATTTTCCATCTTCTATTGTTCCCAGCTCTCTTTTCCTCTCACCGCAAATTCTTTATTGTTCCGCCTTGTATGATGCCCATACTTCTTTCCCCTTCGTATTTTCCTATTTCTCCCCTCAATTCTGGTTTAACCCGCATGCTATGCTGGCTTTACCTACATCGTCATTATTACATCTTGCCACATTACCTCATGCTACACTTTGCTCACCTTTTGCTACTATTATTACCACGACCGCCTCTCTTTGCCGCATGCATACACACGCAGAAATCTTCCCTATTAATCCACCAGTTTTTCCAGTTTTTCCTCTCAATTCCCATTCATTTTTATCCTGTGCCTTCCCCTCTTTTCTTCTGCTGTCATTTTGGCTGCTTCTTCCCCTCACGCAACCCACAATCAACCAATCATATTGCTCCTTTGGATTTCTTGCGTGCCGGCCTAAAAGAAGCAAAAAAAAAATTAGATTTTATCCATTAATTCTGCCTACATTACTACTTGCTTCCCTCACACAAGTTTGTCCGCTCTACACAAGTATTTTTCCGCCAGCCTAAACCTGCAATATTTTTCGTGTCATTCATAATCTTCTCTCATAATCTCCTGATATTAAACCCTGCACTGACTCCTTGCTTACCCCTCTTGCCGTTTTCAGCACCCTTGGACCATGGGCAAAAATGCTCACTACGTAATATTGCTGGCATTATGCTTTTTACCCAAAGATCTCACCTTGCCTGTTTCTGCGACACAGATATCACGCTACTCGAACCCCCTATTTTGCCGATATAAAAAATTTCTCAGGTGTGTCCCAAGCCCATTGTTCCCAACTGATTCCGTGTCCTTTATTTTTTTTTTTTTTTTTTTAGATTTTTTTTTAACATCAGACCACAAATTCCTTTTCTGAAATTTTCTGCTCTCGCCCAAGCCCACCTTATTTGCTCATTAGTGCACTACCCGGATAGGCCTCGGAGTAGCATCAGATTTCAGCATACCGAAAGATCGCGGAAAAACCGTACCGTTTATCCGTTGGCGGCTTGGCCAGTTCATCCGTTTCACATGGATTTCATCTCAGACATCGACATTTGGAGTAAAATCTTAGAAGCATGATTCGCCAGAATGTTCATTTCCACCCCTTTCAATCTGCGCCCTTTTACTAGCCTATTGCATCTCCAATGTAGACCATCGGTTTTACCTGGAGATCGTCAGCTTTCATTCATAAAACCGATGTGCATTGATCGGCATGCTGAGTAATACAATCGCCAAAATGCAGTAGTGCTTTTTTCAAAGATGCCAGCATCACTATTTCCTATTGTTGCAAGTTGAACATTACCCATTGTCGGCCTTGCCCGTTGTCAATTTTGTCCGCTTACTATTCTCCTGGCCTACCTGTTTGGTGCTAAATCACGTTTTGTTGTTCACAATCCTGATTGTCAAATTGTCTTCTGCAGTCATACTTGCTTTCGAAATGCATTTTTATTTTCTTGTCTTTCCCCTGCTTTTACACGTTCTCGATTGATTCCAGATGCGCCCATTGTCTCATCCCACATCCAGATACAATTAGAGCAATTTTTTGTTGGAATCATATTGCAAAACGCCTTTCTCTTTTGTTCTTTTCGGAGTCGGAGTAGACGCTGCTTCATTTTTGCCGCTTGCTATTACATTCTACGCCAACAACACAAATATGACAGGAAACTTCCAAATTATGGGGTCTTTCTGTGTTGTTATGGACTCTTCCAAGGTAATTTGACGCCAAATTTTATCGCTGTTAGACTCTTTTCTCCTGTTCTAATCCCGAAATTACTACTTGCTAAATAAAAAATTTTAGACGCCAAGGCGCGGATATCATTATTTCTCTCACAAAATCTTTTATTTCCGCCGGAAGCGGGTGGAAGAAGGAGTGTTGCAAAAAAAAAAAAAATAAAAGCAGGCGTCTACTTCTCTATACTATACAGAATCATTGCATAGACCCCGCAAAATTCCCACATTTTAGAACATTGCCTCTGTTCAACCTCCATATACACGTGCGTTATTTCCATTCATTTAGTCAGAGGCTGAATTTGTGGTTTCGTACGTGAATTTTGGGGTGGAAAGCAATCATAAACAGATGAATAGTAAGAAATACAACCTGAAGTATACAACAATATTTTGAAACTTTTATTAAGCCACTCACTTCATTTCATGCACAATACAGCGGCTCCAGCACGTTTCCCTAAAATCTGCCATACCCAATTTCTGCCATTTCTAACATTATCAGTCTGAGCATTTTACAATTCGAATTTTGCAATTCGGATTTCACATTTCGCATTTTGCCATTCGCATTTCTCATTGCTTTTCTCATTGCTTTTCACCCCTCAAAATCCTGTCGCTGCTTTCTGCCTGCTTTTGCACTGATCAGCAATCTTTCGCTTTATTAATTATTCTTGTTTTATTCATCATTGCTACTTCTTATCTTTTTGCTTCATACCTTCTTACTCCTTGATTTGTGCTTCGTCTTCCATGATGCTAACTCTTTAATACAATATCCATTATGCTTACCGATCGAATCGGGGATAAAAGCCTGACAATTTTCGCTTTGTTGCCTACAACAACCAATAAAACCGAATTTCGTTTCCCGTACGACAAACGAGCTGCATCGAGACATTTAGCATCCCACCTCGGTAACAGTTAGGTGATTTTTAGTTTCATTCCTTTTATTGTATTCATTCTTGCCTTTCAATTCATTCCCCACTCCCCACAACTTTACTTTTGCCTTGCATTTTATGGTTGTCCGACACTCATCATCTTGAACGTTAATTTGTAATTTCCGTTTTTTTTTGTAGAGCCTGAACAAATCTTCAAAAATCCTCGATATTCTCAAGGCAGCACACTTTCTGAGTAATTAGCGCTAGCTTCATTGTTTTCTCTTTATTTATTTTTATTTTCATTATTTTTCTCAAATCTGATCTTTTTCCGACTATAGCTGATATTCTGCACAGAAAAATATATTTTCCTGACATCTAATTTTTTTTTCTCCTTCTTTGTTTGTTAGTGCCGTGAGGGTGGATCCTGTCACTTTGTGCTCATCAGTTCTGATAATTTGGAGATACATATTTTTTTGAATTGTTTCAAGGCTGTGCAGACGAATGAATGGCTGCGTAATCATGAGGCTGTGCACATGTGTGGCTATGCAAGGGAAGCGTTAAGGTTGAAGAGATCAGGTTATGAATGAATACCGGAACTTGAATCAAGTGACGGAAGTAATAGTGATAATTACAGCGGCAAGAGAATTAATTTGCCACGATAAATCATACAAAAGCATTCAAATAGCATATTCTAAAGTGTTCTAAAGTCGTCTAAAGTATTCCACTGTTAAATTAAATAAATCTGTCACAAACATATTTTCCGATAGCCATTGAGCAGGTCAAACCCGGGCTTTCTATTCCAAGGAGATTGATAAATCCTGGAAAATCCTTCTCCTCACGGATAATGAAATCCTGAAACCGTTTTTCGTTTGGACCTATGATCTTTGGCCTAATACCAGAATAACTAGGAGTGAGATTTTCCGGCTTTATTCCGGGAAGATAAAGGCTGACTTGCTTGCATGCTGCTTCAAGATTGCTGCTATTAACACTGTAGTCATCACAGTTGTCTACCCACTCCAAATCCGGGCCAAACTTCACATCTCCACCCAGATCAATCGTTAAATGCGTTCCTAGCGACGCGACGCCAGGGGTCGGACAAGGATAGACGAGCCTTCTGATTCCAAGCGGCCTGCCGCTATAGCTGAAGTAGTTACCCTTTGCGTAATATTGCTTGATGTGGCGATTTTCGGGCAGAATCATGTTGGAGATTTCGGCGGCGCGCAAGCCTGCGCAATTGATAAGCGCGTTCGTCGTGAAGCTGAACGCGCCATCTTCATCATCTGCGCCTGCGCTGGCGCCACAGAGCTCTGTTTGAACCTTATAAATACCCGAAGACTTTATGTATTCGAGGCCAACAACTTTGGTGTTGAAAACAGCCGAACCTTCTGCCTCTTGGAATCTCGCAAACTGGTAATCCATTAGCGCATGCGCTGATAAAATGCCTGTTGTCGGAGAGTGTAGGATGCCGCACCTTGCGCTTATCAGTGGTTCGCGCCTCTTCGCCTCACCAATCCCAACAAAATCTGTGGGTACACCCATGCGCTCCGCTTTCTCATGCATGCGCTGCAAGTACTCCATCTCCTGCGCAGTCTGCGCCACAATCCACTTGCCGCAATTGCGCACCGCAACGTCTCTTGCGGCGCCGTTTTCATTTTTCAATCCATATATCATATTTTTTCCCTCAATGCACAATTTTGCTTTCAAAGAGCCCTCGGGATAGTACAAACCACCATGAACGACTTCCGAATTCCGACTCGAGGTCTCCAGACCATACTTTGCATTTTTTTCTAGCAGTAATATGTTTGCGTCCGGGAAGCGCATGGCGATATCTGCCGCAATGGCAAGTCCAACTGCGCCTGCGCCGATAACGGTGTGCGTGAAATCGGCCGCAGAGGTATGCGCGTATCTTTTCAGCATCGTGCCGCCAAGCATAGTGCCAATTGCCAAAAACAAATGTGGAAATTTTAAAAGAATGTATAAATAGAAAATAGAAATGTCGAAGGGTGTGTTATCTTATCAAAGCTTGTTCAAAATAATCTGAATCATGTCTTTCTCTTATTCCTCTCATTTTCGCTTTTCACTTTTTTCTGACACCAACCCCACAATTTGAGAAATTTACCGGATTTGGGCAAGATTGAAAACTGAAGGGGTCCATATCTGGTGGATTTTTCACCCAAAAATAATTATGTCGCTACATAAATGCTTACAGCCTTTGCTCAAGCAGACTATCTTGTTTACTTCAAAAATGCTGGTTGATAGCTCTATTCGGAATGCATTTATTGGACAAATAAACGCCGAATTTATACGTGCATGCTTTATTCAAAGTATTTTTATTTTTATTTTATTTTTTTTTTTCAATCAATGCGGGTCGAAAAATAGATCCTGATGCTTCCTATTTAATCAATGCTAAGGTCGAAACTTCGGGCTCCGTACATCCGTACACCCCAAATGGACCCCGAAGTTGATACAGAAATAATGAAATCTGTTGAAATATCAATGGCACTAACTACCTCTAAACGGCACAAACATATATTTTTTCATGGATAGCACATCGAAATGCAGATAAAAGACAAAGCAAGAAGGATTCAGGGCACATTAAGGGGTCACAAAGCCGCAATTACAGCAATCGAGTTGGTATACTTGCCTACATCGATCACTTTTACCGATCAAAGCACAAATATCACACAAGACACTCAATTTCTTCGTCCATCATTGCTAACTGGAGATGAAACGGGTCTAGTTATTTGGTGGGATCTTGCAACACGTCGACCGATTTCAAAATGGCAAGCACAAGGTCATAAAGGCTCAAAACTTCCATGTGGAGTAACTACACTTCAACAACTCGGATTGACCTGGCACAACTTCGAAAATAGGTCATTTGAGGTTCCTGAGATCGATTTACAGTGGTACGGATGTGTTCTCAGCCATGGAAAGGACGGTGAAGTGAAGATATGGCGTTTATTTGAGGCTGTTTCATGCGGAGATCACGGATTGGCATTTAAACCGATGATGGTGGCAAAACAGAAACTACCAACACCAATATTTACGATGCCTGTGAACATGCTGAACTTCAGCAATGTTGAAATGCATTCTGGGGGCGTTATTGCCACTCCAGGGACCCAGGACACGGGTGCATTTGATGTGTACGAGATAAGCGCCCCCAGCGCCGTCACCGATAAGCGCACCCCTGCGCTCAGCCGTAAATTGAAAGCCGTGGACATCTCCAAGTTTATCGAAATTCAGCATGATCAAGCTACAGATACGGTATCTGGGCAGAGGGCAGGTTTTGGTATTGTCATGAAGGTGCGCTGGATTGGCACAGAAAGGCTTGCAGTTGGTTATGAAAGTGGCGCAGTTGTAATTTACAGAATTGATCGGCAAGACGAAAAAAATTGGAAAATACAACCGGTTGTTGTTGATTATACACACAAACCAGAGCCTATAACGGCTTTGTTGTATGACAATGTGCGAGATATAGTGTTAACAGGGTCTTCTACTGACAAAATAGCATGGCTTTGCAATGCAAAACATCTAAATGATACTAACAATGGTATTTTTGACAGCACAGAATGCACTAAGGTGTACCATATGGAGCACAACGGCATTTCGGACATTAGTATTTCAACTAGTGGCCATGTTGGTGTGGTTACGTGGGATGGGTATAGCCGATTTTACGAGTATACGGATGGAGAAGTGGAAAACAGCAGTTTGAAGTTTGTGTTTAAAGTAAAGCGTCAAATGCCATCGATAGCAGATAACAGGTTGTATGCAACCGATGATATCAAGCAGCAGGATATGCTCCATCCGCAGAAAGCGTCGGTTGTGTTATACTCAAAGAGGCAAGTGGAGTATTATGCATTAAAGGAGAAAAGAGAGATTTTGTATAATAACGGGATGAGCAAAAATCTCGTGAGACGAAGATTGGAGCGGGATCTGGACAGCAGATGGATGCTGATTGGATACAAGGATGGCCGGGTGGCTGTGTACAAGCTTGAGTCTGAGTGAAGTGTCAGTTATGGAGGGAAAGTGGTGAAATGAGAAATTGTGAGAGGAAGATGAGATCCAGTATTGAGGAATAAACCTTAGTATGTGGAATGAAGTAATTTGCAGAGATGCATTGTAAGATTCTGATGTGGAAGGAGTTTGGCAATTATGGATACATTCTGGAAGTGGTGAGCTATTAAGAAAGTGGAAATTATCAGATGGAACTGGTTGCAGCTGACGAATATCATGCTGTATAGAGCAGTGCTGTATTATATAATGTTAGTATGGAGCACTGTTGTATTAGATGATGATAGCTTTGTGGAGGCTTTATAGTTTATGTATGTTTTATAGAATCAAAGTTTTATAGAAAATCTGCTCTTGGAGTTGAATGTGGTATTTTATAAGAAATTATGCAATTCTCTACGGCTTTCATCTATTTGTAATATCCAAGCTTATTTATGGTTACTATACAGGTATCGCTCGATATCTGTTTGGTATTAATTCGATATTAATTCAATATCTATTGAATATCCATTAGATATTAATTCAATATCTATTCAATATCTGATCAGTATCGATTCGATATCTATTTAATACCCATTCAACACCCATTAATATTTCCACAACTCACACCATACAGCATCTATGCATTCCCATTATCCTTTCCGCATACCTCCATAGAGTGTAAGTCTATTCCATCATAGAGTCGCTTTGATCGGCATTGTCCTCCTTGTAATGGCAAAAGGTGCGAGCAATCATTTCGTCATCCATTCCAGACTCGACTCTTTGCTTTAATGTGATTGGTCCGCAGGAATATCCTCTGGAGGATGCGGGGATGCGGATTGAGAGCTGCTTTGCGCGCAAGTCGAGCATCTCGTCGCGCACCGGTGCTTGCGCTGGCACTGGCGCTGACGCCGTTGTCTCCGACTGCACTGTTGCCTCCGCCCGCACCTCCGCCTGCGCGTGCGCCAACTCAAGCGACTCTGCGCAGTCGCGCAACCAAGGGTGGTGCAGCGCCTGCTCCACCGATAAGCGCCGGTTCGGGTCCGCGACAAGCAACCGTGAAATAAGATCAAGAGCATCGTCCGCAATCTCATCCCAGTAAGGTGAGAAAAACGCATACCGCGCCTCGATAATCTGCTGCCGCATGGACGGCGGCCCAAGCTCTTCACTGAAAGGCGGAAATCCACACAAGCAAACGTATAAAAGCACACCAACAGACCACATATCGACTGCGCGATTGTAGTGCCGATTTTGCTGATTAACAAGCACTTCCGGCGCAACATAAGCCGGGGTGCCGCATAGTGTGTTGGTAAAGCTAAAGTTGCCGATGAACTTGGCGAGGCCGAAGTCCGCAATCTTGACGCGCACGCTGCGCTCTCCCGCATCCCATGGCGCAGCCTGCGGGCCGCTTATCACTTCAAGCAAGATGTTCTCAGGTTTAAGGTCCCGGTGCACGACTCCCATCGAGTGCAGGTACCTGAGCCCGGTCAAAAGCTGGCACATGATGTTTTGTGTCTCGTCCTGCCGCAGTTTCCCCTTGGATACGATCCTTTTAAAGAGTTCTCCGCCATTCACTTCCTCCAAAACCAAGTATGTGGTCACGGAATCGCGGGAAACCGGCTCCAGGTACGTTCCGTAGAACCCGACGACGTTCCGGTGGTCCAGCTTCGTCAAAATGTTGAGCTCGCGGTCCAGATTGACCTCGTCTGCCGCCTCGTTAGTCTGTATTTTGCTTGCGGCACCCAAAGTGTGCTTTCGAGGGTTGAAAATCTTCACCGCGCACACTTTGCCGGTTTCCCGGCACACCGCCTCCTTCACCTGCGCGTAGTGGCCCGTCCCGAGCACCTTGTTGCTCAATATGTACTTGTCGAAAAACGATTTTCCGGCCCGTGATGCTTTTTTGTTGTATTTCGTGATAAATTCGCAACTTGCCGCAAACGATATCCGGTCCCCGTCCCTCAAAAGACACGTGTTGCCTTTGCCCACCAATGTACCGTTCACAAACGTCCCGTTCGTGCTCATGTCCTTCACAAAAACTGCCTGCCTACCGCCTACATCACTCGATCCAATTTGACAATGCTTGCTAGAGCAATCCGGTGGTTCCACCACTATATCGCATTTCCGGGACCTCCCGATCAAAACACCCTTGCCCCGCGGTATCAGCAGGTTGCCGCACGTCGTCGAGTCCAGACTGAACAAAATTGCCGCTGCTTTCGCCTCTCTTTCCAGCAAATCCTGCGGTGTTTTTGCTTCATGTCTTTTTGCTCTTGCTCCTGGACAGTTCCGGTTCCAGTCACTCAGATTCTCCCCATTTCGCTCCACACTCTCTGCCAACGGCCTCTTTCTGTTCAATCTCGCTATTTCGCTCATCCTGCTGCTTAAATATGCTCTCTGCTGCTTGCTTTTTTCACTATTCTCTTGCCTAAATTCCACCTCTTGCCTTGCTCTGTTTGCTGGAATGTTGATTTTTCTTCACGCGAAAAAAAAAATCTCACTCACGCGTCACTACGGACAAGGCGGTGAAAGTGAAAAGTACCAATCTTCACTACTGTAAGCACACTTTGCCTATATTATTGCTTTCTGATGGGTTGCCACGGCAACATGTGGGTACTGAAAAAGTACAATTCACTTTTGTGTATTCTGCATATAGTATTAACCACAAAAGTATTCTGCTAAAAGTATAAACCACAATTACACAAAAGTATCACACAAAAGTATCACACAAAAGTATTACCCACCTACAAAGGCATTATTTCCAAGCCCCCCTCCACACAACTAGCAAAATGCCACATATCCGGCGTTATGCTACTTTAGGATTCTGTAAGCGTATCTAGATGCCAATACACAGTTAGCTTGCGGTGTAGGGATGTAGTAATATGGTGCAAGGATGCAAACTACCGCTTCCGGGTCTTACAGAAGAGTATTACCATTCATGTACGGCCATAGCTGCTTATTACATCATACACGAGCATTATATTGTATTGGAAACAGTTCTTTTTCTTTTGAAGTGTTGAAATCGACGATGTAATGAAGTATCTGTTAGGTCATATGTGGCCTTTCTGGATAAAAGCATGACACGTATAGGCAGAGCTTGAGAACACATAAGCAGGATTCACTAGAGGGTAAAGATGGTGAGTCAGAGATGAGAAGAATGCACTAATTGGTAACTAGGAGAATTAAATGCTAATTAATAAGCAACGGTTTTTCTAAAAACACTATAAGAAAAAGCCAGCTCAGACTTGGAGAACAAAGCTAAGGGCAGCTGAATAATCGGGGAGGCAGATTGTCATTGTTTGGATACAATTGTGAACATTGTTAAAATAATGGTATGTCACCTAATAGAACGTTACGCTACTACATTGAAAATTGGGCCAAATAAAATTCAAATAAAATACACGAGAAGAATGAAAAAGAAGAAAGAAAGAAAGAAAAAAAATAAATCGAAATTAAAACAGTCATTACCAATTACATTCACGGCCCGAGAAAACACATAAATACGAACCAGATATCGCCAATAATTTGTGTTTTTGCTTTTTGCTTTTTGCTTGCTTTCCGTTTGATCTGCTGGCACTTGGACGAAGAACAACAGCAATTACAATTGTTACAACAATGGCTATTTCAGGACGCGCTAAGGAAGACCAAACGTATGATGGATCTGGGGTCAAAGTTGCAATTATTCACGCAAGATGGAACGAGGAAGTGATCGATTCGCTTGTTGAGGGGTGCATTAGGCGCTTAAAAGAGCTTGGCGTCCATTCAAGTAACATAACTGTCGAATCAGTTCCGGGATCGTACGAATTACCTGTTGGTGTGGCAAGTTTGGCCCAAGAAAAAGATGTAGATGCAATTGTGGCAATTGGGTGCCTTGTCAAGGGTGACACGATGCATTTTGAGTACATTAGTGAGGCAGTTTCCAACCAGTTGATGTCGATTCAGTTTAAAATCGGCAAGCCAGTTATTTTTGGTCTTTTAACATGCCTGACATACGACCAGGCCAAGGCCAGAGCCGGTTTGATCCCGGGACAGGCACACAACCACGGTGTTGACTGGGCTGAGTGTGCTGTCGAGATGTCTGTGAAGTTTGGTAGTGGTCTGAACAAATTAGCTAGGTCTGGAAACTAGATTAAATGATGAAATGCGTTTATTGACTGATGCTCGCGCGTCGATCGGCGCGGGGAGGAAAAAAAATGAGAAATGAAAATAGACGTAGATATTTTATTGTTATTATGAATGAAAAATAAAATTTTCCCTGATCTGTAGAGGTAACGGAATAAAAGCAGAAGATGGGCAATTTTGAGGATGGGGAATATAATAGGATAGGATAGAATAGAATATAATAGAGAATAGAATAGAATAGATAAGAGTGAACTCTCAGAAATGGAAACAGACATAGAGAATAAGAATAAGAAGTTGGACGAGTCGATATATGGAGTAAATACTAGCGGAAGTGATTCGGAAGAAGAAGAGGAAGAAACAAAACACGAGGAAGTTGAAGTTGACCAGGGTAAGAGGTTCAAAGCGAAGAGGGCACAGTCACGATTTGCGGAGAGTGAGAGTGAGAGTGAGAGTGAAAATGAAAATGAAAATGAGAGTGAGGGTAAGAGTGGAGATAAGAGTAAAGATAAGGAAGAAGATAAAAGTGAAGATGAAAAAGATGAAAGGCAGATCGAGGAAGACCAAGATAAAGAAGAATACGATGAAATAGAGGAGATGGAGAAACAGTTGGCCAATGAGGGCACGTTTGGAATACACAAGATGAAGAAACTTACACCCGAACAACTAGAAAAGGCACAGAAACGAATAAAAAGAAGCGGAGTGGTGTATCTGTCCTCAATGCCGCCATACATGAAGCCAACAAAGCTCCGGCAGATTATGGAGAGGTTTGGGGATGTTGGGCGGATATTTTTGAAGCCGGAGGACACAAAGTCACACAAGTCACGTGTCAAGAGTGGTGGAAACAAGAAGCGGAAGTTTGATGAGGGTTGGTGTGAGTTCAAGAGCAAGAAGGCGGCGAAATTAGCGGCAGAAACGTTGAATGGCAATATAATAGGAGGGAAAAAGCGGGGATTTTACCATGACGATATTCTGAATGTGAAGTATTTGAGAGGATTCAAGTGGGGGGACCTCACGAGGGCTCTAAACAGGGAGAAGGAGGTTAGAGAGAGCAAGATGGAGGCTGAGCTTGCCCGGGAGAGGAGGATGAACAAGGCGTTTATCGAAAATGTCGAGACGAGTAAGAAGTTCAACAATATAAGGAGGCAGAGGTCGAAAAAACGCCAAAGAGAGGAAAATGAGCCATCTGGTGCAAAGAGGCAGGAAGTTCAGCCTAAGCCGGAAATTCGCCGGACATTTAAGCAGAGATCTGTTGTTACAAACAGGGCTGGTGCCAAGGAGTCGGATAAACTGGCTTCGAGGTCGTCCAATCAGCATAAGAAGCTTGAGTCTGTATTGGGCAAGCTTTTTTGAAGTTAGTACTTATTGCATTAGAGGGGGTTTGTTGGTGGATTTCTTAGTAATTTTCTAGTAATTTTCTAGTAATTTTCTAGTGATTTTCTAGTGATTTTCTAGTGATTTTCTAGTAATTTCTCTGTCATTTTCTTAGTTTGGCTTGTGCCTGCAGTGGATGTGTATGATTGGTGGATGAATATGCATGTTTAATTTTTGGATCAGGGATTGCAAAGTTGAGAGTGCCTGAAAATATAGAGCGATAAAAAATTAGGTAATGAAAAATTGCAAAGTGAAGAAATCCAAAATGTAGCGAAAATAAAATGTAAAACATACTACCAAACGGCACACCAATAAAAGCAGCGTACATTTAGCCACGCAAGCAGCATAGTGCACGAGAAAAACAGTCGAGCACATACAGAGGGATGCTGAGAGCAGGTAGCGTAGGCTTGAGGCGTGCGGCAAGTGCGAAATGCGGCGAGTTTGTGGCCCGGGGGCCATTTCTACCGGGCAGCACTATTAGGCAAGCAGGGAGATGCGGGTTTGGCACAACGAGCCACAGCAAGTGGCACAGGGCGGAATTCAAGCCCCGCAAGTTGAAAAAACTTGAGGCGCAGTACGACAAGCGGGTGATGACCCCGGAGGAGCTTTTTGCCCAGGCGTCGAACATAGATGTGAAGAATATAATGGCAGAGTACGAAAAGCGCAAGAATGTAAGAGATGTGGCCCCAAACAAGAAGTGGCTGGCAGACAGGCTGCCGGAAGTGCAGCTGGGGGCAGCTTTCGACTACACGGGCACGCTCAAAAACCAGCAGGCGGTGGAAAAGGTGCTGAGCGAGAAGTTCGGGCCGATAAGGAAGAATATCAAGATTTACGACATGTACTACAGCGAACTTGACGTGGGAGATGTGGTGGATTTGTCGGGCAGACTCTCGAAAAGTGAGCTCGCGGTGGTGGTGGAACTTCCGAGGGCTGCGATCGACCCCCGGTACACGCTCATCACGCAGTTTGGCGGATTGGTGTACGTTTCAAGGTCGAGGATGGGGTTTAGAATCCCGCGAGTTTTCCCGCGGGAGTGGTTTACGGGCTGCATAATGGACGAGATGCCGTTTATCGCCGGCTGCACGGATGCCGGCGGCAACGCGCTGGTGCCGGCGGGCCACCCGAAGTGCAAAACCGAGGAGACTGTCGAAAACCTCGACATTCCGTTCGGTGGAGCCGTTGCCAAGGCGTCAGTTGCCGCCGGAACGTCCATCCAGTCCTACATCACGCCGTCCCTTCTTTCCGGCATCGTTTCCCGGCGGCTCACGCTGATTATTTCCAAGACGTGGTTCGCGTTGCCCGAGACAAACTTGAAGATGGAGGTTTTGCACAACGTTCTGCAGAGTGCCGAGTCCCCGGTCACTTTGAGTTTTGTGCAGCTTCTAACGGCTGTCCTGGGCACCGATTTGAACTCGATGGTGTCCGGATTGAACACCAACAACAACGAAAGTGTCTGCAGAACGTACAAGAAGCTTCACGAGCACTTGGCAAACGCAATTGGCGTTGACAACCAGTTCGACAGCATCACACTCGGAAGATCGGCACTCGGGAGGAAGGCACTGGTGCAGCAAGTCTCGACGATCGCGTTGTACGCGTTGGTGCTCAGTTTGCGCAAGAATGGGCTTGTTTATCGCTTCAACTCGGGCCAAAGCCGCCCAACTTTCGTCACTGTGGTCCCGCTCGACCAGATGGTCCGGCTCAACCGACTTGTGCACAAATTCAAGGCGGACGAGAAGCAGTACGGCGTTTTGTGCGGGCAGATGGAGGCCAGGATGGCGGAAAACGGACAGGTAGAGGCCAGAATGGCAGAAAACGGACAGATGGAGAATAGGATGCCAGAAAGGGAGCCAGAAAACGCACATTCTGCACCGAAACAGCACTCACAGGACTACCAGACGTTCATCTGGATGCTGAAGTTGTACATCTCGTCCTCCTTCAAGGACGACGTGCTGGAATCGTTCATCTTGAAGGTGATCCGGGGTCTGTCCGCGTACAAGGACGTGGATATAACCGCAGCAACGGTATACGAGTTGCTGCTCAGGCTAAACGAGATTGGGCCCAACGACAACCCATTCAAGTGGAGTTACAGTGTGGAGATTCCGCACAGCAGCATTTCTGCCAAGGCGGACACCGAGCAACGGCTATATGACGCAATCGGGGCCGAAAATGTGGGCCGGTACGTCGATCTGGACTACGATATCGCGGGCAGAAGGAAGAAGTACGATTCCTCGACTCCCATCTTCTGCATTGACTCGGAAGACCCGCTAGAGATCGACGATGGCATTGGGTTGCGGCAAACTGGCGATCACGAGTATGTGGTGAGCTCGTTTATCGCGAATCCGTCCTCGTTCCTGCGGCCGGACTTCAACATGGCCAAAATCGCCTTTGAGAGAGGCCAGACCTTGTATCTCCCGGATGTTGGTGATGCCAAGACGGTATCCATGCTTCCGGCCGGGTTTGTGGGTGCTGTGCAGTTGGGAATGCCGGGCAGAAACACCCGGGTCATGAGGATAAGCTTCAAGATAAACACGCAAACGGGGAAAATAGGCTATTTGGGCAGCGGAAGCATCGAGTTTGGCCAATCGTCCGCGTTTGTCAAGGTGGACTACGGGCGGGTGAACGAGATTCTTGCCGATACGCCGAGGGCAGGGGCCATTCTCGCTGATCTGGCCGGCAAATCGAGCATCGAGGCCTCGAAAATCGACCAGGACTTGAAGATTCTCTCGCAGATCTCGGAGTTGTTGGCGGAAATCGCTCGGAAAAACGGCCGTGTGGACATTTTCGGCTCTTTGGACGTGAGCAGAGGCGTCAAGCGGATCAGTGCTGGTGAAAACGGGCGGCTAACGGTCGAATTTAAGCCTGGTTCACAGTCCGGGAAGGCCGAGAGACTCGTCTCGGAGATTATGGTGATGTCAAATCACGTGGCAGGAAAGATGCTCGCGGAAAACCGCATTCCGGGCCTATTCCGGGCCCAGAACAGGCTCCCAATGTCAGCCGAGGTGCGAAAGCACATAGAAAGACTCGTTTCGAAGGGAAAATACGTCACGTACCAGGATATGGCCGTTATCCAGGAGTATCTGACCAAATCTGCAACCTGTCCCTTCAGCAGCCGCCATGAGTCCTTGGCTGTTGATTCTTACGCCACAGTAACCTCCCCTTTGAGGCGGTATGCCGATATGGTCAACCAATGGCAGCTCCAGGCGTTTGTGCAGCACAGAAAGCCGCATTTCTCGCAATTTGACATCGATAACATAGCCCTGACGCTTGGGTTCAAGAACGAGATCAACCGGAGGTTCTCGCGCAAGGTGAGCAACTTCTACATGTTCAAGATCCTTGCGCAGACGCCTGGGTCCAAGTTCAAGTGCGTGGTTACTGGAAAGCCGTCCTCCGATGGGGAAATCGCAGTCACAATGTTGGATTATGGTGTGAGGTGCAGTCTTCGCACCAGCTGGTATGCTTTGGGTGGCAAGAGCACGCAGATAGAGAGGGAGGACAAGGTTGTGAGGAATTTCGAGATTGGCGATGTTATAGATGATGCCGTGGTTAGTAGTATTGATTTAATGAATGGCCAGTTGGTGTTGGAGAGTGCCAGTTGCTGATGTGTGTGTATATAGGTTTTACTTTGCTGTGTATAGAAATTTGGAATGTCTAGTATGTTGATATGTATTGGGATTGTTATAATTTTGGTTGGGTTTTCTGAAAACTATAGGATATAGGATATTTAGAATGCTTTGAATGCTTAATACCAGTAATATCATATATCTCACAATGCCGTATACCTTCCTATATCTCACGGTATCATACACTTTCCTGTCTTACAGTATCATTTGCCTTCCTATATAATACAATATTGATAATATTCTATTTCCTGGAACATCCTATCCCAATCCTCTCAGATGATCTCATGCTCCAAAAGCTTGGCCTTCTAGATCCTCGCTCACTATTTCCATTTACGGACAAAAAAGGGATACGGGGTGTCACAAAAAGATATGGGGTGCCACAAAAAAGGTATGGGGTGCACAATTTTCTTTAACTACAATTACAAATTTGCATAATCCCCTGCATAGCACCACAGCATATAGAAGGTAATGATTTGAATGATTGGACTGAAAACAAAATGTGGAATACTATATGATATAATGAAAGTGAGAGAAAGGTAATCGTGAAACAAAACGCTGAATATCTTAAGGGGGGTACAAGAGCTAATACTAAGAAAGCGTACATAACGAAAGGAAAGAGAATGAAGGCTTATGCGTGGATCTAAACAAAATAAGTTGAACTGCAAGCAGAAATTGTTATAAAGCTTTCATTAAGGTAGTAGAATGTGGTGCCAAGCAAAGCTTTCAGAAGAAATGCTAAAATAAAAAATGGGGACTAGCTAACAGCCATAATTTTTTCACGAATACATATATACCCAAGGTTTAATAAGTTTTTATTAAGGAAAAGAATATTCAAATTATATTATTTCTGTAAGCGACACTGATTTATGTTCAAACCAGGAGTAGTGTAACAACCAAGCTATATTGGGGTTTTGTCAAAATAACAGAAGGATAGAACAATGAGGTTCTAAAAAGAACAAGATCTATTGTCTATGTTGTCGTATAAGAAGAAGAATGACAACTACACAAAGATAAGATATTCTTTTGTGTCTATACCAAATCTTATGTACAAGTTATATAATACGTTAAATATCAAAATACTACACAAATCTGGTAACACTAACTTCAACAGGTTTTCTGTCAGACATGTTTTACTTAAACATGTATCAGCATCAACAACATTGATATGGTCTGTTTCTGTAAAGAGATTATCACCAAAATCCAGAGGACACAACATCTGAAGGGTAGGAAACCTTTACCACCAATAATTTTATACACATTAGCAATGACTTTCCTTGCACATAGGATGGTTTAGACTTCATTTGTGTATCTTTCATATTGCTTCCCCAGTGATGGGAAATGAACATTATCATTGCTTACGTAATCGCTGTGAATTGACCGTTTAAAGAAGTATGCTGGATATAAGGAGGGATGGGTTAGCATATTTAGGAATTAAGGCAATGAGAAATGAGAAATTATGGGGATAAGATTTTAGGGGTGATCAGGATGGGTATCATTATATATATTATTTGTATTTAAGCACATGTGGATTTTTCTGCATTTCAGCATCAATCAGCATCTAATTGCATCTAATTGCATCTAATTACATCTAATTGCATCTAATTGCATCTAATTACCCTTTCAGCATCTATTACATATATTTACCTCTATCTACCTCCGTCTACAATATACTCAATCACTCGATCAACCCATTTCTACCTTCTTCACACATTTGTAGTCTTCTTTTAGCATATACAAGTACAAAATACACGGATTGAGTCACTCCTCATCCTCGTTGTCGACAATCCTATTGGCTCTTTTTCTTGATGTTTTTTTTGCTGCATCATCTGCATCATCTGCCTCATTTTTGTCTTTATCATTTTTTTCTCTATCACCTTTCTCCCCTTCACTTTTCTCTCCCTCGCTTTTCTCTACTTCCCCGGTAAATGCCTTGCCCTCCTGAACGAGCCTTCTTTTTTTCGGACTTGGCTCGCCAAACAATTCCTCCTCCTCTTTTTCTTCCTCCCCACTATCATACTCCTCGCCGGCGTCGGCATTCGAGTCCGAGTCGGAAACAACAAAGTCATCCTTTTCTTCTTTTCCGCCCCTGCGCTTCCGGCTACCCCGCGCAGCCTTGCCGGACTCCGACGATGCCTCGATGCCGCTCTTTTTCTGCTGCGCTTCCTCCAGCCGTTTTTTGTTCCACTCCTGCTGCTGCCTGTCGAGCTCCCTGCGCTGCTCCGCCATCTTGCGCTCCACACGCTGCCTCTCTTCCTCGCGCCTCATTTTTTCCTCGTGCACCTTTCTCTGCTCCTCCTCACGCCTCTTCTTTGCCTCTGCAATCTTTGACGACTGCTCCGCCTCGTACTTGCGCTGCGCGCCCACCTCTTTCTCGAGCTGCGCTGCAAGCGCCTTGCCCATCTGCGCGCGCGCACTCAAGTCGTCAACCGGGTATGGCGGCCGGCCGCCGTCACCCTGCGCGAGGCGCTCCAAAGTGCCCGTGGCCTCGCGCACCCCGGCAAGACAGTCCTGCAAGTCGCGCACGGTCCTGCGCGCAGCCGGCGCCTTGCGCACCAAGTCACCGCGCTGATACTGCACGAACGCCACGTTGTAGCGGTGCGCCGGAGTGTCGCGTGCGCTGAGCGCGGCCTCCGAGAAGGCGAGCGCCTGCGCCATGCTGTCCAGGTTGTGCTCGTGCGCTCCGCGCGCAAGCCATGCGCGCGCCAACAGGCTGTTGAGGTGCGCATCGCGTCCGTCAGTGAACTTGTCCAGCGCCAAGCGGTAGTTCTCGATCGCCTTGCCGTACTGCCGAGACTCCAAAAGACAATGGCCCAAATTCACATAAACGTTTTTGTTGCTGAGGCTGTCGCGCGCCTTGCGGAAAATCTCAAGCGCATAGGCGGGCTGGCGGCGCTGCGCAAGGATGATGGCGATGCCCTGCGCCGCATACACGTTTTTCGGATCCAACATCAACACCTTCTGGTACAACTGCGCAGACCGCACATAGTAGACGCTTTTTTTCTTTGCATCCTTCATTTCCCGCGCCAAAGTGCAGTACACGTTCGCCAAAGAAATTAACGCATACTGATCATGCGATGTCAACTTAACCAACGTCTCTTTGTGGATTTCAGACTCCTTGGCAAGACCCTTATTGCTGGAAATCTCGTGTTTCTTGCCATAGTTCTTGAGATACCATCCATAAAATGCACGCACCTCCAAATTGTCTGGTTCCTCGTGCAGCAACCGCTCCAATTCCTGCACTATGTGTCTATCCTGCGAGACGCATGCCAAGAGAAGCCACCTGATGCGGGCACTCGAGTAATGAGGGCACTCCTGCAGGATCTGCTCGTAAATCTGCATGGAATCTTCGATGTCCTGTTTTTTCCCCGTGCTCTCTTTGCTCCGGGCCATATTGTACTGAAGCGTGATAGCAGATGCCTTCTGGATGGAGGGAGTGCTTTCATTTGCGGCAAGTGCTTTGAGGGTAAGGATGTGCGATGTGGAAGGAGAAGCATTAGATGAATCCACAGGGGTTTGCTTATCTCCATTCTCTTCATCTTTCACATCCTTCACATCTTTCACATCTCCACCCTCCTTTCCACCCTCTCCGCTAAGTGCCTCCGTAGCCAATTCGAACTCCCGGCTGCTATCCAGACCACTCAAAAACTCAAGCACTCCAATGTTGTTCAACAAAGCATACGAAACTTGGCTTTCCGACTTGCCCAACTCCAACTCTTGCCTTTTGGCCATCTGTAAATACGACAACGACTTAGACATGTCCGTGGACTCGTACAGGCGCGATAACGTAAACAAAGCATTCACGCTTATAGGCTCGCGGCGGTCGGAGCACAAATTCACATATTTGGTCAAATGGTCCACCGCCTGCTTCCTGAACCTGCGGCTTCTCGCGTAGAGTGCGCCAAGCGCATAGTTGACGTGCATGTTCAACGGCTGCTGCTTCTGTACCTTCTCAAAGCAGCGGATTGCGTCGCTGTACTGCTTGCGGACCGTGAGGCACTGCCCAAGTCCCATTCGGGCCAACGTGTTTGCCTCGTTGAGCTTGACGGCCTCCGAAAAGAGCCGCTGCGCCTTCCTAATTTGGTCGTGTCCCTGCGCGGTGTCCTGCGCTGTGCCCTGCGCCTGAACGAAGCAGCACCTGGCCTTCCAGAAGAGCGCATCGCTGCGCACAAACGACGCAACGTGGCCCGGACGCGCAATCACGCCATCGCACACGCGGCTGCACGTCATGTATTCCCCCTTTAGGAAGTACAATGCTGCAAGCACAACCTGCACTGCAGGCACCTGCCGACCCTCTCGGTATGTCGCCTCTGCAAACTCAACCGCTTCCTTGTACATCGCACAAAACTGCTCATCCGACTTCGCCGACGTGAAGCACTCGTCGAACTTCGCCACAGTTGTGAGAAGCTTGCCCTCCGTGTTATTGTGGCGGTGAACAAGCACACTATTGCGCCAAGCTCTAGATGCCAAGTCCTTGCGGTCAAGAAACCAGTAGCACAGCCCAATGCCGATCCGGGGGTCCGGCAGCAAGAGCGGGTTGAGCATGAGAACCTTCTGGAAGAGTTTGAGAGCCCCGGCATAGCTCTCCCTGTAGAAGAAGATCTTAGCCTTGCCGAGTAATGCATAACAGTTGTCCGGGTGTTTCCGGAGCAACGTGTCCAACAGCCGCGACTCCTTGTCCAGATTCGACCGCCGGCCCTTCTGGTGTTTGGATGCCATCGTGCCCACCGCCTTCAAAAGCGTTGCTGGGTCGTCATTAGCCACTGAAGAGAGACAAGCTTCAGATTTCGAAATTGCTTCCGAAAGATGTCCAGAGGCCGCCGAATCGCCACTTTCTGCCTCTTTCGAGTATCGGCCGAGCTGCAGCCAGCCGATGAAGTTGTCCAGGGCGGTCGACGCGCCGAAAAGGGACGTTTGCGAGGCCTGCTTGACCACATTTAGTGCCTCATCGTATTTTTCCTTATTCGCATAAGCCTTCGCCACCAGAAGCCAGTACTCGGGCTTGCACTCCTCGTTCGTGAGCAACGTGCAGAGCTCGCTGGAATCTTCTGGAAGGTCTGTGTTTGCGTCTATCACCACCTCCTCGCCCTCTTCCTTGAGGGGAATCGTCAAATTGTTTGGTGCTGTGTATTTTTCTTTTAATGCAGCATCGTGAATACTGCTGATGTAGTATCTGGCTGAAAGCGACATTGCTTGTTTCCACGTCGTGCCCTATGCACAGAACAACAATTGCCAAACTTGTACGTGTGCCGTAAGCAAGTTTTGTTGTGGTGTCTGCTAAATGTGCTGCGAGTAGGAAGTCTCCGTTGCTGTGTATCTTTTTGAGTAAACATTTTTTTCACCTCGGTTTTCTTCTTCTCAGTTTCTCTTTTTTAGCCGCTTTTTTTATCACTGTTTTTTTGGTGTTATTTTTTTTTTTTTGGTCCTATTTTTTTGTGCTTCTTTTCACCGCCTCGCTCATGCCATAAAATTTTCCACCATATGCATCCGTCGAATTTCACAAGGCCTCTCTATACTGCCCAGATATCAACCACCATATCTGTATTCAAGGTCTGATCATGGCAGCAATCGAAAGGCAGCATACCGTGCGGTTGCACGTGGGAAATTTGTCCCCCGAGTTGGTCAAGGATATCGCCGATCTTGAGGATAGGTTTTCCCGATTCGGAAAAGTGGTGAAACCGTTTGAGATTCATAATAAGAGCATTTCCGGGTACTGCTTTGCGTATTTGACGATGCGGTTGACAAAAAAGCAGCTCCAGAAGATAAGATCGTCCTTTAACGGTGTCCGGTTCAAGCAGGCAAAGATTTCTGTGTCGGTTGCAAAGCCAACTTTCCAACAAGAGTGGTTAAAATCTATAAAGCGACCAGACGGTAAAACGAACGAGAGGAAAAAGAACGCTACGTTAGCTTGGAAGAGAAAGGAGAGAATAGAGCATGTGAATGATAACCCGTTCGAAAAAGTGTACGTGGTGAAAGGAAGAATGAGAAAAACGGCTAGGAAAGTGGATCCTCGAAAATCTACAATGAGAGTGTATGTGAACGGCAAACTGCGTATGTCGAACCTCAAAAAGACCAAACTCTGGGGTTACGACAAAGGGCGGACCGCCCGGGATCTGAGCTGGGAGTTTAGCAGTGGAAAATGGCGTGATGGAAACGGTCATATCATAGAAAGACACACCAGGCAGCACATCATGCAGGATTCGGCATCATTTGAGGAAAACCTTGCGGAGACCGTTGAACACGAGGACGAAAACGTGAAAAACAGCGATGGGGACATGGATGAAGAGATCCAGCAGGAGAAGAGCCGTGATTTGAACTTGTTGGAGTCGCTTATGGGTAATTATGATTTCGAAAAGCCGGTCGAGGTCGATGAGGTCGACGACGCGTCGATCGACGGAAGCGACTACGAGCTGAATGGGGTTGATATACCGAGTGAGGAGGAGGCAGAAGAGCATGATTCGTATGGTGTGAGTCGGCCGAAGTGTACTGATAAGGAGCACAAGTCGTTAGTTGATGAATATCAAAAGCAGCATCCTGAGTATTTGAGGAAAGAGGTAGAAGATGGAGGTGAAGAAGATGATGATGAGGAGGAGACTGAGAATGATAAGAATGAGAAGAAGAATAAGAATGAGAAGAAGAATAAGAATGAGAAGAATGAGAAGAATGAGAAGAATGAGAAGAATGAGAAGAATGAGAATGATAAGAATCAGAAGAATGAGAAGAATCAGAATGATAAGAATCAGAATCATAATAATGAATTCACCGTCGTTGAAGACAAGAACGATACAGAAAAGCTCAGATCATTGCTTAATCCAGAATCAGAATCAGGCGGCTTCAAATTCTCTTTTAATGGAGAGGTGGAAGATAGCAAATCACAAGTTGAGAACGAGGTTGCAGATATTAAAAAGATTGAAGAAGAAACTACAATATTGCCCGAGCGCAGAAAAGATGTCGGGTTATTCTTCACACATTCAGATTCACCTTTCCTTTCTGCCCAGTCCCAATTGAGTAAGTTGAAGCTTATCAATGTAGATAAAGATTATGGGTACAATAAATGGTTTTGGGATAATAGGGGCCAGTTGAATAGGTTGTTTAGGAGAAGGAGAAGAGAGGCGGTGAAACGGAGCAGAAGGAAGATGAAGATGTCTCGGGCTATACTATAGAGTTGGTATATACTTTGCTAATAATGAAATAGATAAAAAGTTTAATTTTGTATGGAGAGAAGTACAAGGATGCGGAAAATGTAAAGAAGTGGACTGGAAATGAATTTGGGAGGTATTAGTGTATATGTCTGGAATAAAAATGAATATGAGAAGTGTAGTAAGAAATGAATAGATGCAAGAAGCAAAATAGAAATAGGTAATCATATCAAAATTATCAAGAATATTTGCCGCGCCAACTGAAAAATTTCCAGCCTCCCGATAAGCTTTATTCGGAATACTTTTTGGTTTTCTATCGATTCCACCAGAAGCGTCACTATAGAAAGCAGTAAGATAGGGAATCTTCTCGTGAGCAGTGAAATGCTTGTTTTGATTAATCAGGCTGTGAAGAGTGACTGTTCGAAACGGCTAAACCTGAAAGCATCGTTTTCTTCATTTAAGAGATCGTCAAATATAGGAGTCTCCAACTTTAAGAGTCGAGTTTTGAGCATCACGTCCAAAACAAAGCGGAAAACTCGTGATGATAGCAAATACAGACTGCTGGATGGGAGGAAGTTGGAGTTGAACCGCGGGTATGACGGGGTAGGAGGCAAGAATGAAAGCGTTAAAGATGAAATACGACGTAATGTTAGGGATGAAAGAATAAAGATGAAAGATGAAAGACTGAAGAATAGAGATGAGCGATTGAATAAAAGTGATGAAATAGTGAAGAATGGAGATGAAAGACTGAAGAACAGAGATGAAAGACTGAATAATAGTGATAAAATAGTGAAGAACAGTGATAAAATACCGAATAACCGAGATGAAAGATGGAATCATGCAGATCGGGATAGAAATATTTATAGAAGGAAAGAAAAGTCCAATTTCAAAGGCTTTCGGAGTGCAGATTACAGCGAGAAGCGAGTTCAAAATTCACAGAAAGGAAAAACCATGTTGGAAAGTGGCATTATTTTTGGTGAACGCCGTTTGCACAAGAAGATTAAGAGATTCAAGGATAAATACAGGATTAAGCGAGAGGAGAATATGCAGGAAGATCAGGAGAACCTGTCTAATTGGATGCTTGCCAAGAAAGAAAGGGAGAAATCGGTGAATTCTATGATGAAAAGGGATATGAGTAGCTGTTTCCGGCTCAGAATGCAGAACATGAAGTCTATTGATGGCAATGAGTTCAGCAATTGCAGCTGGAAGGAGATTGGATACTATTCGATGATCACGCGAGTAGTGATGGGGTTTGACAGAAGCAGATTGAAGCAATTTCTGATTCCAAGCACGTTTTACGATGCGAAGAGCAAGAAACCGATCTACGATCTATATACCGGCATGAAAAGCTTCAAAAAGTTGAATTTTAATGATGGGATGCCTCCCAGCATGCCGGCTCTTTGCACGATGATGCACAGCGAGAAGTTTGAGGCCAAAAGAAAGCTAAGCGAGTACAAGATTGTGGGTCAGATGTCGCTCTTTGAGGATTTACTGCTTGGACAATCGGTAGTATGTGTTGATTTGGTCAAGTTTGAAGGGCAGATCTTTGCCTGCAACAGCTTCAATGGTGATGTGCCGCTAAGAATCGTCTATACGGCATCGAAATTCCGCCAATGCTTGACCGACAGGAAGCACTTGCCTGAGCATGTCCGTCCAAGGAAGGGGTATCACATATTTCAAAGCTTGACAGGTGTATCCTTTGCCGGATCGCATCTCAAGGCGTTGGTGGACTACCCGGTGGATGTGCGCGACATGGATTATGTTGCGTCTGGTGATGAGAAGCGGGATCTAGAGGATGTTCATTCCACATACGTAGAAACAATGCTTTGCAAAGTGCCGCGATATAAGAATAAGCAGGTGGATGAGAAGCAGATGGACGGAAAGCAGATGGACGGAAAGCAGATTGATAAGAAACAGATGGATGAAAAGCAGATTGACAAGAAACAGATGCTTGATTTTTTGCGGATTAACAGTCCGGGCTTCCTGAAAAAGCTATTTGAAAACACATTCAGGCTCAAACTCAGACACATTCCACAGCTTATTATTGGCGTGAGAAACCAGCGTTATAAGCTTTTAGCTGTGCACAAGTACACGACGCAGTTCTTGGAGGAGTATCTGCAGCGTTGGGGGTCGCATGGTGAGGTGGAAGCAATCGAAAATGCGCAGTACAGGTTCAAAATATTGCTGGAATGGATCTGGGAGAATGTCGTTTATGAAAATTCAGTCTACAAGTTGAGCTACGACAAGAAAACTGGCGAAATAATGCTTGGCAAGTTGCGCAAGCAGTACGAGGGATACGAAAACTCGCTTGGCCGTGTGTTAATTCGCCAACTTGTGGAGTGGAGAACTCAGGGAAAGTTCCCGACAGGTTTGACAAGGTCTAACTACCAGATGAGGAATGTGGAGAAGCACACGGTATCAAAGATGAATGCGCGATTGAAGATAAAGAGAAGAACACGCAAGAATGCGGAGATTCGGTTGGAAAAGAAGCAGCGAAAGCTCAAACACTGGCAGTACCACTTCCGGAAGCAGTTGGAAAACTACAGGCTTGAAAACGAGGGGTTGCCTGCTATCAGGCACGATTTTGAGTTTTTGCCTAAGAGCTGATGAGTTATGAATGAATCAATAATAATGAATGTTGAGTGATGAATGTTGAGTGCTGAATGTTAAGTGACGAGTGATGAATCAATATTGATAGATGGGTGATGAATGAAGAATAATGAATGTTGAATGACGAATGCTTGTATATAGATTCAAATGGTCAGGTAATGGCTATATGTTCATTGAAGTAGTAGCTATAGGTTTGAATAATGTAATTAATATAGGTTTATCAAGTAACGGCTACTAGATGCAGTGGTGACGTAATTACATACAGTACATGCGATGCCAATCTCAACTCATGGACAGCAGTGGACGCTCCGTTATAAGTGCGTCGATCGACGCGTCGACGACATTGTGTGGAAGGTTACGGGTTTTTCCGTATGAACAGTCCGGAGAAATTTTTTTTTTTTTGAGTCAGATGAGATTCGTTTAGTGAGCCGCGGAAATAGTGGCAAAAGGGTTAGGAGGAGGGATATATGAATTAGGGGTGAATTAGGGGAGTAAAACAAGGAGAGTGAAAGAAGGGAAAGGCAGGTAAAAGAAGGAAAAGGCAGATAAAAGGAAAGTAAGAACAAAAAGAGAGCAGGTAGAAGGTGTATTGTGGAGATAATAAAAAGTACTTAGCACGTAATACTACAGTGAAAATATTTAACAGTACTCAGTAGGGACAAAAATTTCCAGATTCGAGGAATTTTTTTCCAACTTTTTCAGCGAGTATAATTTGGAGGTTTTTCGCAGAGCGAAAACAGGTGTGTGAGTCACGGTTAGAGCAAGTGCAAAAAGCCACAGAGGCCAGCACAGACAACAATGGCAGAGGCAAAAGAAGCACCAGAAGAAAATACATCGCGTAGAGATACGTTGGTGGAAATCGAGAAGAAGTACCAGGCGATTTGGGCAAAAGAAAAGCCGTTTGAAGTGGATGCACCAAGCGAGCAGGAAGAACCGTACGGAACATCGGTGGAAAAGCTGCATGAAGATTACCCGAAATGGTACGCAAGCATGGCGTATCCGTACATGAACGGAGTTCTCCATGCAGGGCACGCGTTCACGTACTCGAAGGCGGACTTTGCGACGGGATTCGAGCGGTTGTGCGGGAAAAGGGCATTGTTCCCCTTGGGATTCCACTGCACAGGAATGCCGATCCTCGCCTCGGCGGACAAGTTGAAGCGGGAAATGGAGATGTTCGGGGAGAACTTTGAGCGGGCACCGTCGAAGGAGGAGGAGGAGAAGGCGTTGAAGGAGGAGGACGAGCGGAAAAAGAAGGAAGAACAGATGAAAAAGGAGACCGGGCAGCACGAGGACGTGACGAAGTTCACGGCGAAGAAGTCGAAGGTCAAGGAGAAGGCAGGAAGAGCGAAGTTCCAGTTTGAGATCATGGAGCAGTTGGGCGTGCCGAAGGAGGAGATCAAGCAGTTTGCGGACCCCAAGCACTGGTTGGAGTACTTCCCACCGCTGGTCAAGAAGCACGTGACCATGCTGGGCGGCCGGGTCGATTGGCGGCGGTCGATGGTGACCACGGACGTGAACCCGTACTACAACCGGTTCGTGCAGTGGCAGATGAACCGGTTGAAGGAGCTGGGCAAGATCAAGTTCGGCAAGCGGTACACGATCTACTCGGTGAAGGATGGCCAGCCGTGTATGGACCACGACCGGCAGTCCGGGGAGGGAGTTCTTCCGCAGGAGTACACGGGGATCAAGATCGAGGTCACCGGGTTCACGGCCCGGGCGCTCGGCTACCTCCGGGAGCACGGGTTTGACCCGGAGGGCAAGAAGGTGTACTTGGTGGCGGCCACACTCCGGCCAGAGACCATGTACGGCCAGACTTGCTGCTTTGTGTCCCGCAAGATCGACTACGGGCTCTTTGACATGGGCCACGGCGAGTTCTTCATCTGCACGCGGCGCTCGTTCAAGAACATGAGCTACCAGGAGATCACTCCTCGCCGGGGAGACTACAAGGAGGCTCTTTTGGTGAACGGCGACCTGCTCGTTGGCTCGAAGATCCACGCACCGTTGACACCGCTCAAAACGCTCCGGGTGCTCCCCATGGAGACGATCCTGGAGTCCAAGGGCACGGGAGTGGTGACTTGTGTGCCATCGGACTCGCCAGACGACTTTGTGACCACGAGAGACTTGCTCAACAAGCCCGAGTACCACGGAATCGACCGGGACTGGGTCGTCGAGGACCCCATCAGCATCGTCAGGACCGACAAGTACGGCGACATGTGTGCGAAGACGCTCGTGGAGAAGTTGAAGATCCACTCACCCAAGGACACGCAGCAGTTGGCCGAGGCCAAGACACTCGCCTACAAGGAGGGCTACTACAACGGGGTGCTTTTGAAGGGCAAGTACCAGGGCATGAAGGTCGAGGATGCCAAGCCCAAGGTCAAGAAGGACCTCGTGGACGCAGGCCTCGCGTTCGTGTACAACGAGCCGGAGAAGGCCGTGATGTCGCGGTCCGGCGACTCGTGCATTGTCTCGCTCGAGGACCAGTGGTACCTCGACTACGGCGAGAAGAACTGGAAGCAGCAGGCTGTGGCCTGCTTGCAGAAGATGAACACGTACGCTCCGGACACGAAGAACGCGTTTGAAGGGGTGTTCGACTGGTTGAAGAACTGGGCACTCTCTAGGACGTACGGGTTGGGCACGCGGATCCCCTGGGACCAGAAGTACCTCGTGGAGTCGCTCTCGGACTCGACCGTGTACCAGGCCTACTACACGATCTGCCACCTGTTGCACCGCGACATATATGGCCGCGAAAGGGGCCTCTTGGACATCTCGGCCGACCAGATGACCGACGACGTGTGGGACTACGTGTTCTGCCGGCGGGACGAGGTTGTTTCGGACATCCCGAGGGCCAAGTTGGACCGGATGAGGCGTGAGTTCGAGTACTTCTACCCGCTCGACGAGTCGATCTCCGGCAAGGACTTGATCCCCAACCACTTGACCTTCTACATCTACACGAACGTGGCGCTATTCCGGCGGCAGTTCTGGCCCACGGGCATCCGCTGCAACGGCCACTTGATGCTCAACAACGCCAAGATGTCCAAGTCCACCGGAAACTTCCGGACTTTGGCCCAGTTGGTGGCCAAGTTCGGTGCTGATGCCTCGCGTGTGGCCCTAGCAGATGCCGGAGACTCCGTTGAGGACGCCAACTTCGACGAGAGCAACGCAAACGCGGCCATCTTGCGGTTGTACAACCTCAAGGAGTGGTGCGAAACCATGAAGAGCAGCGAGACCAGCTTGAGAACCGGCGACTACAACTTCTTCGACACGGCGTTCGACAACGAGATGAACCAGTTGATCGACGAGACCTTCGCCCACTACAAGGCCACGCACTACAAGTTGGCCTTGAAGAGCGGCTTCTTCGACTACCACTACGCCCGAGACTACTACCGCGAGGTCTCTGCCTTGTACGGCGGCATGCACCGCGACCTGGTCGCCAAGTACATCGAGACTTTGGCCCTCATGCTCTCGCCCGTCACCCCACACTTCGCCGACTACCTCTACCGGGAGATCGCCGGCCACACCGGGTCCATCCACACGGCCCGCTGGCCAACCCACGCCGCCCCCGTGTCCAAATCCATCTCCGAGGAGCTCGAGTACGTCCGGCGGCTTCAGCGGTCGATTCGAGAGGCAGAAATCCAGTCGTTGAAGAAGAAGAAGAAGGGGAAGCAGGTCGATGTCGACGTCAATCGTCCCGTCGACGTCACGCTCTTCATCGCCCGCACTTTCCCCGACTGGCAGGACAAGTACGTCGAGATCGTCCGCCAGATTTTCGACAAGTGCCACATCGTCGACATGAAGCAGGTCCGCGGCCACGTCGATGGTCGCGACATGAAGAAGGTCATGCCTTTCGTCAGCGTGCTCAAGAAGCAGTTGGATGTCTCTCCACCTGACGAGGTCTTCAACCGTGAACTCTCCTTCGACGAGATCCGGGCCGTCAAGCTCACCTTGCCGGTTCTAAAACGGGCCCCTGCCCAGGTCTCCGTGGCCTCCATCCACGCCGTGTTCTTCAACAACGGCGATTCCGTCGGAACCGACGTCAGTTCCGGCGCCCAGGTCGACCTTCCACGGGCCAAGTCCATCCAGAACGCTACTCCGGGCAACCCGGGCGTCCAGATCAGGAATGTCGCCTGATTCTGCTTTTTGTTTGCACTAATCTATGTTTTATCTGTTGTGTGTGTGTAGTGGCTTAGTAACTTAGTAACTTAGTAACTTAGTAACTTTAGATGATTAGGGAGTGGTATTTAGACTTAGAGGACTGGTATGGTATTTGGATTTAGGACTAGGATAGTATCTAGATTTAGAGGTGAAGTAATATTTAGATTTACAGTACTAGAATAGTGTCTAGATTTAGAGATGTAGGTGTGACTAAGGAGTAGCATTTAGGTTCGAAGTCTTGGTGTGACTAACGAGTGATATCTGAATTTAGAAGTATAGGTGTGAGTAAGGAGTAATATTTATAGAGATGCAACTACCGAGTATTATCTAAATGAAGGTTAGATGTGACTCTATCATCCAAGGTGTTTATTCCTGAGCATATTGATGGAAATCTTGATCACCATTAGGGGAATATATCTACACTGCTTATTCATCAAAGATATAGTATGTAACTGGTAATTGGTATATATATATCCACTAAGTATGTATAAAGCAGTATGTAACGCTTCTTCACTATATGTTTATTGTGCCTGTCTACTATACCTTTTACTGTATCCATGTACTCTCTCTATCTCCGCTACATCTATCACTTAAGGTGTTTTGATTCATTTAATATACTTGGTTGTGCATTACTTTATGTATACTCCATACACACTCTATGTATACTATGTATACTCATGACTTTAAGGAGTAATATCTACACTGCATATCCATGAATGGTAAAGAGTCACCTTACTAGAGAGGATTTCGTTATTGCTAGCTCAGCTGGTTGATGTACTTTGGAAGGATAGACTTTACTATATGCATCCAAGATTGTTTTGAAGCATATTCATGAGAAGGGTGGATGCATGACTTTAAGGTATAATCTAGATCATGAAAATATATATGACTGACTCTATCATTCAGGATTATTCCAGAGTATGTGTATGAGGATGACTTTAATGAGTAGTTTCTTGATTGGTATACAACTGACTCTATCATTCAAGGTCAATGTATCATTTAACTACTTCATGAAAGACTATTCTAATTCCCCGTTCACCATACTACCACATGTACCTTTTGGTTATTCGACTATTCCTTGGTCTTCAAGTTGTCTGTACCTCATATAAGTTCACGTACTACAGCAACTTCTGTCTATCTCAATGTATTCATACTCAATTGCAATAATAACTCTGTATATCTATCACCTCATCTATTGCTGGATCTAATTCATCCATCGTTTTAAATATTTGACAGCGTATCCATGATTGCGCACCAATGCTAACTATGCATTCAGGTCCAATTATTTGAATTTGAACCATGTCGACCAACAGACAATTAATATCCATGATTATCAATATATGAGTTATTGGAACTGATTACACCGTACTGTCACATTTACAGATACATGAACATATAGATGTACCAATTTCAACGGTCAATTCATGATCGCAATTGCGTGTATCCAAGCTTATGGTACTAACTGTGTTTAAGGCTATCAAAGTGCACCCCAATCGATATCTCAGAGATCATGTACAGCACTACTTCTTGGCAGATTGTCCAGAGTTAGACTTGTAGCAGGTATTGGTAATTATGATTGGTAGCAACCAGGACTAATTGTTTATATTTTATGTATCATCAGTGACTGTGCTCATCCACACTTCACAGCATGTTATTGCCCAGTATTGATATTTATAGTTACGACAAGAGTATTTAACTTAGCATCACATCCCTACGTTGCAACTTTAATACATGAGCAATCGAAATCATGGCAGGTTCAAATTACGACTTCGCAGCTACATTTCGCGCACTGAATAGAATAGCAAAAGCATAGTAATAGCATAGCAATAGAAAGAGCAAGCAAGAGTGTGTAACTTAATAGCACACCAATTTCAATAGCAAAAACGCGCAAATCCAATAACACAAATCAGGCAGATCAGGCAGATCAGTTCCCAATCTCGTGCCCCCTCTTCCTCAACTCCTGGACGGTCCACGCCCAGCTTTCACAGGCATAATCAATGTTGCGTGCAGTCCAACTTGGCTTTTCCTGCACTCCAAACGTCGCAAAGTACTTTCCGTTATCCTTCGCAGCAGTGAGATCAGCACCAAGCCCGCATCGAAGTGTTGAATACGAGCCTTCCTCGTTGGAAACACCAAAAAGCCACCCGAAGATCTGAAACATGACCCAGAAGAATAATCCGATTATCGGGAGCCGCGTGAAGTGGCTGAAAAGATTCGTGTTCATCACAAATCCGGGGTGCACCGCCACGCACAGGATGTTTGAGTGCCGCTTGCAAAGCGACCGGATCATCTGGATACCGGCAGTTTTCGCCATCCCGTACCGAAACCACGTAAAAACGATATTTGGCCAGTAATTGTACTGCCACGAGAGCTTAAATGGGAACGGCGTGAACCAATGGCCCACGGACGAAAGATAGATGATGCGTGGGTCCTTCACCACGTCTGGATCCTGCATTAATTCGACTAGTCGGTCGGCTATGAGGAAATGTGAAATGTAATTTGTCTGCAACTGGACCTCAAAGCCATCCTTCGTCTTCCCGTACGGCACAGCCATGATCCCGGCGTTCAGAATCAGCAGGTCTAGCCGCTTTTCCTGCCTCTTGAACTGCACCACCCCGTGCTCCACCGATTTGAGCTTGCAGAGATCCAACTCGACAAACTTCAACTCTCCTAGATGCCTGTTTTCCAACTCGTGTGCATTCTGATTCGCTCGCCGGATGAGCGCCTCGCTCCGGAGCTTCTTCATCGCCACCTCCACCCGTTGCCTGTTCCTCCCTGCTATGTACACTATGTATCCATGTAGATACAGGTGCAATACTGTGTAGAATCCCAAACCTGAGTTTCCCCCCGTTATGAAACACACACGGCGGTCCTTCTGCTTGTCGAAGTACGGCTGTGCATCCGGGTCGAACGACATGCTTAATTTACGCAATTCTGTGTGCGCTTTTCTCCGCTTTTGCCCCTTGCTTGCTGCTGGAATCCGTTTCTTATCGGATCGGTTGTAAAAACGTGGAGACGCCAACTGTAATGCAAAAAATTGCCCTGATGCCAACTAGAGACGCAAAGTGTGCATGTGCCAACTTCAAGTGGAAGTATGCCGGTGGGAAAAGCTATGTTCTTGGAGAATATCTAGTAAGGGGTGGGAGAAGATAGCTCAAGTGAGTTTAAGGCAGGCCTGCAGCTGGAAAATAAAATAAAATGAAATAGGAAAAACATAAAATGAAATAAAAAGTAAAATGAAATAAAAAATAAAATGAAATAAAAAATAAAATGAAATAAAAAATAAAATGAAATAAAAAATAAAATGAAATAAAAAATAAAATGAAATAAAATAAAAAAATAAAATTTACAAATTGAAACTATTAAAATAAAATTGAAAATCAAAAATTGGATTCAACAATAAACATAGATAAAATTAAGTATGAATTGGCATTGGGAAAACAATTCTCGAAACCACAATGCCCAGCAGTGTTTCCGCCTTTATTCCCCATACTCCGATTAATTGATTACGTTACTTCTCTGCTTTATCCGACCAGGACTAGACAAAAAATGATACAATCAGAATAAAAAAATTTTAAGCTTACCAGAAGATCACCGCAAACAGGGCTGAACCCTTTTAGCACAATCCCGCAATCGAATCGAAATTCGCTCCCACTTATTTTTGCATATGCATCTGACCCGCGAAACGCGTATGCCGATTGTTTTTCCGTCTTGAAAAATAAACGAGATCAATACTGCTTTAATTGGCATTACGGGGATGTTTACGAGCTGAGAGTTATACTTTAAAGTTGTGATGTAGGTTGAATGTGTCAACTTTGGACTAATTTGGTATAGCTCTAGTTTTAACGCTAGAATTATAATTCACCTTATTTCATTGTCGACTTAACCTATCTTCATTACTGCATCGCTAACATATCTCCACCAGCCAACCTCACTAATTTACTCACTAACTTACTCATTAATTTACCTCTACATTGATTCAACCTCTACATTGATTCAACCTCTACATAAATTCAACCTCTTTACCTATTTTTTGTTTACGAAACTACTGGCTCATATCCCATTTACGTTTTCGGAATTGCTTGTTTACATTGTGATTCCTTTCATCCATCTCGTGCTATTCCAATCCCTAGTCCATGCTTCTCATCCCTACACCGCATATCCCCTCCCTGCCGCGCCACATTGACCTGTCAGTTTTTTGTGGCTGATGTGATAGATCAGATGGTGAACGATTTTTGCGATACGTAAACGGACCATTTTGCAGTATTCACACGTATTTAAAGAATGAACCTTTTTCCCCTTTTTCACTTTTGAAATTTGCTAGATAGCATCTCCTTGACCACATCCAACTATCCGGCATGTTGGCGGTGCGATCATGGGCTCCAGGCAGCGTGCTTTGCCGGCTAAAGCCGGTGGTATGGCGAAGATATATTTCAGAGTCTGAGCGAAATTTCAGGAGGGTAAACACGTGTAAATTTGACATTCACATTTGCATAAGTGGACAAGTGGGTAGTGATGAATTTGAAGATGGCCATGCAGTTGTTGGTGGGCAGGAATCCGGTTCTGAAAGTGGTCTGCATGGCCAATCAGGAAACGTTTCACGAAAGTCGCCGGATAATAAAACTGGAAATGGAGATATAATGTGTCGGCAGTCTGTAGAGGGCAAAAATGGGCCGATTCAGACTCAAACTGGGTTGTATTCTGCAGAAAGGACAAGGCGGGCCATCCCAGATGAAGATGTGGTGGCGGCAATTCTCAAATTTGTGAGTATTGATGACAAGTCGGCCAATAAGAAGGCTCCGGCATTAAGCGCCAAGAACGCGGAGTCTGCCGGTGAAATAGACGACCACCAGTTTGATTTCCTTGCGGAGAAGCTCACCGGGAAGAGAGGGTGCCGAATTCTACCCGAGCGGTTTGTTGTTGCGGGCAGAATGACCCCGTATGAGCAATTTTCGGCGGTTAAAGGTGAGAATCCGTACGAAAAAAGACACGATACAAGAATATCGGTTACCAGCATCACACCCAAGAATTGGTGTGAGCTTCAGCGGATGTTTGACGTGTACAGTGGTGTGTTGGAGAAGCCAGCCACTGCACCGATGATTCGAGGAAGCAAAGAGCATTTGGGATATGAGCATCACACGCATCCGCAAAAGCAGTTTTCGCTAAAGGTGAACGGCAAAAAGCGTGATGTGCACATTGAGGAGACACACACGTTTGCTGAGAAGGAGAAACTCCCGCTGGAGAGACTTGGAACGGACGATTTGGGCGACTTGTACACGCAACTCGACAGATTGGGCGAGAGAGTTGATTCGGACACAAAGATGCTTGCCGGGAAGTGGGCCTCGAGTATTCTTCGGTTTCTGTCGCTTTTCCAGTTTGGAGAGTGCCGTGAGGTGCTTGTGAATGCATTGTACGATGTTAAAGAGAACAAATTGCTTGATTCTAGAGGTGGAAAGCCGCGGCTACCTCTTGAACCCGCTGATTACATCATCATCAGCGGTATAATTGACCACCTAAAGCTCGAGAGTGGGTCGTACGAGGGCGCTTTTGAGACCTACCAGGAGGAGTTGAAGAGTTCCATCACAGATGCTCTCGATATTTCCGATTTGATCCACCAGATTGCGAAAAAATCGAGGCAGTGGGCCGACCGCTCTGATCCGATGATCTATATGACGGTCAAAGACATAAAAACAAGGCGGACTGCTTCATTGCCGGCCCCCCAGCAGATACAGAGTGCAATTTCGCAGGTTGGCATGTACCGGAAGTTTCTTGAGCTCTTATCTCTCGATCCTGAGGTCACGTACCACATGATGATCGCCAATGCACTAAAACGAGGTGTCGATCCGTATGCTCCACTTCCACAGGCAGTTGTTTTCCCCCTCAGCCTTCAGAATAACTACCTCATCAAGGATTTTGCACGCATAAAGCTGGGTAAAGCCATTGGCTTCAGGCCGTACGACCAGGATCCGTTCATTCCACGAGACTATTCTTCAAATGTGGACCTCACGCTTCCAGAAGATTCGGAAATCTTGTCGGTACTTCTTGGAAACTGGAAGAGCCCCCCTACATTGGCATATATGGCGGCCAGGTTGGCACAGTTGTACCATTTGATGAATCCATTCTTTTCCAGCATCGGGTCGATCGAGTACTCCAATAAGGGCTCGATATTCAGACAGATCAACTGTAGGTATGATGAGGCTGCCATTAATGATGATATAAAGCACGGAATGAACCTTTGGCTGGGCAAAAGAGAGCCGGAGCATCCATTTTTTGCAAGTATCTGCAAGCGGTGTGTTTTCCGGAAGCAGTGCGAGTGGAATTTGAAGAATAATGATGGGAAGAAGGCAAGTTGAGCGCTTAAATATTACGATTTGGTTGTATAGCATACTGGGTGAGATTAGCATTGATGAGTTTGGAAGTACTAGTACTAATTAGTTTGGTGGTGATTATGTAGGTAGTAGTGTACATAGCTGCATTATTCTGGATATTTTAATTTTTGGTTACGACTGTAATTTATATAGTTTGCATCATATAGAATATGTCGATTGTTAGGTATGACTGTACTTTGTATAGTTGCATAGTTCCGAAGATGTTAGTTGTTAGTTAATGCTTTATTAATTAGTATCTACTAAGTGCTGGTAACTTCCCTCAACTTATACACATATTGTCCTGAACTAGTAACTATGTGTTAATTCCTCCTTTAGTCTTTGCTTGCTGTTCATAGCTTTGTCTATTCCATTTAGTGGTGCTTAATTCCTACTGTACTTCCTTAATCCAGTATTCGTTGCACTGTTCCTAATAGCTATTCTTTGAAGTTCTGCTTTCCTGCTGATTAGTGCTTGTTTAGTGCGATATTGCTAGTAATCTGCATGGTGCATTACACATAGTTTCTGCTGAAGGTATTACTCTCAACCCTGACGATTTATTTCATCTCCACCTAATGCTATATTTCGCCTACTATTTTATTTTAACTCCATTACTGCTTCTCCCTGCTCTACATCTTCAGTATTAGTTGGTGTTTATTCGCGCGTGTGATAAATGACCGTAACCCAAAACGTAGCAAATGCAGAAAGAAAAGTTAACAATTCGTCAGTAATTTACCTTCAAGTAAATGATCCTTCATTATGAAGTAAATGATTCCTCATTATGAAGTAAATCATCCTTTATTACCTTGAAGTAAATCATCCTTAAATAATTTATCATGTAATTCACCTTCGAATAACTCCCCTTCAAATAACTCCTCTTTAAATAATTCATCAATTCCCCTTCAAATAATCCCTTCAAATATCCCTTCAAATAATTCATCAATTCCCCTTTAATTAATTCATCAAATAATTCCTCAAATAATTCTTCAAATAATTTCCAAAAGAATTCCCCTCAAATAACTCAATAACTCACCCTTCGGCCTCGCTGTCGCTCTCCTCCTCAAATAGTACCCCCGAGGGAAGCCCGCGACCAAACCGTTCGAGGCAGGCTCGCGAAAGTGCCCTGAGCCTCTCGCGCGAAATCGCGAACCGGTCGCCGCCCTCGCCAGCCATCCGGTGGCCCTCCTCGAGTGCACAGCCCGGGTCCCGGCGGCAGGCGGGCAAATCGTAGTCCAAGTTCCACAAGAACGAGTTGTAATCATAGAATTGGAGCCCGGAGTTTTCGAACATCCGCTGCCGAGCCGCCCGCAAGCTTGCCCCGAGCTCCTGGACGATCTGCCGCCGGCGCTCGATGCCCTCGGGGCTGCCGTCCGGGTGATCGTCCCAGAGGTCCCGGTGAAGCTCTCTGCGGGGGTCCCCGTGGGAGGCCCAGTAGGGTGCCCGGTGGCCGTTCACGAGGAACGAGGCATTCAGGTGGCGCATTGGCCGAGAAAGAATACTCTCACCGGCCATCTGCCGCTGGGCCTCAGTCCACTCGGGGTCTCTTGCCCCGGCCAAAATTCGCGGTAGCCGTAGGGACCGCGTGGACTGCCCAGGGCGCCCCGAGTGCACCGACGGCACCCGCGAAAGCTGCCCGGTGGCTCTACCGGGCGACGGCACGAGGCCCCGCGCGGTGCCTGGTGTGGTGTCCGACGGGCTGCCTGATATTGTGCCCTGCGCACTGCCCGGTGTGGTGCCCTGCGCAGCACCCCGCGTGAGCAGCCGCCGCCTCTCGCGCACCCGGCTGAGCCTCTCTCTCAAATTCCCCAACGTCTCCAACAGCGTGGGTACATGGCCCGGTACAGATGATGAAGACATCGATGAATTCATCGAAAGAACAGAATTCGTGTCGTCCACAATCTGAATAGTGCCTGGCCGTTGCCCCTCTCGCTCCCCTTGTTCCTCCCCCTGTCTTTCCTGCAGCTCTTCATCCGAATCCTCCTCTTCTGTGTTTAAATGCTCTCCTCCTCTATGCAGAGCCGAAACCTGGTCACTTGTAAAATATCGAAACCGAAACTTGTCCTTTGAGAGTCTTATACGCTTTGCTCGGTTGCTGGCCGGCTCTCCCTCCTGAACCTGCCGGATGCTGAGTCCCATGTCTGTAATTCTTTCCTATATCGGTAGTTTGTGGCCTTGACTTTGTGCTTTGTGCCAAATTGGTTATTAGAGGTGCGTGTGCAAATGCTGAGGTGAATTGCTCGCTACGGTGAATTGCTTGCTGAATGTGAATTTGCTTGCTGAATGTGAATTTGCTTGCTGAATGTGAATTCGGCGTGTGCAAAATATATAAATGCTGAGTGTGCCTCTTATATGTATGGGGAAGAGAGAGTATTTCAGAACACAGCAAATGCAGATGCACATTATTGAGGATGGAATTTCGCTTTTTTTCTGGGGCAGAATATGTGAGAAAAAAAAGTGCCTCATGAAAAAATACCGGAATAAAGCACTGCCTGTGCTAATTACCAGTATTAGGAATGTATTAGGGATTGTCTGTGATAGCATATTGGTGTGTGAGTATATCCTTTTAATCTCCGTCCTTTCCACGTTTAAGTTGTTTCTTTGTTATCCACGTCACGGTTATTCATGTAAGAGTGCTAAAATGCTCACCAACTTTTCTCTCTGCCACTAGTCCAATGCCAGTTATTTTTATGAATAATATATGCGATAAGCGTATCTGCGGTCAGAATGCATACAATTTGTATATGTGAGATCTTGCAAAGCTGGTGATACTAAGTTAATTTTTATCCTTATTTACTATCTATTTATATCTACTTCTATGCATTTCTATCTTACAACCTTCTCACTTCCTTATTTATCGTTTACTCCCTATCTTATTACCTTCTCACTTCCTTATTTATCTTTTACTCCCTATCTTATTACCTTCTCACTTCCTATCTCACCTACAAACCTTTCAAAACAAATTATATTAAAATTGCAGAAGCTAGGAAACCGTGAACCCCGATCTCCACCCCAATATGACACGTAAGCGAACGAGCAACTGTGCCTTAATATTATACACTGTAGGAATTGAAGAAAGACAAGCTGAAGAGTAAAAATCAAACCTGAGCAAAGAAATCACAACAAAAATGCGGCACCAAGAGCAAAGCCAATGGCACCAGCATTGAGCATCTTTGTAGCGGCGGCATTTGCAGAAAGAACGCTGACTGCAGGCACCTCTGAGGTTGCAGAGGCATGCGAAGAGCTGGATGAACCAGAAGTCTCGCTGATAGGAGTGTAGTAAGTGGTCAAGGTTGCAGCCACGCCGTTTGTGCTCGTTGTGTAGACAATCTTGCTTGCTGAGACCACACTCTCGGCAGGAACGTTCACCACTGATGAGCTTGCCAACTCCACTGTGGCCTCGCCGTTGGACTGCGTCGATCCTTCAGTTGTGGTTTCTCCGGATCCCTCAGTTGTGGTTTCTGCAGATTCCTTGGTTGCAGTTTCTGCAGATCCCTCGGTTGCAGTTTCTCCGCTACTTTCTCCACCTTCCTCACCACTGGCCTCGCCGTTGCCCTTCGAAGCAGCACTGGTTGCAGAGCTGAGTGGGCAGGTGGTCGTGTAGATGGTGGTTGCACCGTTGGAGACGGAAGTGACGGTCGACACGGTGTACGAAGTGACTTTGTTGTTTTCGGTTGCACCTTCAGTTTCAGAGCTGGTCTCCGAACCAGTCTCAGAGCCCTCATTCTCACCTCCTGTCTTCGTTGCACCCTCAGCCTCAGTTGCAGAGCCGGTCTCGGTCACAACAGTCTCCGAATATGGGCAGGTGGTGACATAGGTGGTGGTTGCGCCATTCTCACCGGTGGTAGTCACAGTGCTGTAGGAGACGGGAGCAGAGGACGAAGCGGTCTTCTTATGCTCGCACTCCGTGCAAACTGTGGTGTAGACGGTGGTCTTTCCGTTGGATCCAACAGTTGTAACCGTGGTGACCGGTTCGCTGGTCACTGGGGAGCTTCCACCAACACCAGATGTGACACCGGTGGCAGCGGCAGTGATTGGAATGTAGCTGGTGACGATCTGAGTCTCACCGTTGACAACTGTGGTGTAGACGGTGGAAGAGGACACTGGATACACCTTGGTCTCGCACACGGTCTTGTGGCAGATCACAGTGGTGGTTGCAGTCACATCCTCGTGCGTGTAAGTGGTGGTCGTCTCGTCTGAGTCCGTGAGTGGAATGAACGACGTGACAACGGTCTCTGAGCCGGAGATTGTCGTCGTGTACACGGTTTCCATGCTCTCATCCGTGGTTGAGGCTGCAGCCGTGACGTACTGCGTCGAAGTCAAGGTCTCGCAGTTGTCTCCGGAGCACGAAAGGTATGTGTTGGTGGTCACGATGCCTGGAACAGTCACCGTGTTGGTGAACTCGTAGTATAGCGTGGATCTCTTCTGGATGGCCGAGTCATCCACGTCAATGTAGAGGCCGAAGGTCGACACAAAGCTCTTTGTGTTTTCGTCGCTGACCGTACCCTTGATCACGATCTTCAAGTAGTTGTCGTTGGTTGAACCCGAGTACGAGCCCGTGAAAGAGCCATCGCTGAAGTCTGTGCTCAAGAGACTAGATATGTCCGTAAACGAGTTTAGGGAGCCGGCAAAGAGCGACAACGAGCCTGACAAGAACTCAAAGCCTGATGTGTGGCCCACAGTTTCAACGCTGAATCCATCAAATCCTGGAAATGCGTACTCCGGAATGTAGATCGACCACACTGGCGATCCATTCTCGTACTCACCCGTTATGTATGGCGTGGCAACCGGCGAATATGCTGCCGAAGCAGTCGATGACGTCTCCGTGCCCGAGGCCGAAGAACTGTAGACGGTGACACTCGAAGTAGAAGTAAGTGTCACGTCACTGCTGCAACTGGAACTCAAAGACGAAGACGAAGATGAGGATGTTGCACTGGGAGCAGATGTGTTGAAGTAGCCACCGGAATAGTATGGCGCAGCCTGTACTATGGTGCCCATACCTAGTGCGGCAAGTGCTGTCGTGAGTGCACGGATGTGTAACATAGTGGATGCCGTTTGTTAATTGAGAGTTGGAAAGTGTGGGAGCTGGTCTGTGTTAATTCTTGGTTGATGATGATGCACAGTTTGCGTTGCGTTAAAGTCTCTACCAAAGGTCACAGGCAAAGACAATCTAATATATGGCTGTGTACAAAACGTAAGTAAGTATATGTAGTTGTTGCTGTTTGTTTATGTCCCGGAATTCGACGAGAGTTATATGCGGGAGAAGAAAAGTCGGAGGAAGAAAAAGAAGTAAACACATAATAAAGTAGGGCCCTCAACACTTTGCACTAGTGGAAAATGGTTCACTTTTATATCCCGGGCAAGAATAGCCAAGAAGCAACTAGGTCAGCAATTTGCCGCAACGGGCAGATCAATCGAATCAATTGCATAGGCCATAATTAACCAGGCTGATCTCATCAGGAGGCTGGATTATTTGAAGTCGCTTTTTTTTCGCGACCGAGTGGCTGGATTATTACCTTTTCCGTATAGGTAAACGTGCAGACAATGCAACTTAAATTGTTATCTCTTCGCATTGTGCTAACCGTGCCATCGACAATTGTGCATTCGAGCACTTGGTGCTTGAGCGAAATTTTAACACGGACTACGCAGGTTTGCATTGTTCGGATTACCCAGTCGTTGGGCTCGAATACAATTGTTTAGCTTTTAACTCTCTTTTTTTCGTTTGTTTTTTTCTCTTATTCGTCGTGCTTTAACCTATTGGTCGGTAATATATTTTTAAGGTCTTGCCTGCAATTGATCAGCTGCATTGAGAGTGAAATAAGATAATTTAAAAAAATTTAAGAATTGGTGAATTCCTGAATTATGGAAGCATGCCGTTCGAAATAATGCCATAATAACCAATAAGCGGCGGACTTCGAATTTCTTACCATTGCTGTATTATGGCTCGTACATAACGGCTCGGACAAAATCCACAATTTAGCACACAGTAAACCGCATCCACCAAGATAGCTTCTGTAATATGCATTCTAGAAATGTCATAGAAAGTGTGGGAGTTACTGGTGTTGGGCAATTAGGAAGATATTAGGGCTCGTATTTCGTAAAAGAATAAATGTGGGAGTGCGACTTAAAGCATTATGTCATATACACATTCCGTTTTCCCAACTTTATTTACCCACACGGCCAGAAAACTTCCCTCAGCTTTTAGGTAAGACTGAGACCTAATTCAATGTTTACGGACACAACCCGAAGGGTAATAGTTCGGCCGCCGTACCATGTGCATCTTGATTAAATCCTAATTGTCCGGGTGCCGTGCTTATGTATGGTGGACTGCAGGACCATTGTGTAAACAATACCCTGGACATAAAAATAAATACATTATGGAATATATTATTTTTATTCTATTATTTTCCTGAGCTGGAATGTCTGTAAACAGGATAATTTTTCTGACCAGCCATTTTTCAGTAATTTTTTTTATTTCGTTTTCTATTTAACATCCAAAGGACTCTGGTTGGGTCTTATCCGTTTAGTGCAAACGGGGCTAGAGTTATGGGTTGCTTATCTTAATAATGTTAGATTGCCTGACGAAAACGACCCAAAATGTTCCGGTGGTCCAAATTACCCTCAGTCCCAAATACAATAGCACAGTCCCCAAACTAAAAATAGCCATGCTATTTTGAATTTTTCAGCAGCCAACATGAACAAGCGCACACACACACACACTTAGCACAAAAGGGAAAGTAAAGGGGTCGAATTATGGCATAGTCGAGCAGCCAGGCGAATAAGAAGAACATGTGTCCATTGTATTAGTAGTCATAATGGTTACATTTATTCGCACCTTTTTTCCCCCTCAAGTCGCTCCTCTACACTTTTTTTAATTTGTCTTTCATCTTTTGCAAGGTGTTGTGGTTGCATTCATCCTAATTATTACTTATTACGTGCGTTACTTTGCCCGATCAGTCAGCGAAAACAAACTCGGAGTCAAACGAAGCGCTGTCGGCCAAAGACTCCTCTCCTTCTTCTCCATCCTCTCCTTCGTCATCTTCCGCATCCAATCCGACTGATTCGGAATAGAGTGCCTCGTCATCCTCAGAGCCGCTTTCTCCGCCTTCTGAGTCGATAGCTCCGATCTCTTTTTCCCCGTTATCGAACTCATCTAGTGAAATATTCGTCAGTGTCTCACCTTTGAGACTGACACCCTTTCCCACTATGTAGCATCCTTCCACATTGCAGTTGACTAGCTTGCATCTACTCTCAAGCTTTGCTTTTTCCCCTATAATGCAATTCTCCAGGTGCACATCGTCGCCGATCTCAGCGTGGTCTAGAACAATGCACGCTGAAATACGGCAGTTCTTTCCAATCTTGCAATCATTGCCAATAACCGATCGCTTCACGCTAGTTCGGACTCCCAACTCGGTACTTTGCCCAACAATGCAGTCCGCACCCACGTTTGCCGAATTCTTTCCCCCTTCCTTTGACTTCTGTGCTGCTGCGTTTGCTCCCGCGATATTTGTAATACGAGCATGCTGTTTTAAAATGTAACGGTTAGCCTCCATATAGACTGCGAGATTGTTGCATCGCAAGAAAAGCGATCCCTCGGGAAGTATGAACAATCCCACAGTTTCCTTTTTCAAAGAGTGCGACCACGACCGCCTTGCTATGTCCCGCTTGATTTTGTTTGCCGACCTGCCTGTGATGAATTGCTCCCCTTTGGATTCCACAATGTCGAAAAGCTTCGAGTTCACAAAGAATATGAACGAATCAAGCAGCTTCATCGACACCTTAGTCTCCGGGTACCGCCAAAGCATCTGCGTCCGGATCTTGAGAAATTTCGTCATCGCCACAAACGGCTTCGAGTACATGTCGAGCAAAACTCCGTTGCCGTTTTCATCCTTTGCGTAAACCGTGTAGTTGGTCTTCAAAACCTTGCTGTCGATATTCTCGAACAAGTTCTTGTACGAGACCGCCAATCCAAGGTTCTCATCGCTGTTCTCCCTGTATATTTCGATGAAAACCTGTGGGGGGACGTCCGTGATGAAGTCACACGGTAAAATCACAAGATTCCGCTTGTACAAGAACTTTTGCGTCTTCATAATCTCATTCAACACCGACCCGGTCGTCGCGCCGCCTGAACACAAGCATGAGAGTGTGCTGGTGCTGTTTAATTCCTCTCCTCTCTTCTCCTTGTACGTCTCCACCACTTTTCCTATGTCTGCAAGTGCATCCGTACCGCAAACCACTGTCACAGTTTTAAATGGTGCTTGGTCACACCATTCAAGCACATACTCTATCATTGGTCTGTTCGCCACCGGAAGTAGTGCCTTTGATGTTCCTGTATCCTTCACGCTGGAAAACGGCGAAAGGCTGCTGCCTTTTCCACAAAATATCAAGGCGTTAAATTCCATACTTGTGTCTTTCTAGTATTTGTCTTTCGGACTTTTGAACCTCTGTATTTACTTCCGTGGTGTGTTCAAAACAGCCGATAAATCCTATATCCCTATTCTGCTAGTACCTGCCTCTAGTCAATGTCCTGCTTTGGTGCCTGGTGTGTCTCTTCTGAAATGCTGGCCTTTAATTGGCATGCTGAAGCCTCTCGAATGCTATGAGTAAAAATCACATCCAGCGGTTGGGTGAAAAAATCGGGGTGAAAAAAAAAAAAAATTACAAATCAGCGTACCTTGCCGACATCAGCTATTTTTAAAGCTTCCACTAAAGCCCTAGCTGAATCCTTAAGCCTGGGCTCATCACGTATCTGTGCAGCTTAATGCACAACAATAATGTCACTGGTGCCACGTCTGTGCTTATTACGTGCCCAAATTAACGTATTACTCCCTTTCATGCTGCTTCAATGGTGTACGGGTGTATCACCCAGGCTCGTACCTCAGGCCTATAGGTGGCATATAACACACATATAACCAACAACAGGCAGAGATAAGCCCATCGTGTGATATCTGCATCACAGTTAACTGCTTTCTGTCACTTTAGACCTCATTCAGCTCCCTCCTTCCCCCTTTTTCACCGTGTTTTGTACTGTTCTCCAACCCGATGCTACATCCGTGCACCGGCGCCGTACCGTTTCCTCGCCACCTTTACTTTTTTTTTCTTCCTTCACGAGCATTTTCGATTCTTGTCGGGCGATCGAACCAACTTCGAGCACTCATCATTTTAGAAAAGGTGGGTAGAGGATTTAGGAAATTGATTCAGACGACTGATTTTTGTTTGAGAGACCTGCAGACGATCGGAGTGAATCACTTTGAATCTGTTATCAGCACGTTACAGGGAAACTTGCAATCGGAAGCCAGCATTATTGCACAGTATATAATAGTTAAGGATCACTAGAAGAGCAATTAGTATTAATTAGCATCAGGAAAAAGCAGGATATGAGTGAGGAAAACGACCCTTTACTTTTTGCCCTCAATGAGGAAGGAGGGGCAGGAAATAGCGAGGGAGCAAATAAGAGCAATGGAAATGAAGATGGCAACACTAGTAATAAAGATAGTGGCGATAGTAACAACGAAAAGGCAAAAGAAGAACAGGTGGCACCAGTTGATGAGGAAAGGGAGAGAGCATTGGCAGCATTGAAGAGCAAACTTATAGAACACGTCCAATGGGAGTCGAGGCTCAAGGAGTTGAGGATGGGGATCAAAGATCAGGAAAAAGAGTTTCAAAAGACTGAAAACGACATCAAGGCACTACAGAGCATTGGCCAGATCATAGGCGAGGTTCTCAAGGAGCTGGACCGTGATAGGTTCATTGTGAAAGCCTCTTCAGGTCCCAGGTACATTGTTGGTTGCCGTTCGACGATCAACAGGAAAAAACTGGTGAAAGGTGTCCGTGTTGCCCTTGATATGACAACTTTAACCATTATGCGGATCCTCCCAAGGGAGGTGGACCCTTCTGTGTACAGTATGACGACATTCAACCCCGGTGAGATGTCGTTTGGGCAGATTGGAGGTCTTTCCGAGCAAATTAGAGAACTTCGTGAGGTGATTGAGTTGCCTTTGAAGAATCCTGAGCTTTTCCAGCGGGTGGGAATCAAGCAGCCCAAGGGAGTCTTGCTCTACGGACCACCGGGAACGGGAAAAACGCTTTTGGCCAAAGCCGTTGCCGCCACCATTGGTGCAAACTTCATTTTTTCTCCTGCTTCTGGAATTGTGGACAAATACATCGGAGAGTCGGCTAGATTGGTCCGTGAGATGTTCAGCTATGCCAAGGAGCACGAGCCATGCATTATCTTCATGGATGAGATCGATGCCATCGGAGGAAGGCGTTTTTCCGAAGGTACGTCGGCCGACAGGGAAATTCAGCGTACTTTGATGGAGTTATTGAACCAAATGGATGGTTTTGATGCTTTGGGACAGACCAAAGTCATCATGGCTACCAACAGGCCGGACACTTTGGACCCGGCCTTGCTCAGAGCAGGAAGATTGGACAGGAAAATCGAAGTTCCGCTTCCAAACGAGGCGGGCAGGCTTGAAATCTTCAAGATTCACATGTCGAAGGTCCAAAAGAAGGGAGAAATCGAACTTGAGACCTTGGTGAGGATGAGTGATGGATTTAACGGTGCTGATATCCGAAACACGATTACTGAAGCTGGATTTTTCGCCATTAGGGAGGACAGAGACTACATAATTCAGAGTGACATGCTAAAGGCCGTGAGGAAGATGGTTGACAACAAGAAGCTTGAGGGAAGGCTAGAATACGAGAAGCTATGACTTTGCTGTGTAGTATATTCTTAATAAACGGGCTTTAGCAACTGGCTGGTATAGTAGGTGTAGTGTGATTGTTTGCTTGATGTTGATGTTGTAGAAGTGATAGGTTGAAATGTTGTAGTTGGGCTTAGCACTGATGGTGAAGAAGTGATTAATTGAGATATTATCGTTTGGCATAGCTTTGATGTTGTAGAAGTACTTAATAGATATAATGTTATTTAGCTTAGCATTGATGTTGAAGAAGTGTTTAGTTAAAATATTGTTGGTAGCAGTGCTCAGATGAAATACTGTCATTTGACTTTTTCACAAACCGTACATTACACTTACTTATGACGCCAGTTGCCTGTTCCTAAGTAAGGCCAGTATCTGGATTTCTACACTTAAGCAACAGAAGCATATGCCAAATAAATACAGCTCGTTTGGTGTCTATCTATATACAGAATATAATGCCAACTAAAGGATTGTCGAGCTTCTCCACCTCCGGCCCTGGTTCTTGTACTTTGTGATGACCCGGTGCCGGATTATGTTTCTTTGATGGGCCTCTCTTGTCTTTTCCGCCAATATCTTCTTCTCCCTTTCCTTCTTTTCCAAATTCTTCAATTCCGAATCTGGCGCAACCGAATTCACCCAAGCTGCAAAGTTGGCATCGGTAACTCCATTGAGAAGAGCAGCGACGCGACTACCGACCAAGTTGACCGTTTCTGCAGTCGGCTTTTTCGGAATCGACTCGTTGATTTTCTGCCTCTCTTCCATTCCGGCCCTCCTGGCCGCACTAATCGGCATCTCCGGTGGTGTGAGCCTCTTCTCATCACTCCGGCTGATCACCTGCTTGTCCCACTTGTACTTCCGACGCATTATTGGGCTTCTCATCGACTCAACAATACCCGGTGGAGAGTCTGTTCTCACAATGCTGTTTGGAATGTATGTTCTCTCCTCGGATTCTTCTTTTGAAGTTGCAAACGCATCATCTTCAACTGGCTCTGGCCTTGGCCACGGAATAATGATGTTCTCGTGATATTTCACCCGTCTGTATGGCATCATCTTGCCGTAATCTGCATCCCAGTACATCCCTTTGAACACAACATCATCAGCTGCAATTTCTGTCCGTTTTTCCACCCCATCTTTCCCTATTTCCACCATCGTACTCACCACCTTTACATCCCTGGGAGAGATCGGCTTTGGATAGTTTATCACGTGACTCTGCTGACCTGCCTGCCAGTATTGCTTTGGAATCACCATCTTTTTAGTTTCTGACTGCTCGACAAACAACTCGTTTGTGGATCTGTGAAATGCCAAAACCTTCGTCACGTGGCCTTTAAACCTGCCCTTTGTGATTAAAACTCGGTCGCCTATCTCCACTTTCCATTGTTCTGGCCTCGTGAACATTCTTTCTTTCGGTAGTTCGCCCTTATCTGATCTGAATGCTGGGATTTGTGTCATTGCTGCAAACTTGAAAAGCATCTTTTTTGTGCCCTCCGGGAACCGGTCAATGTTTGCGCCATATCTCTTTGTGGCATCCCGCAAACTCGAAAGCATCTTGTTTCCTTTGCTCTAGTTGGTTTGCAGTGTTTGTCTTTATCTGTATAAAATATATTCAAATAGCACTTCTTTGCTCAGATAACAGCGGAAACCAGGAGCGACTGTTGAAGCGAAAAAAATATATATAATATTCGATAATTTCAAGAAAAATAATTCAATCTCAGCACCTACAAAAAGTTCCAAGGCTCGTCCAGCCCAGCTTTCTCTACATCCGTGCACTGCACGTGACCACGGTCATCTGCTTTTTCTTTCTGTATTTCTCCCAGCCTCGGCATAATTACAAGTCCCTGAAGAAGGAGGCAAGAAAGCTATTTTTGCGATTCAAAAGATTGCCATTATCATCTGCAAGTTTCAGCCTTGTGTGTAAACACGCCATTCTTAAAAGTTTGCGTGGCAATATAGCCAAATATATAAAAATAACCATGTTTGAATGGCCTCGGAACATTTATACTGGACAAGGCTTTCGCATTTAGATGGAAAATTATCACATGCCAGAGCAAATTTTTGACAAGTCCCGTTTCATTATTGTGATGGTAAATGTGCAATTTTTCGGATGATCATCTTGCAAAGTTTACAGTTTAGTGTATCTGGTATGATTCCATAAGCAATCCAGTAGAAAAGAATCATGATGAGATGTGATGGAGATAAAAAATAAAAAAATAAAAATAGACAGAATAGGAACGGAATAGAGCTGGAAAGATAAAACTGAAAATAAAGATAAAATCGGAAACTAATTTTAAAATTGAATTTGAAACGACAATCGCGCAGACCCGGAAAATAAATGGGCACTGATCCCATAGGGAAGGGAGGGGGAAAGTGTTACTCCAAATATGCATAATCACACTTGACTCCAGTTTTGCCGCCTTGTTTTGTTAGCCCGCATGAGCTTTTTTTACCTTTTTACCTTTTTACCTTTTTTTTACATTCTTAAAAAACTGGTGTGTTTTTATCCGTGGCGCCCGTCCCATCGTCCCACTTGTGTACGTATCTATAATAAAAAGATGAAATCCTGCCCTTTCATCTTTCTTTGCTTGCTATCCCTTTTGCGATACTTTTCCTTTTCCATTCGTAAAGCAGTATAACTACTTCAGCCAATTTCCGATCTAAGTTCGCAAACGTTTTTGGTCGTGACATCCATTTTCACATCATCACATAGTTATCTGTTTTCTTATCACAGAAGCCAATTCAGGACAAAACTACCATCTTGTGCCATCTATATTATCGGCAACACATTTTCCAAGCAGGAGGTATCATAGCACACATTTCGCAACAATGACTATCGCAACTACAGCAGAAACAGCGGATGGAGCACAAAGTCCAGCTGCAAAAACAGAAGAAACTAAGCAGACTGTGCCCTTTAGCACAAAGGCAGTGTCCCATATCGGTGCATATCCCCTTGTTTCGGAGTCCCTCGCGTATGTGCTCGGGTTCCAGGTCGCTGCCCTCATAGCTGGGTATGTTTTGGCGGCAGTTTCACGGGCAGCTGGCCTTATATCATCGATTCCAGGTCTTGTGCAGATTTTCAACTTGGTCGATCAAACTTTCGACTCGGTTCTTTCCGCACTAGACTCGAGGTTCCCACGCTTGGCTAAGCTTTCCTTCTCGGATGTCGCCGGATTTGTCACATCGGTTCTCCAGAGGGTTGTGGACTTCGTCAAGGTGTATGCAGGTGCCCTTTATGGTCGCACAAAGCCATACGTCGACCCAGCAGCTAAAAGAGTCAACGATCTATACGAATACGCATTGAATGAGGCCATTCCTACCAGATCAAGCGATGCAGAGGTTCAAAAAGACACTTCTGACGAATTGGGACGCTCCTATATCCTTGCCAAGGAGACATACCACAGGGTTGAGCCCTACACTCGCCAGGTGAGGGCAATCCCTTCGCATGTGGGCTCAGTTTACCAAGATGAGAAGTCCAAGGCCGCCAGCACCCAGGAGGCAATCACAAAAACGACTGCCCGTGTTTCCAAAGAGGCTTATGAGACTATCCAGCCAAGCATTCAGAAACTGGTCAGCGTGATTAGGCCGGAGGCAGACGGCAAGTCGGAGGATAAAGTTGCTGGTGCTACAGTTGTAGTTTCGGCCGAGGTGGATGGCGAGACTCCAAAGGAAGCCTAGATCTGAGGAGTGGAGACAGGAAACGGGAGAGAAACTGTGAAAGCAAATCAAGAGATGTCTTTATTTTGAGTGTTGCATTTTATTTTAGTTTTCGTTTTATTTTAGTTAAGTTTATCCTAATTTTCATTTGGTTCTCACTTTGTTTTAATTTTCAGTTTATTGTAATATTCAGTTTGGTTTAATTTTCAGTATATTTT
>ERZ746981.164-NODE-164-length-51625-cov-11.421685_pt1 | contig 51625 bp, 26 predicted proteins | sample MGYA00374948_ERZ746981 | MGnify/ENA primary metagenome ERZ746981 (study PRJEB28757, sample SAMN06711160) | food metagenome | host: microorganism | place: China:Harbin | collected 2017-01-30 | study: EMG produced TPA metagenomics assembly of the Analysis of...
CCTTGGGCATCTGCGCGCTCGGTAGTGCTACGGCACAGAGATATGTGAGCAATTAAGCAGATACAAATGTCACACGGAATTTTTATACTCTGACACACGGAATTTATATACTCTGACAGTAATCATCTAAAGAATGCTTGTACTTCAGGTTATTAAAAATAATATTTTGGTACATTTAGTCCATCAATCTACAAAATTGTTGTTGCTCTTGTGGCCCAGCTGGCTAAGGCGTTAGTCTCATAATCTGAAGATCGCGAGTTCGATCCTCGCCAAGAGCACAATTTATTTTTGTAATACTTTTTTTTAGTATTTGTCTGGTTGAAAATGATCGAAAGGATTGGGGATTTATTTGTTAAGTGAAGGGAAAGGCCTTCTTAGTTTGTCACTTCGATTCAAAAAGTGCACTGCCTTGACATATATCAAGCAAGATCACTCATTAGCATTATGGGTATTCAAGCGTGCGGATTTCCGGTCTTACTTATACGATCTTTACCTATTTCACTTTGTAATTTTTTCTTTTTTTGGCCTTAAAAGCACTAAATATACTAATTAATGACAATTTCATAGAGCAATTAGTGTCACAAATAAAACCAATCCAACTAATCCTACAGTGCTTATGAGAATAAATTTGTTCATTATCTAGTATTGTAAATAGCCAATAATCGCTTTACCATGTTAACCCGTGGTATTCCTTCATCGAAGTACGGAAGCTTCTTTTCGAAGTTTTGATCACCAAATTTTTGAAAAATACCTGTTAAAACAATAAACTCCTGCTTTTGGATGATAGGCGAAGAGGTATAATTTTCGGCGTAATCACACATAAGTTGTTTTAACTCTTCGATATTGTCACCTGATACAGTTGCATTCATAAATAAATGCCATATTGTTTTTTCTGACAACTGTACATGACTTTGATACGATAATTCAAAAATATCTTTGATCTGATTCCATGAATTGGTAAATTCACAAAGATAGCACAAAAATGCATCAAATATTGCAGCCGTTGGTTTCAAATTTGATAGAATACATGCGTTCAGATGTCGCGAGACGGTGCTTAATTTTTTAACAAGTCGTAATTGTTCTTCGTCAAGATCTTCTAAAGGGTCTGGACCAATTGTTACGAGCATTGTAAGGATCCTTTTTGCAGATGAATAAAACCCACAGGATAGAAAACTCCTGAAAAGTGATAACATTGTACCATTTTCAGAAATATGCCTCATTGTATAAAACCGGTCTAAAGATTTCAGAAGAGCTGCAAATGATAAAACATCTTTTTGCTCACTACGAAATTCCAACTTCTTACTCAAAATTGGAAGCAACGTATCCCTGTTTAAACACCGACAATTGCCCAAAAACTTAAGGAGCTCATCCAATTCATCTTCATTTGTCAGTATGGCTAAAATCGGGCCAATATAATTATGATTGAGTTTTATTTTAATTTCAAGTAAACACTGAATTGCCCTGAATATTGAAGGTAAGACTATACCACCATTGTCTATTCTATTTGAATTTAGAAGAGCACAATACGTTTCAAACTCATCATAATTCAAACCATACCGACCGGAAATAAGCTCATCATAATAAGATTTGACTTTGTATAATTGATCTGCTGAGAGTTCAAGTTTCAAATCGACTATAGCGGATTTAAATATTGCGGATAACTTTCTCATATCCAAAGGTCGAATTGCATATATTAAAGGTGAAGGCATCTGCCCTAAAAATTTAACAAGAACTGGAAAGGTATTTCGCATTGCAGCTCTTTGCGTATTACTTTTTAAGTGTCGATTCAAGTAACATATTCTTATGCAAGAAAATATACTTTTTTTGCTTTTATTATTTTGATAAATAGATGGTGCTATTCTTTTCCGACGCATATCAATAATTGTATCAATAACACTGTGATGATTTTCCAGTATCCGAAGTAATCTTTCTAATTCATACTGTTTTACCATCGTTTGATTAGTTATTATTTTCTTACCGACAAGTTGCTGAACCAATTGCTGAAAAAACTTATCGGTTTCTTTCTGGGAAAACCTCTTATCCAATTGATTCGATGCATATTTCTTCCTTTCAATAAAATCAAGTAGTTCAGATTTGAGGTCTTTTCGACGTAAGTATTGCAAGCGTGAACTAAGTTCTTCTTTAAAGCGCTGCTCAAAATCAGACACTATATCTTGAATTGCAAGAAAATGGTATTCATTAGAGTAACCTTTGAATAGAGAAGATCGAGAACTCTCAATGAAATATTCTGAGGAAGTCACAATTGGACCTTTTTTAAGATTTATTATATCAGGCAATAAATCGTTCTCTGCAATTTTTGTAGGAGACGAAACTGGTTCCTGCTCTTTTTCTTTCACTTCATCATCTGTTGTTTTCGCCAGGTTTGTTGCTATAAAGCGATAACTATTTGATCTATATTTCGTAATTCCAAAGTAGGTGACTGGAGGGACAGAAAGGAGATAATAATCATGCAATAGCCTACAACCCGTATGACTTTTTGTAAGCATAATTAATATATTTGAGGATGTTATTGTATTTATTACAGATTTCGTGCTGAAAACAGGAGAAGTCTAAAGGTAAAATCGATGCAGAAATTAAATTTCCATCTTCATGCATTTTTTTTCCTCGGATTTTGAATAAGGATGTGTGGGTCACCCAAAGTTGCGATTAAACGCTGAGGTAGAATTTAAAGGCATTAGAAGAGCACTAATGCAGAAATCACACATTTTCCTTATTAACAAGACCTAACCAATGTTAGATTCTGCAAAAGTAATTAATAGCCAAAGACTTATCAAGCAGAAATGCTCTATATAAATAACACAAAGTACAACAAGGAAGTAAATTTATTATTTTCTTTGTTGCGAACCTCAGACACCAAACACAAGAACAGCAAAAATGTAAGCAAAGTACACTCCGTCTACACTTATTATTAAAAATACCAGCCGTTAAGTAAATCAGCCAAAAGTCAGCCTATTGCAATTTGAGCTGTCATGGATACAACAAATTGGGCTTCCGAAAATTGTATCCCTCAATTTGAATGAGATCGGTACCCCACAAAGAGTTAGTCAAAGTAGATACGAAAAGAGCTTTTTCCGGGGTTTGATGAGCGGGGACAGCGGAACAAGATGGATACTCTTAGATATATGAAATGTCTTTTCTTGATTGACTTTTGGTGTGGGCGTATTCACAAACCTCGACTTATTTTTATGAACGAACAATGGGGAAGCATAATTTGAGTGTCCAAAATCATATCTTCTATATTTTTTTTTGGGCAATGGAGGTGACATTTTTTATTTGCTGTCACATGTTTGCTGAACCACACGGACTCCAACAGTCGCAGCAACATACTTTTTTACAGATCGGAAATTTAGACATGCGTAATATACCAGGCTACTACACATATTTTATATTGATTGTAAAAGAAAACTAACAGTGAATAACAATTTGCTGCTTAATTACTTTCACATGAAACTGTTACTAACCAACATACACAATTTTAAGAATTAGTTTTAAATAAGCTTTTCCTCGTATACCAGGGAGGTGGCTGAAAAGTAATAGTCGCGTAAATCAGCAGAAAAAAATTGGTTCCGATTGTTTCCTTACGAGTTATTTTTACCCCACATTCGGCCATTTACCCATACATGCTGAATTATGGATGTAAAATTTTTTTCCTGTATCGCGATTCAAATGGAGAGGGAAAAAAACGGGGTGGAAGGAAAATGATGTGGTCATAGTAAGAAACCGCCTACGGAAAAATACCCAAGTGGGTAAATTGGGGGAAACAAAAAAAAGTAAAAACCTTACTGCTATGAAGGGGGGTTTGCAAAAAAAAAACAAAAAAGTGATCGGGGCGTACTGCCAAATTTTTTTACTCTCCGGCTTTAGTTTTATTAGAAAAGGTAACATTATTCATTAGCAACACACTGTTTAAAGTCAGTATTGCTTGTCTTACTGTACTTGATCAAGTGAATATTTAGAGAGCACGCTAATCAATCAACAAGAACTTATCAAATATATAAGAAATACCAATCGAAAGCAAAGAATTATCTCTCAGCATTTGCATTAACTAGTCGAAAAATCTGCTGTGATTACCTTGTTGCTATACGTTATAAGCTTCCGAGCAATATAACATTATTGATTTATTAGCTACCATACTAATGTCTAAGAACATATATACAAAATCGACAGCTTTGAGAGCTCCAAACTCTCCTTCCCAATCTAGGCAAGCATCAATAGTGGAGATGCTTTCTTCTCCTCCACACTTGGAGCAACAGGGTTCAAGCTCCTCAACTAATAGTGCTTCGAAGGATCTCAATTTAGGGCCTGCACCTTTTGGTGCCGAGTTGGGAAGGGTTACAAGCAATTTACGTCGGGGTGTTCCACTAGTGGCATCATCTTCATCCTCTTCTTATTCAGTTCCTAAAGCATCTGCAGAGCCTTTTGACTCACAATCACAGCAGGAGCAGCAACAATTGTATTCATCGTCTTCCCTTTCCAGAAATCCATCAGTGTCGTCTTCTATTTTGGCAGGCACGTCAATGGAATGGAAAGACATCCCGTTGAGCGAATTAGTCGAAAAGAACAAATTGATTGTTGTCAATGACGATATTTCGGTGGAGGACGCCTTCAAGACACTTTCGACGAATGGTTTAACATCTGTTCCAGTTGAACATTATAAGGATGACCTCAACTGTTTGACTTTTGGCTACTCTGATTTGAACGCCTATTTGTTGTTGGTGATGAAAAAAATAAACCCTGAGTCTCTGAGGTATATGAATTACGAGCCAAGGGAAATGATTCCTGAGATGATTCATAAGGCTCAACGTGGTGATCAGGTTCCTGTTTCTTTTGTCATAAGGCTATCAACAAAGAATCCCTTCATTAAACTCTCAGAGTCAGATACGTTATCCACAGTGGTAGAGATTTTAGGCAATGGTGTTCACAGAATTGCAATTACAAACCATGGTAAACTTACTGGCATTCTTTCTCAAAGACGTCTGACAAAATTTTTGTGGGATAATGCGCGAAGGTTCCCTTCCATGGAACCTGTATTAACCTCTTCACTTCAAAGCTTAAATATTGGATCTCCAAATCCTATATCTATCTTCGGGGATCAACCTCTCATAGAAGCGTTTTTGAAGATGCACACATACAAAGTTTCATCATTGGCAGTCATTGATCGTAAATTCGGTTTGCTTGGAAATATTTCAGTGACAGATGTTAGACTTGTTTCTAAATCATCCCGTTCAGATCTTTTGTTTAAGACTTGTTTACATTTCATCTCCGTTATTCTCAACTCCAGAGGATTAGAGAACGGTCAGGATTCATTCCCTATTTTCCATGTCACATCTGCTTCATCCCTCGCAAGAGCAATGGCAAAACTTGTGGCTACAAGAGCCCACAGATTATGGATAGTTAAGCCAGACAGTCCTGCCCCACCTGCTACGACTCAAGGTTCATCACCATTGAGTCCAGCTGCAACAGGATCATCAGCGTTTGAAAGACATGGATCAGTGTCAATGCATCAAAGTAACTCAAACTTAAGTAATGAAATGGCTGCTGCGACTGCAGCAGCTGTTACACAGGAAAGGGAGATATCTAACGGTAAATTGATCGGCGTTTTATCATTGACAGATATTCTTTCTCTCCTGGCTAAAACGCTAGGAAAAGATCACGTCAATCCGAACAATGCCAGACAACAGAGAAGGAGATCCAGTAGCAGTGCAAGTAGTAGAACATCTAGTTCTGCGGAACCCTACAAAAAGAGCATTTCTGATGCTAGCGGACGCTAAGAGTATGGTGACTATCCATACCTGCGTTTTTGAGTCACGAGGACGATAAATCTTTTAAGAAAAAAAAAAATACAAATTGTCATAACATTAGGTGAATGGAGTTGACGCTAGGTGAACTTTAAAATGACTGGAGAGGATTTGATTAAAAAAATTGGTTTGATTGATGATGCACTATGAGTGAGTGAATTGTTTACCCGTAATAACACAACTTTAGGTGCTAAATGAATTTGCTTCTTTTTAACTACCACGCATAATTGATCTGGCACGATGTCTAATTAATACCTTTTCTTATGACCATCTTTCTACGTTAGCCCAGTCTCGATTTTGTTTCATGGGTCAACATGTTCTTTCCCTTAGAGCTATCAATCCTTCTCAAGGATATTTATCTAATACCACTACAAAAAAATAAAAAAGTACTGTGTATAGGATTTTGTAACATTCTATGCCATATTTTACAAATCTATTGGTTAATTATACATGATCTAATATAGTGAAGTGTGATCTATAGGGTCTTAGAGAGTTATATTTCCCAACACCAGCTGCTATTCGTGAATTTGATTTTCGGTCAAAACATCATCCTTAATAGCCAACTTTTTACTCAAATGCCCACTCTTTACATCACTATTCGACTGATCGATTTCCTGTAATGCCCGCTTTGTTCTTTTTGGAATCTCAGAAAAAATTGCAGCAATCTTGGTAGACATATCACTTTTCTTTTTCAAAATTTCAGCATACTTCCCCTCAAACATGTTTGAGTACTCAGTGCTTAACGATTTCATCGCATCGTGACATTCTGATATATAATCTATAGTACTCAAGCCATTGTTATACAACTTCACATGACCATTTTTTAATTCTTTTGTGCACTCTGAAAGATCCAGAACCCCATCAGAAACTTTCTTCAAAACACTGGGTTCAGTAAGTATACGATCATCATTCACGGAGGATTCAAACGATTGAATACAATCTGTTTTTTCTTGATCTAGTGCCTTAGTAGTTTTGAACAATTCACCAGCAGTCGATCCCATGGCATCATGATAGTTGGTACTCCTCTTCATCCACTTATCTAAAGTTCTGTTGGTACGCATTTGAAAAATGTTGGTCATATTCAATGCATTCAAAGATGTTAAATCCTTAAACATCTCTGCAATCCTCTGATTAACCTCCTTTTGATATTCTTTCATTTTACTTGCGTTAAAAATCATTAATTCGCGAACCAACATCTCTTTGTTGGAATAAGATAGATTCATCTGTTGATAGAGCTCATCATTGAGCAGCTTTGATTCCTCAATCAAAGATTTATTTCTGCCGTAACTCTCTTCTGCTTGCTTATAAATATTATCACAGTGAAGCTTTGTCTTTTGAAGTTCTATCAACCTTTCTTTGGTCCGATGTCCTATATCTTTTTGAAGTTCAAAGTAATGTAACAAAGAGGCATTTATGGTATTTTTTATTTCATCGATCATTTTTACAGTATGATCTAATTCTTGTCTGACACTGGAATTTATGTTCACAATACTACCCTTAACATTTTTATCAATGACACATTGCATTCGTTGAGTAAGTGGCTTAAAGGTATCACTCAAATACCCTTTTAAAAATGACCACATTTTATCCTGCTCTTTATCCAATACACCGATGTTATTGTTGACAGCGAAAACCAAAGAATCAGCAAGTGAAATCAAATTCATATAAGATTTCTGCTGTACAGAAAGCTTGTTTTCGAAATCCACCAATTTTGTTTCGGAGCTATTCAAACTTAATTCATAGCATTTTTTTAAATGCGTTTCTTGTTCTAATTGTTTGCTTAAATGCTCAATCTTATTTTCATACATCAGATTTGCGGATTTTAATTCTGAAATCTCATTTTTTAAAGTATCCAAACTTCGAATAATCTGCTTGTAATGCTCTTGATCCATATATACCCCATTCTTGCGCCTCGTGGCACGCAAATCCAACTTGAGTTTATAATTTTCTTCAACGAGCTCACGAACTAAATTTTCATTGGATATTAGAGGCCCAATCTGAACTGAATTTCTGATATTCTTTGCTTTTGAGGCATATTCCATGGTAGATATTGTAGATTGTAAATCTTGTATCACCGGAGAAATGTTAGCAACTAGAATTGTCTTCGTCTGACCGCCTAAAGAATCCTGCAATAAACGCGTTAGCTTTGACTCTCTGTAAGGAATATATCTATTTCCATCAGACAAAGCTGTGATTACACGACCTAAAGTCAATAAACTTTGGTTGATTGAACCTGCCTCCTTTGCTCGAGCATGCTTTGATCCAGATCTAGATATGTTTTCAGAACCCGCTAAATCGACAAGGTTTAACTTACTGACCCTATAGCGGGCTTCTGATTCAAGACCAGAACTTTTTGTCACAAGTGCTAACGTAAAAAGAGCATGCGATCTACTAGATCTCTTATTCATCTCCGTTGACGCCGTCGATCTCTTTTGAATTCCTTGCTTCAACAGACTAATACCCTCATTAACAGTTCGTATTTGGAAAGCTTCAAGCCCATCAACAGCAATTTCTTTACTTTTACCGTTACGGTTTTCATCCGTAGTTTCTTTTTCATAAATTCGTATTCGGCTTCGTGAACTTTTAGTGCTCGACAGAAGATCTCGAAGTTGCTCGTTGTATATCTCGACAAATGAACATTTCAAAACAGCCTGGCCTGCAAGATGCGGATCATCCTCAAATGAAGAAAATATTTGGGAGATAAAACGTGGAATCAATCCGGATCTTTCTGGCAGACCTTTATTCTTCCCAGAAACACCATCCATAGTTCCTGTCATAGTATATGTCTTTCCAGCTCCTGTCTGCCCATAGGCAAAGACAGTGCAATTATATCCTTTGATGAAATCTTCACATAATGGTTTTCCAATCTCGTCAAAAATTTCCTCCTGTGTTAGCTCCGGACCAAACACACGATCAACAGTGTAAGTACGTGCCGATGAAAGTTGGGTGGAAACTGATGGATCCAAGGAAGTCCGAACTGTGACGTGATTACCATGCTGATTTTCATCTGGAAGTTGAATGATCACGGGACTTTCTAAAGTTTTCTCCTTAATCGTCCTGTTTCTGCATCGCACAACAACATGAACGTTCTCTGAAGCCTCTGTATTAATAGTTTTTGTCGATGACTTGCCTGAATTCACGCTCTCACAATTCGAAGAGCATACAGAACCATTTGATCTTAAAGGCTTCAAATCACTGCGATTAAAATCACTATGATGACTATATGAACCACCGGGTCTCATTTTTGTTCTGCCGACTTACTGCTCAGCTTCAGAATAATATCCAGGGTTAAATCACAGATGTGGAATAAGATAAAATACGCGTCGTCGGTATATTTTTATTTCATCTGTAAACAAACGAACAAAAAAGATAATCAGAGTGGTTCGCGCGGCCAGGACTCACATTAAATCTGAAACATAGAACAGACGTTTATTTTCTACATACTAAGTACTTTTACTATTTTGTTTCTGGGAGTCGTCACGTATTCCAAAAATTGCTTATTATGTAGGAAAGGGATATAAAATGTAATATTATGTATAATTAATTTATGCATTAATGATACGCCAGGCATCCATCATGTCTAAGAGTTCATAAATTTCCTTCTTGGATCTTTTCATAGTGGTGCAGATCATGTCAAAATCCTTCGTTTGCTCAAGAAGATGAGTAAGCTTAACTTTGTCTCGTGGTTCCAACCTTTTTCTTGAGCTTTTACTGAACGTAGAATTCATATCGGAAGATCTCACCTCCAAATTTGATGAATCAGCAGCTTGTTCCCTCTGGCCCAAACTTGCCGAAATAATAGCTTCAGGTTCCTTCATATTTTCTTCCTTTATTGCTTTTACCTGTTTGGGGTTTCTAATAGAGATACCCATATTACCGCCATTTGTAGTTACTTCAGATGCGCTGATATCATCTTCATCATAACTATCGGGATTATTGTCACTCTCCTTGCTTTCATCAAAATCTTCAGAGACTGAGTGCAAAATTTTAAGATTCAAGCTTTTCCCTTTGGAGGAAGATCCTCTTCTACCATTTGCTTTTAATGTTCGAACCAAGGGGAGTGCGCCAAGATTATAATTCTTTGTTCTTTCTGACACATTATTATTGGACTCATGAATAATCTTCATTTTTCCCAAATCTGAAATACCAAATTCAATGGTATTCGCCAGCTTCGAGATGACAGGGTACGAGCGAACCCTATATATAAGTCCACGCAAAACTCCAAAAGTAATAAATTTTCTGACATCAATATGCTCTAGGGCCTCCGAATGTTCAATATACCACTGCCTTACAGTGATATTTTGATTAAGCGATCTATATAAACTGAACAACGTTGACTTAGAAGGTAATGTGTAGATTACACGCTTGGAAAGAGTATTCGCCGAATTTATATGTGAATTCATTGGAGGCCTTCGTTTGGTTTCGGAATTACTTCGACGACCTGAAGAGGTCCCAAAACGAGCTGCAATATCTGCAGACTCAGAAATAATTGAATGTGAAAATGGTAAAGGTGAGGTTCCTGGACCAGTGTGACTGTCACCTTTATATGAAGCTGAACCACGGTGTGTTCCAGCGATTTGAATTGAGGAAGAATGATAACTGGCGTTAGACGAGTTCACAGAATTCCGAGAGGATTGCAGAGGTATACCATCAAAGGTACCACTTGCACTAATAACATAGATTTGGCACTCCTCTGCCATAGTAGAATCGGTTAGAAAGTCACCTATCTGTGCCGTTGCGGCGTAGGAATTATCAAATTGAAAAATATCCATTATTGCCACGGACTTATAATGAATGAGATGCTGAATACAAAGTCTGGCTAGTTCAAAATCTGTTCCCGAAAGCTCACTTATTTGTTGTATTGAGTTGATACCGTTCACGAAAGGAACAATTTTCAGCATAGTGGGATCCCAAAGAGAATCTATCATAGAGTCAAGTTTCACCGTCGCAATCGGTACATCAAAAGCGTTGACTTCTGGTGGAGGAGGGAATATTGGAAATAGTTTGATATCCACGGAATTTGCCGCATCAATCGGTATCATGCACTCCGAATAGTTGTTCAAATCTTGAAAAATCTGCTGAATTAGACTTTTGAGAGACGAGAATTTTGGTTTCGAACCTGTACTTCTACCGGGCGCATCCAGGTTTGTAACAACCATTTGATTCCCTCCTTCATCCCAATCTTCTACTATCTTTAAATATTTCTGATTCTCTGAGATATGTTTGCTAATACCCAAAGTGCTTTTCAATTTCTTTGCCAATTTTGTTGTATCATCGTCGGCCGAATTCTTAAAGAAGACCTCATAGCCTTTTTCCGATTTGGATAATATCTGGGATTGCTCCTCCAACGCCCTGAACATCTTCCCTATACGCTTAATATTTCCTTCGTAAGGTGTTGTATCACTTTCGTATGGAAAGACAAAACAAAAATTGAAAGTAAAACTGTTCCTCGCATAATGCGGCGAGTAAATATTTGCGGGAAAGCCAATTACACGATAAGTTCCAATCTTAAACGTCAAAAGCTTATTGCATAGCGCTGGCTTGGGTATCACATAATTTTTTATGGCATCAAAATCAAAAAGCAGCTCAGTTTGTGTTGGTGAATTCTTCGAGTTTATAGTTGGGACTATCGCTCCTCTAGGCACTTGGTGAACCACCTTTGTTCCTTCTGTTGGGTGAAAGAGAGCGAAGAACATCGCAATTATAGGCACAAAGCCATCACTAGTATTCATATTGATAATCTAAGTGTTTTTAACAAATATGAAGAACATCAAGAATAAAATACTCACCTTACAAGCTTAGATATTTTCAATAGTGATATGCATGTCAATCATTTTGCGCTAAAAAGTAAACTCTCCGAAAAACGTTGTCAGTATACAGTCCACCTGGTGTTTTTTACGTAATCTGAAAAAAGTTTGGCGGGTGGAAATCAGAACTAAAATCTACTAAAGATGAAGAAGGAAATAGGACTGTACGATAGTCGAAATATAGAACAGTTCAAGACCAATATTCTTACTGACTTTGCAACATATTTAATAATGAATACTTTTGAATAAATAAATAAGTACTGAACGAATAAATTCTCAAAAGTCTCGTTTGTTGGAGATTTCCTGTATTGAATTGATTTTGACCATTACAACCATGTAAGTTCGTTTATAAGTACTAATTAGATTTCTAATATTATCATCATCAGATAATTGAGTGTTTCTATTAAAAAGAAAAACATAGAATAGCGAACATAAATAAAAACATTAAAAGGAACAGAAGGAAAACAGGGAAGGGTAAAATGTGCATGTGACTTTCAGAAGGAAAAAATTAAAACTCCAACGAAAACAAATAAAAAAATGAAAATAGAGAATTATGAACTAATGGTCAAACGGGGAATGGTTGCTGAGTGCATGTTGACGTAAATCCATTCGTAGTGAATTCAAGTAGGGATTGTCTATTAGAAGGTCATTTCTTCTGCAAAGGTTGAAATCCACATTTAATTACGTAATCGCAGAAATTTCTTAGCAAGGGAAATTTCTCAGACAGCCAGAAAGATCCATGTAAATATTAATAGGATACTAGAAGAGAGGGGACTTCTATTGATGAACTATTTCTAGAAGTATTGTGTGCTAATTGTTTTATCATACTCAACAAGTATTCTAGTATTAGACACGCAAATTTTGTGTAATTATTATGTTATAATAAAAAATGGCACCGATGTATGTCCGATTACCTGAACCCTTTTTTATCGCATGAATTACTAACGAAATTCATTTGAATTGCAGAACTTCCTTTTTACAGATATCACGAGAAATGGTGATATTAACCAGGACATTTATCAATCGTCAAGAAGTGGAAAAGAACTTTTTAGATACGTCAATATATTCCGCTGACAAGAAAAAGAGTATTCAGTTAAAGCTATCCAGGGTTCGTGTTATCACTCTTTCTAACAATGACTTGAAGACGATGTACAAAGAAATTCACCAAAAGATAGTAGCATATTTATTTGAAATGAACGAAGACGAATTACGCAGTTTAAACAAATTTACGAACGGTAAATATGGGGTTGACTATAAAAACGAAGTGAATGCAGTTTATAGAGAGAAGGAGATGCTAAAACTACCGCTAATAACGGACCACTGGAAGTGTTACTTAGTCATAGATATTGACGATATTACAAGAATAAGGGCAATAATGAATGGCTCGGCGTTATTTGATACAGATTTTATGAGTGGGCACAATCAAATATACAGAAATTTGCTGGTGAGAAGACTTATTTCGGACAAAAGTTCTGTGATAAGTATAGATGAGTCCGAAAGTGATACGGAAGATAATGGAGAAGAAATCGATAATGAAAATCTATTTGATGAAGATGAACTACAGACTAAGCAATTAGAGGACACAAAAAAGAAATTCAAAGCTAGGTATCAGGGACGGTACATTATTCCGATTCCCTTGAACATATATGTTTACGCTCGAAACTAGGAATTCTGACACATATATTGATATACGTCATTCCCGGAAGCAATATATTATCGTAAATATAGAAGAATTGTTTGGCCTACGAAAACAAGGATGGTAACATCTTTAAGAGATCAATAGTAGTAGCAGGACTCGAATAAAATGTAAAACGAAATCAACAATAATAACAAAAAGCAAAACAGGGACAGAAAAAAAGAAAATACACGGTAGAGATGAATGATAAAAAAAAAGTAAATGTGATGACAGACACTTGATCATAAGGTTTGGAAGCTAGACAAATGACCTACTCCAATACCAACAGAAGACCCTGCAGTGGCATATAAATAGAACCTGCTTGCAAGTAGGAAATATACCAATAAAATACAACCTACCCTAAATGCTCTTGATCAAAACACACAATTATTTAGGCAGCCTCTTTTGCAGGCTCCTCAAGTTTATCATCCTTTTGACCCTCCTCCCAGTGATCACTAGAGACATGCAGATTATCAACATCCTCAGCTAGCTCATCTTCATCATACGCTTGACCATCAGCAGCCTTAAAGCTCAAAGTTGGCTTAACCTGAGCAGACTGCAGAGTCCACGATGCAAGAGAGTTCTCACAATCCATGATAATCTGCTTTGATGCCTCATAACCATCATATGCAGGTCTAGTTTCACCAGGTGTAACAGGAGAGTCATCCAACAATTCAAGAAGCGCTTTACCGTATCCGGCAATAAGTGCAACCTTCTCGGAATGCTCTCTTATAGAATCAAATTGATAAGAAAATGCAGCCTTAAGCTTTTCTCTGGTGATGTTCGACAACTGTGCCTCGGCAACCAAAGATTCAGCCTCTGCTCTCACCAATTCCTGTTCGAGGATAGTAATCTTAGAAGACTGTGGATCCTTGTATTTAAGGTAGGCAATCTGATCGGTAATCTTTGCCTTCCGGTCACGTGATGGTTGGACAGATGCCTCAATGTCTCTGATACTCTTTAAAGTGATTCTGTGCTGATCGTACCTGTCAACAAATTGGTCCTCCAATTCACCAATCTCGTATAAGAGGACACCTAGTTTATCTGTGATATCTGACACGTCATCCTCATTCTCAGCTCCCCAAAGCGACAATTGCTTAGCGGCAGCCTTTCTCTCGTGAGAGGAAACCTCCATTGCCCTCATCACGTTTTTCTCCATTTTAACAAGCTGGGCCAACTTCCTAGCCAGAGCAGGACCAAATGAACCAGCAGCGTTTCTTCTGATAGAATTTGCAATAGAGCCGGCACCAAAGAATCTATTCTTCTTGGTGGATGATGGGGGAACAACAATCGGACTCTGGAGATCAGAAGCGGTTGGAGCTCTTGCGGATCTTAGAGAATATGTTCTTTGCATCATCTTGAAAGTGGATGGCAATCAATAATAACGTTGAAATGTGAACGAAAGCGGCAAGTTCAAACTAAAGGGATTAAAAGATCGATCGCTTTTGTACCAAGGGAATGAAATTCGTGCCTACCGTGCGAAGGCTTCGTAATTAATATGTGTGTGAGGATAAAAGAAGTAGTGAAGGGTTGATAAAAATTATGAAAATTGGGGCAGAATAAGAAAGCTGCATTCACGTAATCGCACAACGATCACCGACCGCAAGAAATACTATTTTATTTTGCTGGTGCGGTTAGGAAAAAGAATACAAAAATCTATGTTTTTCCATTATTAGGGAGAAAGGGGGCAGGAGGGGGGAAAAATTGTAAGGAAAAACAATTGACAAAAGACTGTCCAGCAAACAAAGCGGCTGAGCAATTCGCCTGCTTAAGAAGTAATGAATTTCCTATTTTAAATTATGAGCAAGCACTTTTACCCTAGAAACACTTTTTCAAAGATACCTCCAATCTATTTTACGTAATTCAATTATCCAGATATGGGACAATTCTATTGTTTTCACAATGTATGGAAAACTTTGTGAACACTGTGCATCCTCTTTTTATTGAGCCAGGGGTCCAACACTTCTCACGGTAACCAAATTAGGCTTGGCGTCTCTAAGCATGGATATGGTTTCATCAACTTAGAACTTTTATTCTGAAGATGTTTAATTGACTTCAGAGATATGCTAATTACTACGATGATAAGAACTATTTTATGGCTTCTATATCTGTTCCCACTGATTATTTAAACTTATGCTGGGTGGAATTCAATTTAACCAATTGATAGCTGGATGAAACATTTGACTCCAGGTACAAGAACACTAACCAAAATCAACAAAAATAATAATATAATCGAATCGTGCATTTACATGAGATTCAGCAAATTATCTTTGCATTACACCCATCATACAGCCCAGAAACAATATCCATATTTTAGGATTTAGAGTCAAACAACCCTAATCAGGATTTATCATATTTATCAGCAACTATTGATTAGTTCCATCCGAATTGCTTTTGTGTAACTAGTGAATGTACAGACCTACCTACATGGACATGCATAATTTTTTGAAGCATCCTTGATTTCTTGATAAAGTTAATTTTTTTTTTTATTTCTGGTTGGCATTTTTTACTATTCTTATTTTATTGTTGACTCGAAGTCTTATCTGTGCGCATTATTGGGCAAGAACGAACCAGGGAAGATTTTTCAATGATTTCAGTTGCACTGTAAATTTCATACCCTGAGCATGTAAAGTAACACTAACTATCATAATTCTTTCCTTTTTTGATATAAAGAATTGATGATTACCGCCTTCGTCTATCCATCTATTTTGCTAATTTTTTGGATATACGATTGTAGAATTGTAAATGAGAGAAAATCAATTCCTTGGCAGACAGATTTTGAACATTTTTTTTCTTTTCTCGCTTCACATACGAAAGTGCATTCTTCTTGCACTACAGCATATCAGATGTAGCGTTTTATGAATGGATTTGAATTTAGACTCTGAAAGAGAACCATACAAATGTCAAGGTTGCTTTCAAGATATTCTAATTTTCTTAGGGAAAAGCCACTCATTGCAAATAGTGTGAGTTCCATTGTAAGTAATGGCTAATAAATTTAGATTAACAAAATTTCAACGTACTAACAAAATCTCAATTGCAATAAAGATACTTTTTGGAACAGGTGATGCTTTGGCACAACTACTATTTCCTAAACCGGGGACCAGCTATGACTTTGAGCGTACAATGAGAAATGCCATATATGGTGGTCTTATATTTGCCCCTATAGTAACCCCATGGTATGCCTTTTTAGGTAAAAAAGTCAGGTACCCCTTTAAAACCTTCTTTGGACATAAGTTTTCAACATCTCAAGGAAATCTGCTCAATGCGGCTACTAGAATGTCGGCTGACCAGTTGATCTGGGCACCATTTGGTGTACCGCTATATTTTGCAAGCATGTCTTTAATGCAAACCAAGAGTTTGGAAGAAGCCAAGAAAAATATTCGAGAAAAGGCATGGACCACACTTATAAACAGTTATCGAGTGTGGCCTCTATTTCAGATGGCGAACTTTTATTTTGTGAAGCCAGACTTTAGGTTGTTCACGGTTAATATAGTTAGCATTTTCTGGAACTGCTATATGAGCTTTGTGAATTACAGAAGTGCTGATAAGACATTAAATTCCGACAAAGCTGCCTAGGCATTTTTACCACGGAAGGCGTGAACATCCACCACTCGATTTTAGAAATATACATATAATTATATAATACATGAGTTCAGTATCAATCTCGACAAAACAATGAAAATGATAATGCCAATTTATGAACACACATGATCTAAGGAGAAGAAGACTAATCTAATCGGCTCCTTGATGCCACATTTTTTAGGTGCATATTGATACTTCGCGTCGGTCTAAAATATAGGAGAGGCAGAAAATAAATTGCCAACAGAAAAGCAGGAAGGATCGGAACTTTCACTATTTACATTTGCTCCTCTCTGAAAAAATAAAAATAAGACAAACGCATACAGTGTGAGGTGTAATCGTAAATGCGAAGGTGAAACGCCCTGCGAAAAGGATCGTAAAAAAAATAAAAAATGCCTAAGTTGCGGGGGATCCTCAGATCGGAATTCAGCTCAATCATTAAAATTACATAGCCAATCCCGCTCTAATTAAGTAGATGCTGGCTTACAAATAGTAGATAGGGCAGATCCGGCAATAATTAAAGACAAATAAATGACATGCATATAAAAAAATCGAACCAATCCCAAATGTAGCTAATTGACCCTTGGTGGGGGCATTTGCTCAGTATTGCGCTCGGCTTGAGAAGAAATCAGAATGTGAAATGTTAGGTGGGAGTTTATCGAGGTGGAGAGAAAAAGATGCGAGGGTGAAAACTAAAAAAAAATAACGAGTCACCGAAAAAAGGAAAATAAACAGGCCAGAGAAAGAAATTTGAAGAGAGATAGAAAAAAACAAAAATAGGGGAAATAAAGAAAATCTCCAATATGTGAAACTAAAAACACAGCCGACAGCACGCATAAAACTATCAACATCTTCTTCATCCGTTTACAATTTGATTACTGCAGACCTTTTCAAGCTTAAGTAAAGGATTCTTCCAGTTCTGAAAAAACATAATTGCTTGTTTCCGGTCTTTTTGCTTTTTCTTGGACATTCCTCAAAGGCAAATTTAGGTGAACGGCATTCGAATATATAGACAGTTGGGCTTTTTGGTACTAGCAACCCGCTGCTTTCAGTTTCAACAACTAACAACAAGAATCACGGTTTTAAAGCAGGCAATTGGGCACGTCTTAATTTGCATTCAAATATAGCATCGCATTACATCGCATAGCATAGATATATTCGAGGAGTCAGACCTATTTTCAGTTAGCGTTAAGCGAACACTGTACATTGCAAGCTTTATTTTGTTGAAGCTGCACTTTCCCATCGACATAATTTCGTTCGACTAAGCCACTACCTAATTCTTGTTTTTTTGCATTTGTGAAAACGAACTCAGCGTTCAAAATGATGAAAGGTTTTAAGCAAAGATTTAAGGTAAAGGCTAGTCTTGGAAAAGGTGACAAGAAGAAAGATGCGAAGAAGGAAGAGAAGGCAAAATCTAAGAAAGCTCAAAACGAACATCATGCTGGTAGCCATCACAGGCATCATAGCCATCATGAGCATGAGCATGAACATGAGCATGATAGCCAGCAAAAGAGACGCCAAGACCAACAACCATCCTCACAAAAGCCAACACAATCACAATCTGGAAGTTCTCATCTGCAACGGAAAGCCCAAAAGCAAAGCCAGGCACAGGGCAACACACAGAATTTGCGTACTCACCAAAAACAAGAACAAAAGAGCCAGCAAAATAGTGATGATGACATGCAACAGCAGCAGGATCCAGAACGTGTACAACAAGTACAAAACGGACCTCAGACTCCAAAGCGGGCGGCTGGAATGGATAACAACGTGGATAATCCTTCTGACATGGATACTTCGCCATTGACACCTCCAGCGAGTGTCTTGAATGATAACGGTGTTCCAAAGCTTCATGCTGCAAACTCTCCGTTTGACAAAGTGCCGAAAGATGATTTGGAGTTGAAACCTAGGACACCACAGAGACATTCTTCATCTCGATTCGACCCTGTGAACGATCGTCAGGTGTTCCAGAAATTGGCATCTTTTGATGAAGTTGACCCGGAGTACTATGCTGAATTGTTCATAAGGAAGGTTGATCAGTGCAAAATTATGTTTGACTTTTATGATCCTTCTTCCGATATCCAGGGAAAGGAGATGAAAAGGCTTACATTGCATGAACTCACTGTATTTGTTAGCACCACGAGGATGAAATATACGGAGGAGATGTACAGACATGTGGTTGATATGTTCAAGATTAACATCTTCCGTCCAATTCCCCCACCCGTTAACCCTGTCGGAGATATCTACGATCCTGACGAGGATGAACCTGTGTATGAATTGGCATGGCCTCATATGCAGATGGTATACGAGTTCTTTCTTCGTTTCGTAGAGAGCCCAGATTTCAATAATACAGTTGCAAAGCCATACATTGATCATCAGTTTGTCCTTACACTTCTTGAGCTATTTGACAGTGAGGACAATAGAGAGAGAGATTGCTTGAAGACGACTTTGCACAGAATATATGGAAAGTTTTTGAGTCTTCGTTCGTTTATTAGAAAGTCAATTAACAACATCTTCCTTACATTCATATACGAGACCGGCAGGTTCAATGGCATTTCAGAGTTGTTGGAAATTCTGGGTTCCATTATTAATGGATTTGCACTTCCATTAAAGGAAGAGCACAAGGTCTTTTTGGTAAAAGTTCTTATACCTCTCCATAAGGTTAGATGCTTGTCTTTGTATCATCCACAGCTTGCTTACTGCATTCTTCAATTTCTTGAGAAGGATCCTACTTTGACAGAGGAGGTCATCATGGGTCTTCTTCGTTACTGGCCTAAAATAAATTCGCCTAAAGAGTTAATGTTCTTAAATGAAATAGAGGATATCTTTGAGATAATTGATCCGCAAGAATTCCAGAGGGTTGAAGTTCCGTTGTTTGCACAGTTGGCTAAATGCATTTCATCGCCTCACTTCCAAGTCAGTGAAAAAGTGCTCTGCTATTTCAACAATGAATTTTTTGTGTCTTTAGTTACCGAAAATGCAGAGAGCATTCTGCCTATAATCTTTCCGGCTTTGTATGATCTTTCTCAAACGGAGATGGAACTGGCAGAGCAACAAGATCAACAGAATCCGGATCAGCAGTTGAATGACTATGATCTAGATGAAACTACTAGCTGGAATAGGACAATATCGACATTGGCCTATAATGCATTGAAAATTTTTATGGATACCAATCCAATTGTCTACGATAGATGCTGCATTCTTTATGATGAACAGATGAAGGAAGAGAAGACAAGAAAGAAACTTAGAAACGACCACTGGAAGAAGTTAGAGAGCTATGTTCAGAAATTAAAGCTAGGGGACGATAGCACGAAAAAGGTAGAGATTAAATAATCATTCTCAGATATAGCAGTTCTATGATACCATATGTTACTTTTATTTTTGTTACGAGTGCTTTTTTTCTTGATTTTTTTTTTTTTTTGTGTGATGGAGGTGTTCCCTGATGTCCATTTTAAGCACTGACGTATGCTTTCATACATCTTAGAATAGGTCTTAATGCTTGACCTTATTTTACCATGTGACAATATGGTGCAGATAACAATGACCGTAATGATGCCAGTGCGTTGCACAAGATATAGACCAGAATAGTACGGGCTTGGCTTTTCAATTTAATATTTACTTCAGGAAAAAAAAAATACAATTATAGAGTCATGTATTGTATTGCGTGCTTCTCTAAATATGTATCAAAATAATCAAGAGATACTTTTGTATTCTCTCAAGATAACGGGCACAGAGGAAGGTGGCAATGCACCAAGTTCTGTTATAACCTTCTGTATATAATCCGGTGGTGTTAGATCATACAGAATGTTCAAAATATATAGTTTTCTTAATTCCTTCCAGTTTCTCAAAATCGTGTCCTTGCCATCATCAACAACATCCGCTTCATTGTCATTAGATCTGTTTCTGTTACCATTATGCCCACCATTATTAGAACCGTTTCGATGACCTTTTCTTTCTTCGATCTTGTTGAGATATTGCTGTAGATTAAAGCCAACTTTATTGAATGGCCTCGTATTAATTAGATCATCAGAATCACCTAACTCATTCAACGTAACGGAATCCAATTGAACCTTATCGCTAAATTTCAATGACTCGCAACAAACCAAAACTGGAATATTTTTCTTCTTAGCTGCCATCGCAACAAGTGCTGTACCAACACGAGAATACAGTCTTCCGTTTGAAAGCATAGCGTGTGCACCAAGGAAGCAAAAGTCTATGTTGGATTTTTCTAACACAGAAGAAAGTGAGTTTATTAAGTTATAATGACACTTGATATTCTGGTGTTGCGCCAACTCCTTAGCAAGCTTTTTACCTTCGAATAATGGTCGTGAATCTATGATAAATATTTCAAAATGCTTTTCCTGCTCTATCGCACAGTATTGGAACAACTCTGCCAAAACTTGTGAATGTGCATATGTAAGAATTTTAAAGTTGTTCTGAATATGCCTTGATGCATATTCGGCAATAACCCGATCAGAGTAAACAATCTTCTCTTTAATAAATTGATCAATTTCATCCAGCAGCATCTTTTTTCCATCATCATCGCTCATGTCAATTGGGACTAATGAAATTCTCTGCTTCAGCCATCTAATGGCATTACCCATTGATATCGACAATGGTCTGCCAGTTTTGAGGTACTCAATCTGATGCGAAAGATGTGAAGTAAGATTTCTTTGTAAGGATGTGCCCTGTGGTGTTTTATACGATTTGATAACATCCTTAAATGCATCTAACATCGCAACACATCTAGAAGTTGACCCGACTACTTTATATGTTGACATTTTTAGCGTCAATGATAAAATGGATGGATGCACAATGCTTGCAATAACAGGTGAAGCAGAAATTCTTTCTTCCCTTGTTTCTAGATGGCCAAACATCGGTGGAATACGCACGTTGCTATCCTTAATCTTGGCTGAAATCATTTGCTTTTTGATATGAGAAGCGGTTTTAACACCCTGAGAACTTTGTTGCCCATTTTGATTTGCAGCCTTTCTCGCAGCTCTCTTTGCTGCTTTGGCCTTCTTCTTCAGCATCTTTAATTCTTTATTACTCAGTTTTTTCTGTGGGGGTTTTGCCTCGGCACCTTTTTCGGAATGTGAGGAGCTTGCATTAGATGAAGGCATCTTTTTGCCATTATTGGTTGCGGCAGCATCCGCCTTTGAATTTTCAACCATGGTGTTTTGATTGCCAAAATTGAATCACGTCCTAATGATCGAAGGGAAAGATGTGACACAAGTGTTCACAAATAATGTACTCATCGTACTGAAATTCTCGGTCTTTGAATTTTTCTTTTTTCTCTCTGGAATCTCTTTTTTTTTTCTGTGAAATCCACCAACCCACCGATTACCGCGCAGAATACCACAAACAGCTGGAGGGATTAAATTAAAACCATTTGAAAGAGGATCAAGTTAGACAGTATAAATGAAGAGCACATTTAGTGATAAGAGATGTACAAATGCAAGATAATTACAACACTTTATATGCTTTCACATTGTCCCTTTTTATTTAAAGTAACATATTTTTATTTTGTGTCATTCTAATTGGGAGAGGATGAAATAAAAAACGGAATTTTAACATTATTTATTATACAGAGGAATCGCGATGATAATGAGAAACTTGGCATATCCAAGGTTTCAAATATTATGTACCTCAAACTCGCAGTGAATTTTGGTATTGAATTAATGGGCCTGAGATTATACGAATAATTTGACAGTTATTATATTAAGCATTTCCTCGACCTAAAATAGAAGTAAACTAGTTAATACTTAAAACATATTGCTTTGTAAATATTTGTTAATTTAGCCAAAATTTAGGTTGTCCATGTTGACTATACGTAATACCAATAATTCGACTACCGAGATAAGTTTGCTGTTACTCCTACTCACCACTTAGTATTCATTAAATCGATGTAATCAATCAAGGGGGATGAAAAATTTTTTTGGGGTGGAAAAAAAAAAAAAAATTAAAGATGAACGGGAGGGAAGCTAAGAGCAATAGAGGGACATGCTTCACAGTTTTTTCTGTCAAACAAACCCAATTCGTTTGCTTTAAAGAGCATATTAAAGTAATAGCCAGGACACAAGACTCGCAAGAAAGATATAACAGTTTGTTGGAACTTTCAAAATGGCATTCGAAGACTCAGATGCAGACAAAAATGTGGAGATTTGGAAGGTGAAGAAATTGATTAAGAACTTGGAACAGGCAAAGGGTAACGGTACCTCAATGATCTCATTGATTATGCCTCCTAGGACTCAAATTTCAATTACACAGAAGATGTTAACGGATGAATATGGTACCGCATCAAATATCAAGTCGCGAGTGAATAGATTATCGGTCTTGTCGGCTATTACTTCAACACAGCAGAAGTTGAAGTTATACAGTACTGTGCCCAAAAATGGTTTAGTCATATACTGTGGTGAAGTTCTCACATCGGAGGGAAAAGAAAAGAAGCTCACTATATCTTTTGAGCCATTCAAGCCAATTAACACATCCTTGTACTTGTGTGATAACAAGTTCCATACGGAGCCACTTTCTGAATTGCTGGAGAGTGATGATAAGTTTGGTTTCATTATCATGGATGGTAACGGAGCATTATTTGGTACCGTTTCTGGTAACACCAGAGAGGTTTTGCATAAATTTACCGTTGATCTTCCAAAGAAGCATGGAAGAGGTGGTCAATCTGCTGTTCGTTTTGCCAGATTAAGAATGGAGAAGAGACATAATTATATTAGAAAGGTTGCCGAGGTTGCCGTTCAAAACTTCATCACTAACGATAAAGTCAATGTTGCCGGTTTGATTCTTGCCGGTTCGGCCGACTTCAAGAATGAGTTGAATAGATCTGATTTGTTTGATCCAAGATTACAGGATAAAGTTATCAAGATTGTCGATGTTTCTTACGGAGGTGAGAATGGTTTCAACCAGGCCATTGAACTTTCGGCAGAGACTTTGTCTAATGTCAAGTTTATTCAGGAGAAGAAACTTATCAACAGCTTTTTCGATGAAATTTCGCAGGATACTGGTAAATTCTGTTATGGTATCGATGATACATTAAAGGCGCTGGAGTTGGGTGCATGCGATGTGATCATTGTCTGGGAAGGATTGACAACCGTCAGATACACTTTGAAGAATGCTGACGGAGAAGAAGTCATTAAGAACATTAATCCAGATACTCCAAAAGACGAATTTTTGAAAGATTCGGATGGATCTGAAATGGAAATCGTGAGCGAGAAGCCTTTCTTAGAGTGGCTTGCAGAGAGTTATAAAGATTATGGTACAACTTTGGAGTTTGTTACTGACCGTTCTTCAGAAGGTGCCCAATTTGTTAAAGGTTTCGGTGGTATTGGTGCTATGTTGAGATATAAGGTCAACTTTGAGCAGTTGATATCTGATGACGAGTACTACAGCGATAGTGATAGTGATGAATATGGATTTTAATTGTATCTGGTGTTAAATAATTATATGATATCTACTGTTAAATTTAATGTCTTAAAAATGTAGCTTTTTGTTATTGTCTGGGATGTTCATGCTATGTGATGCTATTATGAGTGGGATTCTTATTCGATTCATCTGTCACATCACATTCTTTTACTTTCTGACATATGCTTGGGTATAGATTTTTCACGATTAATTTATGGTGCTAAACTATATATATAATCTTTATTATAGACGATTTCGAATAAACCCCTTCTATTTTGCTCTATTTCAATTTCTTCTTCTTTTGGTCTTGAACGTTTTACTCTTACCGTTCAAAACCGAAAGGGCATCCTTCTGCAAATAACTCATAACACCATTGTTACTTTTTCCATCACTTCTCAGAAGCATATCAGCAATGCTATTGAGACCATTTGTGATGTAAGAAGCCCTTCCCTTTTTGACAGGATTGGCAAGCAGTTCATTTAGTTCCGCCTTTAGTATTTTTTTTGATCTTTTATTGAGGTGCTTTCCAGTCTTTCTTTTTCTGTCTCTTTTCAAGAAATCGTCTTCTCCAACATCATCCCAGTCTTCAACTCCCAAATCCTCAGCTGCCTTTTCAACCCAATTCTTTTCTTTATTCAAACTGCTGTCTGCAACATCACCCTGAGCAAGCTTTGCCGCAATTTCAATTCTCGACTTCAATTGTTTAAGGATATCAGAATCAACTGGGAAAAGTTTCAATTCTGCAACACTACCGGCATTCTTTTTGGAACTCACAATCTTTCTAAGCTTGTGCAATGGACCAGATGCCTCCTTAGGAGAGCATAAGATAATAGAAACTCCTTCCTTTCCAGCTCTGGCAGTTCTTCCAGATCTGTGAATATATGTATCGGCAGTACGAGGCAAGTGATAGTGAACAACATGCTGGATATTAGGAATATCTAATCCTCTTGCAGCCACATCAGAGGCAATAAGAACAGATGCCTTGTGACCCTTGGCAGCCTGTTTACAATTCTGCTCAAACCTTTCTAAGGACTTTAAACGCTGCCTTTGGATCATAGAGGAATGCAATGCGACAGCCGGAATATGAAGATAATTAAGCAAAGGCTTCAACCTTTTCACTGCGTCAATCGAGTTGGCAAACACTAAAGTATTTCCAGGAAATAGGGATAAGAAATAATATAGCATAAGATCCCTCTCAAGAGGTGTACACGGTAAAAGAGCCTCAGTAATTTTTGTAGCCAACATACTCTTTGGATTCACATCCACGTATAAAGGTTCTCCTCTAAACCTTAGCTTCCATCCCAATAAATGCATCACTTCCATTCTTTCCTCCTCATAGGGATCAAGCTTTCCACTATGCGTTCTCCTCCTCTGGGCCATTGATTTTGCCTTATCCAATTTTCCAAATAAATCCTTCGACAAAGTTGCTGAAAACACCAATGTTTGCCATTTCTTTGGAATAAGAGGATCTTCCTTTGGCCTCTGGGCACGTAATATTTCTAAAACTTTTTCTAGCTCATCAAAATGTCCATCCTCAACCAACCTGTCTGCTTCATCATAAACCATGATATCAGAAGAAGATAACTGTTTTGCAACACTATCTGATTTTTCAATGAGTTCAAGGCATCTTCCCGCAGTACAGACCAAAACTCTTGGATTTGATTTGAGTAGTCTTTCTTGTTTCTGTATGGAAAGACCACCAGTTAAAGAAACAATAGAATGCTCAGATAAAGGGAAATCTCGGACAAAGCGTGATAAATGCTTCGTAACTTGGGTGGCAAGTTCTCTTGTTGGTGCAAATATCATTCCAGTAGGATGCTGTACTCCAGCTTTATCTTGTTTCAATGCTTTCTCGAGGATGGGTATACCATATGCCAAAGTTTTTCCGGATCCAGTCATTGCTTTTCCAATAATATCTTTTCCTTCAAGAGAGGGCGGAATACATGCTTTTTGAATATCTGTCGGCTGTTTAAAATCTAAATGTAAAAGTGCATTCTGACTGAATAAAGAAAGCGGAACATCTTTCCATTCCGGGAGATCCACATTATCTTTTGGAAGATCTGATAAAATTTCAGAATCAACTTCACTGAAAACCTTATCATCAAGTTTACTGCCGACACTATCTGGATTGCTTTTAACCTCATGCATTTTATTCTGCTTTTTATCTACTGTTTTGATCTTGCCATCACCCTCAACAATCATGGGCTTTTTCCCGGAATGATTGGCGTCATTTTTATTCTTTTTACCAGCAGTTTCCTCGGCATCTTCATGTTCCCACAATGTTTTATCATCATCAGAAAGATCAACTTCAAAATCTCCCTCCGGAATAATGTCCTCCTGCGCTTTGACGTGCTCTTTATCTAAAACCTTGCTTTTATCTGCGGTAAGAAAATGCGTTTGGCCATTTATGATTTCAACATCAACAGCATCAATTTCTTCTAACCCATAGAATCCCTCATAATCCCCGAGGGTATGAGGAATTTCAACAGGCTTCCATTTTAGTTTATCCGCTGAAGATATAACCTGCTTGCTGGAATCATCTTTCGATATTTTAACCTTCTTGGATTTTGACTGTTCCCCAGCTGAATTTTTACCCTTTCTCTTCAATTGCTTATTATGCCCAATGGTAGCCCTCATTATTTTATCCGAATCCATATTATGCTAGGTCTATATTTGATTACACCGATAATTAAGGACCGTTAATATTAATAAACTGATACATGTTTTGAACCATGATATTTTTGTTATCAGTTGGGTGAAAAATTTTTGGTCTTACAAAAAAAAAAAACAGCCATGCGATCTTCTCTGATCTGTACAAAGTTGAAAGAAAAAAAAGCCGAGAATTTGATATATGTACTGGTATTGAAGAATTAAAAGATACTATAAAAACACACACAGATAAATACAGAAATGGGCCGAAAACAAAGAAACAATCATAATAGAACTCCCATTACCCAATTAAGGCCAGATGGCTCCATGATTAAGAAAATACCTTCTTCATTGAAACCATCAAGGACGAGAAAGCTTATCAGACGATTTCATACACTACTAAAATATAAAAGTGAAATATTCAATCACTTAAGTCATAACAACCCTTACCAAATTAACGAGACAAACTACTTAGAATATCTTAAAACAAAACCAGATCTATTAAAGAGTTATAACGACTCGAAAGCGAAAATCATAAAAACGTTCAACGTGAAGCGGTCAACCTTAAGGGATGATGGGATCAAAAATATCCAAACTATGACGACTCTTAGCACAAAGCAAATTTCTCAACTAGTAGGAGAAATCGATGGAGAAATCGAAAAAAGAGGTGGACTTAAGGTTTATCAGGCTGCTTCAATCAAGGGTCAAGACAGTAAACGTGGAGGTGATACATCCAAAAAGATGGCTGCCTGGATCAAGAATGATAAAATTTGGAGTTCCGATATGCAAAACAGAAAACCAACAGCTCTTGAAATAGGATCTCTTTCTTCAAAAAACTGTATAAGTACTTGCAAAATATTTGGTAATGTCACACGGATAGATCTAAATTCTCAAGAACCTGGAAAGATAGAAAAGCAAGACTTTTTTGATAGAACAATACCAACAAGTAATAGTGACAGATTTGATCTAGTATCATGCTCTTTAGTGGTGAACTTTGTGCCGAAACCGAGCCTAAGGGGAGAGATGCTCTTAAGAATAACAAAATTTCTAAAAGAACCCGAAAATGCATTTGATCACAAGCCCCTCCTATTCTTTGTGATTCCTCTTCCATGTGTGATAAACTCCAGATACTGCAATAAAGAAGTCATGGATGCAATATTCAAGAACCTTGGATTTACCTGTGTGAGATCTTATGACTCACACAAATTGGCGTATTGGCTTCTAGAATGGCATGGATCAAAGGCAGTGAACTTTAAATTCAAATCTGCAAAAAAAGAGGTTCGATCGGGATCAAAAAGAAACAATTTCTGCATTGTGCTTGAAAAGAAAGCGGAATGACATATATTCAATTGGAAATCTTATCTGTGGATCGCCTTGTTAATTTTATAAAACAAATATCCGTTAACGAATATTCAAGAGTTGAATGCGTATCATATGGAAATCGCTTAACGCATGCTTTGATAAAATACTTGGTATCTAAATTGTAGTCTTGCTTTTTGGGTAGTACTGGCGTAATGCCTTTTTTGTGCCTATTTCTATGCTTCTTTTTCACAAAGTGAAAATCTCCAACGGATGGACTCACCAATGGAGCTTTTTGTGAATCATCATTCGCCAGATTTTCTGTCTCGGAAAGAAATGATATAGAAGCAGAAATAGGGTACAGGGATAAAAATTTCCAGGAACAGAGTCTCAAGGAATATGCTTGTAAATCATTAGTGAGCAGAAGCAGTGGTTCACAGTTGACAAGAATCTTTTCAATTTCCTCGATGGGAAAATGTGGCATGTAGTACAAAATGTCATTTCTCCCATTTTCAAACGATGGTTTCTCTTCCACTACATAATGCAGCTTGGATTGAATAAATTCTTTGTCAAGAACAGTAAAAATGGGATCCCAGAGTGAAACGACTATATCTTTTTTCGTACTGAGCTGATCTACTATTTGTTTAAGGAGACATAATTGATGGAGAGGATAAATCTCTGATTCTAAGGAACCCAAGCCTAAGCATCGAATTCCGGCAATAGGACAGTCAATTTCTTTGAGGTAAGATAGGACTGATGATGTGAACACGTTATGCTTCCCGGAATCAAACGCTTTACCAAATTTAGTCTCAAGACTTTCGATCGCATTATCTGAGATCTTTGTGTTCTTGAAATCCTTTGAATGCTCTTTGTGTACTTCAGCACCATTTTTCGAACCTAGCTTCAAAGACATCACCTTTACCTTAAAATCTTGACACTTTGCCTAAGAGGAATACGGTTAATGGTAGTCGTCCTTAAAATAGTGTGTATAGCTTATTACAGCATTAAGTTCGGCGCAGATCAAAATTTGTCACCACACAATCAAAAAAAAAAAAGAAAAAAAAGGCCGCTGTGAGAAAAAGAAGTATAAAATCCGCTTTACCGGGAAATCTAACGATGCCTATCATCTGAACATATCTGATTCTATCAGTAGACCAAACAAATATAATCCGCGATGTAATCACAAGGCTGTAAGAAAAAATAAAGGAAGAAGAGATGTTGGTTGTTGATTCGAGGCTTTCGTCCCAAATTATGAAAAATCCATTACCAAAACTCTCGCGCTGATTGGACAAAAATTCCTTTTCTGGGTGACAACTTGCATTTGATTTGCATACTTTTTGTGACACTTTACGGGCCTTATTTTTTTAGACAGATAAAAGTCCTCACAAATAAAATGACAATGCCGTTCTTAGGGATGCCCTTCTCTTTACATAGATTATAAGGTAATAAAATTGAAAACAGATAGGCAATAAGCCGTAGGATTTGGCGGAAGAAGAAAACTTCCCTCGAACAGCGTTTTCTAGTCTAAACGATAAAGTTATATTGCATTGTTACTAAGTATCCGTGGGAATTCCCAATATCTCCATTGCGGAAAACTGGGGTGTAATTGCTGACTTTTTACTACAATAAAATTTCAACAAAATTTTCTTTCAGCGAATTCCTACGAGTTAAACGCTCTTAAAAAAAAAAAAAAAAAAAAAATAGCTCGAGAAAGATACGCATTGTTAAAGAAACCGAGACAAGAAAAAATATGCGCCAGGTAGTTTGAAATAACAACCGCCCAATATCTTCCTCTTGATCCTTTTCTTCTTCTCATCACACTTTCGTTATCCAGGTTATTTTATCCTGACTCTCGTTAGAACCGTTTCGTCGAAACTAACACCATATTTGCTGATCTTAGGACTTGGTTTAAGCCAGTTTTAGTTGTGCCTATTGCACACGAGAAAAAGTAACAGGAAAAGTACTGGAACATACACCTATTAGCATTTTGACATAGTTCATCTTAATCAACATTTCAAGGTGACCAACTTTTAAGGTCATTTAATATATAACAAAGGAGGAGGAGGCATTTTTTTCATTTTATTTTATTTAACTTTTTCAACAACACTTGACTGACTTGTTCAATCATTGTATATCGCTTGTGCGTTCCATTAGAATTTTTGACAGAAATCAAAAGTTCAGCACCGTTTAGCTTCATATATTATTTATTATGTTGTCAAACCCATTATATCCAACTGCTCCAATTCAGAACACTCCACATCATTCTCTTTCTATGCATGCCCAGACCTGCAAGGAAGAGGCCAGAGAGAAGATAACTTCGACTTCTAGCACCGTGGAAACAAGTAATGTTGGATCAGTTCTTGAGAGAGACAACACAAAGGAGGGTTCGAAGGTTCTTGGAGATTATTTGATGAATGATGAGGAAAGGGCCTTGAGACTTAGGGGTAATGCTGTTCGAATTGGCTCAAGAAAGTCTCAATTAGCTGTTATTCAGTCCGAAATAGTTGCTAAGACTATCAACGAAATATATCCTCACATCAGGACTCCAGTCATTAAGGTCAGCACATTGGGCGACCAGATTCAGAGTAAACCATTGTATACCTTTGGTGGTAAAGCTCTATGGACGAAAGAACTTGAGGTGCTACTCCTGGAAAGTGTTGGTGATTTTCCTCAGATTGATATGATTGTTCATTCTTTGAAGGATATGCCAACCGTGCTACCTGATTCATTTGAAATAGGATGCATTCTGGCTCGCGAGGATCCTAGAGATGCGCTCATTATGAAAGCCGGTTCGCCATACAAATGTTTGGCAGACTTACCTGCCGGTTCTGTTGTTGGAACTTCATCAGTGAGAAGATCGGCTCAACTTCTCAAAAACTACCCACACTTGAAGTTTAACTCTGTTAGGGGTAATGTCAACAGTCGGATTAGAAAGCTAGATGATCCTGAATCCGAATTTAGCTGTCTTATTCTTGCTGCTGCAGGATTAATTAGGCTCGGCTTACGTTCTAGGATTACGAAATTTTTGGGACCCGACGAGATGTATCATGCCGTCGGTCAGGGTGCTCTAGGTGTTGAAATAGTCAAAGGTAACAAAAGACTGGAAAAAGTCTGTCAGAAGATCAGCTCATATTCAACCACGTTAGAGTGCATTGCTGAAAGAGCCTTGATGAGAACATTAGAAGGTGGCTGCTCTGTTCCTGTTGGAGTTTGGACCACTTTCAACAAGGAAACAAACACTTTGGATCTCAAATCAATCGTGCTCAGTCCGGATGGAAAGGAGTCTGTGACTGACGAGGTTGTTGCAAAAGTTACCAGCTCTAATGAAGCTATGGAGTTGGGTAATGAGATTGGAAGAAGACTTATCAAGAAGGGTGCCAAGAAGATATTGGATGCCATCAACTTTGATAAGATCAACGAAATGAAACAGGCAGGAATCGATCACAGAAATGCCAAGGGCAAGAAATGATGGATTTCATTCTTCTTTCGAGTTTCCTTAGGCTTTTTTTTTCGTGTTTATCATCAAGAATTTATCTGTTCAGAGTATGAACTGTTATCATTGCTATTATGTCAGATTTTTGTTTCACCATTCCCCAATATTTATTGCCTTAGATTTTTAAGGCTTTCTATTCTTTATACATGCTTTTGGGGATTATTTTCACTATTTCTTATCTTGTACAGTGCAAAGAAAAAACGGGATTATCCTGTGGGAAGCAGTACATGGCGAGACGAGTAAATAAAGATCTATCTGCTTAATACACAATGTTCAATAAGACCGAGAAGTAAACAGGAAAAGTAGAAATGATGATTAATGCGGGTACAAGTTCTTATGTAATTTGAGGCTCAACTAATTAATGTGCTGCCTGTAGATTTCTCGCAAAACTCTTCAGCTCTAAGGCGGTGGAAGTGAACAAAGAAGATTAAAGCGAATATAACTCCCATCATACCACACCAACCAAATATCTTTACCAAATTAGGGTCGTAGCTCCAACAACTGATGATTTCTCCTATAATACTGCTAAAAGACATACTCGTGAGAAATATGGCAACAACAAAGCTCTGCATGGCTTTTGGTGAATGCGAATAAGCCAGCTCATAACAAGTAACAGTTGAAAAGCACTCTCCAATTGCCTGCAATGAAAACATGATCGAACACCACCAAGCAGATACTGGGGCAACTGTAGGGCAAGTTGATGCATGATCTCCACATTTGCTTGTTGTGTAAATTCTATGCTGTAAAAAGGCACCATACATGGATCCTAGGCCTGCTAGGACAAAGCCAATTGTTATCTTATCAACGGATGTGAATACAATTCGCTTTCTTCGGAGAATTGGATATATAACACAGTCCTGAATAGGGATCATGAGTATGATGGCCAATGGATTGAAAGATTGGAAAAAATCATTGGGCATACCATTTGTCGTCATTGATCCGGATTGATTTATCTGCAACGGTGTGAGTGCACTATCGTTAACGTTAAACACGATAAAGTACAAAAAAATGGCGCAATTTTGAAAAGTACTGTGTAAATCATTCATGGTAATAGAGTGTCTGCTTGAACTCGATGAAGAAGTAGTTTGAAGTTGCGAATAAGACCAGAACTTACCGTGAAGAAGACGAGAAAACCATCCCTTCGAAAAGCATATCCGCAGCAAGGGGAAAATGGAATCAAAGATCGAACTTCCAGATGGGCTTATTATGCGCAGTTTTGGCTTTAGAAACAGCAATAAAATTGGTAACACCATATAGACCACGGCAGTTAGTAAATAGACGGCCCAGAATCCATATTTCCTTTCGATAAAGGAGCCAATGAATGCGAGAAAGCAACCAATATTGATGAACAAGTAGTATATTAGGGTCATCTTTTCCAAAGTTGCCTTCCTTTCAACAAGAACCTGCTCGCCAGAAGGCAAACTTTTAACATAGTCGGTTTGTGCACTGTATTGATCCATTAAAAGAGGCATTAAGTTTGGTTTAATAAAGCCAGCACTGACAGCAACCACTAAAAGGGAAATAACTGTGAGTATTAGTGATAGGGGCACTATTCGAAGCACCACTGGGAAAGCAGCAACCAATAAAAGAACATGACCCAATATGCCCACTACGGTACCAATGACAATGGCATTAAAACGCCCAAGCTTGGTATCAGCATAATAACCACTGATAAGTGGTGAAATATTGGCAGTCCAGGTCATTAATTGCAGAAGAAAAGTAGCCAATGGAAGACCCAAGCCTAAGGCACCAGGACTCTCATTTGAATGTGCTGCATCTTCGACAACTGCACCAGTAGTGGAATCGTGGGGTAGTCCCCGCTGGATCATATTGGTAATACATCCCTGTATCAAATAATAAGATAGCCTTTCACTAAACTCTATAAAGCAGAGTGAATAGCATACAACTGGAATACTTCCAGTGACACGTCTCAGACTGCATATATTCCCAGATCGTACCACATCATCATCGCTGCAAGTTGTATCCGTACACTTTGAAAGAATTTTTAGTTCCATCCCCTTACTACTGGAGTCTAGTACTTCTTCAACTTGTTCATGTCGATTCATTATTATTACTCCTTTTTTGCCACCATACTTTAAAGAAAAAAACTTTAGAACAAACAATTAAATAGCTACAAGATAAAACTGACATGTATGAGGTTTGATTTCACGCATCAGAAAAATCTGAATATTATTAATGTAAGCCTGAGAACAGAACGAGCACGCTTGAATCGTGATAATCGCTAAGTTTCCGAAAGCGGATTGTTAAGCCGGCAATGAAACATGAAGTTGGGGCTTACATAAATGGACACGCAAATATATATTGTTTTCTTGGAAATCTCGATCTGTAAACGATGAGTTGTTATTTGACGGCTTTCAATTCTTTTTGCAAAGAAACTTACTAAATTAAACAAACTAAGAGGCTTATATTAAACTACTATCTTTCGGTGAGCGAATCTATAAGAAAAATACCAGTCCTTCCAAGCGGAATAAAGCATGCCCTCTAGTTTCTCACTCCGAGAAGTTGCTAGGTTATAAAGCAGGGAAGAAAGGGAAAAGAAAAAAAGAAGCGTGAAAAAAAAAAAAAAATTTGAAAAATGATCTACCAAAAGGGAGAAGCGCTTACATTTCTTTTCTTGCATGCGATTAACCAAATTAATCATAACAGATGTTAAGAATAAACAGTAAATGTCAAACTAAAATATTGAAATGGAGGACGAAGAATTAAAGGCAATAAGAGCTGCACGTCTGCAGGAATTGCGGCAAAATTCCGGTCACAATGGAAATTCCAGCAATGGACCATCAGGTAGTAACGGATCAAATCAAAATGATGCAGCACAAATGATGATGACACAACTTTTGGAACCAGAAGCAAAGGAGAGACTTGCTAGAGTGAAACTGGTAAAGCCAGAACGTGCAGATGCAGTTATGAAATATCTTATGCAACTCTATCAATCAGGAGCTATCAAAAGAAAAGTGAATGAAGATCAGATTGTTGACGTTTTAGAGAAAGTTGCCAGTGACGAAAGGAAGCAAAACGACACAGAAATCGTCTTTGATAGACGAGATAAAAGTGGGGAAGGGGATGTTGAAGATGATGATTTCTTTGATTAATGTTCAAGCTGCCATTCAGTATTACGCCCTACTAATAGAAAAACAAGCAAGGTTTGTTGGTATGATATATAAATTTTGACATGGATTCAACTATTCCATGAAACAACTGGAATAAATATAATACTGACCACATTTAGAATGCAGTTTTTCCGTAATCCTGGTGCGTACTAGCTTTGACGTAACACCTGATAAGAAGGGTAAAAAAAAGTCCGCAAACATTAAGATCGGGAAAAAGAGAGATAGCGAAAACGCCATACTTTAAAAATAAGGAGAAAAAAAGTAAAATAAAGTTTGCAGATGTTGCGCAGAAGATTAAGATCAATTCGGGTTGATTTATATTTAGACTTGCAGAGTAATTAATTACTCAAATGACTATCTTTTTTTCTTTTTTACTTTCTGCAGGCATTTAGAAAATATCTTGAATAGAGAATCTTGTTGATAACGAGCAAATCCATTTTGAAATGATGCCTTTTTTTGCTAATATACTCAAGAAACCATTTGAAGCGAAATTCGACGTTGAATATTGCACGGCAAACAGAATTTTTAGAAATGATACACCAAACATTCAGGGAAAGGTTACAATAAGCGCTCTAAAACAAATCAGTAAGGTGATTGAAATAGATGTTGGATTCAAGGGCCTGATACATAACTACTTCAAACAAGTTTATGTGACTTATAGTTTTACAATGACGGGGGCTGTTACCCGTGTTAAGGAACTCAAGGAAGATCGTTTATTATTTGAGCAGGTGGATGAAAAGAAATTTGATAATCCAATCGATATCAAAGATAACGGAAAACCAATTATTAAAGACTTTAATTTTTGTTTCCCATCTACAATAGATCTTCCAAGTACTTGCGACAAATTAGGAGGTAATGCAGATAATCAGGGACATACAACAGTATCATACTACCTATATGTTATAATCAGACGATCTGATGGAGTGTTTCACTCCGGGGATCTTGAAATAAAGTATCCTATCTTGTTCCAAGGTGCAAGTGAGGCTTTTGCACGTGATATCATGAAAACTGTGAAATGCAAGAGTACCTTTGAATCAAAACTTAAAAGAAGAATTTGGGATATGAAGCAGAAGCAATTCACTACAAATCCAATAGCAAGAGCAAGAAGACATACGCGAGGGATTAGACAACTTTGGGACGTTAATTATCGGAAGGAAAATTATGGGATTTATGCACAGGATGTTACGCTCTATTGCAATTTCGTATACTGTGAGAATTTCAACCTCATGCGGCCTTTGAACGAGTTGCTTTGGCTTAGATTTTATGTTAGAGGTCCCAAATCAAATGATAACAACGAGAAACCAATTCTGGACGAAAATTTCTGTATCAACGGGAAATCAACTGGCCTTGGCCGCTTTTCATTAAAGGAATTAAATATAAGACTTTATCATGATATGATCATACGTACGGAGTACGCACGATATCAATCCAAAATCTTGGATGATTTATATCTGGTGCAACCGTCGGGAGGAAGTTTTATCATGGACGTTTGCAATTTTTCGTATGATTCCAAGCAGAACATTTGGTATCAGGATGTTTCCATCAATGAAATACTGGGGAAAAAATCTTCAGATATCCCATTGATAGACGAACTAATTAGACCGGTTATGTGCACATATTCATTAGAATCATTTCTACGGGCAGTAACAGGCTTAAGATTTGCTCTTAAGGTTGGAACAGACGAGACTGACAGTGAAAATGTAAAAGATCTTGAAGCTGAGGCTCCAGCAGTCGTTACATGTTTTGAAAACCTTCCTGCCTATGGGGAAGAGCCTGCTCCAGATGAAATGACCCTTCCTCCAGCTTTCAGCACTTAATACAAATTAATAGAATCATCATTACTGTGTACTGCGGTATGATGGTTTGCTTTTAGACAATTTTTAATTGATAGAGTTCAAAACGACCAGTCAAAATAAAGAAGAAGACAGCAAAATGTAGTCCACTGTGCAGGAATACTGTTCCTAAAACAGGAGTGAGATAGTGTTGTAATTGTTTTGCCAGGATGCGCTGATCCATTAAATTTCGTACAATGCTTTGTTTTTATGGTGGCCATGTGTGCATTAATAAATATCATTTAAGCTGGACCAAGGATTTTCTTGAAGACCGATGAATTGGGGAAAAAGAAAACATAAGAAATCAACAACAACAACAAAAAAAAAAAGTAGATGTGTGGGGATGCGAGGAGGAGAAAATTAAACCAATTAAAAACATGAGGTGGAATGGCAATGCTATCTAATAGTGAATCGCGCTTGCTTAAATTTAAGTAGTTCTTTCTCACTATCAAGAAAACAGCTTGATCAAATGAAAGATAACACTCAGTTCAAAGAGACACATTTTGGAATATTAACATTTGCAATAGCTAAAAAGAACATCTTCAAGCTGAGACTCTATCAACTGCTCCTCGAACAAGAAAGTAAAAGCAATATAAGATCTACGCTATTCTTTACGTTTACAGTCAAGCCGAACATTGAGTATATATATCATTGCTCACAAAATTATAGTATTTTACAGGCTTTCTTTCAAGGCAGGTGCGTCCCTTTGATAACTACTAATAAGATAGGGATTTTGACATAAATGCTTTCAAATCAATGATTTTGTACATCAATGGTATAATTTACAGGGTTACCAACCCATTGCGATTTCTTGAATATTTCTTTCGATGGCTTTTGGGCCGACTACCACAATTCTACGTTATTGCCTTGTTTGATACAGACTATCTTAAATACCTAACACATCTCCAACGTTCAGGTGATTATTTGACCGGAAATCTTGGACCTAAAATAATTCGTCGTTCATCTTACAAAAAGCTTGGTCCCGCTTACCAGGCAAATATAAAGAGAACCGTCACCTGTACACCTGTTGTCTTTATTATGCCATATATCATACGAATGTGTGATCCGGATCCATCTGTTAAACATTCTGAGAAGCAGGTGGAACCACACTTTCGAAATAGACCAAAAGAAAGTGGAGATCCATTCGACGAGGAAGATGATGACTTAAAGGAAACAATAACAGACTTTAAACGACTTCTGGATCATTTTGAGCTTCCGGCTGAATTGACTACAGTGCCAGCAAAAAGGGTCACCCGACTTTTAAGAAAAGCTTCGAGATCTGTGTCAAAAGAGCCGGTTGAGGATAATTCGGAGAATTCGGAGAGTGATGCAATATTTAATATAAGCTGGTTCAAAACGCATTTTATATTAGTTCAATCAGAGGAAAAGAGGTTGGAAAAACTTTTAGGAAAGTTAAGGGGGAAGGAATCGAGTATTGACCCATATCCGTTTGTTAAACTCTCTTCTGACCTATACACAGATCTTTTCTTCTGGAAGTACAACACCAAGAAGATACTCAAGAAATGTCCACCAGTCACTGAATTTTCACGGTTTTGTATTCTTTCCAGAAATCGCATATTTCAACAGTTTCCAAATACAAAGAAGGACATCAGCTTATTCTGGATTATAGCTCGAAGGCAGTGGGATGTCCTGTCCACCAGTGAAAAATCAAATCGGAAATTCATTGCTTCAAAGCCATATCAACCGTATGCAGATTATGACGAATTAAAAAGATTCCTTGTGTATTCTTCGGAGGATTCCGATGCTCAAGGCGATTTTGAAGAAATGTGTTTGGATGCGGGCTCAGCAAATTGGAAAGGAGTTGGATCCAAAGATGGGCTAGACCCACTTCCAAAAGAGAGGAGACGGTCGCATGAAGTTCAATTAACAGAAAAACTACCTCATATGTTGGAGGCTGATACAATTGCAGAAAATAGCTCAGAGTTACCTGAGAACGAAAGAAAAGCCCGTAATTCAATAGTGGACAAATCGACTCAAAACATTACAGTTACTACAGCACCATGCAGTGAGAGCAATGAAATGAAGAGTGAAGTTGGGTCTGAACCGTTAGTCGCAAAAGCACCGGAACCAGATTCAGGGCGGAAAAAAGATGTGGAAACAACTGCCAAGAATATTAATACTTCTTCCACAACTGTGGTAGTTGATGAAGATTTTTCAGTAGGAGAAGAGGCAGAAAGAACTATTTTACACAATCAAACAGATGATGTGGAAACTGAGAAAGATAATAAGCAAGCAACAGCCTATGAAGTGAGAAGTCCTTCAACGATAGTGCAAACTCCTCAAACTACACCGCCTCGGGCAGGAGATATTGAGAGTGTGCTTGCTAGCGATTTAAAGATTATGGGAACAGGATCTGATTTAGAATTTGAAGGCGGTTCGAGGAAATCTAGCATATCAAGAGATTTTGAGGATATGGGAGAAACGCCTGATGATGAAGATCAATCTTCTATATATCAGAAGCAACTGGTTGCAGAAGTTAAAAAGCACGAATTAGCCAGCATGAATATACATAACGACGATATAAACACATCACCACTTTTAGAGGGCCGAAAAAATTCATTCATCAACGGTGTTGATGATCTTCAATTAAACATACGGCTACCATCCGGTAATAGCAGTGAAACCGAGGAAGATAGAGGATTTGAAGCAGAAGATGACGAACCGTCAAGAGTTGTCTCATTTGATAACTCTCTGGAGACAGGTACGAGCTCACCTACTGTGGAGAGTGTAAAATCCCTGCCGATGGTGAAATTGAGAAAAGTGCAGAAACAAGGCACTGGAAGAGTCTTGTCGACAAATTTAGATGTAAACGAACTTTTACATGAGGCGGACGAAGCCAGCAGTGTTCCAGAGAAGGTGGATAAGTATGAAAAGATCATAAATACAATTCTTGGGCCTTCAAACGGCCGTAAGAGAAGTTCAACGTTTATCAACGCATTATCAGGCTGGGTAAGTGCAGAAGATGGATATGATATGGAGCACAATCCAGTGCCTAAAAGCAAATCGGGCCGTCCAAAAAGACAACGATCTTTGAACTTAATGGAGTCGCTTGACCCGGCTACCCTCGAAAAGTTGTACCAGGAAAAAAACGAGGAGGAGCTCAACGGAGTTCAGAGTATGCTAAAACATAGGGAAGAGGAGTATAAGCGGTCAAAGCTCTCGGAAAAGTACTATAATGGAAGACACAGGTCGTTGCGGGACCGACTAAACGATCTATTAGACGATCGGATGATGGACATGGCAAATTCGGCGGAGTTCAAACATAAGATGATTCATCCAAGGGATCTTTACGAGAGATTTGTCAATTCAAGAGCGAAACCTTGGAACGCAATCTCAAATATGGAAAAAGAACCGTACTATGAAGCATTCAAGCGACAATATTACTGGGTGATATACCACCCAGATAGAGATCAGCAAGAAGATATCATGTTTGATATTGCTCAGGTATGTATTGAGTTTGGTGATATGTCTTTGCCGGTTGTTTTGGCCTCTTTGTTTGATGCAGATAAGATAGATGACGATTGATTGGACTACAAGGAAAAAAAATTCACCATTCGAATTAAAGCTAGATCCTTTCACAAGAATTTTTTGTTTGTTTGTATAATACAGTAATAACGAGAACGCTAATGCTAATGACAGTGATGATGAAGTTATATCTGGTGTTAATGAAGAAACTTTACACCAGAAAACCAATAAAGCAAGCATCTAAAATCCGTTCGTAGTTCACCCAAGGGTGATACTTTTGAAATATCAATGTTGCATCCTTGCCTGCGTTTTCCACAAGGAGATCCCTACCTCCAGGATGAAAATCCAGATAGTTGGTAATATCAAAAACTTTGCCGTTCAAAGATACCCAACAATCTCTTCGACTGTGATGCTGCTGAAGACGAGCCTTGGTTATTCTCATGGGAAATTCAGATGGATCAATATTTCTGAGATTCTTGTTCTTCTTGATTCTTTCCCAATCCATAGCAGAGTGACCAGGTGCTAAAATAACCTTTCTTCTGCCACCCAAAGGTCCCATTCTATGTGAAGGGTTTCCTAAATTCATCCTTGATCTATTAACTGCCGGCGTCGATGAAAATGTAACATGTCTGCTTCTTCTTCCCAAACCTTTAGTTGGAGCAGACGGCACGGCAAATCTTAATTTGGCTTTCTGGTTGTCGTTATCATTATCCAAGTCCGCAGATTTTTCTGAGGGCTCGATTATTCTTATATGGGGCATTTTTGATTCCATTTTGCAATAAAAATGAAACTTCTATTGAGGTCTATATACTATGGAAGTAGTTCGTAATGTTCTCATACACAGCTTTTATTTTAACCTTTTTAGATCTTTCTTTATTATTACTGATAGGCGCACGCACAAAAAAAAAAAAAATCCCGCGAAGTGTTCCGTTAACTAAAGCCAATGAAGAATGTAATTCCATCCATTAACACATGTCTTACTCATTACGACTAAGAGGATAAGAACTTAATTTATTAAAAGTCATTCCAAATTCCCCGCCATATGTGTTCATATATATATACATTATATAGTTTGATCGATCTCGTGAATTTTATGATTTACACCATTTTATGGCATCCGCTATAAAGCAACTTATTTTGGATCTATCCACATTTTCATTTAGTTTGCAGCCATTGATATATGTATATATGTGGATACCTTCAAATCTATCTGGTGACACGAAATGAAAGTTTTGATTGGTATTCATGGAATCATCTGACTGCTCCGGACGACTAAAATCATCAACAGTCAAATGGGGGTTCTGCCTTACAATTTGTAAGAGATTGCAATTTTCAATTATGAGCCGGTTTGATGCGCTATTTATTGTGATGTCCAAAATGGAGTTGCTTGTATTGTGAACACGTAATTGTTGACATGAACCTGTCACTAGGCAATCAACAAGACCATCTATAAAAAGAAATGTATCAGAATGTAGTACCAAGATCGTGTTTGTGCATCTCTCTAATGTGACTGAATTAATATTCGCTTCTTTGGGCAAACATATTATGCTATCCGAAATATTTCTAATGTATATGTTTCCGGATGCTTTATTCAGGATAAGCATCTTCTGCCGTGTCTCATCAAGCGTAGCAGTGTATACATCAGTGCTATCTGAACCCTTATTTCCTAAACTTGACATAGTCTCATCATCCTCATCGACAAGATCTGTTTCGGGCGTATGGGAAAATCTGAACTTTTTATCTATAAATGCCGCCTTTGCCTCATCATATTGAAGAACCAAGTTCTGCAAAGATCTAATGTACAACTTAAGATCGTAAGTAGGAATTTTGTGAGATTGTGATGCGTTTGAAAGCCATGCTTTAAGATTAATGATCTCGTTGATAATGGGTCGAAGATTATCCACAGATCGTGCATCATGAATACTCTTCTGAATTATACTCTCTTTGGTTTTATATTCACTTGATACCTTTTGAAGTTCGTCCATGGTTATAAATTCATGAATAAACGGGAGTATATTAAAGAATTCCTCTTCTTGCTCTAGCATGACCAGCACTCGAGATTCTAGAAGAAAGACACGATTAGATCAATGTAGGGATGCTTGAGTGCGTTTGAATCTGAAATTTCAAAATTCTTATCGCTGAGCATTCATTCATTCCTTTATTATTAAAATTTTCCTTAGACACAAGTGCCCAGTACATGCATCTGACACTTATACTCTTACATCCCATTGACAAGAGTTCTATATTCTATTATCTCTATGGAGAACAATTCCAATAATCGGGATAAAACTGCTGAAAGCAATACAAACGTAATATTACAGGGATTGGCTTCTCCTAAGGCAGATCATATAACGCTCAATAATCAGGTTCGGAAATGCTTTAATACAATTCAAGAATATGCTCCCGAAGAATTGGAAATTCAATCACTGAGCAGTAGAAATGATGTCAAAAATCCGCAGAGCAAAATCAATCAGAACGAACTAATTGATAGAAGTTTAGTTGACACTAACTTAACTCGGACCGGTGTACATGATAGTAATGATAATATGCCATCAGGTAGAAATTCAAATACAGATGTCATGAATATAGCCGTTGGTATAGACCCCAAAAAGATTTGTCAATTTTGCGGAAAGACATTTGCACACTCGGGATCTTTGGGAAGACACCTTGATTTTTTCAAAGGTAAGAAGGGTCACCCGTTTTCTTTAATTTCCAAGCTCAGAGCCAATGTGGCTAGACGTGGAGATCCAGAACTGGTAAAAGCACGCAGAAGGGAAAAAGCGAGGAAATATAATCAAAGGGATTATGTCAAAGCTAAAAACAGAGCCAGGAGGAAGATTATGAGTAAAGTTTATCGTGTGAAAGAATCAGCAGAAATGAAATTTTATAAATCCATTAACACACCTACACTCGAAGAAAGCCCATCATTTCCACGGCTGTTCCTTTTCTTTATACCGTCAACTTTATGGCCCGATGATCTTCCCGACGAGTATCAACAGAAGCAACTAATTGAATGGCTTCGAAAGGAGGTCTGCAACAAAAATAGGCTCGGCATGCTCCTTCCGTATATTTCGCTTGATAGAATTCTAACGAAGGTGGAGAAAGCATTTGCTCAATGGATGAATTATGACAATCAAACAAGACAAGTCCTTTGGAACAAGGAAATGAGACGAGCAGCATGTGATGCCATTGGTCAGCTCAGTTTATTTGATTTTGCAACTAGAAAAACCTACGCAGGTCTACTGGCAGATAAGAAGAAGCAGGAAATAGTTAGTGAAATAAATGGAGGAGCCGAGCGTGAAAAGACTGTAGAGGAAAAGCAATCTGAATTCACGATAGGTAATAATTCCATTTTCGATAATAGTAAAGGGGATCAATTTACTCCATCCGAAGTTGCTGAAGTTGCAAAGGCAGCTACAATTGAAGAATAGCATGTTCAACATACATACAGGTATATATAGACATCTTGATGTACGAGAGTACGATCCAGAAACTTTAGAATTCTAGGCTTGAAAAAAAAAAAATAAAATAAAATTATCGATAGCAGGACAATAGCGAAAATAATCAGAGTATATGCATGACTTAAATGAGATATGGTTTCTAGTTAATTCTTCCAAACGAATAGGCATTTAAGGCATATAAACTTGGCTAGTCATGCCAATTGCACTTTCTGATATTGAGACTAAATCGATGGATGACTGGTGGAAGTTCAGACTCACGCTATCTGTTGATACACAAAGCTCTTTTCAGTATGCAATAGTAAGTGAAGAAACATACTCACTTCTGTATGGCAACGCAAGGCCTGAAGGAAATGAAAGGGAAGATATCATTTCCTTAAAGTTTATTGGTTCTGATGTTTTCAAAAATCCCCATATTTATCCCGTTAGTGTTGGTGAAAGTGTTGAAAATGGCACTGTTGAATTGCATAATCTCCACTTGCTTCAGAAGTATGGACTATCTTTTGGAGTCGAGTTTTGCGAAGTTAAGAGGATCAGGAAGGTACTTCCATTGACAAGAATATATATTTCATTTCCAGAGGAAGTGTACAATATTCTCCGTGCAATATCAACCAATAAATTTAGGCAACTACTTGCTGATGAAGTAGATTCGAATCCTTCCAAAGTTCTCATCCATACAGGCGATTGGTTCAGACAACTTCATGGTGACGTTTTTAAAACTGAACCAATCAAGCAGGGATACATGATTATGGCAACAGAAATTGTTGTTGTGAAAAGACAGCATAATATGTCTAGTCAAACTGAGGCTCAATGTGATTCTGAGAGTTTGCTAGAGCTCAATTCAGACATCCTCGATTTTTCTATCAGTAATGAGTCTGGCCACAAGTACAAGTTTTCAGTTGTGTCGTTGAGGAGAGATTCTCTCAAAAAATATGTTAAGCATGATGAAGCTGACCAGTATAGCAAAGAGGACGATGAATATCACGCATGCCTTAAAGTGTCTGATATGCTAAAGATGAATATTTTGTACGGAGACTTTGTTAAAGTGTCGACAAACGGAAAGAAGGTGTGTGTACGAATTTTTCCATTTGTTGATCCAAGTAGTGTCCAATCTGGAACCATTCACTGCTCACCTCTTTTGCTCTTAAATTTAGGGTGGCCATCAATCGTAAGTTTAGAGCCAATGGGTTCAGATCATTATCTGGGGAGCACACTATCGGATCTTTTTCCGATTGCAACTTCGGTAACAATTTCAAGAGTGGCAATGCCGATAACATTAGATCGCAGAGTTCAAAGTTTAGCCCTCAAGAGTTTAATGCTTTACTTCAAGGAACGCCGGCGTGTGATTTGCAAAAATCAATTTGTTGGAGTCCCAATTGACACCGACTTGGGAAGAACCATGTTTGAGGTGAATCCAGAAGAAGATATACCCACAGAATTAATCGTATCTACGAAGCCAGATGTGATTATTTGGTACAAAATAACTGCCGCTGCTATCCAGACTGAAAAGGCTATTAGTACAGACAACATTTCTGATTACCGAATGTGTACTGTTGTTCCAGACAGCACAAGACTGTTACAGGCAGGTCTGTTGTCAGAAACAATTCCAACATCCGGGTGGTCAAATAACACTCTGGATGCTTATTTCAACATTCCCAGAGTATTTACGTACCCATCGGACACGACAAATGGTTCTGGTACGTTTTCATACGCGGAAAAGCTTAGGAAGATTGTCAAAACGTCATTTAGGATCCAGGATGAAATTTCACTTGGGGCAATGATACTACTTAAGAGTACTGTTCGATGTGCGGGCAAGTCTACATTGATGAAAAGTGTTGCAAGTGAGATTGGAGCCAACTTATTGATACTTGACGGATATGATATTTTAACGCCGGGATCACCTGGTAAGACAATCGGTACATTACGAGGCAAAGCAGACCGTGTTGTGGAAAGTTGCTCAAAGTTAATCATTTTTATCAAACACATCGAGGCTTTATCCAGGAAAACTGATCCACAACAACAACAACAACAACAACAAAGTAGGCAGGCGAACACACTCTCATTAAAGCTTTGTGAAACCATGGTAGAATATTCAAACAAAGGTGCCATAATTGTATTTTCATCGAATGATCCTGACTCTATCTCGGAGGTTGTTCGTTCCCATGTAAAGTTTGAAATCATGGTTGGCGTACCAAATCAGCTAGAGAGAGAGATCATGCTCAAAAGTATGATTTCTAACATGAACGATGATGATAATCATTACGTGATGGATAACGATGTGTCATTAGAAGGCCTTTCGATCAAGAGTGCCGGTCTCTCTATTGGTGATTTAAGTTCGGTTGTTGAAGATGCCAAGAACGGAAGTATAGATAGTGCGGAGAAACTCGCGGAGGAGAATGAAATTTCAGTTGAACAACTGGTACAACTAAATGAGGGTAGCTTTAGAGTCACACTAGAGAATTTTGAGAGTGCCATTAATAAATCTAGGGCCAAGAACAGTGATGCGATTGGAGCACCACGGATTCCAGATGTGAAGTGGGGGGATATCGGTGGTCTTGAAAATGTAAAAGGTGAAATATTGGACACCATTGAAATGCCATTGAAGCATCCGGAATTGTTTGGCGAGGGTGTGAAAAAAAGAAGTGGAATATTGTTTTATGGACCACCAGGTACTGGCAAAACGTTGCTTGCCAAAGCCATAGCAACCAACTTCTCGTTGAACTTCTTTTCTGTGAAGGGACCAGAGCTCCTTAATATGTACATTGGAGAATCTGAAGCAAACGTGCGGAGAGTGTTCCAGAAGGCACGTGATTCGAAACCATGCGTTATATTCTTTGATGAGTTGGATTCAGTTGCTCCAAAAAGAGGAAATCAGGGTGATTCTGGTGGTGTTATGGATCGAATAGTTTCCCAGCTACTTTCAGAATTGGATGGTATGAGCAGTTCTGGTGGTAACGGGGACGGTGTTTTTGTTGTGGGTGCAACTAACCGTCCAGATCTTTTAGATGAAGCTCTTTTACGGCCTGGAAGGTTTGATAAGATGCTTTATCTAGGAATTTCAGATACTCACGAGAAGCAGGCGAAGATAATTGAAGCATTAACTCGAAAGTTTAAACTTTCAGATGATTGTAAAGCACCCGAAATAGCTGCTATGTGTCCATACAACTATACGGGTGCAGACTTTTATGCTTTATGCTCTGATGCAATGCTTAATGCAATGATTCGAACCGCCGGTAAAGTTGACAAAAAGGTGGCTACGTTTAACATTGAAAGAAATTCAAAAGGTGAAAAGCCGGTAAATACGAGATATTGGTTCGATCATGTTGCCAAATCATCTGACACAAGTGTTACAGTTACATTGAAAGATTTTGAGAAGGCCAGGAAAGAGATGGTCTCGTCTGTTAGCACAGAGGAGTTGAATCATTATCTTAAAGTGAGGCAGGAGTTTGAAGGGTCTAAGAGTGGATAAAAAAGAGTGTAAATTTAGAAAAGAGTAAGGAAGCAGATCAAGTCGAATAAATATTGAAGGCTTTTAGTGGTAAATTTGTATTAATATAGGTTGTATTAATATATGTCAACTGTCAAATAAGTTAAATAGGCATTTACCAATGAACGATGCATACGTTGAGTAGGTTGATTGGTCCGCTGGGTGGAGTAATGCAGGGGAAAAAAATATAAGGGATTGGGTGAGAGAAATGAGAGTCAAAAATTTTTACATTGACTGGTGGTCGTCGAGAGGATCCGGAGGGAGTTAAAAAAAAAAAAAGTGGGAGTGTGTTCCAAGTGTAAGAAATATTTCCAGCTCTGGGTCAGTTGTCCACAAGTGCTGTCGTAAGACAAATAAAACAACAAAGAAAGGCTTTCATATTTTTTTTTTATATCGAACGAAAAGGGCCAGATACATATTTGAAGTGGAGTATCGTGAGTGAAAAATGGAACACCCTTTATCGGCAACCTATGGGTTGAGACTCGGCTCTTTGCTACAATCAGCTGATGACTTTCACAGGCATAGACATAGAATCAACTTGAAATTGAAAAAGCTTCGTCACGCACTTGGAATTACAACAAGAGATACAAGGAATTACAAGGAGAAACAAAAGATTAGCACAATTTCGGCTGAGAATTATGACGAGTCAAACAAGTATGGTGAGGTTATTCTATATCAGATCGAAAGAGATTTATTGTATGCTGAGGAGACAAAGCTTCTTTTGGATGTTCACGCCTCTAAATCTAAGCAAAGATTCCTCGTGTCCAAGTACAAGAAAGCGCTTTCGAATTCGAAGCATCTTTTGGAAGTTACGTCAGATGAGAAGAATAAGTATGTTTTGTTAGAGCTGTTGACATACATTGCAATTGTTCAGGGCTCTTTTTGCTTTAGCAGAAAGCACTGGGATTCTGTGCTGAACAGCTTTTCGATTGCAAGATGTTCTCTTAACTGCTTGTACAAGTATCAAGAGGATGGGTCTTCAAATGTGAACAGAGAGCTTTATCTCGACATTATTGATAATGTTGTTGATCCAGGACTGAAAATTGCCCAGCTGGAGCTGACAGGATCGAGAAATCCAGACTTAGGTTTGATTTCTAGGGGTCAGGCTGCAGTGTTTGCTGATACGTTTTCATACTTGAAGCGTGCGGTTGATATTGTGAAGTCAATTGATCCAGAGCTTGTTAGTATTCCAGACGAGACAGAGGCAGAAAAGCTAATCACATCTGTTTCGTGGCGTTCTTACACTGCCGAACTCAACTCTGCAGATGAAGCCAAGGCTATCATGAAGGCTCAGAAGGCAGCTAGTGAGGTTGTCAACTCTGATACTGCTTCGTTTGATGCTGCTCTTCTTGCCTATCAGAATGCTTTAACCTTGAAAAATCAAGAAATTGGTAGGGGTGATGCGTATTCCAGCGATGAGCAGAAGCAGGAGGCACAGATTGTCCTCACATATTTGAAGTACAACTACTTGATGCTAAGAATCAGAAGAGATGCTACTCTTCTTAGTGCTATAACGGCAAAGGATTCGAGTCCATCCAAATCTTCAATTTTGCGTTACCTTAGAAACTCCTGGAAAATGCAAGATGGTATCTGCAGCTCACTTAAAGACATCAGGGAGTTACCAGGTGTGGCAAATGATGATGATCTTGTGGATACCTTAAGTTCCACTCAATACTTTTACGAAACAGCAAAGGTTTTGGGATTGGCTCGAGGTTATCTTGCATCTGACAAATGCTCACAGTCTCTTGCCTTGGCGGCAAAGGCTAAACAAATTTGTGATGGCATTTCTCCACTTAAGGAGGATCTTGCACCAGGTCTTCCAAATAATGATGATATTAAAGATATACGGTCGCAAGTTGATACATTTTTGAGTAGAGCCCACATTCTTACGGTGTATCAGGATAAAAATCATAAAAGTGGCATACCACAGTATCTCATTGACCAAATGAACAGATTCCCGGATACCACAGGCGAGGATTTGCTCAAAACTATTGCACCTCTTACACTAAAATTAGAACCAGTTAACGTGAAACCTGTTCTCTTTGATATTGCTTTCAATTACATAGATTACGGCGGAGATGGCGTCAAGCCAACCGTTGTTGGTGTGGAAGACACAACTTCCGCTAAAGAAACACCTGCCTCTTCTGAAAATGATGAAAAGAAGAAGAAAGGTGGCTTTTTCGGCCTTTTTGGCCACTGATGTTTGTATCTTATAGGAAAGAAAATAAATGAAATAAAGTAAAAACTGTAAAGATGAATGAAATAAAGCAAAAAAAACGTAAAAAATGAGTGAATCAAATTGTAAAAATGAATGAAACAAAGATGAATAAGGCAGATTATGGAAGCAGAGATAGTGTAAATGTGAGAGAATAGATTGTTAAGACGAAATAAAGAAGAAATAGATGCAAATAAGCTAGTATGGTAAGAAATAAAGCACAATACGATTGGTAGGAGATCGAGCGAAATAGAGCAAAAAATGAAATGCCGATGCGGGCTGTGCTGTCCTCATTTTTGCCGATTTCCGTTATCGATATAATTTGGCGGAGTTAGTTGCCTTCAAGAATAGTAAGCTGTATATGCCAATGGGTTTTTTGACCACGAATCTGTGATACGAATATCCAAGCTATAATAAGATATATTATTTGCAATATTTAATAGGCAACATTGTGGCTTTCTGATTCGCTCTTTATGTGCTTATCAACAATTCTGAATGCACAATGAGCGAGCATTTGGATTATAATGATGCCAATAATGGCAGTATCAGCGATAGCAACAGTGATAATGACAGGGATAACAATGACGATAATATTAGCTGCTTTATATGTCTGTGTAACAAAGGAGAAAGAGCACCTTACTGCTCAAAACGGGAATCTGATGATTTTATCAAGCCATGCAAATGTTCTTTCGTGGCACATAGAAAGTGTTTTCTATCATGGGTATCCAGTATTACCATTCCCAAAGTTATAGGCCCGGATCCAGATAGATCAACTTTTGGTATCCCCGTACCATTTGCAAGAAGCACAAATCCCCAGGCGCTGACATTTCATTGCAGTATATTCGAATTACTGACTGGAACCTTCTCTCTTTCTTCTGATAAAATGTGTGTCTTAGTTGACTGCCCACAATGCAGAAGAAGGATTTGCCTTTCTACAAAAAATAACTGGTTACTCAATATTCGGCGGTTTTGCGAACAAGTTATCGACAGCCTTGGTTCTGCTGCACTTTTATCTGGGACAATATCTACAGCATGCTTATCTATTATTGCATCTGCAATGTTTACCCTGGGATCCTTGGGACAAGACACTCTCAATGTACTTGCAAAACCAAGTGTTCAGTTAGGAATATATGGAGTACGAAGATTCCCGTCACTGAGTATTTCTGATGCTCTTGATAATGATTTAATCTCATCGCAGAGGTATGCTTCTATTACTTGTGGCATACCTCTCTACACATTATATTTAACATCATCATTTCCATTTGGTTACCAGGCCGATTTCCTCTTTTCAGTATTGGCATATTCTTTATTTAGTGATCCAGATGGTGTTCCTGATACCGTTCCTCGGCGTATTATGAGAAACTTAACTATTGCAAGAGCGTTGGCGAAGGCAGTCTATAATATTTCCTTGAACAAAATATATTATTACTGGCACAAAACGATTCAGCCATGCTTTTTCACTGATAAGCTTTCTCAAGAAGATCTTATACGCATAGAGGAAGATATTGAAGAGGATAATGAGCAAACAAGCAGGGATGAGGTTGCAGCAACAAAGGATAGCAGATATCCATTTTTATTTAGAATTTTGAGGAAAACGTTTAGATACTTCACGAAATCCCTAAAAACGTGGTGGAGAGAATTGTTTATATGTTCCAAGGTTGATTTTTCCGTCATGTTTGGCTCCTCCTCTATGTACAGGAAAGTGTTGGTATCTTTGTGCCTCCCCCGTGTCGGAAAGTACATTTCGGACAATCTATTAGTTAGTATTCCTGGGATGAATACATTTTTAAACAGATTCACCGATACTCCGGATGAGAATCTGTTCTTAAGGAATATCCTTGGTTGTGCTACCGCTAGTCTTATAAGTACTGTGTTGTCTTTTGCTTTGAACTACTTTAGATATCGACAGTTACGCCACATTGATGTTGATGACTCTTCTACAGACTACCTAAAATATGTTAATAAGGTATACGGTGAAGACGGAACTCAGCAATGAATGGAGTGATCTTGATATTTTGGTATAAGTTTTCTTGTATATAAATGGTAACTCAGGTGGTGTCAAATTGAAATTTGGTAAAGTTTGATAATTTGCTGCTTAAATATACTTTCTATCCTGAAGCAACTTTCAGAAAGAATAAGCCTTGCTTTAAATTCTAGACCGTTTAAGCTAGCATCTGTTATAGAATCGAAGAATTATTAAAGTGATTGTAATAGATGCGTCGAGAGTCGCGTCTACATAAAGCTGCCCTGCCTTGTTTATGCCCAAGAAAACCTCACTCATA